>Ga0209810_1002119_pt1 | contig 25208 bp, 17 predicted proteins | sample Coa_R1_7_FD_187159 | JGI IMG/M metagenome (GOLD analysis project Ga0209810, IMG submission 187159) | Surface soil microbial communities from Centralia Pennsylvania, which are recovering from an underground coalmine fire - Coalmine... | ecosystem: Environmental > Terrestrial > Soil > Unclassified... | reverse complement strand
GGTGCATGGAGTTCAGATTACCGCGGTGGGTACGCGTGCCCGTGATGGCGAATTGTCAGGCAGGTGCAGGACGCTTTCGCGATCACGCGCCCGGCGTCGTCCTGCACTTCCGATTCGGCGAAGGAGACGTTCCGCCCGTGCTTGATGATTCGGCCGCGGGCCGTCAGGTGCGCGATCTTCACGCCGCGCAGGAAGCTGATCTGGAGATCGATGGTGGTGAAGGTCTCGCCATCCCCCAGCGTGCTGGCGTGGGCGATGCCCATGGCGCTGTCCACCAGGGAGCAGAGCACGCCTCCATGTACGCCGCCGAAGAGGTTGGCGTGTTCCGGACCGGTCTGCATCTCGACGACCGCCGCGCCGATCTCCACCGCCGTGAGCCGGAAACCGAGAAGCTTCGCGAGCGCGGTAGCGGGGGCGGACTGCTCCACGATGGAGCGCAGTTGCTCGATCACTCTCCGAGCATAGCTGGTTACTCCATGCGCAGCGCATCGCAGGGGTTTGTGGACGCCGCGCGGCGGGCCGGCGCGAAGCTGGCCAGCAGAGCCGCTGTCCCCAGAATCCCGGCCACGGCCAGAAGCGTTTCCACATCCCACGATCGGACCCCGAACAGCAGGCTCTGCGCCAGCGTACCCGCGATGACCGCGCCGGCCGCTCCGAGGGCAATGCCGAACAGCGCCAGCCGTCCGCCATCTCGCAGGATCATCTGGTACACCGCCCGTTGCTGCGCGCCCAGCGCCATGCGCACGCCGATCTCGCGCGTGCGCTGGCTCACCGAATAGGCAATTACGCCATACAGGCCAACGACGCCCAGCAGCAGCGCCGCAACCGCAAAGGCGCCCACGAGCCACGCCGCGGAGCGATGCAGCCACGCGGTCATGGAATCGGCGATGCGCCCTTCCATCGTCGCCTCGCCCATCGTTCCCACGTCCGAGTGAAGCTGATGGATGGCGCGGCCAAGCTCGGGCAGCACCGCTTCGGGCTTCTGCGACGTGCGCACCACAACCTCGAAATACGGACCGGGGTCCTGGTTGAAGGGGTGATACTCTGCCGGCCACATCGGGGAGTCGAGCGCGCCTTCGTGGATGTCGTCCACCACGCCGATGATGGTCTTCAGCGACTTCGGCGACAGCTTTTTGTCGCCGATCTGGCGGCCGATGGGATCTTCCCCAGGAAAGTATTTGTTCGCCAGCGTCTGGTTGACGATCACGACTTTCGGCTGCGACAGGTCCTCGCCGTCGCTGAAATAGCGCCCGCGCACCAGCTTCGCTCCAATGGTGCGGAAGAAATCGGAGCTGACGTCCCGTTCATTCACCTCGATGTGGCCGCCGTGGTACGGCTTGCCCACGATGCGAATCCAGTCGGTGTTGCCGTTGAAGCTCACGGGCAGCACGCTGGTGAGCGCGGCGGAGCGAACGCCGGGCAGGGAGTCGAGCTTGCGCACTACTTCGCGCGCGAGCGCAATGCTCTGTTGGTTGCTCCCGTAGTGCACATTGGGTGCGCCGACGACAATCGTGGCCAGATGGTCGGGCTGGAAGCCGAGATCCACGTGCAGCAGCCGATAGAGGCTCTTTTCGAAGAGCCCGGCGCCGGCCAGCAGCACCATGGCGACGGCGAGCTCCGCAACCACAAGACGCGAGCCGAGGCGCCTCCAGGCGCGCCCCGCCGAACCGCGGCTACCCTCAGTCAGGCCTTCGCTCATGCGCGACAACACCAGATGCAGCGCCGGCGTGAGGGCGAAGATCGCCGCCGCGAGCAGCGCGAGCAGGGCGGCAACAGCGATTAAGCGCGAGTTCAATCCGAGTTTCAGAAGGAAGGGCATCTGCAGGGCCATGTCGGCTGGAATGAGCGCCTTCAGACCGGCGGTGGCCCAGCGCGTCAGCAGCAGCCCGAGCGCGCTCGCCGCCGCGGCCAACACCACGGCTTCGGTGGCGAACTGGCTGAGCAGGCGCGGCATCGATGCGCCGAGCGCGCTGCGAACGGCCATCTCTCGCCGCCGACCTTCGGCGCGCAGAAGCACTAGGCTGGCCACGTTGACGCAGGCGATAAGCAGCAGCAGTCCCGCTCCCGCCATAAGGACCATCAGGATGGGACGGAATGGGCCATTCAGCGCCTCCGCTTCCGGAATCACGGACGCGCTGTACCCGCGGTTGGAATCCGGATACTCGCGCTCGAGCTCGTGGGCAACGGTTTTCATGTCCGCGTCGGCGGCTGCCACCGACACGCCGTCTTTGAGGCGCGCGACGGCATCCAGGTTGTGACAGCTTCTTCTGGTGGCGCATTCGCCGGTGGAGTCGAGCGTGGTCCAGAATTCCGCCCGCGGCATCGGCGGGAAGTGGAAGTCCTCAGGCAGAACGCCGATGACGGTGTATACCTCGCCGCTGAGTCTTACCGCGCGGCCAATCACGTCGAACCTTCCGCCGTACCGCTGCCGCCAGGCTCCATAAGTCAGGAGCACCACGTGCGGACCGCCAGGAGGCTCGTCGGCTTCGGTCAGATCGCGTCCCAGCAAGAGCTTTATGCCGAGGGTCCGAAAGAAACCGCTGCTCACGCGCCCGGCGCGCGCCGGCTCGGCGCCGGTCGGGCCGTCTACGAGGAACCCGCTGCCGGTGAACACATCCAGCGAGCGGAAAACGGTGTTCATCCGCTTCCAGTCGTGGTAGTTGGGAAGGGAAATGTTGGCGTCCCGAAATTCCGCGGATGTTTCGGTGACCTGCACCAGACGGGCCGGATCGGGATATGGGAGCGGTTGGATCAACGCCGCGTCTACAAATGCAAAGATCGCCAGGCTTGCGCACACCCCGAGCGCCAGCACCAGGCCGGCGGTCGCGGTGAACCCCGGGCTCTTCGCCAGCTGCCGGAACGCGAAGCGGAAATCGCGCATGAGGTGTTCGATAACCGGCGCCGTGCTGCGCTCGCGATACGCTTCCTTCAGCGCTTCCGTCCCGCCCAGCTTCAGCAGCGCCGCGCGCCGCGCCTGCTCCTGGGGCATGCCCGAGCGCAGGTTGTCGGCGGTGTGCATGTCCAGGAGGCTGTCGATTTCAGCGGCCATGTCCGCTTCGCGGCGCTGCTTGCCGAAGAGTCCCAGGAGCCTGATGGCCCACGCGCGAAGGATTCTCATGAGGCGTCCTCCGTCGGTTCCAGAAAGCGCGCCAGAATCGCCTGCGCCTGGCGCCAGTCGCGCGCTTCACGCTCCAGCTGTTTCCGGCCGGCGGGCGTCAGACGGTAGAACTTCGCTTTCCGGTTGTTTTCGGAGACGCCCCACTCCGAGGCAATGGCCCCTTCCTGCTCCAGCTTCAGCAGCGCGGGGTAGAGGGTGCCATAGTTCAGCGAAAGCTGACTGCCGCTGGTCTGCTCGATACGCCTTGCGATGCCGTATCCGTGCTGCGGGCCCATCGTTTCCAGCGTTCGCAGGACCATGAGCGCCAGCGTCCCCTGCCAGACGTCGGTCTTGTTCGCGTCGCCCATGTTGGTTGCCCATAGGTATCATCGCACGAGCTTCTATAGGAAAGCCATAGGTATCCTTTTTGTCAATTGTCCTTGACATCGTAAAAGGACGCGGCTACACTCAGGTTGTCAAGTGAGCTTTACATAAAGACAAGGAAGGAAGACATTGTGAACGAGCTGAAGCCAGCAGCGAATGGATATCAATCCCGGACCCGGACCAACGTGAAACGGCTCTTCTACTGGAACGGCGTATGGGGCGCGGCCACGGCGCTCATGGCGGTCGGGCCGAAATTTCTTTGGAATAAGGCCATGGGATTCACATTGCTGTCTATCGCTCTGGATATCGCGGTGGGCATCGGCATGATCCTGGCCAACAAAAAGTACATCGCGGAACTCGACGAGCTTCAGCGGAAGGTTCAACTAAACTCTATGGGAGTTACGTTGGGAGTCGCCCTGATCGCCGGGGTCCCGCTATCGGTAATGGACGCCTACCACGTTATTCCCTTCCACGCGGACATCGCCTACCTTCTGATTGTGATGAGCATCACTTTCGCACTATCGAACCTGTACGGCACGCAGCGTTACCGATGAAGAACCGGCTCAAGCTACTGCGTGCCGAGCGCAACTGGACGCAGGCCCAGTTGGCCGACGCTCTCGACGTATCGCGGCAAACCGTCAACGCCATCGAGACCGGCAAGTTCGACCCGAGCCTGCCGCTCGCCTTCCGGGTCGCACGGCTATTCGCTCTGCCGATCGAAGAGATTTTTCATGACGAGGATCGCCGCGGCTCTGCGACGAACATGAAGACGGGTAGCTGCATAGATTCGAGGTGATTGTTGCGCCCAATCGCGCATCACCAGACGATTTGGGGGAAGTCGCTGCCGAACTGCTTCGGCTAAGGCGCCGCTTCGATCAGGGCCAGCGCGTGTGGCGGCAAACGCAGACGCATGCGCGAGCCGTTCGCTGCCTCCGCGCGCGGCATGGCGCCTGCCTGACGCAGCAGGTCCTGCTGCTCCTCGCTTGGGAAAGCCGGCTGGCCCATGCGCCGCCACGCCGTCAGCGCCGACCCGTGGTCGTCGTCAACCACGGTCAGCGACACCAGATGTCCCGCGGTCAGCTCGATGTCATATGTCCGCGCCACGCCCTTGCCGGCGCCGGGCTCGGCATAATTCCAAACCGCGACAGCCAGCGTTCCATCCTCGCGCCGGGTCACCAGCGCATCCTTCAGCTCAGGCGACAGCCGCTCGCGCCCCAGCCGGTGCAGCAGCGCGAAGTCGTTGTACGCCGCCTTGGGAATCCCGCCGGCGGCGATCAGCCCGTAGCCGCCATAGAACGGCGTCTTCACCACGCCCTGCTCCTCGAAAACGTCGGAGAAGGTCCAGTACGACATCATCGCCGTCATGCCATCGCACAGCCGGATGTTGTTGGCCAGCCAGGGACCCATGAACGCCGCGTCCGTCACGTCCACTTCATTCATATAGCTGGCGTTGTACTCCGACCAGATGATCGGCATACTCGGGCGCGGCGAGGCCTTCACCTCGTCGTATACCTTGCGCACCGCGCGCGCCACCATCTCCGAGCGGGGAATTTGCTCACTGGTGTGCAGCACGTTATCGGCGGTGTCGTTGCCGTAGACGTGTGTGGAAACGAAATCAAGAGGAACGTTCTGGCTGGCGCAGTGGCGGATGAGGTCGCCCGTCCAGGCGGCTTGTGCCGTAGCAGGGCCGCCGACGCGAATCGCAGCATCCACCTGCTTTATGGCGCGAGCCGCCGCATCGTACAACTCGAAGTACGTGGACTGCGCCGGCTTGCCTGTCCAGAAGTCGATGTTCGGCTCGTTCCAGACTTCGAAATACCACTGCCGAACCTCAGCGGCGCCGTAGCGCTGCTCGACGTGTCTGGTGAGAGCTCCAACCAGATCGCCCCACTGCTGGTACGATCGCGGCGGATTCGGCAGCGGCTTGTACCAGAACAGGTGCGGCTTCTGCGACGACGCCAGCGCCGCGGGCATGAAGCTCAACTCAACGAAAGGCCGAATGCCGTTGGCCAGCAGCCCATCGTAGATCTGGTCCACGTACGACCAGTTGTAGACGGGGCGGCTCTGCTGATCCAGACTCACTACGCCATTCTCATCGTCGAAGATGGCGTGAAAGCGGACGTAGCGGAAATCGGTGACCGACTTCGTCGCCCGCGCATCTTCGCGCCAGCTCTCGCGCATGGACAGATTGGCGCGACCGGAGCCGAACATCTGTTCCCAGAAGTGGGGAAAAGGCCGGCCCGGCGCATTCGGGTCGATGCGAATCGGTTCGGGCGTCCCCTGCGCGAGGGCCGCGGCGGCGGCGCCCAGGCACACTATGATCGTTCGGATTCCCATGAGCCTTACGTTATCAGCGCGGGCACGCTCGCACGCGAGGCGGGCTGAGAGCTCGCCGCAGGGCTAGGCCCTGCCCCCCATCGAGCGCTCGGCATTTCAGGAGAATGTCCAGAATTCAGGTGCAAGCCAAAGGCTTGCACCACAAAAGGCGCTTCAGAAACTGAACCGCGCCTGAATCTGCACGACCCGGCCGGCCATCGCGCCATCAGCGATTCCGAAGAACGGCTGGTCGGCCATCGTCCCCTGGCTGAAGAAGCCGAGCGGCAGCAGATTGGTCTGGTTAAACGCGTTGTAGACGTCCATGCGCAGTTCCAGTTCCGCTGCTTCGCCGAGATGCAGCCACGGCAGCGCCGTCATTTTGCCGACGCTCACGTTGGTCTGGAAGAAATGCGGGCCGCGGAAGGAGTTCCGGCCGACGCCGGGGAATCCAGTGTCCTTGACGTCGAAGTATTTCGCGCCGCCACCCGGGAAATTCGATCCCGTCTCCCACGCCGCTACAGACTGATCATCCTTCGCTCCGCCGTAATACACCGTCGGCCGGATGGGCGCCAGCGTCGGCCCGCCGGGCGTCACGACCGACTGCCCGATTTTGGGCGTCCATGGAAAGCCGCTGTGGAAGGTCAGGATGGGATTCAACTCCCACCCTCCGGTCAGGATCCCGAGCAGTCCATGATGACGCGGCGTGGGAACATGCCACATCGCGCTGGCCAGGAAAAACTGCGGCGTGTCGTAATCCGACGGGCCGTACTCGGTCGCCTGATTCTGCGGGTAAGTCTGGTTGGTGACGGCGCCGGGACCCCCGTAGGACAAATAGTCCAGGCTCTTCGACCAGCGATAGTTGACCTGCATCTGCAGTCCGTGAGTCAGCTGGCGAGTGAGCGTGGCGATCAGCGCATTATAGTTACCGTCGACGTCGGTTTGCGCCTGGTAGATCGCGAAGTAAGATGCGGAGTTACAAGTGTACAGGAAACATACATCGGCGAACCGGACCTCGTGGTGCGTATCGCTGCCGGAGTAACCGAGCGACGCGACGAAGTTCCAGGGCATCCGATACTCCAGCTGCATGGAGTAGATATACGAGTATGGTGTTGTCGTCTTCGGAAAGGCTCCATAGACGGAAACGGCGCCATTGTTAGGCGCTCCCGTAACTGGATTCAGGCCCTGCGCCAGAGCGGGATTCGCGGGGTAGCTGAATGGCGAATTACTGGAGCCAAAGGCATACAGAATCTGACCATTCGCGAACGGCGTGCCGAACGAAGTAGAGGCCGTGCCGCAGCAGATGTTGTAATAAGCGAAGAACGGCGGGTTCTGCATCGTATTCGTGAAGCTCACATCGGGCAGCCGATCGTAGAAAATGCCGAATCCGCCGCGAATCACGAAATTGCTGCTGGTCCCGAGCGGTGAGTACGCGAACCCGAAACGCGGACCGAAATCCGTGCGGATCGAGTTATAAAGCTGCCCGCTCACGGCCCCAACTCTGGCGTCGAAGGCGTTGTACGCCGACGGGAAGAAGACGTTGCTGAGCTTGCCGCGCGTCTCGGTCAGCGGGCTGAAGTATTCCCAGCGCAGACCAAGATTCAGAGTAAGATTGGGCTTTACTTTCCAGTCGTCCTGGAAGAACATGTCGTAATCGCGCGTGCGGAAATAGCGCTGCGCGTTCGCCGGACCGCCCGTGTTCGGATTCGCGCCAATGCCTTCGAAGATGGGAGCATCGTTCGCAAGGTTCCACAGACCGCTGAACACGTAAATCGGCCGGGACGCTCCGGCCAGATTGTTATTGTCCTGCTCCCAGCGGACGCCGCCGCCGTAGCGGAATGAATGATTTGCGTGGACCAGGTTCAGGATGTCGGCGAACTCGAACGTGTTCTGCGCCAGCGCGGCGGGTGTATTCGTTCCCTGCGGCGCGCCGAAGGTTACTCGCGAGATGGGATAGTCCTGCACCTCCAGCCGTGGAATGCCCCAGTTCACGTTCCCGCCCGAGTTGATCTGGTTGTTCGAAAACCGCGTATAGTTCCAGCGAAACTGGTTCAGCAGCGTTGGTCCGAAAATGTGATTCTCGATCAGCGTCCCGGCGGTGTTCAGGGGATTAAAGACGAGGTCGGCCATTGGCCGGCTGAAGCTGCTGGTATCGCCGCCAAGCGTGTTCAAGCGGGTGATGTAATCGCTGAAGGCGATGGTGTCCTTCTCCCCGAGGTTGTAGTCGATTCGGAAGTTGTACTGGTTTCCCGAAGTGTTGCTGGGATTGAAGAACTGCGCGAACTCGAGGTCGGGGATTCCGTCGAGCCCGCCGCCCAGCGTGTTCGTGTATTGCCCGATTCCGCCCGTGAAGGATCCTACGTCAATGCCGCCCTGAACCTGGCGGCAGGCATTGGCCGCAAACGCTGACGGGCACGGGGAGTTTAAAACCGACACGATCCGCGGCTGCGACCCCGGCGCATTCAACAGCTTCGTGAGCAGCCCGTTCGGACGCGCGTTCAGCACGGCCTGGCGGAACTGCGGTGTTTCCACCCAGCCGGTGTAATAGCCGATGGTGTTGTCGCGCAACCCCTCGTAGGAAAAGAAGAAGAAGAGGTGATTCTTGATAACCGGCCCGCCGAGGCTTGCCGCGAACTGCTTGTACATATCGTTATCGCGCGTGGGCAAGGCGCCGCCGGGTCCGCCCCAGGAGTTGTAAGCGTTGAAAATCGGATCGCTGTAGCGGAACACACCGCTGCCGTGGAACTGGTTGGTCCCGTTCTGCGAAATAACATTGATCTGCGCGCCGGTGTTGCGCCCGTATTCGGCCGAGTACGGGTCGGTCAGAATCACCATCGACTTGATGGATTCCTGATTCGGTGTAACTACGGCGCCGCCGCCCCACTCCAGACTATTTACGCTGACCCCGTCAATCATGAAGTTATTCGAGGAGATGCGCTGGCCGTTGGCCGCAACGGGGACCTGATTCTCGGTCTGAAAGATGGAGGAGTTGGAACCGCCAGGGCCTGTGGTATTGGGCAGATTCACTGCCTGGCCGTTTCCCGATCGTCCGGCATCCATGGTCACGTTCGGAGACAGCATGATCAGATTGTAGGGATCGCGCGCGAACTGCGGCAGGTGAGTGACCTGGGCATTACTGAGCTCAGTCCCTATGTTGGCGTTCTCCGTATCGAGCGAGGCGACCGTCGGAGCTGTCACCGTTACAGACTGGGTCACTGCTCCCGGCTGTAGCGTGACATTCAGGCTTTGGCTCTGCTCGGCGGCAATCGTAATGTTGTCCTGAGTGAAGGTATTGAAGCCCTGCAGCTCCGCCTTCAGACTGTAAGTGCCCGGCGGCAGTGCGTTGAACGTGTACACGCCGCTCGGGTCCGATTGTACGGTCTGCGACTTATTCGTTTCTTTGTTGGTGAGAGTAACCGTGGCGCCCGGAATGACGGCGCCGGTTGCGTCGGAAACAGTGCCCTGAAGCCTGGCATTGAACTGCGCGCTGGCGTTCGATGTAAGGAACAGCACGAGCGCGGCCGCACACACGAAGGAAAGCGAACGGGTCATGGTTCAACTCCGCTGAAGCGTCTAAAGCCTGACCCATAGACTCGAAATCTGATAATCGTGTTTCCCGGCCTTTGCGGCCGGGTTGCTAAACTGTTAGCAGTTTTCGGGGACGTAGCTCAGATGGATAGAGCGGTCGCCTCCTAAGCGACAGGTCGGCAGTTCGAATCTGCCCGTCCCTACCAGCGCTTCAGGCCCTTTTTGCCGATATCCGTCCGGTAATGCATTCCGTCGAAGTGGATCTTCGCGACTTCGGCGTATGTATTGCGAATCGCCGAAGCGAGGTCCGGTCCTGAGGACGTGACCCCGAGAACCCGGCCGCCGGCGGTTTTGACGCCATAAAGGTCGCGTTCCGTTCCCGCCTGAAAAAGGACCGCATTGTCCACGTTTTCCATCCCGGTGATTGGGTCGCCTTTTTTCGGCGTGCCCGGATACCCGGCGGCTGCAATCACCACGCATACTGACGGATCGGCTTTCCACGCGAGCTTTACACCACGCAGCCCGCCGGGCGACGCGGCCGCGTCCAGCACGGGCGCGAGATCCGAATCGAGGCGGTGCAGCAACGCCTGCGCCTCGGGATCGCCGAGCCGAACGTTAAATTCGAGCACGCGCGGTCCCGCGGCCGTCATCATGAGTCCGGCGTACAGAAACCCGGTAAAGGGCGTGCCCTCACGCTTCATGCCCTCGATGGCCGGGCGGATGACCGTATCCATCACCGCCGCGGTTTGGGCTGCGTCAAGAATGCGGCCATCGCAGTAGGCGCCCATGCCGCCGGTATTCGGACCCTGATCGCCGTCGAACACCGCTTTGTGATCCTGCGAGGCCTCGAAGGGTACGACGTTCTCGCCGTCGCTCACCACGATGAAGCTGGCTTCCTCGCCCTCGAGGAACTCCTCGATGACCAGCGGGGAGCCGGACGCCATGAGCGGCGCGATGCCGTCCTCGGCCTCCGCCTGCGTCCGCGCGACGATCACGCCTTTGCCGGCGGCGAGGCCGTCTGTCTTGAGCACAACCGGCGCGCGAAAGGCGCGCAGCGCGTCCAGCGCCTCGGCGGGAGTCTGCGCGGTCACATGCCGCGCCGTGGGAATGCCGTGGCGCTGCATGAAGTCTTTCGCGAATACCTTGCTGCTCTCGAGGCGGGCCGGTTCACGCGAGGGGCCGACGATGCGCAGACCGCGTTCGCGGAAGCGGTCGACGATGCCTTCGGCGAGCGGCGCTTCGGGACCGACCACCGTCAGGTCAATCTTGTGCGCTTCAGCAATGGCCACCGGATCGCTCGCCGGCAGACAGGTCGCGATCTCTGCCATGCCGGGATTGCCTGGCGTGGCGAATACCTGTGCGCCGGGCGATTTCGCCAGACTCCAGCAAAGCGCATGCTCCCGCCCGCCGCTGCCGATGACCAGAATGTTCAGGGTATCCCTCCGTGTGTGTGCCGCCGACTCGGCGACCTACCATGTTATAGCGCGCTCGATCGGGCGCTCAGCGCGCCAGCGGCGGCTTCATGAAGGTGTCGGGCGGCAGCGCAACGTTCTGTTCAATGCTGGCGAACTTGTCGAGGGTGCTGAAATCGGGCCTCAGGTGGCCGATGGTGAACGGCGTTTTGATGCCGTCGACCTCCCGATAATCTGAGTACTCCACTACGTGCGGCAGAGGTCCGAAGGCGGAGGGGTCTGAGCCGGCGATGCGCGACAGCAGCCCGGTCTCCACATCGAAATAGAGCGCTTTTGGCTGGCCGTCCGCGTCGTTGGCATGCACGACATACACAGCGCGGCCGTTGATCATGTCGCGCCCGGAGGTCTCCGCGCCGCGAAAGAGCTCGTTCAGTTTTATGTCGCGGTAGAACTCGGCGTCCTGCCGTAGCTCCGACAGGTCCTTGCTGTCGACATCGTGGTAGCCCTGGTCGTCATGATTCCACCCGTGCGCGCCGTCCCAGGCGGAGATGAAACGGGCCTGTAATGTGAAGCTGGCGATCCAGGCATTTGGCGCCTGCTGGTCGATTTCCACCGGCGCGCTCCACCCTTCGGATGAAAACCGCGTGCCTTTCATTCGCCGTGAGGCGATCCGCTTCAAAGCGGCTTCGCCTCCGATGGCCTGAAGATGGCGCGCAAAGAGCTGCCGGGCGCTGGGAAGCGGTCCGATGGCGGGATTTTCCTGCTTCGGTTGGGCCTGAACGATTTCCGCGAAGGCGGGCGAGGCCTCTGGCCGCAGGCTGCCTCGATGACACGTGTTGCAGGAAATGGTTGCACGGCCGCCGAACTGCGTCTGGTTGAGCTGACGCACCATGCGGATCATTTCACGCGCTCTCAGCTTCGCCGGTTTTTCGTCCTTCTCAAACCCAGCATCGGAATGGCAGTGCTCGCAGCTGACCCCGAGCGACGCGCGAATGAAGAACATCGTCGTGAGGAGCTGCGATTGGGGCAGTCCCTTCAGCACCTGGATGTTCCGGAATGCCTGTTCGGCGGGTTTGTCGTCGGGCAGCTGAGCGGCGATGGCCGCGAGCGGAATCAGGAGCGCCAGTGGCTTCGATGGCATGGGTACATACCTATACGTCTTCGGCCGTGCGCCGTTAGGCCCGCACCCAGGCGCTAACATCGTAGTCAGTCGTGCTGCGGAGCTCTTCTTATGACGTGATCGTGGTCGGCGCTGGCCATGCCGGCTGCGAGGCGGCGCGCGCCGCGGCGCGCATGGGCCTGCGCACCGCGATCGTCACCATGAACATCGACCTGATTGCGCAGATGTCCTGCAATCCGGCCGTGGGCGGGATTGCCAAGGGTCATCTGGTTCGCGAGGTGGATGCGCTCGGCGGGGTCATGGGGGAGGTCACAGACGCGGTTGGCATCCAGTTCCGGCTATTGAACACGAGCCGCGGCCCGGCCGTCTGGTCCCCGCGAGCCCAGTGTGACAAGAAGCAGTACCGGATCCGCATGCGGCAGGTCCTCGAGGCGGAACCGAACGTCCGGATTCTCCAGGCGGAGGTAGCGGGCCTCGAGTTTGCGCCCGATCGAGCTATTGCAGGTGTAGTATTGCAGGACGGGCGCATATTGCACGCATCTACTGTTGTAGTAACAACCGGAACGTTCCTGAACGGGCTCGCGCATGTTGGTGAAAAGAAATATAGTTGCGGCCGCAACGGCGAATCGGCTTCGACGCTCCTCGGCGATCAGCTCCGAACCGTGGGCCTGGCGTGGACTCGCCTGAAGACAGGGACGCCGCCCCGCCTGGACGGGCGGACGATTGACTGGTCGTGCTTCGAGCCGCAGCACGGCGACGCCCGGCCGACGCCATTCTCGTTCCTGACGGAAGAGATCCGCCGCGAACAGGTACCGTGCCACATCGCATGGACGACACCGGAGACGCTGCGCATCCTTAGAGACAGCATCTCGCGATCACCGTTGTACAGCGGCCAAATCGAGGGTATCGGGCCCCGTTATTGCCCTTCCATAGAAGATAAGGTGGTCAAATTCCCTGACAAGCCGCGGCACCAGATCTTCCTCGAGCCTGAGGGCATCGATACCCATGAGGTCTACGTAAATGGCATGTCCACAAGCATGCCGATTGATGTGCAGCAGGCCATGGTGGCATCGATCCCGGGACTCCATGCCGCCGAGATGATCCGGCCCGGCTACGCCATCGAGTACGATGCGATCGATCCCCGCGAGCTGGATCACACGCTGGAGGTGAAGCGCATTCCAGGACTCTTCCTCGCCGGCCAGATCAACGGTACCTCGGGTTACGAAGAGGCCGCTTGTCAGGGATTAGTCGCTGGGATCAATGCGGCTCTGAAGGTCCAGAGACGGGAGCCGGTCACGCTCGGGCGGTCCGATGGTTATACGGGTATTCTCATCGACGACCTGATCAGCAAGGGTGCTGACGAGCCATACCGGATGTTTACGTCGCGCGCCGAGTTCCGGCTGCACCTGCGCATCGACAACGCCGACGAGCGGCTGACGCCGATCGGCCGGCGTGCTGGCCTGGTGGATGACGGCCGGTGGGCTCTGTTCGAAAAAAAGCAGCGGCAGAGAGAGACGTTTCGGGGGTTGCTCGAGGCGCAACGCATCGATCGCACCATTCTTTCCGACATCAAAGCGGATGACCGCCCGACACTGCTGACCTGGCTCCGGCGGCCGGAGGCCGGCATTGACCAGCTTGCGTCGTGGCTCGAGCGTGCGGCAGGCGAGAAGCCCGTACACGGCGTGCTGACCACCATCGAGACCGAGGCGAAGTACGCCGGCTACATCGCACAGCAGGATCGCCAGATCGAGCGGCTGCGGGACGCGGAACGGCGGCGGATACCGGCGTCGTTCCACTACGCTGTGGTCCCGGGCCTTTCAACGGAGGTCCGGCAGAAGCTGGAGCGCGTTCGGCCGGAAACACTCGGTCAGGCGGGGCGCATCCCCGGGATCACGCCGGCGGCAATCGCCGTTCTCGACGTGTATTTGAGCCTTGCGCGCGAAACCGCGTGAATCGGGAAGCTTCGGCGAGCTGCTCGCCGCCGCTCTGGACGGGGTCTGCGAGCTGAGTTCAAAGCAGATCGCGGAGCTGGAAGCGCATTACGATCTCCTCCAGCGCTGGAACCAGCGCATGAACCTCACTGCCGTTCATTCAATGCAGGAGGCGGTCGTTCGCCACTATGGCGAGTCGGTATTCCTGGCCAAGGTGATCCGGGACCTCGGAGGAGCAGAGAGCAGCATTGTGGATCTGGGTTCCGGGGCCGGTTTTCCTGGCGTTCCGATCGCGGTGGTGCTTCCAGCAGCGCAGATAACTCTTGTCGAGGCGAATCACAGGAAGGCGGCGTTCCTCAAGGAGAGCACGCGCGCATTACCGAACATCTCCGTGCTGGCGAAGCGTTCCGGGGACGTTGAGGGCTTCTGGGCCTGGATGGTGTCGCGAGCGGTCCGCAGTGGTGATGTGCTTGCGGCGGCTAAGCGGCTGGCTTCTCGAATTGCTCTGCTAACGTCGGCCGGAGTTCGGCCGGCTGATTCTGACGTGAACTGGCACCTCCCGATACCGTTGCCGTGGTCTGATTCTGTCGTCCTCGTCGGGGATGTTCCACGTGGAACATAAACTTTCGGCCGGCCTGGAACATAGGCCTTAGGTTCCACGTGGAACACGCGCCGCCATGATATCCTCACTCTTTCGGTGCACAAGTGAGCAAGATCCTGGCAGTCGCCAATCAAAAAGGCGGCGTTGGCAAGACCACAACTGCAATCAATCTCGCGGCATCCCTGGCGGCCAATGATGTCCCCGTGCTTCTGGTCGATTCCGATCCTCAGGGCAACGCGACAACAGGTCTGGGCATCGCGAAGAACGACGGTAAGCCGACGATCTACGACGTGCTGGTTTCGGATCGCCCGGCATCGGACGCCGTGATTGCGACGGAGTTCGACGGACTGAGCATCATCCCGGCGGACAGAAATCTCGTCGGCGCAAACCTCGAACTGATCGACACAGCCGACCGCGAGTCGCGCCTGCAAAAGCGTCTCGACCCGCTCCGGAAAGACTTCCGCTTCATCCTGATCGACTGCCCGCCAGCCCTCGACCTGCTCACCCTCAACGCGCTTGTCGCCGCGGACGCCGTCCTGATCCCCATCCAGTGTGAGTTCTTCGCGCTGGAGGGTGTTTCGCAGCTGCTCGACACAATCGATCGCGTGAAAGCCTCATTTGGCACAACTCTCGCTATCGAGGGCGTCCTCCTGACCATGTATGATGAGCGCACCATCCTCATGCGCCAAGTGGCGCAGGATCTGCGGGAGTTCTTTGGCGAAGACGTTTTTAAGACGGTCATACCCCGCAGCGTCCGCCTTGCCGAGGCGCCAAGCTTCGGTAAACCGATGATCTCGTATGACGTGCGCTCGAAAGGCGCTGAGGCATACATCCAGCTGGCGAAGGAGATTCTCGCAAATGAACGCAGACAAGCGGCGAGCTCTCGGTAAAGGACTTTCAGCGCTGCTGCCCCAGCGCCAGACGAACCCCGCGACGCCCGAAGCCGCGGCGGCGCCTGCGCCAGCGCGAGAGGAGACGGCACCGGCTACCCCCGCTCCCAGCGAGGGGCACGCGCGGCTGGTCCCGATCGAAAATATCCGGCCCAACCCTTTACAGCCTCGTGTCACCTTCGACGAACGAGGACTGGCTGAGCTGGCCGCGTCGATTCGCGAGAACGGCATCATTCAGCCTCTGATCGTTCAACCCCTCCACGACGGACATTACCAGCTCATCGCCGGCGAGCGCCGCCTCCGCGCCGCAAACCTCGCTGGTCTCAGCGAAGTTCCCGTCGTAGTGAGCGATACCCAGGCGGACAAGCTTCTCCTGCACGCACTGGTCGAAAACATCCAGCGCGAGGACCTCAATCCAATTGAGACCGCTGAAGCAATGATGAAGCTGCGGCATCAACTCAATCTCTCGCACGAGGAGATTGCGGACCGCACCGGCAAGGACCGAAGCACCGTGACGAATCTCCTGCGGCTCCTTAAGCTACCAGAAGATGTTCAGCTTCTTGTCGCGGAGCGCCGGCTCTCCATGGGTCACGCACGGGCCCTTCTGGCGATTGAGGATCGCGAGCAGCTGCGAGCCGTCGCGAACCGCGCGGCGGCGCAGGGCTACTCAGTGCGTCAGCTCGAGCGAATTGTAAGTAAGCGCACATCTGAGCCCGCCGTCGCTGAACCTGCCGCGGAACCGAAGCAAGATGCGAACGTGCGTGCCGCCGCAACCACGCTCGAGCACACCCTGGGAACGCGGGTGCGTATTGTCGAGGCTAATTCGAGCCGTGGTCGTATCGAAATTGAATACTATTCGCAGGACGACCTCCAGCGCATCTACCTTCTGATCACCCGCGAGGCGTGATCTCGGGCCGTGGTACGCTGCAAATAACGCCGGTGTAGCTCAGGTGGTTAGAGCGGCGGTCTCATAATCCGCAGGTCGCAGGTTCGAGTCCTGCCGCCGGCACCAATTCCACAAATTCTGATTTTCCGTAAAAACTCCCCATTAAGACTATTGACCGAATGCCCGCATTGGGCTTAATTTAATGGGTGAGAACGGTACCGGAATGGTCGGTACAGCGGTCTCGAGCTTAGGAGGAAGTCCTATAGACAACGACCAGCTATTCAGGGCGGATACCGACTTCCGTTGTACCGGGTGCTAAGGCTAACCGGATTACGGCGTACAATCGCCGAGGATCGGCAGCGCCTCGCTGCTACGAATACGCCTTCAGTACTCGGCGCCACGGAGTTGGCGTTCGCCCTGACCCGCATTTGACAGCCGTTTTCCCCTCCCGTAAATTCAGGTAAGTGCCGCAAAGCGTCGTTGAATTCCATAGTGTCTCGAAGACGTACCCTGTCTATGGATCCGCCGCGGATCGGCTGAAAGAACTCGCCGGGCTTCACCGCTTCGCGTCGCGCCGCCTCTTCACCGCTCTCTCCAATGTTAGTTTCGAAGTCGCTCCCGGCGAGACCATATGCATCGTCGGCGAGAACGGCGCGGGCAAGAGCACCCTGCTGCAGATCGTCGCCGGCATCCTCCAGCCCTCCGCCGGTCAGGCCATCGTTCGCGGCCGCGTGTCCGCCCTGCTGGAGCTCGGCGCAGGCTTCAATCCCGATTACACCGGCAGAGAGAATGTCTTCCTGAACGCGGCCATCCACGGCTTCTCCGGCCGAGAGATGGAACGCCGCTTTCAGGACATCGCCGATTTCGCCGAACTCGGCGACTTCATGGAGCGCCCGGTGCGTACATGGTCGAGCGGAATGGTGGTGCGCCTCGCGTTCGCCGTCGCCATCCACGTCGAGCCTGAGATTCTGCTGGTGGACGAAGCGCTTTCCGTTGGCGACGCGTATTTCCGCCAGCGCTGCCTGCGCCGCGTGAACGAGATGCGCCGCGCGGGCGTGACCATACTGTTTGTGTCGCATTCCATGGCGGACGTGGAAGCCCTCGGCGACCGCGCCATCTGGCTGGAGCACGGCCGTATCCGCGAAATCGGCGCCCCGGGAGACGTGGTGTTGCGATACATTGGCGCCACCGAAAGGAGCAATGCCGCGGTCCACACCGACGCGTCCGGCGACCGGCTGCTCAATATCGACCATCGCTGTGGCGATGCGCGCGCGGCGATTACCGGCATGTCCGTGGTGGACGATGCCGGCCGGCATCTGCCGCTGTTGCTTCCATCGCAACGAATGACGGTGAGGATCGCCGCAATCGCCAGGGAGCGAATCGCGCGCCCAGTGGTCGGATTCCTGATTCGTAACCATCTGGGCATCGACTTTGCCGGCACAGACACGCAGCGGGAGAATGTCGCGCTGGGCCCGCTCGAACCCGGAGCACCGCTCACCGTCGAATTTCGGATGCAGACGCCAGAACTCTGTCCCACCTCGTTCTCGTTCTCGCCATTCATTCATGACGGCGATCGCGTTTGCGACCACGTGGACAACGCCATCACGCTCGAGGTCACCCGGGGCGAGCGCGAGGTGTACGGGCAAATCCATTTGCCATGCCGTATCGAGCTCGACCGCACGCTGCCGGAGTGGCAGCCCCGGCGCGCGCACGCCGTGGAGTCTTCCGTTGCTTGAGTTCACCGGCGAGCGCGTCATACCCGGTCAGGTGAACACGGACCTGTGGAACGAGCACTTCTCCCGATATGCGTGGGCGAGCCGATTCGCCGCCGGCCGGCGCGTGCTCGACGCGGGCTGCGGGACCGGCTACGGGAGCGCCGAAATCGCCGCCACGGCGGCATCGGTTGTGGGCATCGACATCGATCCTCAGGCAGTCCAGTGGGCCGCTCGCGAGTACCCGAATGCCCGCTGTCGCTGGGCCGCCGGATCCTGCGCGGGCCTTCCGTTTCGCGACGGCATATTCGACCTCGTGGTCTCGTTCGAGGTCATCGAGCATCTGCCCGATCAGGGCCGGTTCCTGCGGGAGTGCTCACGCGTTCTGACCTTCGGTGGTCTCCTGCTCGTATCCACGCCTAACAAAACCTATTACACAGACTCGCGCGGCGAGGCCGGCGAGAACCCGTGGCATATTCGCGAACTGGATCTGGCGGAGTTCGAAACGGAACTGCGCAGCGTCTTCCCGCATATCGCGGTGGTCGTGCAGAATCGCTGCGAGTGCTTCGGTATTTATCGCCCGGGAGAAGTCGGGGCCGCCGTTGGACGCGTCGACGGCAGCGAAGCCGCGGTCGAGGACGCCCACTTCTTTATCGGCATGTGCTCGCGAACCGAGCTTCCTCCACCCGAATCCTTTATATATGTCCCGCGCGCGGCCAACCTGCTGCGCGAGCGCGAGCTGCACATCTCCAAGCTGGACAATTGGCTGACAGCGGTGCGCGATCGCCTTCAGGCCGCCGAAGGCCGCATCGTGGAGCTTCAGGACGAACTCGCCGCCGAGCAGCAGACCGCCCGCAGGCAGATCGATGAGCTGGAAGCCGAAAATCGAAGCAGAACAGAATGGGCGCAAAGTATTCAGGCCGACCTCGAGCGGACCATCGAGGAACTGAAACAATGTGGCGATCTGCTGACCGCGGCGGAAACGACGGTGGTGGAGCGGAGCGCGTGGGCTCAGCGCCTGGACACGCAGCTTCGTGAAACGGAGCGCCAGCTTGCGGCTGTGGCGGCGTCGCGCTGGCACCGCGTCGGGCGTAAGCTGCGCGTGGGTCCGGTAATTCCCTTGCTCGAGAAGCCGGCCGGGTGAAGCGCACCATTCGAGGGCTCGCCCGCCTGATCGCCGCGCTGCCGCTGCTGCTCTTCACATTGCTCTTACTCGCCTTCGCGGCAGCGGCGATCGCCGTTGCCGACCTGCTTGCGGCGGCGCGGCGCCGGGAACCTCTTCCAGAGCCGGTCGCGCCGGACACGGCCGGCGCCAGCATCGTCATCCCCAACTGGAACGGACGCGATCTGCTGTCGAAGTATCTGCCGTCGGTAATCGCCGCCACGGTGGGCAACGATCGCAATGAGATTATCGTCGTGGACAACGGATCCACCGACGGCAGCGCGGAGTTCGTGCGCTCGCAATTCCCTTCCGTTCGTGCGCTGGCGCTGGACACGAATCGCGGATTCGGCGGCGGCTCCAATGCCGGTGTTCAGGCGGCCCGCAACGACATCGTCGTCCTGCTGAACAGCGATATGCGCGTCGCGCCGGATTTTCTGCCGCCGCTGCTCGAGGCGTTTGCCGATGCGCGCGTGTTCGCCGTGGCCTGCCAGATCCTGTTCAGCGATCCAGGTAAGCGCCGCGAGGAAACAGGATTGACCGAAGGCCGCTGGCGCAACGGCGGCCTGTGGGTGAGCCATCGCGACGATCCGCTCATCGAGCGCCGCTTCCCCTGCTTTTACCCGGGCGGCGGATCGAGTGCATTCGACAAACGCAAATTCCTCGAGCTCGGCGGCTTCGATGAGCTGCTGTCGCCCTTCTATTTCGAAGATACAGACCTCGGCTTCATGGCCTGGAAACGGGGCTGGGCGGTGCTCTACGAACCGCGCAGCGTTGTATGGCACGAGCACCGCGGGACCATTGGCCGCACCTTCAGCGACCGCTACATTTTCGGCGTGCTCGGAAAGAACCGGATTCTGTTCTGCTGGAAGAACATCCACGAGTGGCGCCGGCTGGCCCGGAATTTCGCCGTTACGGCGGTCCGCGGCGCGCGCCTCAGCGGATGTAGGGCGGTAATGCGCGCCTTTGCGCAACTCCCGGCGGCGCTGCGATCACGGACCCGCGCGCGCGATCTGGTGGCCGTTTCAGACACCGAGGCCTTCCGCCGTCCCAGCGCCGGCTGGTTTCACGACCGGTTTACCGCCGCGCACCAGCCCCCGCCCGCGCGTCTGCGCGTGCTTTTCGTCTCCCCTTACCCCATGTGCCCGCCCGTGCACGGCGGCGCCGTCTTCATGTATCACATGGTTCGCGCGCTCGCTCGCTCCTGCGAGCTGCACCTGCTGATCATCCTCGACTATCCCGAAGAACGCGCCGGCCATCGCGAGCTGGAGAACATCGCGGCATCAGTCACGTATTTCGATCGCACCGAGAATCGCCGCAGGGAGCTGACCGCCATCACGCCGCACGCGGTTCACGAGATCGAGAACGCCGATCTGCAGTGGATAGTGCAGCGCGAGATTTATCAGCGCGGCATCGATATCATCCAGCTCGAATACACCAGCATGGCGCAGTACGGCATCGAGGCCCGGCGCATCGGCTGTGTGCTCTTCGAGCACGATGTGTATTTCCAGTCGGTCGGCCGCGGGCTGCGCCACACCGCCGCGGGTAAGCTTCCGAAGTCTGCGTTCGAGTACCTGCGCGCGCTCCGCTTCGAGTCGACAAAGCTCCCACAATTCGATCGGGTGCAGGTTTGCAGTCAGGCGAACGCCGATTATCTTCTGTCGTTCGTTCCGAAGCTCCGGGGCCGCATCGACCCGGACCTGCGCGCCGGCATCGATGTTGCGAGCTATCCCTTCACCCCGTTTGCCGGCCGCGAGCCGCACACGATGCTCTTTCTCGGCAGCTTCCGCCACACGCCGAACGTGCGCGCGCTCGAGTGGTTCCTCGCCGCGGTAATGCCGCGGCTGGAAAAGCTCGATTCGCAGGCTCGGCTGATCGTGGCCGGCGCCGAAATGCCGCCCGGGCTGGCCGGCAGCGGGCCCACCGTAGAGGTGCTCGGCTATGTTCCTGAGGTTCGCGATGTCCTGGCGCGGTATGCGGTGTTCGTGTGCCCCATCCTGAGCGGCTCCGGCGTGCGCGTAAAACTGCTGGAAGCGTTCGCCTCCGGGATCCCCGTCGTGTCCACGCGGCTCGGCGCCGAAGGCCTCGCGGAAGTTGACGGGGAATACTGCCGCCTCGCCGATTCGCCCGACGCCTTCGCGCGATCCATCGCGGAGATCTTCGCCGGCCCGGGCGCCGCGGCGGAGATGGCCACGCGGGCACGCCAGTTCGTCGAGTCGGAAAAAAACATCCCGATCCTCGCATCACGTCTGGTCGAGAGCTGGCGAGCGATCCTGGACGCAAAGCGGCCGGCCGCCTGGAATCGCTGAAATCGGGATTACAATTAACGGATGGACAGCAGTGTCGCTGTCCGGCCCCCGCATGCGCAAATCCGCCCTTCTGACCCCCACGATACTCGTCCTTGTCGCTGCTCCGGTGTGTTTTTCACAAACGCGCCCGGCTTCGCCGCCGCCGCAGGACGCACCCATCGTGGCCAACGCGGAAGAGGTGACGCTGGACCTGATCGTCCGGGACAAACATGGCAAAGCGGTCCGGGATCTAACACCGGCTGACCTCCACGTCACCGATGACGGAAAGCCGGTGAAGATCACGAGCCTGCGGCTGGTGGAGGGCCTGACTCATCCGGCGAGCAGCGTTAAGAGTGACCTGCGAAATTTCCGCCTGGTGTTCCTGCTGTTCGACGAAATGCAGAGAGACGCGGCGAAGCTCGCCGGCGAAGCGGCGCTGGAAATGATTAAGACCGCGGCGGAAAACAACGTGTATTTCGCGGTTTTGAAAGTCGATCACCGGCTGCGCTTGTATCAGGGATTCACCACAGACCGGGATGCGATTCGGCGCGCTGTGGAAATTGCGTCGAGTGGGGTCAAAACGCAGCGCGGCGACGACAGCGATGCCGCGCGGAACGCGCTGCACTCGTTCGCCTCGAACGGCAATGCCATGCAGGACCTCGACCGTGGCAACTTCTCCAGCCTCGGAACCGCGGATCGGCTCATGGCCCAGATGCTGATGCAGACCATTCAGGACTCCGAACGCATTTCCCGCGATGAGCAGGCCCGGCCCTCGCTCGCCGGGCTGCTGGCGCTGACCACGCAGGCCGCGAAGGTTCCTGGCCGCAAAAGCGTCGTGTACTTCTCCCAGGGGCTGACCCTGAGCTCGCGCACGAAGGACACGCTGGATACAATCGTCGGCCTGGCGAATCGCTCCAACATCAGCGTGTACGCGGTGGATGCGAGCGGCATCAGTACCCAGGCGAAGAACCAGGCGGCGTCACTGCTGGCCGCCCAGGCGACACAATCGAGCTTCAGTTCATTCGCCGGCTCGAGCGCGCTGAGCGGCGTGGTGGCGCCGCACGGAGGAAGCACTCCCTCTCTGAATACCGTCACGCCGGATCAGGCCAAGGTGTTCGACACGCTCGAACAGGCGGTCACGGCGAGCAATCAGATTCCACTCATGCACCTCTCTGCCGCAACGGGAGGCTTCTACATCGGCGACACCAACGATCTCCGCAAGCCCGCGCGGCAGATCATGGAGCAGATCGAGACCTATTACGAGGCCTCCTACGCGCCGAACATTCTGCAGTACGACGGCCGCTTCCGGGCGATTTCGGTCAAGACCACCCGGCCACACCTGACCGTTCAGGCGCGCAGCGGCTATTATTCCCTGCCTCCCAACGCGGGGCCCGGAGTCCGCCCGTTCGAGACGCCGATGCTGGCCGCGCTGATGCAGCCGCAGTTGCCCGCCGATCTCGCATTTCGCGCGGCTGTACTGCGCTTCGGGAAAACACCGGCCGGAGACCTGAATTCGGTTACCCTCGAATTCCCTCTCCGCGACGCCGAGTTCAAGCCGGATCCCAACGCCAAACTGTTCGGCTTTCATCTTTGCGTGCTTGCGCTGGTGAAGAACAAGTCCGGCGAAGTGCTGGATAAGTTCAGCCAGGACATTCCGTATCAGGCCGCGCTGGAAACGGAGGATCGCGTTCGCAGCGGGTATTACACTTTCCAGCGCCCGTTCACGGAGCCGCCGGGCGACTACATTCTCGAAGCCGCGCTCATGGACCGCAACAGCGGAAAAATGGGCGGCCAGCGCATCCCCTTTCAGATCGCCGAACAGGACCACGGACCCGTGCTGAGCGACGTGGCCGTGGTGCGCCGCCTGGATCCGCTGCCCCCCAGGAGTGACGGCACGGAGCTGTTCCGGTATCAGAACAGCAAAGTGGTGCCGGATCTTTCGGGCGCGGTTGGGCGCGACAAAAAGGCCGTGTCCGTGTTCTTCGTTGTCTATCCCGACCCGCAGATCGCGGACAAGCCGAGCCTCGAGCTGGAGGTGATGCGCGATGGCGCGCCTGCCGGCCGCGTTCCGATGGATCTCCCGCCGGCCGCGAAGGACGGGCGCATCCCGTTCATGGCTTCCATTCCCGCCGATGCGCTTGGACCGGGCAAATACGAGCTGGTCGCAACGGTTTCGCAGGGCAAAGCGACGGCGGAGCGGAGCGCACGCTTCACGCTCGAAGGAGTTGAACTCGCGCGCGCCACAACACCCGCCGCCCCGGTGATGGGGCCAAAGACCATGCATGCGCCGCAGGCGCCCGAGCCCGAAATAAAAGATGTCCCCGACATCGCGTTCGAGCGCAAGCCCCTGACCATCACCCCTGTCAAAAACGCCAGCACGACGCCCGAGCAGGCGGAGCTCGACCGCATGATCGAAGGCGCCCGCAAGCGCGCTGTCGATTACGCCGACGCGCTGCCTAACTTCACCTGCATCGAAGTGACGCATCGGGCCGTGGACCCCAGCGGCCGTAAGAACTGGCGCCATCAGGACACGATTTCCGAACTCCTGCGCTATCACGACCATCTGGAACAGCGCAACACGCTGGAGGTGAACGGCGGCCGAACCAGCGTCTCCCGCTCCGACATGAAGGGCACGATTTCCAATGGCGAGTTCGGGTCGCTGCTGCTGGCCATTTTCGATCCAAAGGTGAAAGCACAGCTGCGCTGGACGGAAACGGCCACCCTCGGAACGGGCGCGGTGCAGGTCTTCACCTTCCAGGTTCCGCGCGGCAGATCGCGCTACATGCTGGTGGCGGGTCCCAATGAGGCGCAGATCAAGGTCGGTTGCCACGGCAAGGTCTACATCGACGCACAAACCTACGGTATTCGCCGCATCGAAATGGATGCCGACGCGATTCCCGCCGACTATCCAATGCGCGCCGCCTTTATCAGCATCGACTACGATTACGTCACCATCGGCGATCACGACTTCCTGCTGCCCATCGCCGGCGAGGTGGACGTGCGCCAGGGCAAGCGCTTCCTGGTGAGAAACCAGATGGAGTTCCGAGACTACAAACGTTACGGGGCTGAATCGAACATCAAATTCGAGTAAGCCCGGACCGGGCGGTAAACTGGAGTTTCGGATGGAGAAACTCGTTCCCGTGCTTCTCCTGCTGCCGGTCTTCGTGTGTGCGGGCTCGTTTTCAGACGGCGGCGCGACGGGGCTGGGCGGCGCGGCGGGGTCTGCCGACAAGAGCAGTTCCGCCCTGGAGCGCGCAACCACAGAATTCAAAACCAAAACGCGCGAGCTGGGACTGCGCCCGGACAGCCCGCCCGGAACGCGCGTCCCGACCGGGCCGAAGATGCTGTGGCACGGGCGCATCTACGAAAACTTCCGCAACGATGTGCTGGACGCCATTCCCCACGAGATTCGCCAGGTGGGCGGCGACAAGGGTCTGCTGCGCCGCAATCAGTTCGGCTTCAACGTCGGCGGCCCGCTGATCGTTCCTCACCTGCTGCGCAGCCACAACAGCACGTTCTTCTCGCTCTCCTATGAGGGCGTGCGCGAGCGCATCGCGCGTACCTTTCTCCGCACCATTCCCACGGAAGCCGAACGCACCGGAGACTTCTCGCATACCGTCGACCTCTCCGGCAACCAGCTTCCGATTTACGATCCGGCCACCACCACGGTCAATCCCGCGTACGACCCCTCGCAGCCGGTCTCCCTCACCAATCAGCAGTACATGCGCCAGCAGTTCCCCGGCAACGTCATCCCGGCCGAGAGGCTGAACGCCACCGCTCTGAGCGCCATGAAGTATTACCCGGCGCCGAACTCCACCGTCGGGCCGTTCTTTCAGAACAACTACTTCATCGATTCGCCGGAGACGAACATCGCTAACGGCGTGATC
>Ga0209810_1002117_pt1 | contig 25234 bp, 23 predicted proteins | sample Coa_R1_7_FD_187159 | JGI IMG/M metagenome (GOLD analysis project Ga0209810, IMG submission 187159) | Surface soil microbial communities from Centralia Pennsylvania, which are recovering from an underground coalmine fire - Coalmine... | ecosystem: Environmental > Terrestrial > Soil > Unclassified... | reverse complement strand
TGGGCTTATGAAACCGGGTTTTTCCTAAATTCATCCAGGTAACTTTGCAGCTGCCGGTTGGCATAAAAGAGCCTGGAACGTACTGTTCCTTCGGAAACGCGCAAGATTTTACTGATCTCCGCGTGGGGCATGCCCTGGATGTGAAACATGGTGACCACGGCTCTGTGATCATCAGACAATTTCATCATGGCCTCGTTCAATCTTCGCTGCAGCTCCGCCAGATCCGCTTCTCGCACGGGGCTGCTGGTGGCGGTCGCCTGCAAAAACTCTTTGTCGTTCTGAATGCTCGAGTCCACGTCATCCAAACTGAGCTGGAAGCGGCGTCCGCGTTTTTTTAGGAAATTGAGCGTCATGTTTACGGCAATGGAATGAATCCATGTGTAAAAAGACGATTTTCCTCGAAATCCGCGGATGGCTTTGTAGGCTTTGGCGAAAATGTCCTGCAACAGATCGTTGGTGTCCTCGTGGTTCGCCGTCATGTTGTAAACCAGGCCATAGAGACGCGGCGTGTATTTGATCACCAGTTCGTCGAAGGCCGAGGCGTCGCCGGACTGAGTCCGTTTCACCAGTTCCCGGTCCGGGTCGGTTCGTGCCTGGTCCATGGCTTCGCGCTTAGACTTAGCACGGGCTTGAAGCCCGGACGACAACAAATCGGAAAGCCGCCGGGCAGGTAATGCGACGGTGGGTTCCATCTTTTTCAACCCGGCGGCGGCTCAGCGCCGGTCGCGCAGCGAAAGCAGCCAGAGCAAATTGCCCAGCGCCGCCACGAAGGCCGCCACGTACGTGAGCGCGGCCGCATTGAGCACATTGTTCACTCCGGCAACTTCCTCTCCGGGCTGCACAAGCCCCATCTGCCGCAGAATGATTTTCGCCCTGCGCGACGCATCAAATTCCACGGGCAAGGTGATCAGTTGGAAAACCAGCAGGATCAAATAGCAATAGATGCCCAGCGTGATCAGGCCCGTGATCCCGAAGAAAAAGCCGCCGATGATGATGAAAGGCAGCATTTGCGACGCCACCATGGTCACCGGCACAATAGCCATGCGCGCTTTCAGCGGCGCGTACGCCCGGGCATGCTGGATGGCGTGCCCGGTCTCATGCGCGGCAATTCCCAGCGCCGCCACCGATGGCGTGTGATACACGTTGCTGGACAGATGCAGCTTCTTGCTTGTGGGGTCGTAATGGTCGCCCAGAAAATCGTTCGTCTCCACAACTTCCACATCGTGAATCTGAGCCGCCTGAAGAATTTCCCGCGCGCACTCGGCGCCGGTGATATTGGCGCTGGCGCGCACCTTGCTCCACTTGCTGAAGGCGCTGCTCACCCGGATCTGCGCCCAAATCCCAATGATCAAGGGAATGCCGATGTAGAGCAGCCAGTGCGAGCCTAATCCGAAGCCGTATGGGTAATACATGGCCATGCTAATTTAACGCGCGAAAGGCTCTTGTCACTTTCCCGCGACGAAATTAGACCGGCAAGCGCGTTGCGCGTTCATTTGAGGGGAGGGCTTCCCTTGGCTCCCAAATCTTCCTCAGAATTCGCCCGCCCTCAAACTTCCATCTGTTTCGGAAACCGGGAGAGAATCTTGCAGCCAGTTTTGGTAACCAAAACCACGTCTTCCAGACGCGCGCCCCCCAGGCCGGGATAATAGAGCCCCGGTTCAACCGTGAGCACCTGGCCCTCTTTGAGCACGATTTTCTGAAGACGCGGCTGCTCGTGAATTTCCAATCCCAGCCCGTGCCCGGTGCCGTGAAAAAATCCCACGCGCCTGCCATTGCGCACTTCGGTGGGGAACCCGCACCGGGCAAACAAATCCTGAATGGCTCTGTGGATGGTCATGCCATCGGTTCCCGCCTTGATCGTTTTCAGCGCCAGAGCCTGTCCGGCTTTTACCGTTTCCCAGAGTTTGCGCTGCGCTTCGCTGGCGCGTCCCCGAACGACGGTGCGAGTCATGTCGCCAAAGTATCCCGTCTTCGCGTCGCGGGGAAAAACATCGAGGATGATCAGCGAGTCAGCATACAGGGGACCATGTCCCCGCTCGTGCGGATCGCATGCCTGATCGCCGCCGGCCACGATTGTGCCGGCCGGTATGCCACCCGCGCGCAGCACCGCCGAATCAATTTCGGCGCGCAGCATTTCGGAGGTAAGCGGCCTACCACCCCAGTGCAGTCGTTTCCCGCGGCTGGGCCGGGAGGCTTTCAACACTTCCAGGGCGCGGCGCAACCCAACTTCCGTTATTCGCAACGCGCGCTCCATCAGTTGCACTTCCCTGCGGGATTTGGTCTCCCGCTCCGGCCAGAACAATCCGTTGGCGGCGCGGAGATGGATTTTCTGTGCGGCCAGTTCCTCGGCGTAACGCAGCGGAAAATTTGCCGGCACGATCGCGGAGCGGACCCCGCGTTTTTTGAGAAAATGCGCCACGACTTTCTCGTACGGCGGGGCCTTTTTAGATTTGCCCTGCACTTCCTTCTCCAGTTCGCTGAACATCACGAACTCATCGGCGCGGGCCTGTTTGCGGGCGCGATCAATTTCCAGATCGCTGAGCACCAGGGTGCGTTTGCCGTCGCGCTCCAGAAAGATGAATGGATCCGGCGCCCAAAATCTGGTGGCGTAGAGCATGTCGGGATCGGTGTCACTGGCCGCCACGATGAGACGCGTTGGTTTGGGTTTTCTCCTGTTCATGTGTATGGCCATCAACCTTTCCCAAGCGCCTCCAAATAACAAGTGCCCGGTCAGCTCCGGCGTACCTTCAGTTGTCTGCGCAGAATCCAGTGCAACAAGGCGAGTAAACCCAGCGTGGACGCAATCAACACCACGGTGTTAAACGCAAAGATATTGAACTTCATTCCCAGGTACTGTTTCTGCGCGCCGAAGAAAACGTTCGGCTTGTTGCCGCGGCGGTAATCGTTTTGTTCCATCTCCGCATTGGAGATCAGATCGGAGATTTTCTGGTTCACATAGATTTGCTCGCCGGTAACGGGGCCATGGGCGTCCTTGAACAGCGCGGGATCAAAGGGTCGTTTACCATCGAGAATCTGGTCCACCAATCTCAGATAATGATCCAGTTGACCGACCGATTTCGCCTCGAGGCCGGAGAGCAGCGCCAGCGTGTCCTTCAGATCGGATAACCGTTTGCGCGCGGCCGGGTCCTCCCGATGTTGCGCCACCAGCCGATCAATTTCGCGTTGGGCGCGATCCTGCCGTCGAGTCAATGGATTGAGCTTGGCCTGGGCGACGATCATTTCTTCATACGACCAGCGCATGGCAATGAACTGGCAAACCAGCGGCACCTGTAATTTGCTCTCCGTCTTCTTGCTCTTGTCCGGGCTGGGATGTTCCGAGAACCAGCGCGAGAGGCTCCAAAGCAACGCCAGGTTCCGGTTCATGTCCTCGTATTTGATAAGCGCGCCGCCCATGATGATTTGCGGAATCAAAACCAAAGGCACGATGTTGGCCGCCGTTTTGGGATCTGCCACCAGTGAGGAAATGAGCAACCCGAGAGCGACGCCGCCCATGGCCGTGAGAAACATGATGCCCAGATCGATCCAAAACATCCCGCGGATTTCCAGAATGTAATTGCCGATGAGCACAAAGAGAACGCACTGGATGAGGGCAAATACGCCCAGGGTGAGCGTCTTTGAAATGACGTAATACGAAAGGCGAACATCGAGATTGCGTTCGCGCTGCAGGACGGGCCGGTCGCGAATGATGTCGTCGGCGCTGTTGGTCAACCCGAGAAACATGGCCACGATCAGACCCAGGAACAGGAAGGTGGGAATGTGATACGCAGAGGCAAAATCGTAATGGCCGCTCTCCGAGTAGCGGAGAATAGTGGCAATAAGCAGCGCGAGCACCGGCGAAATGCAAATGGTGATCACCAGATTGGCCCGGTTGCGCAGCTTGCTTACAAATGCCCGCCGCAGCAGCGTGCCAAATTGCGTCCATTCATCGTGCCAGCGGAATGGCAGCCGTTTGTTCTGCACCGGCGCGTCCAGGAGCGGAGCAGCCGGCTCGTTGCGCAGGGAGACTTGTTTCACGTCCTGGATCAGGCGAAACGCCTCGTACTTGTCCCGCCAGAACTCCGGCGAGTACCGGCGCGCCGGCACCAATTGCCCGCGGCTGTTTTCTTCGTAGATGATGTCGCCACTCAAATCGCGCAGCGGCGTTTCGAGCACGTCAAAGATGAATTCCGGACGCGTCGTGCCGCAGGCCGGGCAGCCGCCCAGCTCCGCGCCGAACTGGTGCTGATGTTCCGCTTCTGCGAAATACCGCAGCGCCTCCGCCGGTGTCCCGAAAAACACCAGCCGCCCGCCTTTGTCCAGCAGGATGGCTTTGTGAAACATCTGAAAAATTTTTGAGCTCGGCTGGTGAATCGTCACGATGACGATCTTGTTGTGCGCCATGCTCCGGATGATTTCCATCACGTGTTCGGAATCTTTGGAAGAAAGGCCGGAGGTTGGCTCGTCGAACAGGTAAACATCGGACATCCCAATCATGTCCAGACCGATGTTGAGGCGTTTGCGTTCTCCGCCGCTTAACACTTTGCTCTCCGGGCTGCCGACGATTGCGTCCCGCCGTTCGCTCAGGCCGAGCTCGATCAGTTTTGCCTCGAGCCGGCGGCTCCGGTCGCGCCGCGAAAGATGCGGGGCGCGAATCGCCGAGGCGAACAACAGATTCTCGCCGATGGTCAGGTGCTCGTCGAACGCGTCCTGCTGTGGCATGTAGCTGATGTAGCGCTTCAGCGTGTCCAGATTGTCGTACAGCGAGTGCCCGTTGAGCATCACCTGCCCGCGGGTCGGCGGAAGCTGGCCCGCCAGCACTCGCAACAGAGTGCTTTTGCCCGAGCCGCTGGCCCCCATCACGCACACCAGTTCGCCCCGCGTCACGCTGAAGGAGATTCCGTCCAGCCCAAGTTCGCCCTTGCCGAAACGGTGGGTCACATCGTTGACCTCCAGCGTGCGAATGATGTTGCGTTCCTCCTCGATGATGCGCTCGGAGAAATTGCAGCGCAGAAATTGCCCCACATCGATTCGAATGGTATCGCCATCTTGGAGTTGCGTGGAAGTGCGCACGACAGCATCGCCAACCATGATGGGCCGATCCGCTTCAATCACTTCCAGCCTGCCGACGCGCTGATCGTAATCGCAAAAGATTTTCAGCAGCACGTCGCCGCTGGTTCCCGGGGAAAGCAGGATATCGTCCGCTTCCAGTTTGCTCGGATCGTTCGACACCAGGTACACCGATTTGGAAGCTTTTAGTTGAAAGCGGCCCCCCAGAGCGCGCGCGCGGCGTCGCAGGTCGGTCAGGTCCAGTTCAGTGTCGTTGCGGAACACGATGCGGTCTTCCAGCGCGGCTTCGACCTGCGTGCCGGCTTTCAACTTCACGCCGTTGAGCTCCGCATCCACGTCGCGCAACGCCTTCACCCGCACCTTCAACCCAAATGTGACCCGAAGCGCGCTCTCCCGCGTGCGCGAACGTTCCAGTTGCACCTCATCCGAATCTTTGTTGACCCGGATGAAAATCTGCGGAAGCGACACATTCTTCTTAGCATTGAAATATTGCGCCAGCTCCTGGTAGCTGAGGACCTGATCCCCGATCAAAATGCGCTGCCCGGGGTATATCCGGCAAAACCCGCCGCGAACCAGCGGTCGCCCCCGCACCGATACGTTCTGATCACTGTAGTTTTTGAGCAAGATGAGATCGCGATAGCGAAATGCCATTAGCCGATCGTTTTCGCCCAGGTTCTTAAGCACCACATCGGCCTTTCCGTTGGCTCCCAAAGAGAGCGATTCCAAAGGCGAGGCGCCATGCTGGTAGATCGAGGGGTCGGAATCTTCCGAAGCGTTCAGCTGATAAACGATGTCGATCGCCTGCGCCGCCATCCCCATCTGCGACATGAACGAATAAAACGCCACCACCTGCTCCTGTTTCAGGCCGGCTTGCGAGATCAAATCGTAAAGCTGCACCCCCAGCATGATCTTGCGCTCGGTGCTCAATTGGGCCCCGAGCTTTTGCGCCATCGCCGTCAGATCCTGCTGCTCATAGAGGGCCTGACGGAAAAGCTGTCGCAGCTCGGAGTAAACTGCTTCCGGATAATCGTAGCGCAGAAAACCGAGGCTCGAGTCGATTTCCTCCTCGAGCAAAACGCCGTCGGCCTTCGTAAAGCTCGCCAGCACCTGGATCAACAGCGGCAACAGATTTGGCCCTTCCGAAACGCTGCGCGGTTTGCGCAGCGCCCGGCGCACCAGACGGCGTCCGGTCCGCCGCACCCGATACGCAAGCGGAGTTACCCGCTGCATTGCACGATCGATCTTGTCTGCAACCGTTGAGACCAGTTCCGTCATTTGGATTGCCTTAAGCTGCGAATTTTACCCGAATCCCACTAGGCACGCAATGTAGCGCGCACCGTGACGAAAACCGGCAACATTCGGAGCCGCGGGCCTTTTCGACTTGGTGGCGGCCCTTTTTGCATTGCCAATCGCCTCATGGTAGCCTTAGCTGACACCATTTATGCCTCAGTTCGATCGCAACTCGCAAAGAGAGAACAGACCTCGCGGCAACGAACCCAACTTCAACTGGCGCGGCGTGATTCTGATCGTGGTGGCCTTCAGCCTCATCGCCACAGCCATGCTCTTTTACCGCGGCGGGATGCAGCCGATTGAGGAGGTTCCTTACAACCGGTTTCTGGAACTGCTGGAAAACAAGCAGATCGTTAACGACAAGAATTATCCCCTCCAGTTAATCGTCGAGGATGGTCGCCCCACGCAAACGCTGCGGGGCGCGTACATTCGCCCGGGCATTGGCTCGGCGCCATCGCAGCCGGTCCCCTTTCGCACCACGATCTATTTGAATTTCACCACGGATCTGCAAAAGAAACTGGCCGATGCAGGGATTCAACCCGCCATCAAAACCGAGTCCAACATGTGGGCGCAGACCGTCGTCAGCTTCCTCCCCATCGGGCTTTTCCTGCTCCTGCTTTATTTCCTCTTCCGCCAGCAAATCCGCATGGCCGGCAAAGGCGCGCTCAATTTCGGTAAATCCAAAGCCCGCATGCTGGCGCGCGACAAAAATAAAATCACCTTCCGCGACGTAGCCGGCGTGGAGGAAGCCAAGGAAGAAGTGCAGGAACTGGTCGAGTTTTTGCGCGACCCGAAAAAATTCCAGAAACTCGGCGGCCGCATTCCCAAAGGCGTGCTGATGGTTGGCCCGCCGGGCACGGGCAAAACGCTCTTGGCCCGGGCCATTGCCGGCGAAGCCGACGTTCCGTTCTTCTCCATCAGCGGCTCAGACTTTGTCGAAATGTTCGTGGGCGTGGGCGCTTCGCGCGTCCGCGACATGTTCGAGCAGGGCAAAAAATCCGCGCCCTGCATCATTTTCATTGACGAGATAGACGCGGTCGGGCGCCACCGCGGTCACGGAGTGGGCGGCGGCCACGACGAGCGCGAGCAAACCCTCAACGCCCTGCTGGTGGAGATGGACGGCTTCGACACGCAGGAAGGCGTGATCATTATCGCTGCGACGAACCGGCCGGACGTCCTCGACCCGGCACTCTTGCGCCCCGGCCGGTTCGATCGCCAAATCACTGTGAACCTGCCGGACGTCAAGGGGCGCGAAGAAATTTTGCGCGTGCACGCCAAGAAGGTGAAACTGGCTGAGGGCGTCGATCTGGCGGTCATCGCCCGCGGCACACCCGGTTATTCCGGCGCCGAGCTGGCCAACGTCATCAACGAAGCGGCGCTCCTGGCCGCGCGCCGCGGACTAAAAGCCATCACCCTCGCCGAATTGGAAGAAGCGCGCGACAAGGTTCGCTGGGGCAAGGAACGCCGCAGCCTCGCGCTGAGCGAAAAAGAAAAGGAAAACACCGCCTACCACGAAGCCGGGCACGCGTTGTTGCTCGTGCTGCTCCCGCATACCGAGCCGCTGCACAAGGTCACCATCATCCCGCGCGGGCCATCGCTCGGTTCCACCATGTGGTTGCCTGAGGAAGACAAATACACCAATCGCAAAAAGGAATTGCTGGCCAGCCTCGCCGTAGCCATGGGCGGCCGTGTAGCGGAGGAAATTATCTTTGGCGACATCACCAACGGCGCCCGCGGCGACATCAAAGGCGCCACGGCCATTGCGCGGCGCATGGTGTGCGAATGGGGCATGAGCGAGAAAATGGGCATGGTCGAGTACGGCGAGCACGAGGACTACGTTTTCCTCGGCCGCGAACTGACGCGCAACCGCGATTACAGCGAAGCGACCGCGGAACAAATCGACCAGGAAGTGCGCAAACTCATTGATGACGCTTACCAGACGGCCAAAAAAACCCTCACCCAAAACCGCGACAAACTTGAAGTCATCGCCAAAGCGCTGCTGGAATACGAAACGCTCGACGGCGCCCAGATCAGGGAAATCATCGAACACGGTCGCCTGATCCATCCCCCGCCCGGCGTGGGAGGCGCACCCAGTAAAAAGCCGACGCCCGAAAAACCGCCCAAACAAGTCCTGGCCCCCGACGTGGCCCCACCTCTCCCCGGCGCACTCGGCGGCGCACCGGCTTGAAAGAGGGAGGACGCATCCCGTGTCAGCACCGCCGGTATGGGCTTTGGCCTCTTGGTTCGCTCGACTTCGTTAATCCAGCAACCTTTTGTTCTAGCACTTGCTGATAGGAACAACAACGCGCTCAGCGCTTGGTTCTGTGTCGCGGCCGATACATTCCCGACCCTCGCCAGATGGGTGAGAAATTCGGAGATCTCCCCGCGCCCATTTTCCCTCGGATGACGTCATTCTGTAGCCGGGGTCGGTGACCCCGGCCACTTGCCCCGGCTAGGACGCGAATCATCGAATGTTGTAACTTATCCAATACTTTCCCGCCTCCATTGAGTATGAACTCGATCTTTACATGACTCGCATTCCACCCGGCCCGAAACGCACTTATCCGGGCAGCATTCTGCTTCGGTTCCGCCGGAATCCGCTGGCGCAATTTGAAACGATCGCACGCGAGTATGGCGATATTGCCTACCTGAAGTTTGGCACCGAAAAGGTGTTTTTCATCAACCACCCGGACTTGATCCGCGAGGTGCTGGTCACGCAAAACAAAAACTTCGTCAAAGGCCGCGGCCTGGAACGAACGAAGAAGTTTCTCGGAGAAGGTCTGCTGACCAGCGAAGGGAAGTTGCACCTGCGCCAGCGGCGCATGATGCAGCCGGCTTTCCATCACCGGCGCATTGCGGCGTTTGCGGAGACGATGACGGCGCAGGCGCAACGCACCTGTGGCCGATGGCACGACGGAGAGAAACTGGACGTGACCGAGGAGATGATGCGACTCACACTCGCCATTGTCGCCCAGACTTTGTTCGGCGCGGATTTGGAAGCAGATGCCAAAGACGTGGGCGCGGCGCTCACTGCCATGATGAAATCGCTCCCCATCATGATGCTGCCGTTCGCGGACTTTCTCCAAAAGCTGCCTCTGCCGGTGCTGCGAAGAATGAAGACCGCCCACGCGCGATTGGACGAAATTATTTACGGGCTGATTAACGAGCGCCGGGCCAGCGGAAAAGATCACGGCGACCTGCTCTCCATGTTGCTGGTGGCGCAGGATGAAGAGGACCCGGAGGTGCGCATGTCCGATCAGCAAGTCCGCGACGAGGCCATGACGATCTTTCTCGCGGGTCATGAAACCACTGCCAATGCCTTGAATTGGACTTGGTATCTCCTTTCAGAGCACCCCGCAATCGAGGCTCGGTTGCACGAGGAACTTGATCGTGTTCTGAATAAGAGGCTGCCGACGCTGGCAGATATGCCGACGCTCCCTTACACCGAGAAAGTAATCAGTGAATCGTTCCGCCTCTACCCGCCGGCTTGGATGGTCGGGCGGCGAGCGTTGGCCGATTGCGAACTGGGCGGCTATGTGGTCCCTGCCCGCTCCATTGTGATCATGAGCCAATACGTGATGCACCGCGACGCGCGATATTTTGTCGAGCCGCTTCGCTTTGATCCCGAGCGGTGGACGCCGGAATTTAAAGGCACTCTGCCAAAGTATGCCTACTTCCCGTTTGGCGGCGGGCCGCGCCAATGTATCGGCGAAGGGTTCGCATGGATGGAAGCGATCTTGCTACTCGCCACCATCGCCCGGCAATGGAAGCTCGCGCTGTTACCCGGCTTTCCCGTCGTTCCGCAACCCATGGTGACATTGCGCCCGAAACATGGGCTGCAAATGATCGCGCTCCAGCGAAGAAGAGCATGAAAGCCGCAACGCCTAACCATGCGATGCAGCTAACAGGCTCCGTGCGTCACGTCGGCTGCTCCGGACCCGCAGACCTACCGGCAGCCGCCGCGCCGCGCTCCGCCTGTCGCTGATCTTGTGTCTCGTTAGGCGACTTAGACCCTTCTCTGCTTACATCAATCCTCAACGTGAGAGCAATATGGCCAAATACCTGATTTCCTTCCCCAGCGCGGCGATGGTCGTGCCCGACGGCGAGTTGGCAGCGGTGGACCGCGACGCGCACGCTGTAATCGCAGAAGCAAAGGCTGCCGGCGTCTATGTTTTCGGCGGCGGCATCGACGAAACCGTGCCGACCGTGCTCGTCTCCCCCGACGGCGCGGTTGCCGAGGGCGGATACCCTTGGGCCCCTCCACTCAACGGCGGCTTTACGGTCCTCGAATTGCCCTCACGCGACCAGGCAGTCGCGTGGGCCGCGCGCTTCGCAAAGGCCTGCCGCTGCAAACAAGAACTACGTGTCTTCGGGTTGGATCCGCAGTCCTGAGGATTTCGGATTTGTGCGTTTTCAGCATGCGAACGTCGTCTAACCAATCGCTGGAGCCAACTCCGAGATTTTTCGCGAGCGGTCGCGCTGGCCGCCGTACTGAAAGACTGAGGGATGAATTATAAAGGATAAAGTGAAAGCAAAGCTCGCCGCCGCCAGCGGTGGCTCAGCTCCGTCTCGTTAGATAATACGCTCGACAGTGAAAGATTGTCGCGGAAGATACAAATATGAAAGCAAAAATGTCTTTCATCATGGCGGGCGCTTTGGCGCTTTGCTTCACGCTCTTACGCGCTGCTCCTGAGCCTGGCTCTTCTGCCGGCCCGGGCGCTGCTGCTCAGGAGGAGATCAAAAAGATCGAGCAGGAACGAAATCAAGCGCTCCTCAAACATGACACGGCCACGTTGGATCGAATGACTTCCGATGACTACACTTTCATCAACCAACGAGGTGAGCTGCGAACAAAAAGCGAGATCTTGGCCGGTTTCAAATCGGGTAGCTTTAATTACGATGCTCGTGAAATCTCTGACTTGCAGGTCCGAGTCTATGGGGATGCAGCCGTCGTGACTGGCCGCGCAAAACAAAAAGGTGTGGAGAATAGTAAAGACTACGGCGGCGAAAATCGCTTCACTCGAGTCTACATCAAACAAAATGGCCACTGGGTTTCCGTCGCACTACAAGTAACTTTGGTTGCTAAATCGCAATGAACGATCTAACCACGCGATGGAGCCAACGCCGCTCGACTTGATTATGAGCTTGTTCGCAGTTCAACCTTTTATCAGCAGCCACGCGCGCCCTCGCCAGCGGTCGCTGATCTTGTGTCTCGTTAGGCCTATGCAACGAATCCTTTTGTGCGTGTTCACGTCAGCATTGATCAGCGCCGCTGTGTTGCTTTGCGCGGCACAGGACCAGGGCGGGACGAACTTTCAGAAGGTAGTCAGCGCTCTTTCCGGGAAATGGTCGATACGCGAAACTTCCGATCATGGTGAAACGGCAGGCGAGGAGCTCTGGCAAGGCGGGACGAGCGGAATGCCGCTCACCGAGGAGTTTCGCGCAATCACGGTAAGCGGGGAGAAACTGACCGATTACGCCGCAGTTTGGTGGGACGGCAAGGCGAAGAAGGTCCGCGGTATTTGGTGCGCAGATTTCAATGACCAAGGCTGCACCCCATTTGAGGTGACCTCGCGCGGTAGCGATATTGAAATGAAGGGGGAGTATGACAGCAAAGGAAAATCCACCGCGTGGAAGGAAATTTTCCACATCACATCCGTGACGACGTTCACTCAAACCCTATACATGGGCGCACCGGGCGAAGAGCTGAAGAAAGTCTCGACAATTGTCGCCGAGAGAAAGCCGTGATCCCGGAAAGGCCTAACCAGGCGATGCAGCGAACCGCGCCCGCTCCGATGCATAATTTTCGTCTAGTTAGTTCGTCCAGCTTGCGACCACGCGCGCTCCCGGGCGCGGTCGCTGATCTTGTGTCTCGTTAGGTGACTCCGACGCTGGAGGTGAAATCCGTGTCTGATAAACCGCTCCGAATTGAATTGCTCGATGAGGACGAGCCAGACCCGCGCACAGCGCACACCGCAGAGAAGCAACTCGATTGCATCAGCTTCAACGCTGGCGCAGAGGAACGCTTCTGCAATCTCATCTGCGCACTGCTCGACACCGGCGCACTCACCGTGCGCGAAGCAATCATCGAAGCCAGCTTCGAGCTAGATGTCTCGCCAGAGACCAGCAAACGCTATCTGTCGAAGCACAGCGAGCGGGGCGAGCGCCATGTCCGGAAAAGCCGCGAGGGTAGCGGTCGAGCGCAGCGGGCAGCTGCCGAGAGACAAGGCGGCGCGCACGGCCTCGCTGGATATCTCGCGCTCAATTAACGCTGTTCAATCGAGCGGGCTCTTCACGCCGAGGCCCGGTTTGTTGAGCACGTGAGTGTAGATCATGGTGGTGGAAACATCTTTGTGGCCTAACAACTCTTGCACGGTGCGAATGTCCGAGCCGGTTTCGAGCAGGTGCGTGGCAAACGAATGCCGAAAGGTGTGACAGCTGGCCGGCTTGTTAATGCCGGAGGCGCGCACGGCTTTCTTCACGGCCTGTTGCAGCGCGCTTTCATCAATATGATGCCGCCGCTTTTTGCCGGAACGCGGATCGATGGAAAGGCGCGAGGAGGGAAAGGCATACTGCCAGCTCCACTGGCGGGAAGCGCTCGGATATTTTCGGTCAAGCGCGTCCGGCAACCAGACTTCGCCGAAACCATCAGCCAAATCCCCCGTGTGTTGCGCCTTGATTTTTTCCAAATGTCGCTGCAATGGCGCCGCCAGGTTTACCGGCAGCATTGTGATGCGGTCGCGACCGCCTTTGGTGTCGCGCACCGTGATATGCGCGTAGGCAAAGTCGATGTCTTTGACGCGCAAACGCACGCATTCCATGAGGCGAAGGCCACTGCCATAGAGCAAGCTGGCCGTTCCGTGCAGATGGGAGAGAACTCTGCGCACCTCATCGCGCGTTAAAACCACCGGTAGGCGTGCCGGCTTTTTCGCCCGCTGCACCTTTTCGAGCCAGCCAATCTCTTGTTTTAGCACTTGTTTGTAGAGAAAGAGTAACGCGCTCAACGCCTGGTTCTGCGTCGAGGCCGTCACGTTTCCGTTGCGGACCAGGTCAGTCAGAAATTCGCCCACTTCCCTCTCCGCCATTTCGCAGGGATGACGCAAGTGATGAAAACGAATGAAGCGCTCGATCCAGTCGCAGTAGGTTCGTTCCGTGCGCAGGCTGTAATGCTTCAGGCGCATGACGTCGCGGACTTGATCCAGCAACTTTCCTTTTGGCTTGTCGGCCGAAACCGGTGGCGCTACAAGATCCGACATGACCTTGTTTTTATCGGTGGGGGCGGCTTTGGGCAAGCGGATTGGACGGAATTACTCCGCTTTATTTTGCGGAAAAATTCCATATATATCTCGTTAGGCCTTTGAATACCACACGCGTAACCGCCCGAGCGCTAGCCAAGACAGCAGTGGTTGTGGCTAGCATCGTCTTGTTCATCGGTGCTGTTATCCACATCGGCGTGGGTTATCCGCTGGTAGCTCGGGCTGTGGCCTCAGCCCATATCACCAAAGCGCCCGGTATGTCACCGGCAGAGCTGCAGGCCGTTTGGCTCGTAGCGGCATTTTTGATGGTGGCGTTGTCCGTCGTCCCACTCTTGGCGCTAGGAGTAGCGGACTTATTCCGGCGCCTCGCGCTTCTTTGTGGTGCTGCTACACTTCTATGTGGCGCTCTCGTTGCCGCATTTGCTGGTGCCACGCATCCAGCTGTCATTATCTTTACCTTGAGCGGAGCGTTGTTCGTGTATGGTGGTGTCATGGCCTAACCAGGCGCTGCAGCCAACGGCTCAGACGGCGTTGTTTTTTGGATGTTCAGCCTAGCTAGTGTGCCGATGGATGTTGCCACTTGCGGTTCCCTGAGCCGTGGCTGAGCTTGTGTCTCGTTAGGCCTTGGCTTACCGACGTCGGTGCATAAACCAGAGCAAAGAAAGAATCTATGAGCACACGCAGAACTTTTATCAAACGCGCGGGAGTCGTGGGAGCCCTAGCTGCCGGCGGCGCTTTTAAGCTCGCGAGTGCGGCGCCGCCAGAGAAGGCGGAAACACCTGGCACCGTAAGTAGCGAGAGAGACCCACACTGCATCGTCACCGGCCGCACGAAGTCCGGAAAGTCGGTCGTGGTCAGCCACGCCCCACTTAAGCCGCTAACGGTCGCACTGATGCCCGGAGTCGAGTTTTATCGTCTTTGGGGGAGCGACTCCACGCCGATCCTCCCATCCGACGGCAATCCGTCACCGCAACCTCAGTATTTCCCGCTGAAGAACGGCTTCCGGTTCGGTATGTTTACGTTGCCGCCGGCGACTAGCACCAGCGCCCAGCCATCGCCCTCTTCGGCCCTGGTCCAAGAGGTTGAGCAGAAATTGCCAGGAGATATTGCAGGCAATGGAACCCAATCATCCGGGCATGCATACTACCGATACGGTAGACTTCGACGTCGTAGTTTTCGGAGAGGTCGTGTTAGAGTTGGACGATGGAGCTGAAGTCGTGCTTAAAGCGGGCGATTGCGTCATCCAAAATGGAACGCGTCATGCGTGGCATAATCGCGCCGCCCAAAAGTGTATGATTGCTTTCTCGTTGGTGGGTGCCGATTGCAAACCATCCCCAGCGTGACACCGGCTCGCCCATCAAATGCCTAACCAGGCGATGCAGCTAACCGCGCCCCGCTCTGTTTCCCCGTTGAGAGTAGCTACAACCTTCAACTTGCAGCCACGCGCGGTCCCGGGCGCGGCAGCTGATTTTATGTCTCGTTAGACCAGACACACATGATGCACAGCACCACAACTTAAGAAAGGACCTCACAATGATACTGAAACGTTTTTATTCGGCATTCATTATGGCGCTGCTCTTTGCGGCGTCGTCCCTCACCACCGCGGCGGCAGCGCCCGACGGCGCGCAAACTGTGGACGAGGCTTGGCGAAAGGCGATCACCGCCAACAACCTCGACGCCGTGATGGCCGTTTATGCTGAGGACGCAGTAATGTGGCTTCCCGATGCACCCGAAGCTCGGGGACGCGAGGCGATCCGCAAATCTTACGCCGAGCTGCTGGCCGCCAACACCGTAACTGGCGCCACCCTCGCCAACACTCATTACCAAACTTCCGGCGATCTTTCGGTCGGTTGGGGCGATTTCACTCTTACCCTGTCTCCAAAGAGCGGGGGCGATCCTGTTACCCTCTCCGGTCGCTTCTCCGTGATTGCAAAGAAGGAGCGTGGCACGTGGGTTTACGTTGTTGACCACGCCTCCGCTCATCCGAAGCCCCGTTGACCGTCGAAGACGGCCTAAGTTCGAGGGACGTTTATCGGTCCGACTGAATGGGGTCACCTATCAAATGTTCCCGGCAAGCGAGAGCATGTTCTATGTGCCAGGTCTCCACTTCCACATAGGCCTTGCGAAGCACGACAAGAATTCCATCGACCGAATTTATATTTCCACGAACTTTGGCGAGTGGTGGGGAGTGCGCAGAGCTTCACCGCAGTTGCAACAGCGCACGGATTCAAATATTTAGGTGCCCGGGAGCGCAACAACCGGCATCCGCATGCTGGAGTATGGGTCTGGGGATTGCTTTGCGACGATTATCACCATCGGGTTAAGAGTTGAATGTGTTTCCCCAGTTCGATTTACTGGAGACCAATTAGTTTCACGTATGATGGTATCAGATACTTCACCCAGTCAAAGTGCTCGCAAAGCGGCACGCACACGAAAGCTTCGCCCAGCCGGGCGCAAAGCAGCCAGAACACGCAAAAGACGCGCGGCAGGTCGCAAGGCGGCGGCAACACGAGCCCAGAAGAAGACAGGTTCGATCATCACTGAGTGATGCGATAGGATAAATCCGGCCACGTGCTGTCGCCAGCGGCTGCGGCGCCGTCTCGTTAGACGCCAAAAAGAATATTTCCCACTACCCGAAAGAGGAGGAACGTTTATGAAACAAGCCAGCTATTTCATCGCCATCGCATTCATGGTGGCGTTTGCCACAAGAGCAGACAACCCGTCGGATGAAAAACAGATTTTGCAGCTCGAAGACCTCTGGGTGCGGGCGATGAATACGAAGGATCGACAGCTGTTGGATAAAATCATCGCGCCATCATTCACATTCATCGAACCCGACGGCACGGTTAAAAACCGGGCTGAATATCTTGCCGATCGCTCCAGCGACAAAGTGGAGACGGAATCGTTCGAAAACATTGATCTTAAAGTTCAGGTCCTCGGCAATTTCGCCATAGCGTCGGGCCTGGCGAAAATCACGGAACGACGCGAGGGGAAACGCTATCGATTCCAAGCTCGCTGGAAAGAGATGTGGATGAAAAACAACGGAAAATGGCAGGTGCTCACCTCGCAGGCCACACCTGTGAATCCAAAATGGGACGCAGATTTTGTTATTCCAAAATAGATGTTTGTGATCATCGGCAGCATTTCGTACTGACACGAGACGAAGCGCTGGAAGGAGCCGCCGCCTTGCATATATTCATAGTTGCGTTGATTAAACCACCGTCAATCGAAGCCGGGCTCGCTTTTTGCGGAGATCGGCCAGTTGTGTCCCGTTAAGCCGGTTCCCACCATGCCAGCTGCAACCATCAACGAAATCGCGTCGGACATTTTTCGGTTGTCCGTTTACGTTCCGGACTTTGACATGCAGTTCAATCATTTCCTGGTGCGCGACGAGGAACCGCTGCTCTTTCACGCGGGACTGAAGGCGATGTTTCCGGCTTTGCGCGAGGCGGTGAGCAAGCTGCTCAATCCCGCCGCGCTCCGGCATATCGCGTGGAGTCATTTTGAATCCGACGAGTGCGGCGCGCTGAACGAATGGCTGCAACTTGCTCCCCAGGCCCAGCCTGTCTGCACGCTGGTCGGCAAGCTGGTGAGCGTGGACGATTTCGCCATCCGTCCGGCGCGCGGCATGACGGCCGAGGACGTTTTGAGCACGGGAAAATATCGTTTCCGGTTTTATCGATCGCCGCACATTCCCCACGGATGGGACGCCGGCGTGCTGTTCGAGGAGACGCGCAAGACATTGTTCTGCTCGGACCTTTTCCATCACTTCGGCGATGTCGAGCCTGTCACAACATCTGATCTGATCGAGCCGACGCGTCAGGCAATGCAACGATTGCAGCAGGGACCATTGGCGGGCTACATGCCTTATACGCGCCAGACCGCAGGCGTGCTGCGCTCGCTGGCTGAGCTCAAGCCGGAGACGTTGGCGGTCATGCACGGCTCGTCTTATACAGGCCGGGCTGATCGGCTGCTTTTGGATTTAGCGGGAGTAATCAAGGAAAACTTTGACCAGGCGTGACAGGTGTACTGTAGCAAACCCGGGGGGGACTGCCTTCCATGCCGCCTTACCTTTGACCTTAAGACTTTCCGAACCGTACCCACGCCGCGCAACCAGATGACTCATCCACGGCCGGGCTCGCCGGGTTGGCAGGAGCGTTGCTTTTCTTTTGCGGCGACATGCTTCTTTTCTAATGGAGCGGCTCGCTTTAGAAGCGAGCTGGTTGGCGCGACTATCGGCCAGCAGTGAATGAGCCAGGGTTGGTTCGGTAGCTCAAACGAACACGAATGCCAGTCGATCAAATCGAGGCGTTGGAAATCCGTGTCGGCAAATGAGAATTTGTTTGGGAAAACGGAGCGCACCCGGTCCATCCGAAGCTCTGCTTAAAATAGTCGAAAGACCGCTTGCCTGCATATTCGTGACGGGCTGTGCGTGTTTGCTCTGTGGAGAAAATCAATAAGGCGCACTGATCAACACTCCAGGTTTGCATCGGGACAGAGTGGTTCACAATTTGTGAACCTCGAATTTGCGCTCGTTAAAGCTTATCCGGCGCGGCGGGCCAGCGGTGGCTGGGCTGCTTTACGAGAGATGGCGGAGAGCGTCTCGCGTTTGGCAGTGTTTTGCGCGATCCTTGTCGCATCACGTTCACCGTGGAGACCGAGCGAGAAAATGACGGACGCTGGATTGCGGAGATTCCGCAGATTCCGGGTGCGATGGCGTATGTGGCCAGCCGCGCGCAGGCGATTGCGCGCGTTGAAGCGCTCGGTCTGCGCGTGCCCGCGGAGCGCATCGGCTGTTCGCAAAACGGCCATCGGCGAAATGGCGGGGAAAAAATTGTCTAGAGCGATGGACGGAGTGCGCTTAACGTTTTGGACCAAATGCAGGATGCCGAGAAAACCAAGCCGCGCCTGGAGATCGCGCATGTCCTGTTCATGGATATCGTCGGGTATTCCCAGCTGCTGACCGACGAACAATCAGAAGCGCTTCAGGAGTTGAATCAGATTGTCCGCAACACCGAGGCAGCGCGTGAAGCAGAAGCAGCGGGGCAATTGATCATCCTGCCGACCGGCGACGGGATGGCCCTGGTCTTCACCGGTTCAGTGGAAAGGCCTGCGGAGTGCGCTCTAGAAGTCAGCCAGGCTCTGCGCGCGCAACCGAGCCTGCCGGTAAGGATGGGAATCCACAGCGGGCCGGTGCAACACGTCAGGGATGCGAACGGACGCGAAAACGTTTCCGGAGTAGGAATCAATATCGCGCGACGGGTGATGGATTGCGGCGATGCGGGTCACATCCTGGTGAGCAAACGCTTCGCGAATGATCTGACGCAGCATCGGCGTTGGCAGCCTTACCTCCATGAGTTGGGCGACGTGGAAGTGAAACATGGAGTTATTGTTTCGTTAGTCAACTTTTACGCCGAGACGATTGGCAATCCCGCGCCTCCGTCGTGTGTTGCTGGCTTACGACGCACTGCGTCTGGCGGCACAAGGCGCGAAGGACTTTCTCCGGTGGCGCGCGCGATCTTTATCATCGCGGCGTTGCTCCTCATACTTGCCATGGTGTCGGTGATTTTCACGCCGGCGATCATGCGCTCGGTTGCTAAGAACCGGGCGACGTCAGCGCCTCAACCGAGCGCTACTGCGTCAGTTTCGTTTAGCGACGCCATCCAAAACATGGTCAGACAGAAAATCACAGATGAGTTGAAGAAAGATTTCTCCGGGAAAAGTAGGGCATCCACGCCAGGAGTAACCTCGACTCCGGCGGGTCAACCCAAGCCCCAGCCGCGCCCGTAGCGATGAAGCACACGTGGACGATCATTGGGGTAAGCAACGTGCCGCGCAGTTTCAGATGGTACCAGGCGCTGTTCGGCCAGCCGGAGACTGTTCCCGCCCATGACTACTTTGGGCAAAACTTGGATACCGATGGAACGGTGTTGCTCTGCCTTCACCAATGGGGCGCGCATGAGCATCCCACCTTGACCAGTCCCGAGAACGGGACGCCTGGCAACGAGCTTTTTGTTGTTCTTCCGCGTGGACGATTTCGACATGATGCTGAAGAGGGCGCGCGCCGCGATCGAGCCAACCATGAATGCCAAGGAGAAAAGAGAAAGCCAAGCCCCAGGATGTTTGCCGTCCAAGGCGAGGTCAGCGATACATTGGCGGAGACATTTGTGTTCCGCGCGCAGAAAACCGTGTGTGGCGGCAAGCAGATTGCCAAAGGCGATAGGACCTTCCTCTTCGCGAGCGAGAACGAAGGCGCGGGCCGGGTCTCAGCGCGCCGCTTTGGCCATGTCTTCCTTTATCACAACGGCGCGCAGTCCCTACCATAGCGGCAGGACGTTTCGCGGCTCGCTAAGGAGTGTAGATTTGGGCTTTGAATTATTTCAGCCGGGGTGGTCGTGCCATTAAAGACTCCGAAACGAGGTTGGGGGAAGTTTATTGTCTTCAAGAACTGCTTTGAGATATGCAACCTAGAGAGCTGTTGCAGTTTCTTAGGGAACATCGCCTGGCGGTGGAGGCTTCCGTGTCTACATCTTCGCATGCACAGGCGGCAGTGGTGGGGTTCGCCATATCTGATGAGTTCGAAATTATCTTCGACACGCTCGATTCCACGCGAAAGGTAGCAAACCTCCGTCAGAACCCAAGAGTCGCTTTTGTTATTGGCGGCCTGCTTCCTGGCGATGAGCGCACGGCGCAATACGAAGGCATTGCAGATGAGCCGTCAGGTGCGGAGCTCGACCGTCTGACGGAAATTTACTATCAGGTCCACCCTGATGGACGCGCTCGTCGCAGTTGGGCTGGCTTGACCAAAGACAGGCCGAGTCGTGGAGGTTCGAGTTATACGAAGCACGGGCCACACGATGCTCGATAAAGCTGCCTTTGCTGCGTTGAACGACTGGCGATTCAAGCCAGGCTGCCTCAACCTCACACGTGGTAAGAAGGAAGCTTTCATTAGGATTCCCGTTACGTTTGTGCTGCCCGAATAGATGTGCCCAATCGATGAAACCAGCTCGCGGGAGCAGTTGCGAGCTGACCCTTAACCTCCGAGATTGAAAGCGCAAACAAGCGCTCGGTCTCATGTGGCGTCAACCCCACTGGGGATGATTCGGATTCCTTTTGCTGGTATCGCCTGGAAATGCGTCGGCCAAGTAACATTTTATTAGCGTTCTAGGTCACCGCTCCACCTGGTTGATCGCCTTCTTGCTCACCGTAAGGGTCAGCGACACAATCGTATGACATGGAAGATATCGGATCGCGAGCAGAACTGTCGGCGGATGTTGCCATCCTGGGAGGAGGGGCCAGTGGCGCGCTTTTGGCGATTCACCTTTTGCGCGCGGCTTCCTCGCCTTTGCGGATCGTCCTTTTGGAGCGCAAGGAGAAGCTGGGCCGTGGATGGGCGTACGGCACCCGTTGGCCGGTTCACCGCTTAAACGTTCCAGCAGTGAGAATGGGCGCACTGCTGGAAAAGCCGGATGATTTTTGCGAATGGCTGGTCGTTCGAGGGGTAGAGCTTGCTGTGCGGCCAGGAGACTTTGTTCCCAGGCGGCTCTTCGGCCAATATCTCGAAGATCGCTTGAACGACGCCGAGCGTGCCGCTTCTCAGCGTGGGGTGCTGCTTTCCAGGGTGAGAGAAGAAGCTGTCAATCTTGTCCCGCTTGTCAGCGGAAACCTGGTTCGTTTGCAAAACGGCGAAACGATCTCCGCGCGCTACGTGGTCTTCGCAACGGGTTTGCTTCCTCCCGCACCGCTTCCCGGGTGCGAAGCTTGTCCCGCTTCTCTCTACCTTGGGAACCCGTGGTTGGCCTGGGATGAGTACAAGGAGATAGCGCGTCGTGAACGCGTTCTGGCCGTGGGCACTGGATTAACATTTTTGGACGCCATTAATGTGTTAGCCTTTCTTGGTTTCAAGGGGATGGTTTACGGAGTTTCGCCGAGGCGCCTTCTCCCAGAGCCTTACATATACAAAGAGGAGATGCCTCCCCGGGCGCAGACCATTTCAAGTTTCGCTTCGGTTCGTGCACTTACGCGGCAGTTTCGCGAAGCTGTCTCCGCAGGAACAGAGGCCCAAGACTGGGTGCAGGCGTTTCGGCCGCTGGTTCCTGGGGTTTGGCAGCGCCTTAGCCTTGAAGAGAAAGCCCGCTTTATGCGGCATGTGCGTCCATTTTGGAATAGTCTGCGGCATCGTTGTCCACCGGAGGACCTTGCGCTTCTTAAGAACTGGATGGCGAACGGCAAATGCCAGCTTGTGGCTGCGCGTTTGCGTGGGTTAAAGCCATGCCGGGACAGGGTCGAGGCGCTGCTGGAACTTCCCGGAGGCAAAAAAAGTCGCTGCTTGTTGATACCGTCATCAACTGCACAGGCCCGCGGTTTGTGTGGAAAAACGCCGGGCAACCTTTCTGGGATGTTCTGTTCCAGCGAGGCCTGGCCACGCCCGGTCCGCTGGGCTTGGGGATCGCGACGGGGCCTTTGGGCGAACTGATAGGCCACGATGGAGGTCGGAACGCATCGGTTTTTGCGGTGGGTCCACTGCGGATTGGCGATTTGTGGGAAACAATCGCCATCCCCGAGATTCGAGCCCAGGCCGCTGCATTGGCGCGGCATCTCTGCGAAAGACTTGACACTTGAGCGGGCAGAACCGGCGAACGGATTTGCATGCATCTTCGCGCTTCGGCTGCGCCAGCTTGCACGCACCGTTCGTGAAAACTCGTCGCGCTGGACGATCTGTTTACGTTCTCCTCTCTTGTGTTTACACGCACAAGCGACCTCGATACCCTCATGTTGTAACAGCATATCGTGAGACGCCTTTATCCGCTCATTGCTCTGTTGATAGTTGCTGGCTGCGCCACGCAAGAGCTGGATCGCGGCTGGCGATTGTCTGAGAAACAAGCCATTGCCATCGGTAACCGCGCTCTTGCAGCAAACGGTCTTGATCCGTCTAAATATCGCTGGCATCAGCTGGTCTGGCGATACACCGACACGCGAGATTGGTACATTCTTTTCTCTGCGAGGTATCCCGGCCTGGGCGGGGAGGACGTGCTGGTGGTATTGAACGATGAGTCGCAAAAGGCGACGGTAAAACTGACGGGTATGCGCTGGAGCGGCGGGGCACGAGCGGTGGTGCCAGAATTCGGTGGCGTCCGGCAGAACGGTCCCTTTCCCTGAAAGGCTAAGGCCGCAGCCCGCGGTTCGTGTCGTTCTCGTCAAACATAAATGCGTTTGGAATCGACTGACCGCTGCTGAAGCGTGTTTAGGTCGTTAGGCCACCGCCTACGCGCCGATATTTGCAGCATAGGGCCTCGAGCAGCCTGCTGTGGGCGCGCTGCAATTACGAGCAGCTCTCGCAAGCTGCGGGCGGGAGGAAACGCGCGCATCGTTGCACCGAAAGCCACGGCGCGCGGGCGCAGCGCGCTGCCAGAGGTCGCTGCGAAAGCGCGGGAGCGGTCGCTATTTTGGCGAGCGAGTGTCGGCGTGGGTTTTCACTTCGCGCCGTTGTTTTTCGACCACGCGGCGCAGTTCGCGTTCCATGGTTTTGAAAGCGTCGTGGATGACTTTCTGCAGCGGCTGGTGGGTGCCGTTGTCCATCTGCCGTTGGTCGGCGACCAGTTCGTGCCCGCGCGCCACGGTCACATCGATGCGGCACCGGTAGGGATTGCCTTTTTGGTGGGTATGATTAGTCTGCTCGATGGCCACGTCGCAGCGGTTAATGTGGTCGCAAAATTTTTCCAGTCGCGCTGCATAACTCAAAACGAGGTTGTCGATCTGGTCGGATTTTTCCAGACCCCGGTACGAGATCTTCACTGGCAGTTGCATACTTCATTGAGATACTACGGTTGTTTCCGCGATGGGGTGAATAAAAATTTCCGGCGTTCGACGCCGAAGCCGCACTGCCCCCGGGGTGGTGAGCGCGCCCGGTGTCGGGAGCCAGGATCGGGCCATCAGATTTGCCGCAATGAACGAAAGTGGGAAATGAGTTTCGCCGGCTCCACCTTTACCAGATCAGATTTCACGTGCTCGACGATCCGATCGCGCACGGCGGGGGGGAGAAGCTCGACAATGGCGCCATGAATTTCGGCCGGCGCGGCGAATGCCCAGCCGTCGTTGCCGTTTTGCGAAACGATGTGGGTGATCTGCTCCGCCAGTTCCCTGCAGATGCGGCGCTGCATTTCGGTTTCCAACCGGCTGCGCTCGGCGATGGAGGCCGCGCCGTGATGAGCGCCCGCGCCGTCGGTGACGGGGAAGCGCCCGGCCAGGTCACTCACCTTGTCCACCAATCTTCCGTGGGCGTCGGTGATGTTGAACGCCTGCACCAAGCGGAGACTGGGTCCGCGCGTCGGAGTTTCGTTTACGCGGTAGGCTCTTAATCCGCCCCGATCAGTGACAATTACAAGAGAACTCGGCGTCATGGCGACTTCCGCGATCGGGCCGCGAATCTTGATCGTGGGCCCCTCTGTTTCTATAAACTAATTCGCGACCGACCACAAGATCGCGCTGGGAGAGTTTGCAGAGGCTGCATCGGCGCAGGGCAGCCCGGTTGCGCTTCGGAGACGCTCGATGGGCAAATGCACAGACTGCTTCACGGTCAGATCCATCCACGCGGCACGCTCCTCTAGCCTGCGCGACGAGCGCGTTCTTCCTCGGCCGTCATGGCCGGAAATTCGACGTGACGTTTCTTCCAGGATTCCTCGCGCGCCTGCGCTTCGGCACCGCCGATCAACTTCAACAGGCAAACCGCCCGGCCGCCGAGGTTCACTTCATCGCCCGAGGCGAATTTTTTTGGCGCAGTCAGGAAACCCCGCGAGTCCATGGTGTCGAGAATCAATTGCCACTCGATCTGCTCCTGCCCGGGCAGGACAAATGGGATGGGCTCGTAATGCGCGTTGAGCAAGAGCAGGAATGTGTCGTCGTGGAGCGGTTCGCCTTCGAAACTGTGGATGTCCACCATGTCGCCGCTCAAGAGCATGCCCAGGCAGCGGACGAAGGGCGAAGTCCATTCCTCTTCGCTCATCTGGTTGCCGCCCGGATTGAACCACATCACATCGCGAATCTCGGAGCCTGGGACGCGGCGGCCCTGGAAAAATTTCGGTCGTCGGAAAACCGGATGCGCCCTGCGGAATTGGATCAAGTTTTGGGTAAACTCCAAAAATTGGTTCTGCCGGTCGTCGCGCTCCCAGTTGAACCAACTGAGCGGGTTGTCCTGGCAATAGACGTTGTTGTTGCCATTTTGCGTGCGGCCCCATTCATCGCCGCCGCTGAGCATGGGCACGCCCTGCGAGAACAACAGCGTGGCCAGAAAATTGCGCCGCTGGCGGTCGCGCAGCGCGTTGATCTGTGGATCATCGGTGGGGCCTTCGGCGCCGCAATTCCACGATTGATTGTTGTTTTCGCCGTCCCGGTTGCCGTCGCCGTTAAGCTCATTGTGTTTGGTGTTGTAGCTAACCAGGTCGGCCAAGGTGAATCCGTCGTGGGAAGTGACAAAATTGACGCTGGCGTATGGGCGGCGGCCGCCGTGCTGGTAAAGATCGGGGCTGCCGGTGAGCCGGTAACCCATCTCGCCAATGCGTCCCTCATCGCCCTTCCAAAAACTGCGCACCGCGTCGCGATATTTGCCATTCCATTCCGCCCAA
>Ga0209810_1002095_pt1 | contig 25243 bp, 19 predicted proteins | sample Coa_R1_7_FD_187159 | JGI IMG/M metagenome (GOLD analysis project Ga0209810, IMG submission 187159) | Surface soil microbial communities from Centralia Pennsylvania, which are recovering from an underground coalmine fire - Coalmine... | ecosystem: Environmental > Terrestrial > Soil > Unclassified... | reverse complement strand
ACATTGCCCGCGGCAAGAATCCGCCGAGCACGACCCGCGGCTTTATCGACGATGTCACCGAGACAGAGTTCATCCTGACGCCGTACGGCATCATCAAGCACCGCGTCTACGTCGATGGCAACGTCGACGAGCACCCGCTGATCTTCCCCAACATCCTGCGCCAGGGCCCGAATATGCAGATCCGCATCCCCATCGACGACACCCATACGAACCATTGGGACGTCAACTTCACGCCCACGCCGGACGGCAGCGAAGTCGAGCAGGCGGACGGGGACATCCCCGTGCAGTATCTTGAGCCGTACAAGTACCCGCCCGACAGGCTGCACCCCGAAGCGCGCTTCACCCTGGCTTCCGTGCGCAACCAGGACCACATGGCCTGGGAGACGCAGGGGCCAATCGCCGACCGGACGGTGGAGCACCTGAGCTACTCGGATCGGGGCGTGCACATGCTGCGCAAACTGATGAAGGACGAGATCGCCAGGGTGCAGCAGGGGCTCGACCCGATGGGCCTCATTCGCGATCCGAACCACAACATGATCGACACGAACCTCTACGGGGAGGCGCAGGGCGTGCGGGGCGATCCGCACCCGGTTGGCATCGCAATCACCGCCTAGCGCGATGAACGGTCCGGCGCTCAGTACCTGACGCCGCTGCCTCTGCTTATGCGCCGTTTACCGCGCTTTTGCGTGTTCTTCGCACCTGAGGTGACAAGCTGTACATGTCAGGGCTCGCGGGAGCTCTCAGGAGAAGGGAATGACTGCTCGACAACCGGCCTGGCAGCTGCACGCCATGTGGGGACTGCCCGTTCTTGCGGGCGTCTTGACGGCCCTCCCGTTGGTTCCCCGCACAAGCGCCCGAGCCACGGACGCCCCGTTTGCCGGGCGCTCGGGGCCGCACCCGCGCCCATCCGGGGTCTGGAGATAGCTCGAGCAGCCGCCGAGCCGAACCAGCCGCGGCTACGCAGACGTACAATGCCGCATGGTCAACGCCAGATTCCTTCCAGCCCTAGCCGCCGTCCTTCTGCTTGGCCTGGGCGCCTGCGGTGGCGCCGCCGCGCCTCCCTCGAGCTCGCCGCCGGCCGCAAGTGGAAAACCCGCGGCCAGCGCCAGCGCCAAACCGGCCGCCAGCGCCAGCGCCAAGCCCGCGGCCAGCGGCAAGCCTGCCGCCTCCACTGACGCTAAGCCCGCCGGCGGCGGCGCGCTCAAGTTCGCCTACAGCGTGCTCTCGGTGGCCTCCAGCCCGATGTGGACCGCCCTCGAGGAGGGCCTCTTCAGAAAAGAAGGCCTGAACGTCGAGCTGACGTCCCTCGAGTCGGCGGTGTTGGTCCAGTCCGTGGTCTCGGGCAGCGTCCAGGTGGCCACCGGCAGCACGGTCAACGCCATTAACGCCCAGGCCTCGGGCGCCGATATCCGCTCGGTCGGCACGGTCGTACAAACGAGCTCCCTGATCATGGCCGCCCGGCCCGAGATCAATACCGTCGCCGACCTCAAGGGCAAGATCGTCGGCGTCACTCAGCCGCTCAGCTCCAGCGATTTCGTCACCCGGCTCATCCTGAAGCGCAACGGCCTCGTGTACAACAAGGACGTCCAGGTCCTCACCGTCGGCACGACCACCGCTCAGGCGGCCAGCTTCCAGGCCAACCAAGTGCAGGCCATCGTGGCGCCCCTGGACGTCATCACCGGGCTGCCGGCCGGCGGCTACAAGGTGCTCGTGAACATGCCCGAGCAGCGCATCCCGTTCAGCGAGCAGTCGATGATGGCCTATGGGCCGTTCGCCCGCGCCAATCCGCAAGCTGTAGCGTCGGCCATCAAGGCCTACTACGAGGCCGCCCAGATGCTGGTGAAGGACTACAACCTCTTCAGCCGCGTGGCCAAGAAGTATCTCCAGAACATCAGCGATTCGCAGCTCAAAACCGGGCACGACAACTACCGCAACGTGTGGACCGACCCGGCCAATCCGCGCGTCACGCCCGCCAGCGTGCAGACCATCATCGAGCTGCTGGGGGAGAGCAACCCCAAAGTCGCCGGCATGAAATACGAGGACGTCGTCGACAACTCCTACGTCCAACGGCTCAAGGCGGCCGGCGCCTTCGCCGGCGGCGGCTGCGAGGGCTGCTGACCGGCGGCCTACACGCGCTCGCGCGTCAGCCGGAAGCCCAGCGCGCGGGCGCCGATGGTCACCAGCAGCACGAAGACGGTGACCAGCACGCCGATCGCCGCGCCGCGTTCCATCTCGCCCGCGAAGCTGTACTCCAGCATCAGGATCGAGAGCGGTCGTGAGCGCGGGCTGTACAGCAGCACGCTGGTGCTGATGTCACGAATGGCCGACAGGAACGACAGCAGGCCCACGGTTATCGCCGTGGGCGCCAACAGCGGCAGCAGGATGCGCCGGTAGGTCCGCCACCACGACGCGCCGCCCACGCGGGCGCACTCCTCCAGCTCGGCGCCGATCTGCAGGAAGCCGGCCTTGAAGAACAGCGTGCTGAACGGGCTCTCCTTGATGACGATGGCCACGATGATGCCCATCAAGGTGCCGTACAGGAATACCCGCAGCGAGGTGCCCAGGAACAGCCACAGGAGGCCGAGGCTCATCAGGATACCGGGCACCGCCCATGGCACCCACAGCAGGAGCTCCGTGATGCGCGCCGTCTTCCCCGGCCCGCGCACCAGCCGGTAGGCCACCAGCGAGTAGATGACCACCACCAGCAGCGCCACCCCGAGCGCGATAGTCAGCGTATTCCGCACCGACGAAAAGAACACCGGGTCGGCGATGAGGTCGTGCCAGTGGGCGCTGGTAAACGGGTTGCGGATGTTGAAGAACCCGTAGCGGCGCATGAATGAGCCCAGCACCAGAAACGCCAGCGGCGCGGCCATTACCACGCCGAACCACGTGAAGCAGATGCCGCTGAAGAACCACTTGCGGCGCCCGAGCTTGATCGGCGCGGCTGAGTAGGACTTGCCGGTGACGGTCACGTACGACCGCCCGGAAATGGCCCGCTGGTAGAAGTACGCCAGGCCGAGCATGACCACCAGGAAGATGAACCCCAATGCCGTGGCCTCGCCAAAGCGCGGCGGCTGGTCGCGCACCAGGTCATAGATGCGGGTGGAATAGACGAAGATACCCACCGGCTTGCCGAGCAGCAGCTCGACCTCGAACGCCTCCAGGCTGCGCACGAACGACAGCAGGGCCACACCCAGGATCGCCGGCGCCAGCACCGGGATAGTGACCCGCAGCACTGTCCGCATCTGGCTTGCGCCGCACATCCGGGCCGCCTCTTCGAGCGAGGCGCCCACCCGCCGCAGCGCCGGCAGCAGCAGAATGACCTTGAAATACACGGTAGTGGCCGCCAGGTGGACCCAGATGATCCCCCAGAAGCCATAGATGTTGAACACCGGGCCGTGGATGAAGGGCAGCCGCTGCAGCCACAGGTTCACGATCCCGAACTGTGGGTCCATGAGGATGATCCAGCCGAACGTCAGCGGTAGGACCGGCAGGAAGATGCCCGTCCAGCACAGCAGCTCGATCACCGTCCGGCCCGGCATGTCCGTCCGGCCGATCAGCCAGGCCAGCATAAGGGCGATCGGCAGCGAGATGGCTGTCCGCGTGGCGCCCAGGGCCAGCGTGTTCCAGAAGGAGCGCACGGCTGTGGCGTCGCTGTAGGCCTGAACCCAGTCCCGCACGCCGAACACTGCTGCCTGCCCGGGCGTGGCCACGTTGAAGCTGTTGAACAGCAGCAGCAGCATGGGCAGCGCCACGATCACGCCCACCAGAATGGGCAAGCCGTTGCTCAGCAGAGCGACGTTCCTGGCGCGGAGCCGGGCAAGCGCTGGGATGGGTCGCGCGGCTGTGAGGCCGCCTGCCAGTGATGCCAACTACTTCCGCCCCATCCTACTCGTTCCCTTTTACCGGGGCAACCGCGTAGAATTCCGGGCAATGCCCGAAAAGATTCAGCCATTCGACGATGTAGACCTGATCGACCACGAGGGTGTCGATGAGGAGATGACACCTGAGGAGCTGGCCGCCTTCGACGAGTGGCTGTGGAGCCTCGAAAACGTAGAGCTCACCACGGTCGGCGTCGACGTCGGCTCGTCAACCTCTCACTTGATGTTCTCGCGGGTCCACCTCAAGCGCATGGGCCAGAATCTTTCGAGCCGCTTTGTGGTGGTCGGCCGCGAGGTGCTGTGGCGCTCGCCGATCATGCTCACGCCCTACCGGTCGGACTACACCATCGACGCTGGCACGCTGGAGACGTTCTTCGGCGGCGCCTACGAGGAGGCGGGCCTGAAGCGCGAGGACATCGACGCGGGCGCGATCATCCTCACCGGTGAGGCTCTGAAGCGCACCAACGCGCGGGCCATTGCCGACCTGTTCGCGGCTGAGTCGGGCAAGTTCGTGTGCGCATCGGCAGGCCACCACCTCGAGGCCGTCATGGCCGCCCATGGCTCGGGCGCCGTTGGCCTCTCCAAACAGACCGGGCAAACGATCCTCAACGTCGATATCGGCGGCGGCACCACCAAGTTCGCGCTGGTGCGCGGCGGCGAGGTGCTGCACACCGCCGCGGTGGCCGTCGGCGGGCGGCTCATCGCGCGCGGCGACCAGGGCGAGCTGGTGCGCATCGAGGGCCCCGCCGAGCAGGCGGCCGCTGCGGCCGGCGTTGACCTCCGGGCCGGCGGCGCCCTGAACGAGGCCGATGAGACCAAGCTGGTCCGAACCTGGATCGACGTGCTGGTGCCGCTCATCCACCTGGTGCAGCCCACCGGCCTGGCCGCCGACCTCATGGTCACCGAGCCCATCCCGCACGACGCCGAGCCCGAAGCGATCACCTTCTCCGGCGGCGTCTCGGAGTTCATCTATGCGCGCGAGCCGGGCAGCTTCCGGGACCTTGGCCCTGCCCTCGCAGCCGGCATTCGCGCCGCGCTGGAGGACGGGCGCATCAAGCTGCCGGTGCTCGATCCCGGCCAGGGCATCCGGGCTACCGTCATCGGCGCGTCGCAGTTCTCCATGCAGCTCAGCGGCAACACGATCGCCATCTCAGAGGGCACGGATCTGCCGCTGCGCAACCTCCCGGTGCTCCATCCAAGGGTCGATCTGGGCGGGGATTTCAGCGCGTCCGAGGTGTCGCAGGCCATCGTCCACGCTGTGCGCCGCTTCGCTACGGACGACGGCACGCCCGCGGTGGCCCTGTCCTTCCGCTGGCAGGGCGATCCGCTGTATCAGCGGCTGCGCAACTTCGCCGAAGGCATCGTCGGCGGCATGGCCGAAACGCTGGCCGAGCGCCTGCCAATCGTCCTTCTCCTGGATGGCGACGTGGGCAAGACGCTCGGCAACATCCTCAAGCAGGAGCTTGGGGTCGAGTCGGACGTCGTGTCCATCGACGGGCTCCAACTGCAGGAGTTCGACTTCGTGGACGTCGGCGAGGTGATCCACCCGGCCAACGCCGTGCCGGTCGTCATTAAGTCGCTCTTGTTCTCGAGCGTCCCCGAGGCGCCCGCGCTCGTCCGCTAGGCCGGGCAGTTCACCGGCAGGCCGCTGAAGGCCTGCTCCGGAGTCTTACCGGCGCACTGCTGCAATGCCTGCGTGAACGCCGCCCCCAGCGCATCGCGCGTGCGAGTGAACTGGCTCTCCTCTGAGGGCCGCCAGCTCGCGTTGGCGGCGCTCCGCCAGTGCTCTGCCGCCGCCAGCAGCTTCCCAGCGTCGTCCCGCTGACTTTGCGCCCGGACGGCCGCCAGCCCGCGCAGCGCGTTGGCCCGGATCAGCGGCGAGCGGGCCTTCTCGCCCAGGTTCCAGGCCTTGCAGTACCACTCGGCGGCGCGGTCTGGATTCCCCCGGGCCAGCTCGAGATCCCCCAGACGGTACATGGACGGGCCGGCGCGGCTTCCGGTGGCGGCGCTGTGCCGTGTGACGGCTTCTTCCAGCGCCTGGATGGCGCCATCGAGGTCGTTGTTCGCCTCCCGGGCCCGCCCGAGCGCGGCCAGGCAATGGGCTATCCAGTAGTCTTCGCCCGTTTTCCTGGCCAGCGTCAGCGCCGCCTCGATCTGCTGGATGGCGTCCGCAGCCCGGTTGTTGTACACCATGGCGTTACCCAGTCGGACCTGGGCCTCGATGCGCTCTGCGTCGGGCGCGCCCGCCGGCAGTTGCCGCAGGGTCTCCTCGGCGATGCGCTGCGCCTCCTGGTGTTGGCCCCGGTACGTGGCGCACATGCTCTGCACCCAACGCGCTCCGGCCACCGCCTCGGCGTCATTGGGATCGGCGGCCGCCAGGGCCTTGTCGGCGCTCGCCTGAGCCTCCGCATACCGGCCCTGGGCCACCGCCAGCCGGGCATCGTGTACCAGCGCATGGGCGTACGCCGGATGCTGATCGGCGCCCGAAACGCTGACGTGCTGGTTGATGTGGTTGCGGCCTTCCTCCCACTGGTCGCGGAGGAACCATACGCGGCCCATCTGGCGGATGAAGTCGAGCCCCTGGTTGGCTCCTCCGCCACCGCCGGCGCGGGCTGCCCGGTGCAGCCGCCCCAGGATGGATCGAATGTTGTCGTGCTCGCGGTATACGCTTTCCAACCAGTCGCTCCCGTCCCTACCGGAGTGCCCCTCCAGCAGATTCAGATAGTAGTTGATCTGGGCCTCCCGAAAGGCCTCTGCCTCGCTTGTCGCAGCAAGCTTCTCTTCGGCGTACTGCCGAATGGTTTCCAGCATGTGAAAGCGGACGGCGCCCTCGTCCTGCTCGTTGCCGGTTTGGATGAGGGACTTGTCAATCAGCGCCGTCAGCAAATCCAGGACTTCGTAGTTCTCGATCGGCTCGCCGGCGCACACGGCTTCGGCCGCCTCCAGCGTCCAGCCGCCGGGAAACAGCGACAGCCGTCGCAGCAGCGCTCGCTCCTTCTCGTCCAGCAGGTCGTGGCTCCAGTCCACGAGCGCCCGCAGCGTCTGCTGGCGCGGCAGCGCCGTCCGGCTGCCGCCGGTCAGCAGGTGAAAGCGGTCGTTCAGCCTGGCCGCGATCTGATCCGGCGAAAGGACGCGCACGCGGGCTGCCGCCAGCTCGATGGCCAGCGGGATGCCGTCGAGCCGGTGGCAGATCTGGGCCACTGCCGGCGCGTTTTGATTGGTGACGGCGAAGTTGGGCTGCGCCGCCACGGCGCGTTCGATGAACAGGCGCACGGCTTCGTATTGGGTCAGGCTCTCGATCGGCGGCAGATGGTCGGGGTCCGCCAAGCTGAGCGAGGGAATCCGCCAGGTCGCTTCGCCGCCAATGCCCAACGCCGCCCGGCTGGTCACCAGGATGTGGACCGCTGGGCACGAGCGCAGCACCGTCTCCACGAACCGCGCCGTTGCATCCACCAGGTGCTCGCAGTTGTCCAGCAGCAGCAGCAGCTTCTTGCCGCTCAGCCACTCGAGCACGGAGCTCAGAATGGACTGCCCGGGCTGCTCGTGCAGCCCCACGGCGGTGGCTACGGTGTGCGGCAGCAGCTGAGGCTCCGCCAACGGCGCCATGTCCACCACCCACGCCCCGTCCGGGAACTGATCCAGCACGTCGGCGGCCGCATGGAGCGCCAGCCGCGTCTTGCCGCTGCCGCCGGCGCCCGTCAGGGTCAGCAGGCGCGTGGAGCTCAGCAGCCGCTTGACGTCGGTCAGCTCCTTGTCGCGCCCGACGAAGCTCGTGAGCTGGGCGGGCAGGTTGTTGGGAAAACTGTCGAGCGAGCGCGGCGCACGGAAATCGGCCGGCAGATCCGGGTGCACGAGCTGGAAAACGTGCTCGGGCTCGGCTAGGTCGCGCAGCCGGTGATGGCCGAGGTCCTTCAGCATGGTGCCGCCCGGCATCGCATCGCGCACGTGGGCGGCGGTCACGCTCGACAGCAGCACCTGGCCGCCGTGGGCGATGCCCATCAGCCGGGCCACCCGGAACAGTGCCCGGCCGATGTAGTGGCCGTTGGGCTGCAGCTCGACCTCGCCGGTGTGCAAGCCGATACGCACCCGAATCGGTCCGGGCTTGTCCCATGGCTCCGCCAGCAGTCCACGCTGACCATCCAGCGCCGCGGCCAGTGCGTCGGTCGGGCGCGCGAAGGCCGCGCAGACCTCGTCGCCGAGAGTCTCGAAGACGTGGCCGGCATGGGTTTCAACGGCCGCGCCCAGGATCTCGTGGTGACGCGCCAGGGAGCGCGTCATGCGCGCGGCGTCGCGCTCCAGCAGCTTGGTGCTGCCTTCAACGTCCGTGAACATGAACGTTACGGTGCCGCTCGGCAGCTGGCCCATGCCGCCACCATACACCGTCTCACATAGCGAAGCAACCACGCACGCCACGAGCTCACGACTGCTCGCAATCTACCCCGAACACGGCTGGCGCGCTGTGAACCGCGTCACAGGGCTACCAGCCGGTCGGCGTCTGGTGTTTGAGGGCGATCTCTCGGCGCTCGCGGGCCGACTGCATGATGGCCAGGCAGACTTCCAGCGTGGCCATGCCCCAGCGGCCGTCATGGTACACCGGTCGGTCCTCGACCACCGCCTCGTACAGCTCCTGGAGCTCCGAATTGCGCGAGGCTGTGCGGCCTGAGACCGGCACCTCCTTCACACCATCGTCGCTGTACACCAGGAGGCTGCCGGGCGGGGTCTGGCGGATCTCGCCGCGCTCGCAGGTGACCACGGTGATGCCGAAGAAGCTGCCGCCACCGGGCAGACGCTCGCGCTTGTGCTGGACCGAGCCGTGGGCGAAGTCGCCCTCGAGCTGCCCGCCGAAGCGCATCGCCTCCTTCGCCTGCTCGTCGTTGCGCGTCTGCTCGCGCAGCTCGCGGCGGACCTCGGCCCGCTGCTCCTGCGTGTAGTGACGCTCGCCGTAGCTGCCCATGAACTCTGACGTATCGAAGTAGCCGTAGCCGTTGTAGATGACGGTCGCCGGCGTGCCGTCCTCGAACTCGAGGAAAGCCATGTAGTTGCCCGGCGCAGGCCGCTCCGGCATGAGCTGGCCCACCTGGGCGCGCACGCTGCGCGCCAGCCCACCGGCGAGCAGTCGCACGGTGTCGATCTGGTGCGGCCCCTGGCGGTACACGACGCCGCCGCCCAGTTCCAGGTCCAACTCCTGCGGCATGCGCGGCCGCAGCATCCAGTCCGTGGACATCCAGGTCAGCACGGCGGCCAGCCGGCCCAGCTCGCCCGATTGGATGATCTGGCGCATAGCGCGGATGGCAGGGTTGAAGCTCTGGGTGTGCCCGCACAGCAGCTTGACGTTGTTGCGCTCGCAGGCCTGCACCATCTGCCTACACTCGTCGATCGACAGCGCCATCGGCTTCTCCACCACGACGTGCTTGCCGCCCTCGGCGCAGGCGACCACGTGCTCGCAGTGGAACTGATTGGGCGTTGACACCCACACCGCATCGACGTTCGGGTCGGCCGCCAGCTCCTCGACCGTCTGGTAGCCGCGGCCGCTGTAGCGCTTCTCGAACGCCTCCAGTGCGTCCTGGCGCACGTCCGCCGCGGCCGCGATTTGCATCCCTTCGAAGGCCTCCATGGCGGGCAAGATCTGGGTGCTGCCTACACCCAGGCCGGCCATGCCAACGCGCAGGGTCTTCCCGGGCAGCCTAGTAGGCATGCGTGTGGGCATGCCCGTGGGCGTGGGCCTGCTCGTGCTCGTATTCCCACACCAACTGTCGCCACAGGTTCGTTTCCTCGCCCTTGCCCTCCCCCGGCACGCGGTGCTGCATGATGCGGTCCGGCAGCATCTCCGGCGGCGCGCCGAGCTGCGTCGCCCAGATCTGCTGCTTGGCCGCTTGCTCCAGGTAGAGCACGTTCGTCACGGCCTCGGGCACGTGCCGGCCCACCACCACGCAGCCATGGCCCTTCATCAGGGCCGCCGGGTGCTGGCCCAGGCAGTTGGCTAGCTCGATGCCGATCTCCGGGTCGGTGATGAAATCGCCCTTGAACACTGGGACGCCCGCGCCGAATGCCTTCGACTGCTGGGTGATGCCATACACGGTCTTGCCTGCGGTGCTCAGGGCGGTGGCCATGTGCGGATGTGAGTGGACGATGGAGTTCACGTCCGGCCGCTTCCGAAAGATCTCCGTGTGCAGCGTGATCTCATACGGCGTCGGGGAGTCACCTGAGAGCTTGTTGCCTTCGTAGTCGAAGGTCATGATGTCGTCCGGGTGGACGGGAGGCTCGGGCACGCGCGCCATCATGAGAAGGAAACCCTTCCCATCCGGCAGCCTCACCGAGACGTGGCCGTAGATTTCACGCAGCTCGCGCCACAGGAACCGGGCGCCCAGGAAGCACTGCCTTCGCAGGTGGTCGATTTCGTCCATGGCGCGCCAGTATACGCGGGCGCGCCACTCTGATACGCTGCCGTCCATGAAACGCTTGCTGCCCATCGCGGTCGCCCTGGTCCTCAGCGCCTGCGGAGGGACCGCGGCCCCGGTGAGCTCGCCGGCCCCCAGCCCGAAGCCGAGCGCCGCAGCTCCAGCGAGCGTGGCGGCCTCGCCTAAACCTTCCGCGGCGGCCAGCGCGCCAGCGCGGAAGGAGCCCGTCCGCGCCGCCTTCCTGACCTTCAACTCCGGCGGATCGCTGCCGTGGGTCGCTAAGGGCGCGGGCAGCTTCGACAAGTACGGGCTCGACGTGTCGCTGACCTACATCGCTCCGGCCACGCTCAACCAGACGCTGTTGGCCGGCAAGGACCTGGACGTGGGCTACGGCTCGGCGGCCAACCTGGTCACGCTCGACGCCCAGGGCGGTGACCTGGTCATCCTTGGCGCCTCGATCCAGGGCGGCCTGTTCACCATCGTGGGCGGCAAGGGGATCGCCAAGATCCAGGACCTGAAGGGTAAGGCCGCCGCCATGACCACCGTGGGCTCCACGACCGACCTCGTCCTGCGGCAAGTGCTGCAGGAAAACGGCCTCACGCCCAACAAAGACGTCAACGTTATCGCCAGCGGGTCGGAGACCTCAACCATGGTGGCCGCGCTGCAGTCCGGCCAGATCGCCGCGGGCGTCTTCAGCGAACCCTACACCTCGATCGTGCTGAGCCAGGGCGGGACCGTCCTCTACGACCAGGCGGCCGCCGGCGCCAAGGCTGTCCAGATCCCGATCACCGTCAAGAAGTCGTTCATCGCCGGCCACCGCGACATGCTCAAGCGATTTCTTATGGCCAACATGGACGCCATCCATTTCATGAAGAAGAACCCCGCCCAGGCGGCCGAGTACACCATGCAGTACGTCAAGCTCGAGGACCGGGCCGTCCTCCAGCGCGCCCTCGAGTCCATCCTCAAGATCACCGAGGACGACCTGAGCGTGCCCATGGACGATCTGGCGCAAAGCATCAAGATCGCCGCGGGCACGATACCAGAAGCAGCCAAGCTCAGGCCTGAGGATCTCGTCGATCTCTCCCTGCTGAACGAGATCAAAGCCAGCGGCTTCTTGGACAGGCTGAAGCAGTCCTAGCAGGCTACAATCGGCGCGACATCCGCACGGAGGTAACCGATGGCCACTGAGATTCGCGAGGCCGCGCCCGCCCAGCCGATCCCCGACTGGCAGAAGGTCGATTACTACGCCGATTGGCAGCGCCGCGAGGGCGTGCCGATCATCACCGGCTTCTACATCGAGGACCTGAAGACCCTCGAACTCGGCCTGTGGGAGCGCAAAGGCGGCAAGGGCGCCTTCGTCAATCTCGAGGGAACCGGCGGCGTCAACGACGCACACGTCATCGAGATCGCACCCGGCGGCAAGTCTGCGCCCGAGCGCCACCTCTACGAGGAGATGACGTACGTCCTCAGTGGTCGCGGAGCGACCACCGTGTGGTACGACGAGGGCGAGAAGCAAACGTTCGAATGGGGCCGCGGCAGTCTGTTTGCCATCCCGATCAACGCCACCTACCAGCACTTCAATGGAAGCGGCGCGGAGCCGGCCCGCTACGTGTCGGTGACTAACGCGCCGACCATCCTGCGCATGTTCCACAACGACGAGTTCCTCTTCAACAATCCGTTCAAGTTCTCCGATCGCTTCTCCGGCGCGGACGGCTATTTCAGCGGCGAGGGCAAGCTCTACAAGATGCGCTGGCGGCACGTCTGGACCACCAACTTCGTGCCCGATGTCCACACCATGCAGCTCCATGGCTGGGCCCAGCGCGGCGGCGGCGGGACCAACGTCATGCTCGAGCTGGCCGACAATAGCATGGGGGCGCATATCTCGCAATTCCAGGTGGGTATGTACAAGAAGGCCCACCGGCACGGCCCCGGCGCGCACGTGATCATCCTCGACGGCGACGGCTACTCAACCCTCTGGAAGGACGATTTCAACCAGCACGTCAAGTGCGACTGGCGGCCAGGCGCGGTGGTCGTCCCGCCCGAGGATTGGTTCCACCAGCATTTCAACACCGGCGCGGCGCCCGCCCGCTACCTGGCTCTGCGGTACAGCGGTCTCAAGTACCGCCAGCCGGTGAACGCCCGGCGCGGCGAAGACGGCGGCGACGTGAGCGTCAAAGAGGGCGGCTGGCAGATCGAGTACGAGGACGAGGATGCGTCGATCCACCAGCTGTTCGAATCCGAGCTGCGGCGTCACGGCGCGCAGTGCCAGATGAAGGGCTACCTGCCCGACCGCTGCACCGGCGTCGTGGGCCAGGCTCTCGCCGGAGGCGACGACTGAAGGCTGTCCTGGCTCTTGCGCTGGCGCTCTCGCTCGCGCTGAACGCCGTGCCGGCGGGCGCCGCCGCACCTGAAAACGTGACCGTCACCATGACCGACACCGGCTTCAACCCGGCGGCGGTCTCGATTCCGGTGGGTGGCAGCGTCACCTGGAAGAACACCGGCAGCATCACGCATAACGCCACGAGCGTGGGTGGCGCGCCGTCCACATTCAATACGGGCGGTGTGGGCCCGGGCGAGAGCGTCACGCTCGTCTTTCCTGCGGCTGGCAGCTACTTCTACACGTCGGGCACGGACTGCCTCTATAACGCCAGTTCGCCCGGCTTCCCCTGCTCGGTCAGTTATCTGGTCACCGTGGGCACGCCAGCGTCGCCTAGTCCGAGTGAGGGGCCCGCGGCCGTTCCCCAGGCCGCTCCCGGGCCGCCGGTGGCCAGCGCGGCCGTAACCATCTCCGACAGCGGCTTCTCGCCCCCGGCAGTCAGCGTTGGCCTGAACGGCACCGTCACCTGGACCAATCACGGCGCCAATGTGCACACCGCCACCAGCACGCCGGACACCAACAACAGCCTGCCGCCGTTCGACAGTGGCGGGCTTGGACCGGGACAGGCGAGCTCGATCACTTTCTCTGCCCCCGGCACTTACGTCTACTTCTCGGCGCCCGACTGCTTCAGCAAGAGTAATCCGCCAGGCTTCAACTGCGCCTACTACACGGTAGTTGTGGCTTCGACGCCGGCGTCCGCCCCAGGCGCCCAACCGGCCGCTCCGGCCGTCCCGAGCGTCACTGTTCCCGGAGCTACGGTGGGCGTGGCTATTGACGACCGCGCCGGTTTCCAGCCCGACATGGTGGTCATCAAGGCCGGCCAGTCAGTCGGCTGGCTCAACACCGGCAGCGTTGCCCACTCGGTGGTCATCAACCAGAACGCCACGCCAGACCAACCGGCGCCGTGGTGGCTGCCCTACAAGCTGCCCACCAACAACGCCGTGTTCTTCGACTCCGGCGGTATCGGCCCGCAGCAGTCGTTCACCTTTGCCTTTCCCACCCCCGGCACGTACCCCTACCATTCCTCCACCGAGCCGGTCTATTTGCAGAACTACACCAACTGCAGCTGCACCTTCACCACCTACCAGTTCTTCGGAACGGTGGTCGTCCAGCCCTAGTCCCTAGAACTGCGGCACCAGCTCCTTGGGCAGGATGCCCTGGTGGTCCAGGAGCTGGACGTAGTAGCGCCACACTGGCTCGTACGATGCTCGGCCAGACGGCCCGCGGGTGGCGTAGTAGTCCAGGTCCTCCTCTGCTAGGGTGCGCACCGGCCCGCGCTGCGTCGCGTGCCAGGTGATGCGCGCCAGGGACTCCAGCTTGATGGCCTTGACCGTCGCCTCCTCCACCGTGCGGCCCACGGCGGTGATGCCGTGGCCGTACATTAGGCACACGTCCTTGCCTTGCATCACCTTCAGCAGACCCGCCGCCAGCTCCCGGTCGGTGACGGTGATGGCCCGCGGGTAGACCGGCACGCCCTCGATGGCCAGCTTCATGGCCGAGGGATCGTACGCGCCGAAGATCGGCTTCAACTGCAGGTCGTTGAGGCCGCACATCAGGATGCCCGGCGGATGGGCGTGGACTACGCAGCCCACCTCCGGCCGCGTGCGGTACAGCTCTCCGTGAATGGGGAACTCGTTGGGCAGCCCCACATGGGCTGCCTCGCCGACGAGGTTGCCGTCGACGTCGGCGTGCAGCACGTCCTCTTCCGTTGTGAACAACAGCGCCGTCTCGTTGGAGCCCCGCCCGCGCACCACCAGGTGCCGCTCGTCCACACGTGCGCTCACGTGCCCCGTCGTCTCCTTCACCAGCCCCAGCATGGCCAGGATGCGGCAGGAGATGGCGACCTTCTTGCGCAGCTCGCGCAGCTCCGCGTCGTTCACCAGCGTGCCATCAGCGTCTCGCGGGCGCCGTCCCGCCAATCTACGTCTTTGGGGAAGACCTCGTCCGTGGCGCGTACGTCCCAGTACGTGTCGGGGTCCACGCCCGGGGGATCGATGCCCTTCTCCAGGTCTCGCGCGGCCTGGATCATCAAGCGCCGGAAGGTGATGACGGCCTTGTCGGTGCTGCCCAGGTGCTCGCGCCAGCGCGGGACGATCGTGCCCATGGACTCCTGCACCGCCAGGTCCTGCGTGTTCACGCCCTCGATGCCGGTGTAGGTCTTGGTGCGCTGCACCTGGCGGTCGATCAGCCAGTCGTTCTCGCGCGTCCGGTGCCGGATCTCCGACTCACCCTCGGTCCAGCGACCGGCCGAGCGCTCCTGCCGTTCGATCCATTCCGGCGTTAGCGGCTTGTCTTCATCCGTGGCGAAGATCCAGTTGAAGATCATCGTTGAGTGGTCGTCGCGCGGCGCCCACATGTGGCCGCGCATGGTCGGGGTGCCATACGGCCCATTGACGCCCTCCACGCGCGCCGAGCGGAACTGGTGGAAGGGCATGACGAACTGATAGATGCGCGTGTAGTTGCCCTGCTCGCCAACGTCGCGGATGCCGGCATAACGGAACCCATAGTCGGTCTGCTCCACCTCCAGCCGTGGCGCGGTGTCAATTTGCCGCAGCCCCTTCTTGGTCAGATCGTTGTTGTGCAGGAAGGATGAGTGCGCCGTGTCGATGCCGCCCTCGACCGCCTGGGCGTAGTTGGCGAACTCCAGCGTCTTGGACACGAAGCGGTGCGTTTCCGGCGCTCGCAGGAACTCGTGGCCCGGCAGCTCCGGCTTCTTCTCCGGCGGCCCCATGTAGGTCCAGATGATCCCGCCGTACTCGGCCGTGGGATAGCTCAGCACGTGGACCTTCTCCTTGAACCGGCTGTCCGCGGGCTCGTTGGGCATATCGACGCAGTTGCCGTCGACATCGAACTTCCAGCCGTGGTACACGCAGCGCAGGCCGCATTCTTCGTTGCGCCCCAGGAAGAGCGAGGTCAGCCGGTGGGGGCAGTACTCGTCCAGCAGGCCGATGCGGCCGTTGGTGTCGCGGAAGGCCACCAGCTCCTCGCCCAGCAGCTTGACCCGCTTTGGCGGGCAGTCCGGCCCGGGCAGGTCCTCGGACAGCAGGGCGGGCATCCAGTAGCGGCGCAGGACGTTGCCCATCGGCGTGCCCGGACCGACGCGGCACAGCAGCTCGTTATCTTCGCGACTCAGCATGGCCCCTAAATGTACAATGCCGCCAAAATCTAACGTTTGCGGGAGGGTGACATGGTTACCGTTCTGTACGCCGGCACCGATGAAGGCGTCGTCACCATCAGGAGCAGCGGCGGCGGCTGGGAAGCCTCCCGGCCGGCGCTGGCCGCCTGGGAGATCTGCGGCGTCGCCGCCCAGCCCTCGTATCCGAACGTCGTCTTTGCCGCCACGCGGGGCGACGGTGTGTGGCGCAGCCAGGACTGCGGCGAGAGCTGGCAGAAGCCGTCGTACGGCAAGCGGGCGCCGGGCAAAGTCCGCTGCGTCACGCCCGACCCAACGGATGAGCGCACCCTGTACGCCGGCGCAGAGCCAATCGACGTCTTCGTGAGCCATGACGCCGGCACAACTTGGGAGTGCCTCGATTCCCTATGGGACGAGCCCTTCGTGGGCTCCGTCGTCTACCCCGTGGCCGTGGTCGAGCCGCATGTGCGCGATATCGCCGTCGATCCCACCGACTCGAACGTTATGTACGCCGCGCTCCAGGTCGGCTACATGCTCAAGACCACCGACGGCGGCCGCACCTGGAAGCTGCTGAACAAGAACGTCGACGCCGACGTCCATACCATCCGGCTCAACCCGCGCGATCCCAGCAACGTCCTGATCGCTACTGGCGGGCATGATGCTCGCCTTGGCAAGGCGCCGGGCAAGGCGCTGTACCGCAGCGCCGACGGCGGCGAGACCTGGCAGCCCATGGCTGCCGGCTTCCAGCAGGAATACTCCGTGCCCTTGGAGATCGATCAGGCCAACCCGCGCGTGGCCTTCGCTGGCCTGGCCAATGGCACCCCCGGCTCCTGGAAACGGCCCACCGGCGCGGAGGGCATCCTGGTCCGCACCACCGACGGCGGCGAGACGTGGCACGAGGTCGACACCGGCCTGCCTAAGGGCTCGGCGCCAATGGCCATCGGCATCGCCTTCGATCCGGCCGATTCGCGGAACGTCTATGCCGCTCTGCACGACGGACATCTCATTGCCAGCCACGATGGCGGCGACAGCTGGAAGCAGCTCGAGGTCAGGGTGCCCCGCCCCAACAGTCTCAAATGCGTGCGCGTGTGAGGCGGTGAGTCATGGCTGAGATAGCCGGTTGCCTGGCAATGTCCCATGCGCCGCAGCTGATGCTGCCACCGGACCAGTGGCACCTGCTTAACACCCGCAGCTGGGACCCGCTGCCCGAGCGGCCGGAGCTGCGGTCGCTCACGCTTGAGCAGAAGCAGCGGCAGTGGGACGACTGCCATCGCGCCATCGCCGAGCTGCGCGGCTCGCTCGCGGAGCTGGCCGTCGACACCGTCCTCATGGTCGGCGATGACCAGCATGAGAATTTCATCGACGACGGCATGCCGCCATTCGCCATCTACATGGGCGAGGAGGTGGAGGCCAGCACCGCGCTGCGCTACATCGGCGAGGACTTCAGCCAGAAGCGCCGCTGCTACCGCGTCGACGCGTCGCTGGCCCGCTACCTCATCGAGGAGCTCATGGAGGCCGGCTTCGATCCGGCGTACTGCACCAAAACGCGCTTCGAGGGTGGTCTCGGCCACGCCTTCGGTCGCCCGTTGAACTTCCTGCTGTCCGATCCCGGCCCCGCCATCGTGCCGGTGATGGTCAATACGTACCATCCGCCGGCGCCGTCGCCCAAGCGCTGCATCCAGTTCGGGCGGGAGCTGGCGGCAGCTATCCAGAGTTACCCGGAGAAGCGACGAGTGGCCGTGGTCGCCTCAGGCGGCTTGAGCCACACCAAGATCGTCGAGCAGCTCGACGCCGACTTTATCCAGGCCATGGAGAACGCCGATCTCGACTATATGGCCGGGATGGACCCGAGCGAGCTGGTCCAGGGCACGTCCGAGATCCGCAACTGGATCGTCGTCGCGGCGGCCGCCGCCGCCGTTGGCCGGCGCTTCGAGCTGGTCCATTACAAGCCGCTCTATCGGACGGCGAATGGCGTGGGCTGCGCCATGGGCTTCGCGCGTTGGACCTAACGAGCCGCTAAGGATTGGCGCTGCTGTATCGCCCGCCCGCCGGTGGCCAGCAGCGCGATGAGCAGCAGCGCGCCGATGATGAGCAGCATCACCACCGCGGCGGCGGCCGCCGGCCCGAGCGAGCCCTGCTGCCAGGCCCGCCACACTGCCACTGATAGCACGCCGTTGCGCGGTCCCGCCAGGAACAGGGCCATGCTCACTTCCCGGAACGTCAGCAGGGCCGTCCACAGCCCGGCGAAGATCAGCGACGGCCGAACCAGCGGCGCCACGATGCGGCGCACCGCCGCCAGCGGGCCGGCGCCGCATACCAGCCCTTGCTCTTCCAGCTCGTTCGACACCTGCAGCAGGGCGGCGTTGGTCACCCGCGTTGAGTACGGCAGGTGGTGCAGCGCATTGGCCGTGATGATCAGCGCCAGGCTGCCGGCCAGCGGCAGCCACGGCGCCCAGCGATCGGCCACCAGCGCCACGATGAACAGCCCGAAGGCGAAGGCCAGGCCCGGGATGGCGTGCGGCAGCATGGCCATGTTGTCCATCAGCCGCCGGATGCGCAGCTTCGAGCGGACCACGATCCACGAAAGGTTGACAGCGAAGAACAGGGTCAGCAGCGGGGCGATGATGACCAGGAACGCGGTGTTCCGCACCGAGCTGGCGCCTCCGATCGTCGCCAGCCAGAACTCCAGGTTGTAGTTCCGTAGGCTGGCCCGGCTGAGCGCCTCGAACGAGATCGGCGTCACGTATGGAAACAGCGACAGCCACAACAGGACGAGCACTGGCAGGACCACCGCCAGCAGCAGGTACAGGGAGACGAAGCCCAGCCCCAGCAGCGTGCCTTTGCCGAGGTCTATGTCCCGCGGCTGGAAGCCTTTGCCGCTGACCACGGCGTAGCGCTGGCCCTGAGCCAGCACGCGGTAGTAGAAGTACATCGCCGCCAGGCTGGGAATGGCGATCAGCACCCCGTACACACCCGCCGCCCCGTAGCTGATCAGCGTCGACTGCCCGGTCAGCGGCTGCACCGAGTAGAACAGCTCGGTGGCCAGCACGGGCGTCTGGCCGCCGCTGGCGCCGAGCATGGCCGGGATCTCGAACCACGACACCGCGCCCATGAAGATGTAGATGGCGCCGCCCAGCAGCGCCGGGCGCATGAGCGGCAGGCTGACGCGGGTGAACGTCCGCCAGCGGTTCGCGCCCGACGCGGCGGCGGCCTCCTCGAGAGCGGGATCGAGCATGCGCATCGGGCCGGACAGCAGGAACAGCATGCTAGGAGTGGCGGCCAGGCCCAGCACCCAGGCCATGCCGAACGCGTTGTTCAGGCTCAGCTTGATGAGGCCGATGCGCTCGTTGACCAGCATCAGCCAGCCCATGGCCTGGACGAACCCCGGAATCAGCACCAGGACGCCCATCATGGCCATGAACACGTTGCGCCCCGGCAGCGTGGTGCGGTTCAGCAGCCAGGCGATCGGCGCGGCGAAGAAGAGCGTGACTGCCACCGCTCCCGTGCCGAGGATGGCTGTGTTGGGCAGTACTCGCTCGACGACGAACGGCCGCGCCACGTTGCGCCAATGGTCGAAGGTGAAGCCGGGCTCGGTCGGCAGCCGCGGCACGAAAGTCATGTACAGGATGATGCCCAACAGCAGGCCGATGGTGATGGCCACGAGCCAGCACATGCTGGCTGGGAAAAGGTACGGACTGGAGAGCCAGCTCGCCCGTGGGCCGAGGCGGGTCGCCGGAGTCGAGGAAGCTCGAGACAGGCCCGGCAGCGAGCCACGCACTACTTCCGCTGCGTAATCGCCTCTTTGATCTGCGCCCTGTAGGCCTTGCCTTCAGCCGTGCTCCACCACTTCAGCTGTTCGATCGTCTCGTTGCTGGCATACCAGTGCGCCAGGAAGCTGCCACTTTCCTGGAGCGACTTGCGCGCCAGCTTGTCCTGATCGCTCTGCCCGAAGGCGATGTTCTCCTCGTGCGCCGCGGGCTGCCAGGCCGCCTCTGCCTCCGGCGTCGTCATGAACAGCGCCCACAGCGTCGCCGCCGCCGGATGCTTCGAGCCCTTGGGCACGATGTACATGACCTTGCTGAACGGCGTGTAGTCCTTGAACCAGTGCAGACCGACGGGCGCCTGCGGATCCTTGGCTTTCACGTCGTAGTAGTAGTAGCTGTTCATCGGCGCAAACGGGAACTCGCCCAGCAGCAGCCGGCTCAGTGCCGGGCTGAAGTCGACCACGCCGAAGGCGTTCTTGCCGATTTGGTCCAGCGTCTGCAGCCAGGCCCCCTTGTCCTTGTAAACCTGGATGCCGACCTCCCACGTATCCGTCCAGGGCGGCACCGTGAACTTGCCCTTGAACTGCGGATCGGCCAGGTCGATGACCTTCTGCGGGACCTTGTCCTCGCTGGTTAGCTTGGTGTTGTACATCAGCGCCTTGGAGCGGGTGCTCCACACGTACGTGTAGCCGCCGAAGGGCGGCGGGCTGACGTCGTCCGCTTTGACGGCGCCGTTCCGCACCAGGCTGTTGACCTCGCCCAGCAGGGCTTCCCAGTTCTCGATCTTGGTCAGGTAGCCCTTGTCGTACAGCTGGATGAGGTCGTTCTCCGACCCGGTCAGCGTGTCGAACTCTGGCCGTCCGCCGGCGTCCAGCGTGGTGATCATCTTGGCTAGCTTGCCGGCCTGGTCGCCAAGGGCAACGTTGATGGTCAAGTTCAAGCCGAACATCTTGTTGAAGGCGTCCTTCACCTGCGGGACACGAGACGATTGTTCGGTCGTGGTGGCTGTGTCGAGCTGGCCCTCCCGTTTGGCCTGAGCCACCAGCTTGGCGAGCTGCTCCTTGGCAGATCCGGGGGCCAGGGTGCCGGTGGTCGCGGCAGCCGAGCTGGGCGGCGGCTGGGCGGCGCCACCGCAGCCGCCCAGCCCAATGACGGCGGCCGCGATGAGCGTCAAGAGCGAAATGCGAGATCTCATGTGCGTCACTTCAGCAGCTTGGCGAAGAAGTCGCGGATCTTCAGCCGGTGGTTGTGCTCAAAGTCCCAGTCGTAGGTATCCAGGTAGTTGATGCCCGTTTTGGGCACCATGTAGGACGGCACCGAGCTGGCGTCGACGTCTGTGCGCGCCGGCACCTGCTGCTGCGTTTGCATGTACGCGCTGAGCCCATCCTTGCTCAGGATCCAGTTGGCGAAGACCCGCGCCGCGTTGGGATGTGGCGCCCGGTTCCAAATGCCCACGTCACCGAACCCGCCGCCGACGGCGCTCGGCGCGTCGGGCAGCTCCGGCAGCTCGGCCGAGCCCGACTGCGCCAGCTTCACGCCGGCCTTGATGTACTTCTCCAGGTAATTGCGCGGCGCCGCCAGCGCGATCGGATAGTTGCCCTGCGCCACCCAGCTGGCCACCTGCTCATAGTCGCGGGATAGGGCGACATTCTGGTCTTTGTACAGCTTGACCGCGAATTCCTCGCCCTTGGCCATGTAGACGGCTGATGCGATGGCGATGCCGGCGCCGTTGACGCTCGGGTCGTAGGAGCAGATCTTGCCTTTCCACTTCGGGTCGAGCAGCGCGTCGGCTGTGGGAATATCCTTGGCCGAGAGCATGTCCAGGTTGATCGTCAACATCGACTGGACGGTGTTGAACACCTGGACGATGTACGTCTTCTCTGGGTCGCGGAACCACACCTCGCCCGCCTTCCATTTAGACCCATCGAGCACGTCTGGCAAGAGCAGCGCCGGTTTCAGCGGATCGAGCCACTTCTTGGCGTAGAACGTCCCGTAGAAAGTGTCGCTCCCGCCGATGCTGGCATCCATCGTGTACTGGTTTGAAGCCCGCTCGCTTTCGACGCGCGCGGCTAGCTGGCTCGAGTTGCCGCCCAGGTACTCCATCTCGAAGCCGAACTTCTCCTTGAACGCCGGTGGCAGCTTGGTGCGCGTCTCTGGGTCTGGTGGCCCGCTGACCACGACCTTGCCTTCTTTCTTCGCCGCGGCCACGAGATCGTCCCAGTTGCTGGCGGCCTGAGCCGAGCCGCCGCCCGACGCGGGCTTGCCGGCGGCTGAAGCCGCCGTACCGCCCGAAACCGCCGAGGTGCTCGCTGGCGCTGAGGTTCCGCCACAGGCCGCCAGCGCCCAGACCGCTCCCGCCGCGAGCAGGCCGCACAGCAGCTGGCGCCGGTTAAAGCGCACGCCGCTCACCGGGCCCATCTTGCCGGCCATGGCCTGCTCGGGCTTGCTCGGCGACAGCTCGCGCTGGGTCCTGCCAGTGGCGCGTTCAGGTCGGGGAGTCATAACGCGCCCGATTGTACGGCCAGGGCCGTACAATGGCCCGCACTATGCCAAAACTCAAGCTCAGCTTTATCTCCGGCTACAACGAGCGGGTCGAGCCGCTGATGAACGGCACCGTGGAAGTCGAAGGCGTTGAGCTGGTGCCAACCTACTCCGATCCGTCCGAGACGTTCTGGCGGCAGCTCAAGTTCGGCGAGTTCGAGATCTCGGAGATGTCGCTGTCGTCCTACCTGATCGCGCGCTCGCAAGGCATCGACATGATGGCCATCCCGGTCTTTCCGTCGCGCCGCTTCATGCACATGGAGCACTCGATCCATGTCGACTCGGGCATCGAGAAGCCGGAGGACCTGGTGGGCAAGCGAGTCGGCGTGGGCGAATACCAGCAGACCGCCGCGCTGTGGTTCCGCGGCACCATGGAGCACGACTTCGGTGTGTCGCAGTTCAAGGTGCATTGGTACATGGAGCGGACCGAGGAGCTGAGCCACGGCGGCGCCACCGGCTTCAAGCCCATGGACGGCATCTCCTTCCAGCGCATCCCACCGGACAAGAGCCTGGCCTCGATGCTGGTCGATCACGAGCTGGACGCTGCGCCTGTGGGCCGGACCTTCCGCCGGGAGAAGAACGTTATCGACCGCTCAACCCAGATCCGCGCCCTCGATCGGGACTGGAGCAAGGTCCGGCCGCTCTTCCGCGACCGGGTCGCCGAGGGCGCGCGTTTCTTCCGCGAGCACGGCTTCATCCCGGCCAACCACGCCTACGCCATCCGCGGCGACATATACCGGCAGTACCCGTGGCTGGCCTTCAACCTCTACTCGGCCTTTGTCAAGGCCAAGGAAGCCTGGAACGAGGAGCTGCCCTCGAAGATCCCTTCAGCGCTGATCTTCGGTCCGGAATACCTGGCCCAAACCCGCCAGCTGTTCGGGGACGATCCGTTTCCCTACGGCGTGAAGGCCAACCGGCCCATGCTGGAGACGCTGGTGTCCTACTCGCACGAGCAGGGGCTCACACCGGAAAAGGCCAAGATTGAGGACCTGTTCGCCCCGAGCACGTTGGATCTCTAGGAATACAGGGCCTCTGTGCGTGCCAGCGCCTCTGGCGTAAGCGGGCCCATAGCCGAAGCGGCGGCGGCTTCCTCGATCTCGTCGACGCTCGAGATGCCCACGAGCGCGGTCGAGGCTTGGGCATTGGCCAGCGCGAAGCGGATACCCGCCTGCGCCAGCGTTTGGCTGCGGTCGTCGGTGAGGAATTCCAGCTCGCCTGCTCGCCCGAACAGCTTGCCGCCATCCAGCGCACGTAGGACGATCAGGCCCATGCCGCGCCGCGCCGATCCTACCGCAGCAGCTTCTGCATCTCCGCCATGGTTTGCTGGCGCTGGTTGAGCACCCAGTCCCAGCCGTAGCCATCGAAGTACTTCTTGCCCGGGTCGGGCACGTACTCCTTGGGATAGATCGACTTGTCCGTGTCAAGCCGCACCGGGACGATGAACTGGGCCTTGCTCCACGTCTCCATGCCGTCCTTTGACGCCAGCCAGTTCACGACCACTTTGGCCGCGTTCGGATGAGGTGCGTTGTTCATGAGGGCGAGCAGCCCGAAGCCACCGCTGAGCTGGCCTGAGGCGTCCTGCAGGTCCAGCACGTAGTCCACCGGGAACTTGTCCTTTTTGAGCTGTTGAAACTCCACCTCCCGCAGCGACATGGCCACCGGGTACTTGCCCCTAGCCAGCCAATCGGCCAGCTCGCGATGATCGCGCGTGAATGCTGGCTTCTGCTCCACGTACAGCTTCCTGGCAAAGTCGATGCCCAGCTGGTTGATCAGATAGGCGGCGTCTGACAGCCCCGCGCCACTGACGGAAGGGTCGAAGGCGCCGATCTTGCCGGCGAACTCCGGCTTGAGCAGGTCCCTCCAGCTGGTGATCATGCCCGGCTTGATCTGCTCGGTGTTGATCTGCATCGCCCGGTTGAGCGAGGCGTTCAACCGTAGGATGTACTGGCCCTCGGGATCCATGAACCATAACTGGCCGTCGGGCCACTTGGAGGCGTCGAGCGCGTCGGCCAGGACCAGGGCAGGCTTGAGCGGGTCCAGCATCTTCTGGCCGTAGAAGCCGGTGTACATGGAGTCCGCGCCGGACAGCACGACGTCCGTCGAGTACAGGCCCGCCTTGCGTTCGCTGGCCATCTGGGTGACGGCCTCGCCGCTCGGCCCGCCCACATACTCCATCTCGATGCCGAAGCGCTGCCTGAAGGCGGCCGGCAGCTCCGTGCGGACCGCCGCGGTCGGCGGTCCCTTGACGACGACCTTGCCCTCTCTCTTGGCCGCGGCCACGAGCTGGTCCCAGGCCGAGCCGCCGCTCCCGGGTGGGGCGGAGACCGGCTGCCCGCTGGGAGCAGTGCCTCCGCAACCGGCGAACACGAGCGCAACCAGGAACGTGCCGGCCACGGCCAGCGCACGCCCGAGCTTGCCCGGCGTGCCGCTCAACCCGTGCCGTGCTGCCGCGCGGGACAAGGCTCAAGCCGTCATTCGCGCAGAGATCGCTTGGATATCCCGCCGGCGAGCCTAGCTCGAGGCTCCCACGGGCTGCTTCTCCACGATGTACAGCCCAGTCGGATGTGGATCCCCCTTCACCCCCTGAGCTTCCCCATAGAGGTTCGTGTCGATCATCGGATGGTTCGGATCCCGATACGTGTTCATTGGGTCGAGACCCTGCTGCACCCGCTCGATCTGCTCCCTGGTGAGCTTGCGGTACAGATGGATCCCGCGGTCCGAGTAGCTCAGGTGCTCCACCGTCCGGTCGGCGATTGGCCCTTGCGTCTCCCAGGCCATGTGGTCCTGGCCGATAACCGCGTCCATCCGGAACTTGGCCTCAGGATGCCGGGCGTCCGGCTTGTCCTTATATGAAGGCACGTACTCCACCGGAATGTCCTCGTCCCGCTGATCGACTTCGCTGCCGTCCGGCGTGGGCGTGAACACCACGTGCCAGTGGTTCGTATGCGTGTCGTCGATGGGCGTCCGGAGCTGCGTCGCCGCGCCCTGCCGCAGGATGTTGGGGAAGATCAGCGGGTGCTCATCCGTCTTGCCGTTGATGTACTCGCGGTGCTTGATGATGCCGTAGTCGCACACGCGGAAGTCGAAGCTCTTCACGTCATCGGTGAAGCCGCGCGTGGTGTTGACCGGCTTCGTCCCTCGGCCGATCA
>Ga0209810_1002115_pt1 | contig 25267 bp, 28 predicted proteins | sample Coa_R1_7_FD_187159 | JGI IMG/M metagenome (GOLD analysis project Ga0209810, IMG submission 187159) | Surface soil microbial communities from Centralia Pennsylvania, which are recovering from an underground coalmine fire - Coalmine... | ecosystem: Environmental > Terrestrial > Soil > Unclassified... | reverse complement strand
GATCGATCGCGATGCCGTTGATTTGCTGGCCGTCCCGCAAACCCAAATGCTGCCACGTTTTGCCGCCGTCCGTGGATTTGTAAATGCCGTCGCCCACGGAGAGATCGGGGCGGCGTAAACCTTCACCGGATCCCGCGTACAGCACGTTCGGATCGCTGGGCGCGACGGCGAGCGCGCCTATCGAACCGGTGTCCTGTCCGTCGAAGATCGGCTGCCACGTGCGGCCGTAATCGTCGGACTTCCAAATGCCGCCGTCCGTCGGCGCCATGTAGTACGTGCCCGGATGCTGCGGAACGCCGCTGACGGCGACGGTCCGCCCTCCACGAAACGGCCCGATGTTGCGCCAGTGCAGCGCGCTTTGCAAGTCCTGTGTCATGAGCGCGGCAGATAGAACGTATGCGAGCATAAGCGCTCGACTTGGCGCCCTTGCTTGCGCTTCCTGCGCAGGCTATCATGGCGATGCGCCGGCGCGTTCCGTCCGGAGGAGGCTTTCGCATGATCATACGCATCTGCTGCACGCTGCTAATCGTTGTACTTTTCGTTGGTCCGGCATCGGCGCAAAGCACCTCGCAAGCACAGGTCATGATCGTCGGCGTCGCGCATTTGGTTGCGCGGCGCGACATTCACAACTCGCAGTTTCAAGATAGTCCGCTGTCGCCGAAGCGGCAAGCGCAGATACGCGACGTCGTCAATCGCCTCGCGGCTTTTCACCCGACGAAGGTGCTGATCGAAGCGGCGATGAGAAATCCCGTGTACGCGCAGCGGTACCGCGACTACTTAGCCGGAAAATTTTCGTTAGGGGCCAACGAAATTTACCAGTACGGTTTTCGACTGGCCGCGCTTTCAAAAAACCCGGAGATCTATCCCATCGACACGGACGGGCCGTCAATCTACGACGAGAACAGCCCCGAGGGAAAGCGTATCGACGCGTACCTCAAGGACCACCTCGCCAGCGTGAAGGGGCCGACATTCGATGCGTTCGTCGCGCGCGCGGAGTCGCTGGAACGCACCGGCACGTATTTGGACGTGCTGCGATTCATCAATACCGACGCGGCGATCCGCGCGAATGCGGCATGGTACAGCGTGGTCGACGGCATGGGCCGCGAAGCGGACGACGCCGGCGCTGCCTACACCGCGCAATGGTACGCGCGCAACTGTTATATTTTTTCGAACATCCTGTCCGTCGTTCAGCCCGGCGATCGCGTTGCCGTCATCATCGGCCAAGGACATGAATATCTGCTGCGCGAGTTCGTGCGGCTTAATCCAAACATGCAAGACGTCGACCCGCTGCAGTATCTGTAGAACTCATCGCATAAACCCCACCACCCCATCGTCCGGAAACCGCTCGCGATTTTGCCCTCCATGGCAAAATCGCTGCTTCACCACTTTTTCGCGCCAACAAGTTTTGAAGAAGCCATCCAGGGCTTGCGCGAAAAAGTTGGAGATTCCCGGACGATGGGGTGGTGCGGTTTGTGAGATGATTCTAGTAAATTTTAGCGCGAGCGCCGTTTGCGCCGTTTCGACTGGAAGGGCGGCCCGATTTTTATGGGCCGGTCGTGCGGAATGGCGGTGTTGACGTCTTGGCAGCCGATGGGCGTGAAGTCGCGGCAGTCGCCCGGCCGTGCTTCATAGATGCCGCAGTAGTAGCGTCCCGGCCGCGCTTCCTTGAGGAAGACGCACTGATCGGCGACGTCGTCGGTTACTTTGCGAATCCAGCCCAGGAAAAAGCCGTCGGCGGATTTGCGCTTGACGACGTATTCGTCGAGCACTTCTTTCGGCGACATGTGCAGAAATGCCGCGATGCGCTCGATGTCTTCACGGCTGACGAACGGCTCGTAGCCGCTGCAGCACTCCGCGCAGCCGGGCGGGCAGGCCACGTTTTCCGGCAAGTCCTTGTGATGCTTGCGCGCGAGATCGATCACTTTCGCGATGGCGGCAACCATTTCGGGATCGTCGTTGTATTTGTATTCCCATTCGTGGTGCACGATTTCGTTCGCGTTGTAGAAGTGCGTCGTCTTCTGGTTGTAGGTAACGGTGATGTGCTCTTCGTCGATCTCGATTTTCTTCACGCGCTCAATCGGGCGCGCGTCGAGAAATTCGGGATGCGTCGGCTGTCCGGTCTCGCGCGTGAATTTGCGCAAATTGATGAGGTCGATGGTTTCCATGCGGCGTAGGTAGTTCGACGCTCGCCCAGAAACAGCCCCCGCTGGGGCGTCCCTTCGCGGCGCTTTCTTGAAAGGAAAGGACAAGAGTGCGTAAGGCTATCGGCGTGGATCTCGGCGGCTCGCACGTTACCGCCGGCGTCGTTCAAGAGGACGGCAAGATTCTCAGCCAGCACGAGCAGGACATCACGGACCGTGCTTTCGACGCGGTAATCGCTTCGATAGAGAGCGTCGTGGCATCTGCACTCAAACAGCACAGGGAAAAGGATCTCGTAGGCATCGGGGTCGGTTCGCCCGGCAACATCGATCCGGCGGACGGCGCGGTGCTCTATTCACCGAATTTCTTTTGGGACGACGTACCGTTGGGCGAAACGCTGCGCAGGCGTTTCGACGGCTTGAGCGTTTTCGTTGCGAATGACGCGCGCTGCGCGACACTGGGCGAATACACCTTCGGCACGGGCAAAAACACCACGGACTTCGTGCTGCTCACAATTGGGACCGGCATCGGCGGCGGCATCGTTTCGGGCGGAAACTTGCTAATCGGCAACCGCGCCGGCGCGGGCGAAATCGGCCATCATCAGATCCGCCCTTCGGACGGCTTTGTCTGCGCGTGCGGAAAAACCGGATGTTTCGAAGCGCAAGCGTCCGGTACCGGCCTGCTTCGCCACGCGTTCGCGCTCGCGGCGTCCTTCCCGCGCAGCACGCTCTTGCAAAAGAGCCCCGACAAGCTCGGCTCCAAAGCGATCCGGCGAGCGGCGCAAGCCGGCGACGGTCACGCGGTTGCCGCATGGAAAAATTTTACGGCCGACCTGGCGCTCGGACTTGCAAACATCGTCACGTTCGTAAACCCTGCGGTGATCGCTCTCGGCGGCGGCGTAAGCACCGCGGGCGATTTCATGCTGGATGCGGTTCGCGATCGGGTGGACGAACTGACCACGATGGTTCCGAAGCGCACGACGAAGCTGGTCATCGCGCAGCTCGGCAACGATGCCGGTCAGGTGGGCGCCGCCACCATGGCATTCCGCGGCGGCCTGACGACGGGCAACTAGAGTTCCGTAAATGACGCATTATGCGATTCCGAAAAACGCTGCCCCGCACGCACCGTCGGTCGTTCTGGCGATGCACGTCAGCGGCGTAGATGAGCACATGCGCCTTGCGGCGCAGCGTTTCGCCGACGCCGGATTTGCCGTAGCGGTACCCGACCTGTACGAAGGCTTAGGCGCGCCGGATCCGCAGGCCGAAAGCGACGTTCGCGCGTTCATGCCGTTCGCGCAAAAACTTTCGTTCGAGCACGTCGATCCGAAGATTCGCGCGGCGGCGCAATCCCTGCGCGAGCGCTTCGAGCACACCAAGACCGCCATTGCCGGCTTTTGCATGGGCGGCATCATCGCGTTGCGCCGAACTCAGGGATACGGCGATATCTTCACAGCCGCCGCTATCTGGTACGGCGCGTTGAACGACGCGAAGCCGGAGCAAATCGACATCCCGATCGTCGCGAGTTTCGGCGCCGACGACAAGTACATTCCGCTCGAGCAAATCGAACGCTTTGAAGCTGCGCTGGGCGTGCCGCACGACGTGAAGGTGTATCCGGGCGCAGGGCACGCATTCTGCGATGAAACGCGCGAGTCGTACGTGCGCGAAGCCGCGGAAGATTCGTGGCGGCGCACGATCGCCTTCCTGGAAAAGTTCCTGCGTTAAACGTTTTTCTGGAAGCACGGGGCGCTGAAGATTATGCGGCACAGAGAGATTTCAGCTATACTGGTCATTGGTACGTTGCTCGCCGCATGCGGCGGCGGAACGGGTTCGAGCGATCCGACCGCATCGCCCTCGTGTGGTCCACCGCCGGCGGTCCCTACGCCGTTTCCCGCTTGGCTTAACTCGCCTCCGAACGGAAGCACTAATGTATCGCGGGACGTTGGGATGCTCATCGAAACGGGCGCCGAGGAGCCCGGCCAAAACGGCGCAATAATGATTGCCGTCACGTCGGCTGCCGGTGCGGTGCCGCTCGGCGCGCCGACGAGCGCGCCGTCGCCTTTACCGAGTCCATTTTCGACATCTCCACCGCAGTACTCGGGGCCGTACGTCGCTATCCCGCTGCCGACGCTTGCGCCGAACACAACGTACACCGTTTCGGATAACTACACCGGTTGGGCGAACAATCCCCCGCAATGTACGGCGACGATTACACAATTCAGCGGTTCATTCACCACCAGTCAGTAATAGGCGACACCGGTGCGCACTCTACAGCGACGAGGCATGCCGCATCGGCACGTACTCGTCGTCGGCGGGTATCGTGTGCGTGTTCGCCATCGATGCGATCAATGCGGCGATGCGGCGCGAGCTGCGTTTCGGCGCAACCAGTTCCTGATTGTGGCGCATCGTTGCCATTCGCTGCGGATTTTTCACCAGACGTTCCACCGCGCGCACGACCTCCGCGGTGCTGTTGATCGCGACTTCGCCGATGCCGTTGTAGCGCACGAACTCGACGTTGCCGCGTTCTTGTCCGGGAACGTAGTCATACACGACGACGGGCAGCTGCGCGGCGTTCGCTTCCGCAAGCGTCCCCGGGCCGGCTTTGGTGACGAGTAAATCGGCCGCGCGCATCAGCTCCGGAATCTTGTCGGTGAAGCCCATGATCGTCATCGGCATCGGCAATGACGGCGCGACGTCTTCCAAACGCGCGCGCAGCGTTTCATTGCGTCCGCACACGACGACGAGATGCATCGGTAAACGCGCCTTGCCCAGCGCCAGCGTCGTAGGCATGAGTTTGCCCCCGCCTTCGCCGCCCGCCATGAGCAGCGTGACGAACGTTTTCTGCGGAAGCCCGAGTTGCGCGCGAAGCTCTTCGCGCGTGCCCGCAACGTCGTCGAATTTGGGATGAATCGGCTGCCCGAGCATGCGCAGGCGCGAAGGCGGGACGCCGCGCGAAAGCGCGCGTTCGTACACTTCGCGCGCCGGAACGACGACGGCGTCGGCTTCCGGCGTGAGCCACGATTCGTGCACCTTTCCGAGATCAGTGATGACCGTGACGATCGGGATGTGCTGCATGTGCGCATCCGCGCGCGCTCGAAGTGCCGCGTGATTGAGCAGCGGATGCACCGAAACGATGACGTCGGGTTGATAGCTAATGAAGAGGTCGCGCAGGCGTTCGCGATACAGCGGCTCGCAGAAACGCACCAGCGCCTTATACCGGCGCCGTCCGTTCGTAGCGTAATACAGGGCGCCGTACACGGGCGGCGCGTACCGGAGCGCCGTCGAATAGCCCCACCCAAGTTGCGTCAACGGGAAAGAGCAATGCGCCGCGACGTCGTCGATGCGGTGCTCGAAACGGTTTGGCTTGCTGATCTCGTCGAGCGCGGCCGTAATGGCGTTGGCCGCGCTGCGATGTCCGCCTCCGGTGTCGGAGATCAGGAAGAGCGCCCTCTTGGTCAAGTGCTTGCGATCCTCTCGAGCGCGAGGTTCGGTGGTAGCGGGCCCGGTCCTCGGCTTGCGGTCGAGCGAGCGCATCCCTGCCTTCACCACGGCCAAATGAAATATCGCGCACGGGTGCGGGCACGGGCATTCGTCTTGGTGCTCCTTTGGACGAGTGCGGCCGCATGCTCGTTGCAAACGCCGCAGCGGAAGGTGAATACGACCGTATACATACCCGCCGTACTGGACGCCGCCCTGAGCTGGCACGCACCCGCGTACGCACCCGCCCTGTTCGGCGCTCGCCCGCTCTACGATGGGCCGCCTACGCGACATGCGGCTCTCGCCGTGACGCGAGTAGTGCTGCGAACCAACCCGCGACTCTCGCCCACGGACGCGCTTATGCTCTCCGATGCTGCCGTGCGCGCGGCGGGCCGGTACGGATTGCCGCCCGAGTTTCTCGCCGCCGCGCTGTTGCAAGAATCGGCGTTCGACCCGCAAGCGATTTCGTCGGCGGGCGCAGTCGGCATCGCGCAATTCATGCCGTCCACCGCCGACGGCATCGGCGTGGACCCGTTCGATCCGTACGATGCAATCGACGGCGCGGCGCGGCTGCTCTCCACTTACGTACGTGCCTACGCGTCGTTTCCGAATCCGTACGCGCTCGCGCTTGCCGCATATAACGCCGGCCCGGCAGCGGTGGAGCACTATCGCGGCGTTCCGCCGTATGCGGAAACGCAAGCGTACATCGACGACATCGTCGATCGCTGGGCGAAGATTGCCGGATACGAGCGGCGAAACAGCGGCGCATGAACGCAGGATATCGTTTGCCGCTCGCCGCGGTTTGCATTGCTGCGATCGCGGGATGCGCAAGCGTCACATCCGGAATCGCTTTCCAACCCCCGTCCGGCTGGACGGGCACGCCGGCAATGTTCGGACATTTTCAGATGTGGATGAAGAGCGGTCAGCAGAAAGGTTCCGCGCAGATGCTGATGCTCGTGCGCGGAGACGTGAAAAACACGAGAACCGATCTGAACGCGCTCCCGCCGCAGCTCGGCAATGACATGCGTGTGGTGCGGCACGGCAGCGTCATGCTCTGCGGCGGAACGCAGCCGGCGCAGGAATACGTCGCCGTGGGCACCGATCGCAACGGCAAGCGTTCGCAAATGGAGTTGACGTCGACGGTCATCGGCAGCGATCGCTACGTCGCGATGTACGTGCGGCCGCTGAACACCCCGGCGGATCCGCAAGCCGAAGCGGCGACGCGTTCGCTCTGTCCCGTGAAATAGCCGAATGACGCACTTCATGCGGCGGTTGTTCGCACGGCAACCGCTCGCGTGGACGTTGCCCGAAGCAGAGGGGCCGACGCTGCGTCGCGCGTTGGGATGGCCCGCGCTCACCGCCATCGGCCTGGGCACGATGCTCGGCGGTATTTTTCCTACAATCGGTGCGGGAGCGCACGCCGCGGGTCCGGCGGTCGTGCTCTCGTACGCGCTCTCCGCGCTCGTGTGCATTTGCGTCGCGCTCTGCTACGCGGAATTCGCATCGATGGTGCCGGTCGCCGGAAGTGCGTACACCTACGCATATGCGACACTCGGCGAGCTCGTCGCCTGGGTGATTGGGTGGGATTTGATTTTGGAATACGGGCTGTCGGTCGCGCCCACCGCCTCGTCGTGGTCGGCGTTTACGCAACTGCTGCTGCACGACGCGGGCATCTCGCTTCCGGCGTGGGCGCAATCTGCGACCTACAGCACGACGGGGCAGTGGCCCTTCGTCGTCTACCATCCGCAGCTCGACGTGATTGCAGGACTCATAACGCTGGCGATCACGCTGCTCGTCGCAATCGGCATTCGCGAATCCGCGCGGACCAATTCGGCGCTCGTGGTCTTTCAAATCGCGACGATGCTGGTGTTTTTCGTTGCGCTTGCGGGCGCACTGCATCCGTCGAACCTGGCACCCTTCGCCCCGCACCACTGGAAAGGGATCATCACGGGGACGGCGCTGGTCTTTTATGCGTACATCGGTTTCGACACGGTAACGGTCGCTTCGGAGGAGGCGAGCAATCCCGTGCGCGACGTGCCCGTCGGCATTTTGCTTTCGCTTGCGCTTGGCGCGGTGCTGTATATGGCGCTGGCGTACTTTACGGTCAGCGCGATGCCGTTCGCCAAACTCGGTGAAGGCGCGGCGATGCTCGATGCCGTGCGCGGCGCGCACGCCTCGCGGTTGGTGTATTGGATCGTCGGCCTGGGCGGCGTCGCGGGAAATACCACGGTGATGCTCACCTCGCTGCTCGGACAGATTCGCATCTTTTACGTGATGGCGCGCGACCGCATGCTGCCGCCGGGCGTCGCGCGCGTGCACCCGCGTTTTCGAACGCCCGCGCGCATGACGTTCGTGACGGGAAGCATCGTCGCGGTGCTCGCGGCCGTGCTTCCGCTCACGGACTTGCTCAACTTCGTCAACATCGGTACGCTTTCGGCGTTCGCCATCGTGTGCGTCGGCGTGCTCGTTCTGCGCATCGCGCAGCCGCACGCAGCGCGCCCCTTCCGCGCGCCGCTTGCGCTCGTTTTCACAATCCTCGGCGCGGCGGGCTGTTTCTACCTTATCGCCTACGGCCTCAGCGTAGCGACGTGGGTGCGCTTCGCGATTTGGTTCACGCTTGGACTGATTGCGTACGCGTCGTACGGATATCGCCGCTCGCGGCTGCGCGCCGTGACGGCCGATTGAAGATGTCGATGAGGAACGCTTTGACCAGATCCCACGAGTCGGCGACCGCCTGAGCCACGGCCTCATCCGAATAGCGCTGCAACTCCGCGATCGCCTGAGGCCGTCCGTGACGGAAGAACGAGTGCCCCACGTTCGGATAGATCTGCATGCGCACTTCCTTGTTCGCCGACTTGAGCGACTGATGGATGCGATCCATGTCGAAGCGCGACACGTAATAATCCTTCTCGCCGTAAATGATCAGCAGCGGAATCGCCGCTTGCTCTGCGCGATCGAGCGGGGCTTCTCCGCCGCACATCGACGCGGTGAGGTTTACGGGATAGAACAAAATCGCGCCCGATAAATGCGATTGATCCGCGGTGACGAAAGCCGCCGTCGCGCCGAAACCGAATCCCCACGTCGCAATTTTTCCGGCTTTGACGAACGGCCTGCCGTTGAGCCACTCGACCGCGGCGGCGACGTCCTGCGCAACATTCGCCGGGGTGACGGATGCGGCGATTTCGAAGGCGCGCTTGTTGCCGTCCTCGGTATACGGTTCGCTCATGTGCGGGTGCGTGCGATGGTAGTAATTGATCGCCAGGCCGACGTATCCGATGCTGGCAAGCAATTCCGTTACACGCTTGGTCTCGGGCGTGAAGCCGAAGACCTCCTGCAGCACGATGACGGCCGGATGCGCCCCGGAGCCCTCTTCCGGTCTCGCCAGATAGGCCGGCATATCCGAACCACCGACGGGAATGACGACGTCTTGGCTGATCATGCGTGCTTTTGCCTCCCGCGTGGTATCATTCCCAGCACATGCACTTGATAACCGGCGCCTCCGGACGGCTCGAACTGCACGCATCGTCAAAACCCGAGCGCGCCGCTTCGTTTGCCGACGACGTCCTCGCGGGATTGTGCGCCTCGCCCAAGCGCCTGCCGTCGAAATATTTTTACGACGAAGTCGGCTCGGCGCTCTTCGATGCGATTACGGTTTTGCCGGAATACTATCTCACCCGAGCGGAGACGGAAATCTTACGCGAGTGGGGATGGGAAGTCGTGCGCGCGCTCGGCAACCCGGTGCAGTTCGTCGAACTCGGGAGCGGCAGCGCCGTCAAGACTCGCATTTTGATCGAAGAGGCGTTGCGCGTGCAGCGCGCGCTGCGCTACAGCCCCATCGACATCTCGGAAGCGGCGTTGCGTGCCGCCGCGGAGTCACTCATCGCGTCCTTCCCAACGCTGAGCGTGAGCGCGTATGCGGGTGATTACTTTTCGATCTTGCGCGGCGCACAGCTGCGGCGCGACGGCAAGGTGCTCGCGATGTTCATGGGTTCGAACGTCGGCAATTACGAGCCGGCCGTCGCGGTCGAACTTCTTTCAGCGATTGCGAAATGGCTCAAACGCGGCGACGGCCTTCTTCTGGGCGCCGATCTGAAGAAAGAGGCGCGCACACTGCAACTTGCGTACGCGGACCCGACGGGCGTCACGGCGGCATTCAACAAAAATCTGCTGGCGCGGATCAACCGCGAACTGGGCGGCGAATTCGATTTGGAAGACTTCACGCACTTCGCGCGTTACGACGCACAGAGAGGAGCCGTCGACTCGTTTCTGCGGGCCGATCGCGCGGCAAGCGTGCGCATCACGGCGCTGAATATCAGCGTGAACTTCGAAGCGGGAGAAACCATTCACACCGAGTCGTCCTACAAATACTCAGGTGACGATTTGCGGGCACTCGGCAAGGCCGCCGGACTGAACATCGTTCGTACGTGGACCGATTCGCAGGAGCGCTTCAGCGTAAACCTCTATACCCCGGCATGAAGGTTCGCGCTCTTTTCATACTCTTCGCGTTGTCTTTCTTTCCCATGAATGCGGCGGCCGCGAAACGTCCCGTCGCAGCGGAAGATATCTACAAGCTCGTGTTCGTTGCCAATCCGCAGATCTCGCCGGACGGATCGCGGGTCGTTTTCGAGGCGCGGCGCGCTAACGGGCCCAAGGACCGCTACGATACCGACCTGTATTTGGTTCGCATCGACGGCACCGGGTTGACGCGCATCACGCGCACGGGTCACGATTCGAGCCCGGCGTGGTCGCCGGACAGCCGAACGGTCGCGTTCGTGCGCGGTCCGCAAAAGAAAGGCGAGAAACCGCAGATTTTCGCGTACGCGGTCGCGACCGGAGCGTTCAAACAGCTCACGCATCTCAAGGACGGCGCGGGCGCACCCGTCTACTCGCACGACGGCAAACGCATCGCGTTCACGGTCGTGACCGTGCAGTCGGCGCACGACGCCTACGCGAACTTCGCAGCGGCGGGTTTCACACCGGGCAAGGCGCAGCGGAAGAGCGACGTGCGCATCATTCGCACCTTGTTCTTCGAAACCAACGGGCAAGGGTACACGTACGATCGCTTCTCGCACCTTTGGGTGATGAACGCCGACGGCACGGGCGCGCACCCGATTACCTCCGGAACGCGCTGGTCCGAGGGCAATCCGCGCTGGTCTCCGGACGACAAGACGATCGCGTTTGATTCGTTGCGTTACGAAACGACGCTTGCGGGTCCCAACGACGTGTACACGATTCCGTCCAGCGGCGGCCCAATGCGCAAAATGACGTCCGGAAATCCGGCAAACGCTTTACTCGATTACGACCGCGCCGGGCATATTTGGTACTTCAGCGGCGGCGTCGCCGATCCGGCGGAATTCCCCGCGTTGATGCGCACGTCGCCGTCCGGTGCCCAAATGGTCTTGTCGAAAGATCGCACGCAATTCGGCGATAGCGTGCTCGCGGACATGGGCGAACCGGGTGGGTTGTGCGGCCCGCACTTCGCGCCGGCCGACGCGTTCGCGCTCACCAACGTCGAGCAGCCGGGATATAGCGCGCTCGTGAAGCTGAATCCGCGCGACGGCAGCGTGACGAAACTGACGGTCGCCGGCGAAGCGGCTGAATGCACGACGGACGCGCGCGGGCGTTACGTTGCGTACACGCTTTCGGACTTCACCCATCCGCGCGAAGTCTATCTTCTCGATCTGCAAACCGGCAAAAGTAAACGGCTTACGGGACTGAACGACGCGTATTTGTCCGGCGTGCTGCTCTCGAAGCCGCGCGAATTCACGGTGACGGACGACGGCGGATTCACCGTGCAGGCGTGGTTCATGCCGGCGGTTGGCCCGAAGGCGCACGGGAAGCGTCCCACCATCCTCGACATTCACGGCGGCCCGCAAACGCAGTTCGGCAGCACGTTCTTTCACGAGTTTCAATACTGGGCCGGTCAAGGCTACAACGTCGTCTTTTCCGATCCGCGCGGAAGCACCGGACACGGATATGCGTTCGAGGCCGCGTTGAACGCGCACTGGGGCGAAGCGATGTTCGACGACGTGCAGCGCGTCATGGATCGAGCGCTGACCTTCGCGAGTGTCGATCCTCGGCGGCTGGCGGTGAGCGGCGGCAGTTACGGCGGCTATGCGACGTTGTGGGTGGTCGCGCATACGAACCGCTACAAAGCCGCGATTGCGGAACGCGCGGTGAGTAATCTGAGCACGGAGCAGCTCGCGGCGGACTTCGCCGGGGCGAACGGTTTCGGGAAATACGACACGCCGTACGGCTTCGGGCCGTATTGGGATCCCTCGAGTCTGAATTACAAAGAGTCGCCGCTCACGTTCGTGCAGCACGTGCGCACGCCGCTGCTGCTCCTGCACTCGGATGAAGACACGCGCACGCCGATCGATCAAACGCTGCAGGAATTCACCGCGCTGAAGATTCTCGGGCGCCCGGTAGAGTACGTCGATTTTCCCGGTGAAAACCACGACCTCTCGCGGACCGGCGCGCCGCTGCACCGCGTGGAACGCCTGCATATCGAAGCGGACTACCTGCGCCGCTACTTGTCGCCGTAATCTTTATCCGGAAATCCGGCGCATCGCAATACGCTCCGCGGTGCGCAGTGCGGCGTCTGCGATAACCGCGAGCGCAGCTACGGGGATGCTTCCGGCGAGCGTTTGCGCGAGATACTGCCGCTGCAGCCCGAGGAAAATCTCGCTGCCCAATCCGCCGGCGCCGACGTATCCGCCGAGCGTCGCGATGGCGATCAATGCTACCGTCGCGAGTCGAATCGATCCCAGCAGAACCGGAGCGGCCAGAGGCAAACGCACGCGCCATAATTCTTGCGTCGCGGACATGCCCAGTCCGCGTGCCGCATCCAGCTGCGCCTCCGGAACTTCGCGCAGCGCGGTGACGATGCCGCGCACGAGAATGAATTGAGCGTATGCCGCCAGGATGAGCACGACGGGCCAGAATCCCAGGCCGAGATAGCGCACCGCTACCGCGAGCAGCGCGAGCGAGGGAATGGTGTAGATCACGCCGGCGCTCGCAAACACCGGCGTGCCGCTTTGCGGGACGCGCATGACCAGCCACGCGAGCAGCGCCGCGACCGCAAGCCCGAGGGCAAGTCCGGCAAGCGTTAGCGCTAAGTGCTGCAGCGTCAACGCGCCGATCTCGCCCATGTGCCCGCTAAGATAGCTCATAAGACGCGGCGCAGCGCATCGTACTTGCGCAATTCCGAATCGATCGCGAACATTTGCGCGACGTACGGCGTAGGTACTTGTAAAAGCTCTTCGGGTGAACCGTGCTGCTCGATGCGTCCTTCCCGCATGACGACGATTCGGTCCGCCAAACGAAGCGCCTCGTCGACGTCGTGCGTCACGAAAAGAATCGTCGTATTGAGCGTGCTTGCGATGCGCCGGATTTCATCCTGCAGCGAGCGGCGAACGATCGCGTCCACCGCGCCGAACGGTTCGTCCATCAGCAGCACCGGCGGCTCCGCGGCAATTGCGCGCGCCACGCCTACGCGCTGCTGCTCGCCGCCCGAAAGCTCGCGCGGATAGCGATTCCGATAGCGCGCGGGCTCGAGGCCAACGAGGCCGAGCAGTTCGTCCACTCGCGCCTGGATGCGTGCGCGATCCCACCGAAGCAGCGTGGGGACGACGCCGACGTTCTGCGCGACGGTCATGTGCGTGAAAAGCCCGACCGCTTGAATCACGTACCCGATTCCGCGACGCAAATCGACCGCGTTCATGGCGGCAACGTCATCGTCTCCGACGAAGACGCGGCCCGATTGCGGCACGACGAGTCGGTTTACGGTGCGCAAGAGCGTGCTTTTCCCACAACCGGAGGGGCCGACGAAGACGGTGAAACTGCCGGCGGGAATCTCGACGCTCACGCCGTCGACCGCATTGCGATCGGCGCGCGGATACCGCACGGCGACCGACTCGAAGCGAACGGCCTTCAAACCGTCACGTCGTCAGGAACGAACGCGCGATCGAGGCCGCGTCCTCTTTGCGCACCGTATACCGGTAATTCATTTGCGCGAGCCGCTGTGTGGTGATTTTCGGCGCGATTGCGTCGAGCGTCGCCGCGATCTTCTGATGCGCGCGAAGAGCCGCGTCGCGCACCACCGGCGCAATGTTGTATGCGGGCCAGAAGTGGCGGTCGTCCTCGAGCAGCACGAGCCCGTATTCGGGGATTTGCGCATCGGTCGTAAAGGCGGTGGCGACGTCGGCGTTGCCGCGCACGAGCGCGTCGTACTGCAGGCCGATGTCGTACGTTTTCACATCCTTGAATTTGAAGCCGCCGTAGAATTTCTGCAGGCCCGGCAACGCGTCCGCGCGCGCGACGAACTCCGGCACCGCAGCCAGCCGCAACTGCGGCGCCGCGCGCGAACAGGCGGAAAGCGTTCGCACGCCGCGGGCGGCAACCGCTTTCGTGACGACCAGACCCTGCGAATCGTTCGCGGGCGACGGCGCCAGCCACGCCATCCCGTACCGTTCCTGATACTGCACGCGCACGCGCTGGTACAGCACCTTCGCGTCGCGTATCGGCTGCATGTGCAGCACGTCAATCAGGCCGGTGCCGGTATATTCCGGATATACATCGATGTCGCCGCGTTCCATCGCCGCCATCGCGATCTGCGTGCTGCCCAGATTCATGTGCCGCTCGACGGAAAATCCGGCGCGTTCGAGCACCCCCGCATAGATTTCGCCGACGATGATGTTTTCGCCGAAATTTTTGGATCCTACCCGAATCGCGCCGCTCGTGCCGCTCTTTGCGCCGCCGCAGTTGGGCAAGACAAGCGCGGCTCCGATGAGCGCAAGCGATCGTTTGCGTGTCAGCATCAAACCGTCTCCCCTATGCGGCGTTGTAAAAGTGCGAGCGCGAATTCCGCGCATACCGCGATGCATGCAATCGAAATGACGCCGGTCCACAAGCGCTGCGCGTCGTTGGCCTGCAGACCCGTCGTAATCAGTTCCCCAAGCCCACCCGCGCCGATGAACGCGGCTAGCACGGCGCTCGCGATTACTTCCGTTGCGGCGGTGCGAATGCCGGCGAAGACGACGGGAAAGGCTGCAGGCCATTCAACGCGGAGCAGCGTTTGCGTCGCCGTCATGCCCAGCCCGCGAGCCGCATCGATCGATGCGCGGTTTACGCTTCGGAAAGCAACGTCCGTCGTGATGGCGACTGGTGCAGCGGCAAGAATGGCCAGTGCAGCGAGCGCCGGCGCAAAACCGAAGCCGAGCACCGGAATCATAAAGGTGAGCAGCGCAAGGCTGGGCACCGCGCGGCCGATGAACGTGAGCGCCAGAATCGGTGTTCGCGTAAGATGCGCGTGCGAAGCGGCTACCCCGAGCGCAACGCCGGCGAGCGCCCCTAAAGCAAGAGCCGCTGCAGCGAGTGCCAGGTAGGCTTCGGCATGCGCGCCCAGGTCTGCCCAGTTCACGGGCGAGTGTTTCCGCGCCGGGCGTCGAATCCCGGCATCCGGATGCTCTCACGTTCCCAATCGCCGCTCGCTGCGCAAGAGGCGTTCCCGCGTAATCTCGACGATCCGACGCTGTACATCAGCCGCGAGCTGTCCTGGCTCGAATTCAACGATCGTGTGCTGGAAGAAGCGCTCGACGAGCGTACGCCTTTGTTGGAACGTTTCAAGTTCGTCGCGATTTTCGGCACGAACCTAGACGAGTATTTCATGATCCGCGTCGCCGCAATCAAGCAGCAGATCGAGGCGCAAATCTTTCGCCGTTCCGAGGACGGGCGCACGCCCTCCGAACACTTGGCGGCGATCTCCGAGCGCTTGCGCATCTCGCTGGCGCGTCAAATGCGGTTGCTCAACGAAGAGTTGTTTCCCGCGCTCGAAGCGCACGGAATCAAATTGTGGCGCGTGGCGGATCTCGGTGAAGAGCAGCGCCAGCATTTGGAGCGCGCGTTCGACGACCGCGTCTTTCCGGTGCTCACGCCGCTTGCAGTTGATTCCGGCCACCCCTTCCCGTACATCTCGAATCTTTCGCTTTCGCTTGCGGTCGAACTGGAAGAAGTGACGGCGGACGGCGTCGAGCTGCATTTTGCGCGCGTGAAAATTCCGCAAACGCTGCCGCGCTTCGTTCCGGTGGAACCGGTTCCGGAAGGACAGCGCTGGTTCGTGCTGCTGGAAGATTTGATCGCGCAGCACTTGAGCGCGCTGTTTCCCGGCATGGAGGTACGCGATTCCTATTTGTTTCGCGTAACGCGCGACGCGGACTTGGATCTGCAGGAAGACGAAGCCGACGATCTGCTGCGCGCCATCGAATCGGAGCTGCAGCGCCGCCGGTTCGGCGAGCCCGTGCGGCTGCAAATCGAACGCGGTATGCCCGAGTACATGCGCGATTTCTTACTCAAAGCGCTCGACTTAACGCACGTCGATTGCTACGAGATGGAAGGCATGATGGGGCTGGAAGCGTTGTGGACCATCGTCAATCTGGAGTATCCGCAACTGCACGATCCGCCGTTTACCCCGGCCATTCCGAAGCGCTTGCTGGGCGTCACCGACATGTTCGCCGCGATACGCGAAGGCGACGTGCTGCTGCACCATCCGTACGAATCCTTCGATCCCGTCGTGCAATTCTTGCGGCAGGCCGCGGAAGACGAACGCGTGCTCGCGATAAAGGCCACGCTCTACCGCACGTCGGGAAAGAACTCGCCGATCGTGCGCGCGCTGCTCGATGCGGCCGAGAACGAAAAGCAGGTTGCGGTGCTGATCGAACTCAAGGCGCGCTTCGACGAAGAAAACAACATCGACTGGGCCAAACGCCTGGAACGCGCCGGCGTTCACGTCGTGTACGGATTTGCGGGCGTCAAAACGCACGCCAAGGCCATTCTGGTCGTGCGGCAAGAGGACGACGGCATCCGGCGCTACATTCATTTCGGAACCGGCAATTACAACGAGAAATCGGCGCGCCTCTATACCGACCTCAGTCTTTTCACGTGCCGCCCGGAACTCGGAACCGACGTGACGCAGCTGTTCAACGCGCTCACGGGTTTCTCGAAGATCACCGATTACGAAGACCTACTGGTCGCGCCGGTCAACCTGCGCCGCGAACTGATGGCGCTGATCGAACGCGAAACGGAGCATGCCCGTGCCGGACGCCCGAGCGGCATCCGCGCGAAGCTCAATGCCATCACGGACAACGAGATCGTGCGCGCGCTCTATCGCGCCTCTCAAGCGGGCGTGCCGATCGATTTGCAAGTGCGCGGCATGTGCGTTTTGCGGCCGGGCGTACCCGGCGTGAGCGAGCGCATCCGCGTGCGCAGCATCGTGGGGCGTTTCCTCGAACATTCCCGCATCTACGTCTTCGAAAACGGCGGCGACCGCGAAGTCTACATCGGGTCCGCCGACTGGATGGGACGCAACTTGGACCGGCGCGTGGAGATCGTCGTACCGGTGCTCGATCCGCTGCTGGGCGAAACGATTTACGGAGAGATTCTAGCCGTGCTCTTCGCCGACAACGTCAAGGCGCGCGAACTGCAAAGCGACGGCACCTACCGCCGCCTGCGCGCGACGGGCGAGATGCCGATCAACGCGCAGCAAGTTTTCCTTACTCAAGCTCAAGCACTCTAGTACCGCTATTGCCCCATTACATGTACACAGAACAGGAACTGAAAGAGGTACCTTGGCGAGCTCGCGCATCGCGGCCACCTCCTGGGAACGGGAAGTCACGGTTGGCAACCGACTCCGTGGGCGACGATGCAGCGAGCCCCCTGGGCGCACACCGAATCATGCTCTGGGATTGTGATTCGTCTAGATCCGAAATTCCAAAACACGGGAATACGAACAGGGCCGGCTTGCGACGACGCCCTTCGAAGAAATCTTTCCTCAAATGAACACCTCGGGACGTGAAATTTCGCCAATGATGCTAATCGTGGATAGGGAGAGCTATGCTAAGGAATCTGGTGAAGACTGGGAAACGATTCAAACATACCTCAGCAAGGGGTGGTTAATATCGCTGGTGCATTCCGATCATCGTTTCCCCGACCACACATTTGTGGTTCTTGAAAACAAGGCAATTTCGCCGTAGCGGGTTGGCAGTAGCAGGTCACTCACGCAAGCAACATCGGCGCTCGCCGCGCGAGGACTTAAGGCTCGCGGCGGCTGAGTTCCAACACGATCTTCCATTCGTGCGGTGTGACGGGCTGCACGGACAGCCGCTGCCCTTTCTTGAGCAACTCCATGCCGACCAAACGCGATTCCGCGCGCATGCGGGAAAGCGTCACCGGGTGCGCCAGAGGTTCCACGAACGCCACGTCTACCATCTGCCACATCGGCTTGGCCGCACTGCTGCGCGGATCGTAATACTCGCCGCCCTTCTCCCAGGCCGTAAAGTCGGGGTAGGCTTCCTTCACGACGCGCACGATGCCGACGGCAGCGGGTTCCGCGATACTGGAATGATAGAAGAGGCCGAGATCGCCGATGCGCATCTCCATCATGTTGTTGCGCGCCTGGAAGTTGCGCACGCCGCTCCAGGGCGTCGTCCCGTCTCGGCGCAATTGCTCGAAACTGTAGGCATGCGGCTCGCTTTTAAACAACCAGTAGCGCATGCATCTGCTTTTCGGCGTATTGCTGCTCGGACACTGGCTGCTGGCCGGCGACCTGCACGTCGAACCGGGTTATAGCAAACCGTATCCGTCCGAACTCGGCGCGGATACGAATTGGGCGCTGCTCGACTCGACCGTGCGGCAAATGCAAGCGGCCGATGCGCATCCCGCGGTCGTCATTCTCACGGGCGATTTCTTGGCGCACCGCTTTCCCGACAACGTGCCGCTGGCCGAGCGGACGATGGCGCGCATCGTGCGCGCGTTCGACCGCGCTTTTCCGCGCGCGCAGTTCGTCATCGTTCCCGGCAATAACGACGATCCGTGCGGAGATTACCGTACCACGGCCGGCACCCGGTATTTCGCGTACGTCGCGCACCTTTGGGCACCGCTCGTGAATCGCAACGGCGCCGCGCCGGAATTCGAACGCACCTTCGCGCACTACGGATGGTATCGCGCGCGATCGCCGCTGCACGGCGTGGAGTTTTTGGCGCTCAACAGCGTCTATTGGTCGATCGTGTACCGCCAGTGCGGAGCGTTGCCGTTCGATCCCGCGCAGCAGCAGCTCAAGTGGCTGCAGCGAACGCTGGGCGCAACGTCTCCCGGACAACGCGCGGTGCTCGTGATGCACATTCCGCCGGGCGTGGACGCGCACAGCACGTACCTCACCCACCGACTGCTGGTAGTGCCGTTCTGGCGGCCCGGCATAACGGATCGGTTCGTCAATCTGCTGCAGCAGCGGCACAGCGCCGTTGCGTTCGCTATCGCCGGGCACGTGCACCGCGCGGACTTTCGGTTCTTCGGCGGCGTTCCGATCGTCATCACGCCGTCGATATCGCCGATTTACGACAACAACCCGGCGTTTTTGCGGCTCGACGTCTCACCTGCGGGCGAACTGCTGAACTTCACGCCGATCTACTACGACGATATGCTGGGCGAGTGGCAAACGGCCTCGTCATTCGATCGCACGTTCGGCATTCAGTCGTTTTCCGCGCCCGATCTTGCGTCGCTGCACGAGCGGCTGGCGGACGACGCGCGGCTGCGCGCCGAGTGGAGCCGCCTGTACGTCGCCTATTCGCAAAAACGTGAGATTACGCACAGCACCTGGCGCGCGTACTGGTGCGCGCAGACGAAAACCGGGTCCGCGTTCGTTGACTGCGCGGGTTTGGAAGAGCGCGTCGAACTGCTGCCCGTCGCGGCAGGCGTGGCGGGCGTCGCGCTCATCGCTCTGGCGGCGTTCGCGGGCGTGCGACTTGGGCGGCGCCGCGCGCGTAGATGAATGTGGTATGCTGAAAGCCGCATGGACACGGTCAAGCAAAAACGCGTGATTCACGCCACCGGCGACGGCTGGGAAGGCGTTTCGGTCGAAGGATACCGCCCGGGCGCCGCAGTCGGGGTAGAGCGGCACACGATCGTCGGTTCGCGCAAAACCGATCCGGCGCAGGCCGGGCCGTCAAAGGAGTTGCGCTACTTCGAGCTGCAGCCCGGCGCAGTCTCGCGCCTGGAAAAACACGAGCACGAGCACTTCGTGATCGTCAAGCGCGGCATCGGCTACGCGATCGTCGGAGATTCGCTGGAAGAAATCGCCCCCAACGATGTCGTGTACGTTGCGCCCCTCGAGCTGCATCAATTCGTGAATCGCGGCGAGGAGCCGTTCGGGTTCTATTGCTTCGTCGACGCCGCACGCGATTTTTCGCAGGAGCCGTCGGAAGAAGAGATCGAGCGGCTTATGCATTCGCCGGCGGGGAAAGTGGCAAAGCCGTTCGCCGTTCCGCCGCCGCAAAAATGTTGAACGCCGTCGTAACGGCGGCGGCGCTTCTGCTTGCCCTTGGCGCCGCACCGGCACCGACACCCCTTTTCGCGTCTGCCTCAATCGGAAATGGAATAACGCTTCACTACGTTGCGGAGGGGCGCGGGCGACCGGTAATCTTCGTCCACGGATCGCTCAGCGACTACGATTACTGGGAAGAGCAGGTGCCGGCGTTTGCCCCGCGATATCGCGCGATCGCCTACAGCCGACGGTACGATTTTCCGAACGTGAATCCGCCGCGGAACGGATACTCCGCGATTACGGACGCGGACGACCTCGCGCGTTTCATCCAGACCTTGCGTTTGGGCAAGGTGGACGTAATCGGTCATTCGTACGGCGCGTTCACCGCGTTACTACTCGCGATTCGCCACCCCGGCCTCGTGCGCTCACTCGTCTTGGCGGAGCCGCCGGTGGTTTCGCTGCTTCCCCAGTCCCAGCAGGACGAGATGCGGCGCAACATGGTCGAGCCGATGCGCAGCGCGTTCCTGAAGCACGATGACGGTGCCGGCATCGCCGTCTTCATGGGTTACGTGTTTCACGATCCGCGGGCGTGGCAAAAGATGTCGCCCTCTTCGCACGCGCAAACGCTTCGCGACGCGCGCAAGTGGGAAGTAATGATGACGCGCGGGACGCTGTTTCCGTACGTCGATCAGCGAGCGATTCGGGACCTGCGCGTGCCGGTGCTCCTGATGACGGGTACCAAGACGTATCCTTTTCTCACCGTTATCACGCGCCGCCTAGCGCAACTGCTTCCGAATAGCCGCACGCTAGTGGTGAAAGGCGCGGGGCATCAAATGTGGCTTCAGCAGCCGCAACTTTGCCGAAACGCGGCTGAAGCGTTCTTCCGTTAGGCCTCGGGATTCAGCGCGTAATCATCGGGCGCGCGGGATCGGCGCACCATTCGCTCCACCCGCCGGGATAGAGCCGTGCGCCGCGCAGACCGGCGATTTCCATTGCCAGCAAGTTCACCGCGGCACTGACGCCCGACCCGCACTGGTGCACGGTGCGCTCCGGCGGGATGCCCAACGATTCGAATTCGCGCCGCAGCTCTTCGGGAGGCTTGAACTGTCCGAACGGTCCGGCGTAGTTTGCGCGGAACGGGCGGTTCACCGCGCCCGGAATGTGTCCGGCAACGGGATCGATCGTTTCGTTGCGCCCTTCGAAGCGATCGGCGCCGCGCGCATCGATCAGTGCGAAGTGCTTTCGTTCGAGCGATTGCAAAACGTCGTTCACGTCGACGGCGAGCTGGCTGCGCGGCCGCACGGTTATCGTGCCGTTGCGCGGCCGTTTCGGGATCTCCGCGCTCACGGGCTTGCCCATGCCGGTCCACGCGGCAAAACCGCCGTCGAGCACCGCAGCGGCATCGTGTCCGATGTAGCGGCATAAATACCAAAACCGCGCGGCCCACATATCGGCGCCCGCGTCATACGCAACAACTTGCGTGTCGTCGTCGACGCCGAGCTCCCGTAGGAACGCAGCGAACTGCTCCGGGTCCGGCATCGGGTGCCGCCCGCTTCGCCCCGTTTTCGGACCGGCCAGATCCTCTTCGCCCGCGGCGTAAAACGCGCCCGGAACGTGCGCCGCCTCGTACATGCGCCGCCCCGCGCCGAAGTCTTGAAGCAGATGGCGGCAATCGACGACGATCCACGCGGGATCGTTCAAATGCGCGTGAAGCTCGTCGACGCCGACGATCGTGTCGAACACTAGTGCAAGTTGATGGTCGTCTTCGGCGCGCCCGCGTGGCCGAAAGCTTCCTGCAACACCTGCTCGAGTTCGCCGCTCTCCGCCATCGGTGCGAGAATGTCGGTGTCGCCGTAGAACTTGCCGTTGATGAAGACTTTGGGGAGTGTCGGCCAGTTCGTCATTTCGGAGAGCACTTCGCGCTTGGGAACGTTTTCGAGCACGTCGATTACCTCGAACGGGTAGCCGAAGCGATCGAAGAATTCGATCGTCTCCAGCGTGAACCCGCAGCGCGGCATATTCTTGGTGCCTTTGCCGTAAACGAGAACCTTATTTGCCGCGATCTCGCGTTCGATTTCTTGCTTGATTTGATCCGTCATGTCATCCCACCAGTGTTTTGAGTTCGACCGCGTGCACGCGGCCGTCTTTGAGCGCAGCCTTGAGCGCGCCGTAGACCAGTTGGTGCTGCTCGATGAGCGTCTTTCCCGCGAACGCTTGCGAGCGCACGGTCACGTTGAAGTGATCCATCGTTCCCGTGCGGTCCTCGATCTGCACCTGCGCGTCGGGAAGTTGCGAGCGAATCAGCGCCGTGAGCGACTCGTTGTCGATCATCTGCTCACGAGGGCAGTTTGGGGACGTCCGAACGCATCGTTTGCGCCAGCGCGCGCGCTTCGCGCAGCGTTTCCGGAAGGCGGTCGGAGCTTCGCGCGAGTGCCCGCGCCACACCCCCGGCTAGAACCAGGCCGGTTACGGCGACGAGCACCGCCGGAACGCCCTGAGCGCGAACCGGGCCGACGTCCAGCGAGAAGGTCCGCGTCACCTTGGCCAGACCCTTGAAGTACTTGGTGAAGTTCACCGGGCTATTGTACGCCGCCGCGGCTCCGGCGCCCGCTCCATACATCGCAGCGCGGCCGGATGCGGGGTCCGGCGGCCGCCGCGGGGAACGTAACGGGCGTCCTTTCACTAGAGGAGGTTCCGATGACTCGTCTTTTTCGAACCGTTCTGGCCTCAGCCGTCACCCTTGCTTTCCTGTTCGCGGCCCCCAGCGCATTTGCGAACAACATGTCGGGCTCGATGCACAGCCACATGATGAAGCATTCATGCCCGGCCGGACAGCACTGGGTGCACGGATACAAAACCAAGAGCGGCAAGAAAGTCCACGGGTATTGCCGCAAGTAGTCCGCAACACCGAACGCGAGAAGGGCGCCTTAACGGCGCCCTTCGTTTTAGACGCGTAAGACGATTTTTCCGAACTGCTCCGCCTCGCTCAAACGCTGCGCTGCCGCTTTCACCTCCGTGATTTCGTACACTCGGTCGATCGCGGGTTTGACGCGATGCTGCGATACGAACTGCAGCATCGCGCGAAAATCCGCGGGACTGCCCATCGAGCTGCCGCGGATGTCGATCTGGTTCCAAAACACCCCGAACATGCGAATTTTCGCATCGCCGGTCGTGCCGCCGTAGGTGACGACGCGTCCGCCGGGACGCACGATGCCCAGAACCTTCGCGAAAGTGTCACCGCCTGCCGAATCGACCGCAAGATCGATCGTGCCGGCCTTTCGTGCTGTTTTATGCCATTCCGGATCGGTTTGGTAATTGATTGTCACGTCCGCCCCGAGGTCTTTGGCGCGCTGCAGCTTTTCATCGCTGCCGGACGTGACGACCGCGCGCGCGCCCGCCGCCTTCGCGTAAAGCAAGACGAAGGTTTGAACGCCGCCGCCGATGCCGGTAATCAGGACCGTTTCATGGGGGCGCAATTCGCCGCGCGTGAACAGCGCTCGATAAGCAGTCACGCCGGCCAGCGGAAGCGCGGCGGCTTCTTCGAACGAGAGGTGCGCCGGTTTCTCGTGAACGTTCTCTTCCGGCACGCACGCGTACTCAGCAAACGTGCCGTCGCGCGGCATTCCCAAAATGCGCGCGTCCGAATTCCACACGCGCTCGTCGGAGCCCCATCCGATCGTCGGGTCGATCACTACGGCTTTGCCTTGCACCTCGCCGGCTCCGTCGGATCCGAGCGTGCAGGGTAAGGCGATGTTCGGATAGAGCCCTTGCGTGATGAAGACGTCGCGATGATTCAACGCCGCCGCGCGGACGCGCACGATCGTTTCGCCGGGTTTCGCGGACGGCTCCGGAACGTCTTCGACTCGCAGATTTTGCGGGCCGCCGATTTCGTGCAAGCGAGCTGCCTTCAAGTTCGTGTTCCGTGCCTCATCGGGATTCGCGCAGGCGGTATTCGCGTATCTCGTCCAACCGCAGCATAGCGCCGAGCTCTTCCTCAACGGTGCGCGCGTGTTCCTCGCCGACGATGCTTCGCCACTGCGGGTTGAGAATGGCGCGCTCGTCCGCCGTCATGCTGCGTTGCAATGCGCGCGAGGCGATGCGCCGCTCCTGCTCGAGCGCGATCAGATGCGCCAGCATCTGCCGCGCCGCCGCCGGCCAAAGCACCGGCGAGGTCTCGCGATAGATGCTGCGCACGAGATCGGGAATCGTCATGGGGCCGCCGCGCAAGGCGGCTAAAATCTCTTGTTCGCGCGCCTGCCGGTGCGCGATATACTCGCGAAGTTTTGCTTGCGGCTCCCGCACCGGTTCACCGTGCCCCCCGTAAATGGTTTGCACGCCGGGAAACTCGCGAAGCAAACGCTGTAGTGTTTGTTGATAGGCGCGCATCGCGCCGTTGGGCGGGGCTATCACGACGAAGCCCTCTCCCAGCACCACGTCGCCGGTAAAGAGCGCGCGTTCGCGTTCTTCGTAAAACGCAAGGTGGTCGAACGTGTGCCCCGGCGCTTCGACCACGCGCAAAGCGGCCTCGCCGATTCGAAGCGACTCTCCGTCGCGCAGATCGCGCGTGTGCGGAAACTCGCTCTTGAAGTGCGCGGCGACCGGCGCTCCCGTCCGTTCCGAGAGCATCGGCGCTGCGGGCGCGTGGTCGGGGTGCGTGTGCGTGAGCGCGATCAGCGCAATTTTGCAGTGAAGATCCGCCGCGCGCTGCACGAGCGCACGCACGTGACTATCGATTGCCGGTCCCGGATCGATGCAGACGGCCCGGCCGTTTCCGCAATCGATGAGGTAGCTGTTGGTGCCGCTTAGCGTCATGGCGGAAGGATTCGGCGCGCGCACGAGCGCGATGCGTGTGGTCACCACGCGTATTCGAGTTCCGGCGGCAGCGAAAATTCGCGATCCGCCGGCGTATCGGGCATGATGCTGTAGATGGGCTTGGTGCGCGCAAACGCGAAAAGCTCGGCGAGGTTCTCGAATTGCGCCAAACGCTCGACGTGCTTGATCGTCGGATACACCATGCGAAAGTGCCCTGCGGAGCATTGCTCCAGCGCCGATCGCGGCGCGATCCAAATGCCGTCGTGCGTTTCAAAGGCATCGGCGACCGCTGCCTGCTCCGGCGATGCTTCGGCCAGGAAGAAATGCGCGTTGTAGCGTTTCGGAAACGGCGGGGGCGTAATCCACTGCGAGAAGAGCGTCAGCGCGGCCGCGTTCGCGTACGCATCCACGCTTTCGAGCAGTTCGTAAAATTGCAGGCTGCCGCGCTGCACGCGCGCGCGGCCGTCGTGCAATGCTTGCCGATGCGCCGCAAGGTCCGCATCCGAGAGCGCATTTCCTTGCGCATCGC
>Ga0209810_1002114_pt1 | contig 25276 bp, 27 predicted proteins | sample Coa_R1_7_FD_187159 | JGI IMG/M metagenome (GOLD analysis project Ga0209810, IMG submission 187159) | Surface soil microbial communities from Centralia Pennsylvania, which are recovering from an underground coalmine fire - Coalmine... | ecosystem: Environmental > Terrestrial > Soil > Unclassified... | reverse complement strand
CCTCGCCGGTTAAGCAAGGATTATGAGTTCGATCCCGAAAGCAGCCAGGCGATGTTGCGATGGGCATCGCTCAGGCGCATGGTGCGCCATCTGACCAAGCCTGATACCTAATTTTCGGACAGGCTCTTAGAGCCTGTCCGGGAACTCGGTATTTGCACGAGCCTCCAAGCTTTCCCGTCCGCAGGACGGTTGTCCGCAGGACCCCTAGACGGGTATTTCAATGCCCGGCTAAGAAGCCTGCAGGTTTTCCTACAGGCTCTCAGAAGGGAAAACAGACAAGAGAGGATATCGTTGTAAGTGCGCAGAAATTTTCATCGGGTGGTTGAAAGCGCAGCAACAAAGGCGCACAGTTGCTTCGGCGACTGGCAAGGACAAACATATCGTTTCGGTAGGCTAGTCTAATGGGAGAATCGGGCTTTAAGCGCCCCTAATCACCGGGCCGGTCCATTCACTCATGCCGCCCTCCATGCTCGCCACATCCCTAAATCCCGCCTGAGTAACCAGATAGTGCGCTACGGACTGGCTGCGCAGGCCGTGTTCGCACAGCACGATCGTCTCTCGCTCCGGGTCCAGTTCCTCCAACCGATCTATCAACGTATCCATCGGCAGCAGGGTCGCGCTGGGAATATGGTGTTCTTCCCACTCCTCCGGCGTCCGAACATCCAGGAGCAACAGATCTGGGTTGGCCTGCTGCCTGGTTTGTACTTCCTCCGCAGTGACGATCTTAAAAGAGGTCTCGTCCATTCTGTTCTTTCCTCATCAATTGCCGGGCGGTGGGTTGACGACGTAGACGATGACCGGCACGAGGATCTGCTGGCCGCTTTTTGTCGTCACCGTCACCTGGCTGCGCAACACCCCCTTGGGCGCGTCCGGATGGAGGGTCGCTTCCAGAGAGAGGGAAGGCGATGGTGTGCCGTGCTGGACCGGCTGCACGCCGCTCGACGTGGCCGGGACGAGGCGGACGGAGAGCCAGGGATCGTTACAGGTAGTCTGCAGCCCTTTCAAAGCGGCTTCGGAAACACCCTGCACCGTTACGGAGCACGTGGCCTCAATGCCGGCGTTGACCGAGCCGAACAGGAGTGTATCGGGGTTTACGGAGATGTCTCCCACGACCTCGCCCTGGAGATAGGCCCAGGTATTCGCGATCACCGCGCCGACCCTGGGAATCATCAGGCTCTGGGGAGCGGAAGCGCCCGGCGCAAGATGTTTCTGATCGAGCGGAAAGAAGAGCATGCCCATAATCTTCCCGATAGGGGCATGCGACGAGAGCGTGACCGTATAGCCGGCGACGACCGGCTTTCCGTTCGCCGGGGCCGCGGGCGGTGCATCGCTTTCGGCATGCACCTCCACTTCCGGATTGGTGGAGACAAGCGTTGGGAGAGCGCCCGCGTGCAGCAGGCGGGGATTGAGAGTTACCGTCAGATGGCGTGTGGCGGCCACGCCCGCCCGCGCATGCCCGAAGCCGAGCGTCTTGGGCATGAAGTCCACAGTCGTCGGGAGGGTTACCGTCATCTGGATCGTCGCCAGCGGGCTCGGACTCCGAGATCCCATCACCCAGACGAATTTGGTGAGGTGGCCGGACATCAGCTCCGACAGGTTGACCGTGACATGGACGTGCAGCGTCTGGCCGGGTAAGAGCTTACCGATCCCGTTCTTGTCGGTCATGACGCTGGTACATCCGCAAGAGGTCTGGATGCGGGCGACCTCCACCGGAGTCTGCGTCTCGTTGCGGAAGGTAAAATCGTGCTCCAGCTTCGGCGTAGCCAGCGGGTCCACCGTGCCGAAATCGATCCGCGCCGCGCCCGGGCCGATGCGCTCCAGATGAGTATCGGCGACGACAGACAGGGTCGTCGCTCCTGCGACGGGCTGCGTGGGCGGCAGCCCTCCAGTCTCTTGGGCACAGACCGGCAGACGGGCGGCGAACAGGCCGAGCGAGAGCAGACCCAGCGTCCCCATGATGCGAATGGATTTAGCGATGTCCATGGCTTTTCCTTTTCGATGGCCGGCTTACGGCAGGCCGGGCCGAGGGCGCACAGGCGCGCAGGGCATCGACCGCGCGGGAGACGATTGCCAGCGCAGGCGCCTTCTGCGGCGCGTCGTCGGCATGATTGTTCGTATAGCGGAGAATCCCCTGCCCATCCAGCACGTAGATGCGGGGACAGGGCAGCGCCTGATAGCGCATCGTAACTTCTATCTTCGGATCCGGCAGCAAGATCGTCTGCGCCGTATCCAGACCAGTCTCATTCGCAAAGGCACGGACCGCCTCGGCGTCTCCTTGAAACACCACGACTGTCCGTGGAGTCTCCGTCGCCGCCGTCTTGCCGCCCGGCGTCGGCATCGCGAGCGCGTTGCCGCGCTGCAGCTGCCCCCAGGCATCCGCGCACTCATGGCACCACTGGCAGCCGCAGAAGAAGAAAAGCGCGACCGGATGGCCCCGAAAATCGGCCAGGGACCGCTTGTGGCCCTGCGCGTCGGCCAGCGTAAACACGGGCGCGGGCTTCTTGACGACCGGCCCCTTCTGTCCGCTAGCCGAAGACAGACTGAATCCGGCAAGGATCAGAAGCGAAAGGATGGCGGCGCTGTATCTATATTGTATCAAGACGCTTACGAGCCTCACGACGTAACGCTACTTATTTCGGATCGGTCACTTCTTCTGCGATCACTTTCCATTATAACATAAGTAACCCGACCTCCAACCGTGTATTTTATGTTGACTTATTTCTACATATGCCCTATAATAATAGCATGCAGACCGAGCGGATCGAGATCACTGAAGCGACGTGCAAAACCCTCTTGCAGAAGAGCAAGATGGGATTCACCGACTACGCGCTAAATCCTTATTCCGGCTGCGCGTTCGGCTGCTCCTTCTGCTACGTGCCTTCCCTGCGCAAGTTTCGCGGGCAGGAATGGGAGACGTGGGGAAAATGGGCGCAGATCAAAATAAACGCGCCCGAAGTGCTGCGAAAAGAACTGGCGAAGATCGGGCCGGAAGCGCGCATTATGATCGGCACGGCCACCGATGCCTGGCAGCCGGTGGAGAAAAAAGCCCAAATCACACGGGCGATCTTGGAAGAGCTGGCGCGGCATCCTAACCCGGTCTCCTTGCTCACCCGCTCGCCGCTCCTGCTGCGCGACATTCCGATCCTGCAGCGGATGGCGGAGGAGGGACGGGTGCGGGTAGGCGTCTCGCTCTCAACCTTCGACGAGCGCGCCCGTCGCGTGTTCGAGCCGCGCGCCCCGGCGGTCGCCGGTCGGGTGCATCTCATCAAGGCGCTGATCGACGCCGGCATCCCTACGCGGCTGTTCTGGGCGCCGCTGCTGCCCGGCGTCTCGGATAATGCGGAAGCGGTCAAGGACTATCTGCGCCGCGCAGCGGAGCTGGGCGTGCGGCGCGTCCTCTGCGACCTGCTCAACTACCGGGAGACGATGGGCGCGGGCTACGCGGAGCGCCTGCGCGCTTACTATGCCGCCGTGGCCGCCTCGGAAGGCGGCGGTCCCTCTCAGCACAAGGCGCTGGGCCGCCCGGCTCTGGCCCGCGAGATCGCCCGCTGGGCCAACCAGTATGGCCTCCTCTGCCATCCCGAATTTGCCTGAATTTTCGGGTAATCTTCCCGTGTGACCCCCATCGCCATCACGCTGATCCTCCTCTCCGCCCTCCTGCACGCCGGATGGAACCTGCTCGGCAAGCGGGTGCAGGTGTCCGAGGTCTCCTTCTTGATCGCAAGCGTTGCCGGCGGGCTTTGCCTGCTGCCCTTCACGATCGGGATGGGCCTGCCCTTCGGCCGGTTCCCGCCGGTCGTCTGGGAGCTGCTGGCGCTGGCGGGCGCCTGCGAGACGCTCTACTACTGCTCACTGGCGCGGGCCTATCGTTCCGGCGACATCTCCCTGGTCTATCCGCTGGCGCGCGCCATTCCGGTGCTGCTGGTTCCCCTGCTCGCCTGGGCGATAGGGCAAGGCGCGTCGCTGCATGCCGGCACGCTGCTCGGCTTCGTGCTGATCGTCCTCGGCTGCCTGCTGCTTCCCCTCCGCCGGATCCGGGCCTTTCACCTCAGCCGCTACGCCGATCTCTGCGGACTCATGGCTCTCCTGGCGGGCATCGGCACGGCCGGCTACACGGTCGCGGGAGATCGCGCCCTGGCCGTCCTGCGCGCTCTGCCGGGCCACCCCTTCACGCCACTCTCGGCATCGCTCGCCTACCTGCAGATCAACACCCTCACAAATTTCGCAGGGCTGCTGTTGGTCGTTCCCCTCCTTCGAGACCGCCGGTCTCCACCCCTTACGGCAACCGTCCGGCCCGGCATGGCGGCTTTCATGGGGGTCGTCATCTATCTAAGTTATGGATTGGTGCTGCTGGCGATGGCCTACGTGACCAACGTCGCCTATGTGGCCGCCTTCCGGCAGGTCAGCATCCCGATCGGCGCCTTGCTGGGAATGATGCTGCTGCGCGAACCCCGCTACCATCCACGAATCGCCGGCCTGGCCCTCATTACCGGCGGGCTGATTTTGACCGCCCTGGGACATTAAGGGCGTTAGGCGTTAGGAACCGGATAGCCCTCTTTGGCCTCCCTCTTGTAGCCTTGTGGGCAGGAGAGTTCGTGCATCGGTTTTTCCCCAACGCCTAACGCCTAACGCCCAACGCCCAACGTCTAACGCCCTCTTAAAGGAGGAAACGGGAGGACTGTTTACCGAATAGTCCCGCAAATCGCCGGGAAGCGCCCTTACCGGCTACGTCACTCGGTTGTTCCTGGCAGGCAAGCCAGGAGAGGAGACGCGAAAATGGTGAATACACTCGCTCGGTCGCGGCGGCGCAGGGCGCGCCGGCGCTTCCTGTTGGCCTGTCTTATGTTGGCGGCCATTCTCCTTGCGATCGCCCACTTTCTACCCCGGAGCAGCGCCCAGTCGATGACAGAACCTCCCATGCCGCTCGCCTACGCCTACATTCCTTCGCCTAACTGCGACGACCGGCCACCCAACGCCGTCATCTCCTGCATCGTGCTGCATGCCACCGTTGTACCCACCGTCGAGGAGACCATCCAGCACTTTCTCAATCCCGGCAGCAAAGTCTCCGCCCACTTCATCGTCGGCAAGAATGGGCGGGTGGTGCAGATGGTGCCGGTCGAGCGCCGCGCCTGGCACGCAGGCGCCTCCGTGCTGGACGGCGTCTCCCACGTCAACGACTACAGCGTCGGCATCGAGATGGTCAACCGCAACGACGGCAAGGATCCCTATCCCCCGGAGCAACTGATGGCGGTCGCGGGCATCATTCGTTACCTGCGCTCCCGCTACACGATTCCCGACTCGCGTATCGTCTCGCACGCCCTGATCGCCCTGCCTCCCGGCCGCAAAAGCGACCCGATCGGCTTCGATTTTGGTAAGATCTGCGCGCTGGCCCGCAAGGGCGCGCCGGCATTACCTACACCGCCAATCGACCAAGACTTAAACCTGGGAGCTGGAGACTAGGAATACCCTTCTTACCGGATATTTTCAACACCCGGCAGAAGACCTCACCCCCTTAATCCCCCTCTCCTTCAGAAGGAGAGGGGAATCATAAGGAGGCTGGTTGTGTCCACAGGACGCTTGTAAAGCCAGAGGTTTTCAACCTCTGGCCATTGAGATACGTTTGCCCTGAGAGAAGCCAGCCTTTCTATTGACACAAGCCGGTTCTGCGGTCTATACTGATGGACGAGGAGGTGAGGGTACATGAACGATCGAGGTTTCGATCCGGTCGAAGCGATTATGATACTGGTAGGTGTGGTTGTCGTAGGTGGCTGCGTGCTGATTGGCGTGCTCTACAGCATCGGGCAGAGCCTGGTACACAGGGGCGGAATCTTCTAAAGCGCTCGCTTTCCGACCGGCGCCATTTCCGCGTGTGCCGCTATAATAACGCAATTTCCTCCGGCCCCTTCTAAAGAGGCCTGGCCGGTAATCTTATTTTCTATCTTAAACAGGCCGCTCCGAGCAAACGGAGCGGCCTGCGGCGTCTATCCACTTCCTTAAGTTCCCCCTCTCCTTGCGAAGGAGAGGGGGTTAGGGGATGAGGTCTTTCCCTCTGCTTACGAAGGAGAGGCAGGGCCGCAAGGCCCGTGGTGGTTTAGGGGGTGAGGTAAAACTAAACCTGACCCGAGCTGTCCATCTTGTCGTTGAAGTAGGAGTTGCTGCCCTTCAGGGTCATGGAGCGTGGGCCGTCGTGATAGCTTCCAGAGACGGTCTTGCCCTGCATCATCGTGTGATTGAGCAGGTCTTTCGTATTGGTGTGGGTGATGGGAGTAGTCTTGTCTCCGCCAAGCACGGGCACCGTGCTTAATCGCATGGTCCTGCCGCCATTGACGGTCACCTGATAGCGGCCTCCCGTACCAGACATGCTGATCTTCGCGTCTTTGGCCGCTTCCACCTTGCCAAAAGCCGTATAGACCGCTCTCGCGAACGCTTTCGCGGCTTTACTCTGCTCCGGGCTGCTCGCATCCACATAGACACGGACCCAACTGCCAGGCATCGTGGCATACGCGATTTTGGCCCCGCTCAAATCCACGCCCATGTAACTGCCGGAAGTCAGCTTCATCGCTCCGACGCCCAGGCAGCCCATCTTCACACCCGTCAGCTCACAGGGGCAGACTCCTGTGCAGCTGCACCCCTCTACATATTCGCCCACGACGGTGTAGTCCTGCTTCTCCGCAGCCGTCGCCGATCTCGTCCCGAATGTCGGCAAGACGCCCAGTAGAAGGGTCGTCGCCACCACGGATAGCATCCAACGAAACGAAGTACGCATCTTGAACCTCCTTTGACACGCGTGCCAGAGTGCATGCATAAGCATCGGTCGAACTTATAATAGCAAATATCGCAAGTATTGTAAATAGCAACATTATATCGCATTAAGATATGCGTCCTGTTATAAAAGGGGCCGGCGAGGAAGGATTTCCACCCAGATGCTGGCGAACCCTAACGCCGCGACTATCGGGAAGAGGAGAGAGCTTATGGGCGAAATAGATAAAGAGTTGGCTGCCCATGTCGAGGGAGACGCGGGCATTGTTGTTCTGCGCGGCGGAGGCAAGACGCGCCATTGGAACGGCATCCACTACCAGACCGGCCTGTCCGGCAAGAACGTGGGCGCAAACCAGCTATCCATGAACGTCGCCACCATTCCACCGGGCGGCGTGGCGGCGGCGCATATTCACGTAGACTTCGAGGTGATGCTCTACATTCTGGAAGGTCACGTGCGCCATGAATACGGCCCCAACCTCCGCTACAGTGTGGAGAACGAGGCCGGCGATTTTATCTTCATCAAGCCGGGCGTTCCGCATGAGGTCTTCAATATGAGCGATACGGAGCCGGTGGTTGCGGTCGTGGCCCGCTCCAGCGCCGCGGAGTGGGACAACATCATTCCCTACACACGTACTTAACCCCCTTAAAGCCCCCTCCCCCAACAGGAGATTTCAATAAAAATTTCCCCCTCTCCTTCGTAAGGAGAGGGGGAGGGGTGCCGAACCGTTCCGAAGGTTCAAGCACCGATGGCGATTGGAGAGGGGGTGAGGTCTCTGGAGGCAGGGTTTAGGTAGCCGGAACACAGACCTGAAGAGCCTCCCGGTGAAGGCACAGGCGCACCGGCGTCTCCCCGCACAGGTCGCCGTCCAGCACGAGCGGCTGAGGACGATCGGTTTCTACGGTAAGGTCACAGGTCGTAAACGCCCGGAGGCCGGGAGTACTGAAGAAGCGGTCGTGCATCAGATTGTACAACAGGTGCAGGAACGCCAGCTTGCCCTGCGGCGGCAGGGCATAAAAAGCCAGTCGCCCGTTCTCTAGATTCACGCCCGGTATCTCGAAGGCGCCGCCCATCCAGAAGTGCCCATGCACAACGCCGGCCTGGATCGCCCGCAAGCTTTCCGTATCCTCCTCGCCTCGGATCGTGATGCGGAGGTGACGCACGTGATGCAGGGCGCGCAGGCTCGCAACGAAATAGCCCAGAGGGCCGAACCACTTCTTCAGGCCGGGGGTCAACTCCTGCTGCACCTGGGCCGAGAAGCCGAGACTGGCCGTGATAAGAAAATAGTGGTCGTTCGCCTGGCCTACGTCGATGCGGGCGCTTTGCCCCTCGGCGATCACCCGGCATGCAGCCTCCAGATCCGCTTCGATGCCCAGATTGCGCGCCAGATCGTTGACCGTGCCCAGTGGCAGGATGCCCAGGATCGCATCCTTTGCGGCCATCATGCCGGCGACGCAGCGGAAGCTGCCGTCTCCCCCGCCGATCACGATGAGCCTGGCGCCTCGATCGAGAGCTTCGCCTGTCACCTCCGGCAGCAAGGAAGGGTCCGCCAGCGGATAGGCGGCTTCTACCGTAACGCCCTGAGCGCGCAGATGCTCCTGCGCCTGCACATACCAATCCTGCCCGCGCCGCGCTTTCGTGTTGACGATCAGCACGGCACTGCGGGAAGAACGCTCGCTTGCCGAAAATGGCGTTACGGTTGAGACGGGGACGGCGTTATTTTTTACCATGCCAGGAGGACGTTGCGAACGGACGGTTCCGTTCCCGTTTGTTTCCGCAGGCATCTCCGGAAACAAAAGCAGGGGGCACCGGCGTCAACGGTGAAGAGAGAAGCGTTTTAGCAGGACTGGAAACGGTCCTGAGAGAAGGAGTAAAAGATGGCTCACAATAAGCATCTGGCGATGATCGGATTCTCGATGGTGGCCCTGGCGGCCAGCGTCGTTCCGGCCCTGGCCGGGCAGCCCCAGGACGATGATCGGGGCCGGGTGATCGCCGGTAACAATCGCGGCGCCGTGGCGGCCGTGGTCAGCGGCTTCGAGCGGGCGTACATGAACAAAGACAAGCATACCATGATCATGAAGCTCATGGTCCCCACCAACGACGCAGATACCTTGGAGAAACGCTACCAGTGGCTGCGCGGCTACGGTCCTAAAGACATGCCCGGCACCGTGCATCCGCCCATTCTGTTCAAAACCACCAAAGGCTCGTTCGTGCCCACGCGCTATTCCATCCTGTCCGAGACGCCCATCGATAAGACCCACTGGATCGCCAAAGTCCAGGAGAAGGGGACTTACCATGATGAGGACGGAGCCTACAACGTGACCCGCATCCGCTACTTCAAGGTCGTCAAATATAGCGATGGAAAGTGGTATGTCGCCGACTACTATGTCCAGGGGCATCCTATCGAAGATTACGGTTTCTACGTCGATGACATCATCGATAAGATGACCCCGGTCGGCAAATCCCAATAGGAACGCATAAACCCCACCCCTACCGCCTCCCTTTCGTATGGGGAGCGACAATTCAGGGCGCAGCAAGCAGCACCCCTACAGAATCTCTCCTTCTCAAGGAGAGGGGGAGGGGTGCCGAACCGTTCCGAAGGTTCAAGCACCGATGGCGATTGGATGGGGGTGAGGTCTTAGGAGAACGCATGGCATCTCCGCAACCGCCCGACGAGCTGCCGGGCTTCGAGACTCTCTGCGCGCACTGGGGCGAGAACCCGGCGCGCTACCAGGGGGCGGTCATCCCGCCGATCTACCAGAACTCGCTGTTCACATTTCCCAACAGCGCGGCCTGGGGAGCGATCCTGGAGCACGATCTCGAAGAGGAGCAGGTCTTCGCCTACACCCGCTCCTCGAATCCGACGACCGCCATTGCGGAGGCCAAGATCGCCGCCCTGGAGCGCGGCCAGAAAGCGCGCTGCTTCGGCAGCGGCATGGGCGCTATCTCGGCGGCGATCCTCTCCTGCGTTCGGGCGGGCGCGCACGTGGTCGCGCCCGATTCGGCCTACGGACCGACCCATCGCTTCCTCGCCGACTACCTATCTCGTTTTGGGGTCGAAGTTACCTTCGTGGACGGCTGCGATCCGCAGGAGTTTGCGGACGCGGCACGCCCGAACACGACCCTCTTTTATCTCGAATCGCCCTCCAGCCTGGTCTTCAGGCAGCAGGACCTGGCAGCGGTAGCTGCCATCGCCCGCGAGCGCGGTATCGCCACCATCTGCGACAACTCCTGGGCTTCGCCTTACTTCCAGAACCCGCTAGCGTTCGGCATCGACCTGGTCGTCCACTCGGCGACCAAGTATCTGGGCGGGCACAGCGACATCGTCGCCGGAGTCGTGGCCGGCAGCGCGGAGCGCATCGACGCGCTCTCTTCTGAGGAAGGCAGCTTGCTCGGCGCGACCCTCGATCCGTTCGCGGCGTGGCTGCTCATTCGCGGCTTGCGGACGCTGCCGCTGCGCATGGAGCGCCACCAGCAGAGCGCCCGCCGAATCACCTGTGCCCTCCAGGAGCATCCGGACGTGGCTGCCGTCTTCTATCCGGGGTTGCCTTCGGACCCGCAGGCCGATCTGACCCGCCGGCAGTTGCGCGGCACGAGCGGCCTGTTCAGCCTCCAACTGAAACAGCCGGGCCGCGACGCCGCCTATCGCTTTGTCGATTCTCTGCACTATTTCGGTATCGGCTGTAGCTGGGGCGGCTTCGAGAGTCTGGCGCTGCCCATTTCCCGCCCGGCCCCCGCATTGGGCGAGTCGGGCGATGAACCACGCTGGCTCATCCGCCTGCACATCGGCCTGGAAAACTCCGACGACCTCTGGACCGACCTGGAATCCGCTCTTAGCCACAAGTAAAAAATTCCGGAGCTTCGCCTCCACCTGCTCGTCTGCATAAGGTGTAGGCAGATCCTCGCTGTCACCTCTGCCGGCAGTCGTCAACCCCTGTGGGACAGGCAGGGCCGCCAGGCCCGTGGTGAGACCGGGCGTCAGGTAAATCGGGCGGGACGATAGGGTTCGAGGAGGGAAGGAACTGTTCCAGAGCGGATCTCCTGGGCGAGAAGGTCGGCCAGCAGCAGGCCGAGCGTGACCCCGCTGTGCGTGACCGCTACGTAGACCCCTTCGACACCGGGCAGCGCCCCGACGATCGGGAAGCCATCGGCAGGAATAGGGCGGATGCAGACGCGCGCCAGCAGGTCCTTCTCCATTGGCGCCGCCGGCAGGCCCGGCAGCGCACGGGCCGCCCGCTCCAGCAAAAGGCGCGGCGCCTCCACCGGAAAGCGATGCCGCGATTCGGCCTCCGGCGAAACGAGCGCGTCCGTATCGTCCGCGCCCAGCAGCAGACCACCCGCCGACGTGGGACGCACGTGCAGCCCGCCCGAGTCCGGCGGAAAGAGGACCCGATCAATCCGGCACGTCTCCGGCACGGGAGGCGTCTCCACCAGCAAACCCGGTGACCGCTCCACCGGCGCCCATCGCGTGTCCGCCGGATCGCCCGTTACGAGGGCCACGAGCGCGGGTGTCTGCTCTCCTGCCGCCAGGACCAACAGGCGCGTGGAGATTCGACCCTGCGGCGTCTCGACGGTCGAGATACCGGCCGGGATGCGGCTGCGGGTAAAGCCCGTGGCGGCGCAATCCAGCCGGATTTCCGCCTTATGCCGCCGCGCCGCCTCGACCAGAAATCGGGCCAGACGCGGTGTGTCCAGCCAGCCCTCCGCAGGCGCGAACAGTCCCTCCGCTCCGTCTTCCCTGCCGAAGACAACTCCCGGCTCCAGGGCCTGCATCTCCGCCCGGTCGAGCATCACGACCGGATAGCCCCACTCCTGCAGCCGCGCGGCGCGGGCGCGCAGCCGCTCGTGTCCCGCCGCGTCCGCGCCTTCCACCCACAGCAACGCCCCACCCTCATGCAGGCCGAGCGCCTCCGCGCCATGCTCTCCTGCCAGCTCCCGGTAGCGCGCGACCCCTTCCGCATTCAGCCGATGATAGGTCTCCACCTCGAACTTGGCCGTGGCGTTGATCCAGGCGAAGCTGCTGCCGGTCGTTCCGCTTGCCAGCGTTTTCGCCTCCAGCAGCACGACCCGCTCGTTGTGCCGGGCCAGCTCGTAGGCCAGCGCCACGCCCAGCACGCCTCCCCCAACCACCACGACATCCGCTAAATCAGGCATGATCTCATCTTGCCGGAGGTTTTCAACCTCCGTCTTTATAAAACAAGCGTCCAGTAGGATGCTTCCGATTTCCCCTCTGCTTACGAAGGAGAGGGGAATGGGGAGCGCGTCGGCGATTGAGGGGTGCCGAACCGTTCCGAAGGTTCAAGCACCGATGGCGATTGGACAGGGGTGAGGTCTGCCAGAGGTTGAAAACACCCGGTAAGAAGCTTTCAGGAGAGATGAAGCAGACGCTGCAGCCAGGCGGGGACCGCCGACTCCGCGCCGTTGAGGACGACGCCAAGCACCCGGTCGCTGCCGATCATATCGATGGCGCGGGCCGCGACCTCGCGGGGGGTCACTCCGGCACGCACGACCATGACCACGCCGTCCAGTGAGCGGGCCAACACGCGCGTATCGGCAACCGGCAGCACGGGAGCCATATCCACGACCATATAGGCGTTGGTCTTCCGCAGTTGGTCCAATATGTGAGCCAGACGCGGAGAACGCACCACGCGCGCCGGATTGGAGGCGGCGCAGCCGGCCGGCACGATGGTCAGATTGTCCAGCTCGGTCGGTTGGAGGATGCTTTCCAAATCTCCTTCTTCGCCTTCGATAATATCCACCAGGCCGGGACAGTTCGGAAGGTTGAGACGCGTCTGCAGGTCCCAGTTGCGCAGATTACAGTCCACCAGGACCACATGCTGCGTCGAGTTCTGGGCGATGGTCCCGGCCAGGTTCATGGCGACGGTGGTCTTGCCCTCGCCATAGACCGCGCTGGTCACGCCGACGACGAAGCACTGGCCCGGATCCGAGGCGACCTCGATGTCGGCATGCAGATGCGCGTACTCTTCCGGCGGCGTGGGGCGGGCGGCAGCGCTATTCGCATCATAGCCGCTCGTACCGGCCTCGTTCTGAAAGCGAGCCAGCGGGCCGGTGCCCGTTGGAGCCTTTTTCTCGATCATCAGATTCCTTTACGAGGGCAGGAACGGATGGTGCTCCTCGCCACTGCCCAGTTGGCGGTGCGGCGTCTCTGCGGAAGGCAGTCGCGGCAGGACGGCGAGCACCGGCTTGCCCAGGTATTTTTCGACGTCGGCCGGAGTCCGCAGGGAGTGATCCATCGACTCGGCCACCAACGAGAAGGCGAAAGCGACCAGCAGCCCGAGCAGCGGACCGACCGCATACAGGACAAGACTGCGGGTATTGGTAACGTCCTTCTCCGCCTGCGGGCGCACTTCCATCGTCACTTCGGCCAGGTGCATCTGGCGGTCGCGCCGTTCATTAAGCAGGGCCTGATCCAGCTGCGCTGTCAGGCTCTGCCGGATCTTATCGAGCCGATCTTTCTGCTGGGACAGGTCGGCATACTGCATCTGCTGGCGCGGCGCGTTCTTCGCCACCGCCAGGGCCGGAGCCAATTGCCCCCGCGCGTTCTTCAGATTGACCGCCAGGCTGCTGATATTCACCAGCAGATCGTCGCGCCGCTTCACCAACTGATCGTACTGCGGATTGGCCGCCTCCTGTTCCCGGCTGACCGGAATCGACTGGCCGCGCGAGCGCATCTGCCTTTCCATGCTCCGAACGCGATACTGAATATCCGCCAGGTCCTGCCGCGCGTGAATGACTTTCGGGTCCGCGTCCGTATAGGTTTGCCGCAGATCGCGCAGCTTATTCTCGGCGCTCACGCGCTCCTTCAACAGCTCTTCATAGTCCGAATTGGGCTGTGGCGCCTGCCGCTCGCGCAGTTCCACGTAGGTCCGGGGCGTATGCGCCAATTCCTGCTTGACCGCCGCCAACTCGGACTGCGCCTGGTCGTACTGGTTCTGCAGATCATTAACCTGTGCGACCAGCTTCTGGTAGTTGGCATTGGCCTGCTGCCAATCCGTGCCGGGGTTGCGGCTCTGGTACGCGGCGATCTTCGCGTCCACATCCTGCTCCTGCTGGGTGTAGGAGGCCAGAGCGTCTTGCAGTTGCCGCGTTTGATTCTGGGTCAGAGACGTCTCCTCGTCCAACACCCGCCGGGCATAGTTGTTATAGAAGGCGGAGACAATATCGGCGGCCTCCGGGCCGGGCCAGCGGCAGGTGATGTCCACGACATTGTCGCCGGCATCCGAGTCGCCCGTGGTGATGGTGAGGGCGTTGCGCGCCTCCCGGCAGAAGCGGGTGAACTGGCTCGGCGTCTTGCCTTTGTCGAGGCCTTGCGCTGCCAGCGCCTGGCGGATGAACTCCGGATCGCGGGCGACGATGCGGAGCACGTTCAGCTTATACCGCACGCTGCCCGGCTGGTTGGGTCCGGGCGCCGGAGCGCCGGGCTGGGTATTGTCGGAAAGCAGGACGACCGCCGTGGCCGTATATTGGCCGGCGTGCCAGGCCGCCAGGCAGGCCAGGATCGCCGTCGCCAGCACGATGCAGACGATAAACAGGCGCTTGGAGCGAAAGATTCGCTCGACCAGATTATAAAGCGGCGAAGTGCCGTATACTCGCATTGTCTATCCTCCCGATATATCCTCATTATGGCGATTTTCCCGGCGCCGAAAAAGAAGAGCCCGCTTTTTTGAGATCCCCAGGCAGGACTGCCGGCCCGCTATGGGGAACATACTGTCATAAATCCGCGTAAAATTAAGGAATAACCCCCTGATGGGCGCGTGAGCGAACGCTAAAACATCCGTTACGGGGTATATACGCTATGCAAGACAACCAATCCTGCACCGGCCCGTCCCCTATTCCGGACGACCATCCGTTACGCCTTCTCTTTCAGAACCTGGTGACACGCACGTTCCGCGATACGATCGGCATTCCCCAGCGCGAAGTCATTGTCTACATCGCCAACATGCTGGCGGAGTTTGCCCATAGCGATAACATCTATCGGATTCAGAACAGCCAGGGCACGCGCCTGAAAGAAGTGGCGGCGATGTTGATGGAGGCCGACGTGGCGCTGAATGCGCCTTCCTTCGATCATGAGCGCACGGTCCACAAGCACATCGGGGACTTCACGCTCTTCTGGGCCGGGGTCTATCCCGAAGCGCTGCAGACTCTGCGCGCCCGCCACAGCGCCGACCACCTGATCGACTACGTGCGGCAGGGCAAGCAGTCCTATTATATCGTATCGACGTTCCGATACGGCCGCTTTGCCGAGGATGCTCCCCTGTTCCGGCAGCTCTCCGACGAGTTCGAGCTGTGTCTGTACGGGCTGGGTCTGGTGCGGCGGGAGTGGGAGCGTCTGCCGGCCGCGCAGCGGCCCTTCTAGCGGGCAGGCACCCGGCCTGCCCCTATTCATACGCGTCATCGCGGTATTTGTTCCCGAAGCGAGGGCCCATCCGGATGAAACCTGCGCCTGGGCGGCAAGAGCTGCCGAGGCTTACGCTCGCGGAGAGTGGCGGCGAGGAGCGCCGGCGGCCGTATCGGTCCGGCGAGTCTCGCCCACGGCCGGTCGTCACCTATGTGCTGCTGGCCATTATGGTGGCCGTCTTCGCGGGAATGTGGATCGCCGGCCACGGAGATGTCTCCGCCGTGGCCTCCCTCTTTGGCGACAAGGAGAACGATCTGATTCGCGCCGGACAGATCTGGCGGCTGGTGACTCCCATCTTCCTGCATGGCAGCCCGATGCATCTGCTGGTCAACTGCCTTTCCCTCTATTGGCTCGGCGCGCCGATGGAGACCTTTTACGGCTCCCGCAAATTTCTGCTCGTCTTCCTGATCTCCGGGGTAGCCGGCAATCTCCTCAGCTTCGCGCGCTCTCCGGAGCCCTCTCTGGGCGCCTCGGGCGCGATTTTCGGCCTGGTCGGCGCCGGGCTGGTCTTTCCTATCCGTTTCCGCTCCCTCGTGCCGGAGAAAGCGCGCTCCCAGATCCTGAGCCAACTGCTGGTAGTCGCCGCTATCAATCTCGGCATCGGATTCGCCGACCGCAGCATGCACGTCGATAACATGGCCCACGTCGGCGGACTGCTGGGCGGGGGATTCGCCGCGCTGTTTTTAATCCCCGACATCCTGCGCCGGCAGGAGCGCAGCCGCCCGGCAAACGCGGCGCTCTGGGTAGCGGTGGTCGTCTGTGTGCTGGTGGTCGGAGCATCGGCCCTGGCGCAGTGGCGCTGGGCCGTTCGCAACGCCGCCCCACCCCTGGAAACCTATGGTCCCGCCGAATCCAATCCCTGGTGGAGCGTGGGTATCCCGCAGAACTGGCGGCTGGCAGGCGGACAGTGGTTCAGTCCTTCGGGAGCAACGGTCAAAATAGCCGATAGCGTCCAGGACCCGCAGGGCGTGGCGGCCATCGGGCAGATCCTGGAGCAGGGCGGCCTGCCGGCGACCACGACCATGCTCGCCGGAAAACCAGCCCTGCACGCGCAACAGCACATCCAGGGACGAACCGTCGATCACTATTTTCTGCCCGTCGATGCTCAACGCGCCATCGCCATTACCTTGATCAGTCCGCCAACGCCTTCGGCAGCAGCTCAGCGGGATTTTGCGCGCATCCTGCACAGCTTCCGTCTGCTTTCCCCCGCCGGGTAAAACGAAGAGGATGAGAAACCCGAATTCCCCCTCTGCTTACGAAGGAGAGGGGGAAGGGTGCCGAACCGTTCCGAAGGTTCAAGCACCGATGGCGATTGGAAGGGGTGAGGTCTATGGCTTACAATCCGCCGCCGGGAATGGGCGCCCCCTATCCCATCCGCTCAGCCGGCATGCCGACCGGGCTAAAGGTGCTCTTCGGCTGCCTGGCAGGCTGCGCTGTCCTGCTCGTTCTGCTCATCATAGGCGCAATCTTTGCGCTACGGGGGGCCAGCAAAACCTTCAAGCAGGGAGATCAGATCGCCCGGCAGTTTATAGGCTACATTCAACACCGGCAGCTCGATCTGGCCTATGCCATGACCTCGACGGCCTGGCACCGGTCCTCCACGCGCGCCGATTTCAACGATTTCGCGAGCTACTGGCTCAAGCAGCAGGGGAGCATCGAGACCATATCGCAAGCCGGATGGTATGTCAGCACGACCGATGTAGGCACGGCAGAGCGATTGACCTATAACGTGCATGGCAGTCGTCGGGATGGGCAGGTGGTCCTTGTGCTGGTAAACGAAGGCGGAAGACTGCGCGTACAGTCCTGCCACTTCTCCCCGACCTCGCCAGCCATCGGGTTAGAAAAATTGAAATCCCCCTCTCCTTACGAAGGAGAGGCAGGGCCGCAAGGCCCGTGGTGAGACAGGGAGTGAGGTCTAGGGGGGTGAGGTCTAAAAACATCAGGCCGCCCCTTTGAAAGGGGCGGCCTGTATATTGAAAGCTCCTTTTTGCCCGGCGCTAAGGAGCCGTGGGAGCGGGGGCAGAAGACTGGACTGGAACGACGACCGTCTGCGCATCTGTATCACCGTTCGCGGCCGGGATGGTCACGGTGATCGATTTGGCGGTCGGGGGGGCGCTGAGCGGCAGAGTCAGCAGAACTTCTTGATCTGAGCGCTCTGCGGCATGCAGAGCAGTCGTGTTCCCATCCACGTTCACTTTATAGGTCAGGCCGCTGGTATCGGCGTTCTCAGGCGTGCGCAGCCGGATGACCAGCGCGCCACCGGCCATGCCAGGCTGCCATTGCGCGCCCTCGGATTGGAAGGTGGCGTTTGCGCGCACCGCATGGGTGGCATGCAGGCTTTGCAAGATCCAGCTGATCGGGCCAAGCTCGGCCCGCCGGGACTGGATGACCTCGGCGCCGGCCAACAGGAAGATCAAGACCGTGGCGGCATAGGCCAACTGGCGTGGGCGGAACAGCGCCCGCCAGTCCCACGTTTGCGGTCGAGGCATAGCGACCACCGGGGCACGCTCGACCTCCAGGCGGCGCATCAGGTCTTCGTGGAAATGCGGGGGCGGATCGACGACGGGCATTTCGTCCAGCGCCGACCAAACGCGCCGCAATCCCGCGACTTCTTCCCGGCAGACCGCGCAGGCCGCGAGATGGTTTTCCATGCTGACCGCCAGCGCGCGGTCCATCTCTCCTGCGAGGTAGTCGGAGAACAGTTCTTGAGCGTGTTCACACTGCATTGTTGCGTCCTTATCGATGGAAGCGACGGCGCGCCCCAATCCGATTTGACGTCGGAATCCAGGGCGGCTATCATTTCTCCGACGACACCTGTTTCAGAAAAGTTCCTTGTGCGGTTCAAGTTTTTCACGCAATGTTAATCGCGCCCGATTAAGCCGGGATTTTACCGTGCCGAGCGGCAGGCCGAGCACTTCCGCGATCTCCTCATAGGAGAGCCCCTCCGTATGATAGAGCACGATCATAGCGCGCTGATAGTCGGGCAGCGAAGCGATCGCCTGCAGTAAAAAGTCCCGGCGCTCGCGCGCTTCGGCGACCATGTCGGGCGTGGGCGCAGTATCCTCTACCTGGCGCGTGACGCTGTTCTCTTCCAGCTCGATATACTCTTCCAGCGAGAGATGCTGCTTGTTGCGGGTCCGCTTGCGCCGGTCGAGGTAGACGTTGGTGACGATGCGGAAGAGCCAGGTGGAGAAATTGGCCTCGCCTCGAAACAGGTGGATCGACTGAAAGACGCGCATCAACGCATCGATGCTGATGTCGTTGGCTTCATCGTAGTGGCCGCAGAGCCGGTACGCAAGATTATAGACGCGCTTTTCATAGGCGCGGATCAGCGTATCGAACGCCGCACGGTCGCCGCGCTTGCATCGCTCTATAAGATACTGTTCGTTTCGATCTACCATGAGGATAGAATGCGTGGATCGGGATCCGTGTCGTGGCTAGCAAAATCGGTTTTACCAGCCATGAGCCACTAGCCACGGTCAGGCAGGTCGGGTATACTGACGCCGCGCCGCCGGAGCGGCCCCACTCTCCCGGTCTCCGGCGCAAACGCGCGCGGGGTTCCCTTGCGCGCCGAGAAAGGAGCGGGCTTCCTCATGTCGCCCACCGCGCGGCGTCAGGCGCGAGCTGTAGCCCTGTTTCTCCTGGTCGTCTTGCTGTTTGTGACGACCTTCCGCATGGCCGTCGTTCGCGGCATCTCGATGGAGCCGACCTATCACGATGGGCAGATCGTCCTCGTGCGGCGGCGCGGCTGGCTCAGCCCACCTCTGCGCCGGGGAGATGTCGTGCTGCTGCGCGAAGGTCGGGACGTCATCATCAAGCGGATATTCCGCCTGCCCGGCGATGTGATCGACGATACGCCGATGGACCGGCGGGCGCTCACCCGGGGCAATCTGGCCGACTACTACGAACAGGAGACGGTGCAGACGCCGCGCGGGCCGGAAATGCATCTGGTGGTTCCGGACCACTTTCTGGTAGTCCTGGGAGACAATGCGCGCGTCTCGGAAGACAGCCGAATTTTCGGGCCTGTGCCGGAGCGCGACGTTCTGGGGACCGTGGTCGGCGCCCCTCCGTCGCCCAACAGCGCTCCGAGCGGCCATCCCTGAGACCCTATTGTAGCACATGCGCGCTGATCCATAGATAAATACCGCTTACGCCCTGGCAGGAGTTTACAAGATGGACTTAGGCTTAAAAAACAAGGTGGCATTGGTGGCGGCGGCGAGCGAGGGACTGGGCTATGCCAGCGCGCTCGTCCTGGCCCGAGAGGGCGCCCGCGTTGCCCTCTGCTCCCGCCGGGAAGAGGCGAGCCGGAAGGCCGCGGAGACGATCGCGCAGCAGACAGGCGCGGAAGTCCTTCCGGTCGTGGCGGACGTGACGCGAGCGGAAGACCTCGAGCGATTCGTCGAGGAGACCGTCAAGCAGTTCGGCGCGCTCCATATCGTCGTGCCCAACAGCGGCGGGCCGCCGCCCGGCGCCTTCGAGAGCCTGGACGAGTCGAAGTGGCAGCAGGCGCTCGACAGCACGCTCTTCTCCACCACCCGCCTGATCCATGCGGCTCTGCCGCACCTCAAGGCCGCCGGATGGGGCCGCATCGTCGTCATCACCTCCACGTCCGTCAAGCAGCCGATTCCCGGCCTGCTTCTTTCCAACACCATCCGAGCCGGAGTGGTCGGGCTGTGCAAAACGCTCTCCCAAGAGCTGGCTCGCTATGGCATCACCGTCAACAACGTCGCGCCAGGCTCCTTCGATACCGCGCGCATCGAGCATCTGATCCAGCGCAACGCGCAGACGGCCGGCATCACTCCCGAAGAGGCACGGCGGCAGATGCAGCAGCGCATCCCTCTCGGCCGCCTCGGCCGCCCCGAGGAGCTAGGCAACGCGGTCGCCTTCCTGGCCTCTGAAGCCGCCAGCTACGTCACCGGCCATACCTTCTTCGTGGACGGCGGCCAGACACTCTGCCTATAGCTCCCCAGGTAGTCCTCTTTCAAGAGCACGCCCGGCGCGAGGACCCATCTGAGCCTATTCCCGCATGGAAAAGGAGATTCTCACAAGGAGTATATCCCACTTCGCCATTGTAATACATATTATGAATTGTGGTACAATGAAAAGGAAAGGAGATTGCCATGAACACTGTTCGCCTTCCAGAGTCTCTGCGCGAGAAAATGCGAGAGATCGCCCGCCGAAAAGGGCTGACCGTGTCGGACGTGCATCGACTGGCTTTAGAAGAGTATTGCCTGCGGGAAGCCGAGCCCCCGCAGCAAAGCCGCTACGACGACATCATTGGCATTGTAGAAGGTCCGAGCGATCTGTCTGCACGTCACAAAGAGATCTTTGAGGAAATCCTCCAGCAAAAATATGCTCCGAAAGCCTCGGACGCATGACGGATACGCTGATCGATGCCGGCCCGTTGGTCGCCGTTATCAACCGCAGCGACACAAACCACCGCGCGTGTGCGGCTCTCCTGCGCGAGCTGAACTGCCCGTTCTATACCACGCTGCCGGCCATTACGGAAGCCATGTACCTGGCCCATGCGCGCCTGGGACTGCGGGCGCAGCAGGCGCTCTGGAAACTACTCCTGCGAGGCGATCTGATCCTTGAGCATCCGACGGACGAAGATTTACAGCGCATGGAAGAATTGATGCTCAAGTACGCGGACCTGCCGATGGACTTTGCGGACGCTTCTCTGGTCGCCATCGCGGAGCGGCTGAGCCTGAGTCGTATCTTCACCCTGGATCGCGCCGATTTCTCCGTCTATCGCTTGCACAACCGGACACCCTTCTCCATCCTCTCTCCGCCATAGCCATCTTGAGTCTATGTCGTGGGGCTATTTCTCTTCCAGCCGGTTATACGCGCGCAAAATCTCTCGCAGCCGGTCGTGCGGCAGCGCGGGGACGAAGTGATCGTTCACGCCGGTCATGTCCTCGGCGGCGATCAGGGCATTGACGATCGCCTCCTCGGTGGCTTGCGTGACCGCTTCGAACAGGGCGTTGAGGCGGCCCAGCCCCAGCATCGTCACCGGCACATTCTTGCGGACGTTGGCGCCGGCCAGATTGCCGGTGGAGAAGGCCAGAAAGAGGTCTCCGGACGAGATGCCCGCGACGCTTCCGGTCCGGGCAAGACCCATCGCGGCTCGCCTGGCGAGGGCCTTACACTGATGCGGCAGCAGCGGGGCGTCCGTAGCGACGAGGATCAGGATCGAGCCGTTCTCTTCCCGCGGCAGAGCCTCTTCCGCCAGCTCCCGGCCTACGGGGACGCCGGCCACGAGCAACTGGCGCCGCTGGCCGTGGTTGGCCTGCGCCAGCACCCCGACCGTATAGCGATCGGTCTTATCATCCACCACGCGCGAGGCGGTCCCGATACCGCCTTTGAACTCGTAGCAGATATTGCCGGTCCCGCCGCCGACATTGCCCTCCGCGACCGGGCCGGAAGAGGCCGCTTCCAGCGCCGCGACGACGTGCTCCAGTCGAACGTGAAACCCGTTGATGTCGTTGAGCCAGCCGTCCCAGGTCTCCGCGACGACCGGCAGCGACCAGAGGCCGGGCAGCCGCCCGCCGCGCATCTGCCAGGCGATAATCGCGTCGCGCACGACACCGACGCTGTGCGTGTTGGTCAGCAGGACCGGCCCTTCCAGCAGCCCCGTCTCCTCGATCCAGGCCGTCCCCGTCATCTCGCCGTTGCCGTTTAGAGGAAACCAGCCGGCGAAGACCGGGGAGGCCGAGGCTTTGCCGCGCGGCAGGATGGCGGTCACGCCGGTACGCACCGGTCCCTTCCCAACCTCCAGCTTGCCCTCGCCGGAGATCAGCGTGACATGGCCGACCTCCACGCCCTCGACATCCGTAATAGCGTTGAACGGTCCAGGCTCTCCCTCGAAAGGCACGCCCAGATCCCGCGCCCGAGGCTTGTCGACGCTCATGTGGTGACCGTCGACAGGCCGGCGTCGAGCGCGGCGACCAGCTCGTCCACGTGGGAGCGGCTGGCGATCAGCGGCATGCCCGTGCGGATCACATTTCCATAGAGTCCGCCTTTGCCGATCAGGACGCCCCGCCGCTTCGTCTCCTCGAAGACCTGCAGCACGCCCTGCGGATGCGGCTCTTTGGTCTGCCGGTCCTTCACCAGCTCCAGACCCTGCATCAGCCCTTTGCCGCGCACGTCGCCGACCCAGCGGTGCTTCTCTTTCAATCCTTCCAGGCCCGCGCGCAGATAAGCGCCGGTCTCGGCGGCATTGGTACGCAGGTCTTCCTCCTCGATGGTGTGGATGACCGCCAGCGCCGCCGCCGTCGAGACCGGATTGCCGCCGAAGGTGGCGAAGGTGAGGCCGGGAAAGCTGTCGGCGACCTCGGGCGTGGCGATGGTCAGGCCAATGGGCGCGCCGTTTCCCAATCCCTTGGCCGACGTGAGAATGTCCGGCTCGACCGCCGTATGCTGGATGCCGAACCACTTCTCGCCGGTGCGTCCCCACCCCGTCTGGACCTCGTCCGCGATGAACAGCCCGCCGTGCTTGCGCGCGATCTCCACGGCCCGCTCGAAGTAGCCGGGTGGCGGGACGATAAAGCCTCCCACTCCCAATATCGGCTCGGCCATGAAGGCGGCGATCTCGCCGGTAGTGGTCGTTTGAATCACGTCCTCGATATCCTCGGCGCAGGCCAGACCGCACTCCGGATAGGTGAGCTTGAAGGGGCAGCGGTAGCAGTAGGGCGCGAGCGCATGGGTGAAGCCGGGCACCTGCGCAGGCAGCGTCCGCCAGGGGGAATGGCCGACGGCCGAGAGCGCCGTCGCCGAGCGGCCGCTGTAGCTGTGGCGCAGGACGACGATCTCGTGCCGCCCGGTGGCGTGCTTGGCCGCCATGATCGCCGTATCGTTGGCCTCCGTGCCGCTGCTCGTGAAAAACGACTTCTTCAGCCGGCCCGGCGTGATTTCTGCCAGCTTCTCCGCCAGGTCCGACTGCGGCGCGTTGGCATAAAGCGTGGAAGTGTGCTGCAGCCGCTGCGCCTGATCCACTACCGCCTTCGTTACTTTCGGATGGGCGTGGCCGACACTGATGGTCAGCACGCCGCCGAAGCAGTCCAGGTAGCGGTCGCCCCGATCGTCCCAGACGTACATGCCCTCCCCGCGCACGAGCGCCAGCGGCTCCTGATAGTACATAGCGACGGCGGGAAACAGAAACTCTTTATGCTTTCTCACGGTCTCCGACACGCTAATCTCCCTCCCAGGCGTCTCGCGCGCCCTCTTTGATCCCATCCACGATCCCGGCGATCTCCTTGTTGCTCAGCAGATTGGCGTCTCCCGCCAGGCCACCGGTGATATTGACGACGCTGCCCCAGGTGGTCGCCAGATAGCCCACCATCCGTTCGGTCCGGTTCTTGAGCGAGCAGGCCGTCAGCATCCGCGCGTTCTCCGCCGAGTTCCAGCCGGAGGGCCAGACCCGAAAGCCCTTCTCCTGAAAATAGGCCACAGAAGGATAGGTGGCCGGTTTGTCGTCATATTGCGTCTCGTAGTGCCAATCGCAGAGGACGATGTCCTTCGGGATGCGGTCGATAGCGGGAAACGTTCCGTTCTCGCTCGCCTCCCATTCGCCGTAGCCGGTCGCTTTGCCATCCAGGAGACGGTCGCCCCACATCAGCATCTGAAGATGGCGCTGACCGACGATGTGCGCGTGCAGCGTGTTGACCGCTTTCGCGAACAGCGTCGCGTTATCTTCGCCCTTGCAGCGGGGACACTTTCCGATCAGGAACACCTCGTCCATGCCCACATGAAACGCGTTCGCGTCGAAGGCATCGACCAGCTCGTCGGTCAGATCGTCCACCACTTTATAGACATCCGGATTCGACGGGCACCAGCTCCGGCAGTAGATGCCTTTGTTGTCGGCCGGGACATCCGGCGTCTCATCGAACTCCGGGTGCGCTTTGAGCAGTTGCCCGGTATTGGCCGCCCAGGACTGATGTCCCAGACAGTTGATCATGGGGATCAGCCGGATATAGTTCTGGTCGGCCAGCGCCTTCAGATGCCGGCAGTCGTCCCGCGATAGGGCGTCGCCTTCCGTCACTTCCGGGTGAGACTTAAATTGAAAATGATAGTCGATCTCCACAATCAGCGTGTTGAGCCGATAGCGGGGCATCTGCTGCGTAAGCAGCGTCTCCAGGGCAGGAATGTCCGTGCGCCCGTTGACCAATATATGCATGCCTCTCCACGCCATCGCCGGCCAATCGACTACGGTCCCTGCAGGAATATCCAGGCCTTTCCCACCGGCCCGATCCATCTCCAGCAGCTTCCGCGCCCCGTAGTAGGCGCCCGCTGGTTTCTCCGCCACGATCAGAACGTGCTCCGGCGTAACATCCAGAATATAGCCCTCCGCTCCGAGTCCGCCCTTCGGCAGCTCAGCCCGGTGCGCGGCGACCAGTTGACGCAGCGCCGGATTATCGCGCTCCAGTCCGATCAGAACGAATGGCGTCAAGGGCAGATGCTTGCCAGGCGTCTGCGGATCGGGCGCCGTCCCGAAGCGACTCTGCAGCCCCTCTTTCAGCGGCAGGAAGGCCGGCGTATTCGCCTCCTCCAGCGATCGGCCCACCAGCAGCGCGGGAGCCGTGTCACTGTGAAACGTGCCTTCCCTCGTTTGCATGCTCTTCGGTTTCAACCCATCCTCCGATCCGCCTGTTATTGTCTGCGCCCTCGCGGGCAGCGGCGCCGGGCCGAACGCAATTAGCGCCAACAGTGCAGTCCCTCCCATCCTCGCTCGTAAATGCATCCTTCTCTCCTGGCCGGTCTTCCGAACCGTCCCTCCTCTGGTATTTCTGCTTTTATTCTACCTCTTTACCCCTCACCCCTAACCGACCACGGGCCTTCCTCCACGTAGAACGGCGCTTCGCGCCTACGCTCCCTATCGGCCCTGCCTCTCCTTCATAAGCAGAGGGGGAGAGTCTTAGGTCGCAGCAAGCAGCGCCCCTACAAACAATCTTCCTCTGACACAAAGATGAGGGGTAGAGAAACAAGTGGAGTGAACCCCATTTACCGGACAGAGGCTTGAGTCAACTTCTGGCTGGTGCTCCATCCCCCTAAAACTGGACACCTTGGAAGGTTAGTCTCATGACAGGGTAAGATACTAACCG
>Ga0209810_1002112_pt1 | contig 25315 bp, 23 predicted proteins | sample Coa_R1_7_FD_187159 | JGI IMG/M metagenome (GOLD analysis project Ga0209810, IMG submission 187159) | Surface soil microbial communities from Centralia Pennsylvania, which are recovering from an underground coalmine fire - Coalmine... | ecosystem: Environmental > Terrestrial > Soil > Unclassified... | reverse complement strand
TAAACCGTTATACGCTCCAAAGGCGTATCGAGGGTTCGAATCCCTCCGTCTCCGCCAGCGCGGAATTCTGTCCGGCTCCGCTCCCCGGCGATGTCGGACGCCGCCGACAGGCTGCCGCCCAACCGGACGAGGTTCCCGATTCCACGGAGCGTCGTTCGGCGCAGGATGGCGCGGCGTTCCGCAAACGAAGGATCTTTCCGCACCCTACCGACCCCGGCCACAGCGAAGCGGAGCCGGCGCGGAACCGGTCCGGTCGCGACCGACGGGCGCGCGCTCGGCCCCGCCCGGCGCGGCACAGGTCGCGTGTGCCGTGCGCATGCCGGCTCCCGCGTCCGGGCTCTCGGCCCCGGGCAGGAAAGGCAAGGCGCGGCCAATGCACAGGGTCGTGCGGGGCGCGGCCGTGCGCGCGACGCGGCGCTCCCGCGGCGCCCTGTCATTAATAATAGAAGGCATGATCCGGTCGCCCCGCTCCGGCCCGCGCCTGCCCTCGCCTGCGACCGACGCGGCCATCGGGTATGCGACCATCTGGTATAATGTATTCCCGTAGGCTATGGTCCGGCCCCGAAGGGTTTGCGCCCTTCCAACGACCACCAAGGGACGGCGGGGAGGAAGCGGACTGGGTCATGAGGCGGCGGACGGGGCTCGATCCGGCGGCGCAGCGGGCGCGATGACCCTGCGCCGGGGTTAAGGGTCCGCCCCGAGACGCGCGAGAGGCGGGAGGCGCGGCCCGCGAACCTGCTCTGCGCCGGTTGCGGCGGAAGTTCGCAAGGCGGCTCGCCCGCGCCGTGTTCCCGGATCGACGGCTTCGGCCTTCGTCCGGCCTCCGCCCGGCCCCGACCTTCCATCAGCACCAAAGCATCCCGGCCCTTTCGATGCGGACGCGTGGAGGCGTGCACGAAGCGTCGCGACGTCGCCGACGTCGCGGCAAATTCGAGTTCGGCAAGATGAGGATGGAAAATGAGCTCCATTTCACAGGCCACGCCGCATCTGCGCGTGTCGGAGGCGACCCGGTGGGGTCAGCTGATCTTCGGCATCATCTGCATGGTGATGATCGCCAATCTGCAATATGGCTGGACGCTCTTCGTGAACCCGATCGACCAGAAATATCACTGGGGCAAGGCGGCCATTCAGGTCGCCTTCACCATTTTCGTGCTGACGGAGACCTGGCTCGTCCCCTTCGAGGGCTATCTCGTCGACCGCTTCGGGCCGCGCATGATGATCGCGGGAAGCGGCGCGCTGGTCGCGATCGCCTGGGTCGTCAATTCGCTCGCCGACTCGCTCTTCCTGCTCTATGTCGGCGCGGCGATCGGCGGCATCGGGGCCGGCATGATCTATGGCGGTTCGGTCGGCAATGCGCTGAAATGGTTTCCCGATCGGCGCGGACTTGCCGCCGGGCTCACCGCGGGCGGCTTCGGCGCCGGTTCCGCGCTCACCATCATCCCCATTGCCGACATGATCCGCACGAGCGGCTATGAGGCCGCCTTCTTCTGGTGCGGCCTCGGCCAGGGGATCGTCGTGATCCTCGTCGCGCTGCTGCTGCGCGCGCCGGAAGCCGGAGAGGTGCCGGCGCCGGCGCTGCCGGCGGTGCAGCAGACGCGCCGCGACTTGAGCCCGCATGAGGTGCTCAGGACTCTGCCCTTCTGGGTGATGTATCTCATGTTCGTCCTGGTGGCCGCCGGCGGCCTGATGGCGGTGGCCCAGCTCGCGCTCATCGCGAACGACTACAAGGTCGCCGCTATTCCGGTCACGCTGCTCGGACTGACCTTGCCGGCCTTGACCTTCGCGCTGTCGATCGACCGCGTGCTCAACGGCGTCTGCCGCCCGTTCTTCGGCTGGGTATCGGACCACATCGGTCGCGAGAACACGATGTTCATCGCCTTCCTGGTCGAAGGCGTGGGCATCTACGCGCTGCTGCTGTTCGCCGCCGATCCGGTCTGGTTCGTCGTGCTGTCCGGCGTCGTCTTCTTCGCCTGGGGCGAGATCTTCTCGCTGTTCCCGGCGACCTGCACCGATATCTACGGACGCACGTTCGCCACCGCCAATTACGGCATGCTCTATACCGCCAAGGGCACCGCCGCGCTGCTCGTCCCGCTCGCCAATGTGCTCAAATCCGCAACCGGCGGCTGGCATGCCGTGTTCTACGTGGCGGCGATCCTCAACATCGTCGCCGCGATCATGGCGCTGTCCGTGCTCAAGCCGATCCGCCGCAGGATGCGGGCCTAGGGCGATCGGGCCGATCGGGCCGTGCCCCCGCCTCGCGCGCGCGACGCGAGGGCCGGCCCCCGCCGTCATGGCGAGCGCGAGCGACAATTGTCCCCCGTCATTGCGAGCCCGCGCGAAGCGCGGGCGAAGCAATCCAGAAGCGGCGCGGCCACACGCTACGCCGCCCGCCCATGACTCGCGGCACCGCCGCCCCACGTCATTGCGAGCCCGCGCGCAAGCGCGGGCGAAGCAATCCAGAATCGGGCAGGACCACCCGCTACGCCGCCCGCCCATGACTCGCGGCACCGCCCGCCTGGATTGCTTCGGCCGCTTCGCGGCCTCGCAATGACGGACAAAAACGGCGCCGCCCCGCAAGGACGGGGGAAGGCGCCGCGCGCGCCGGGACGCACGCATGCCGGCCCACCCCGTCGCGCGCATTCCGTTCGCGCCTGCCGCGCGCTACAAGTCGCGGCGCCGCACGGCGAGGACAGGATGGGCAGCTCCATGAACCGCAGGCAACGCCGCGCCGCGCTGAGGCGGGGCGCGAAGGCCGTCGCGGCGCCGGCCGATGCGCTGCGCGACCTCTTGGCCGCGGCGGCGCGCGCGCAGGCCGCGGGCCGGCACGCCGAGGCCGCGCGCTGCTACCGGCGCGCGCTCGGGCAGGCGCCCGACCATGCCGAGACGCTCAACGAGCTCGGCTGCCTCCTGCTCGCGCGCGGCCGGCGCGCGGAGGCCTCGGCCTGTTTCGCGCGCGCGCTCGCGCTGATGCCGCAGCTCATGGACGACTTCGAGGCCGTGCGCGCGACGCTCTGCGCGGTGCTGCCGCCGATCGCCGAGGCCATGGCGCGCGCCGATGCGGCCTGGCCGCGCCGGCCGCCGCTCGCCGAACTGCTCGGCGCAACCGCCCTCGGCACGCTCGCCGCGGACCCGCTGTTCGTCTTCCTCCTGCGCGCGACGCCGGTGCGCGATCTCGCGCTCGAACGCGCGCTCACCGCGCTGCGCTGCGCCCTGCTCAGCGAGGCGCCGGAGGAGGCCGCGCTCGAGCTCGCGGCGGCGCTCGCCATGCAATGCTTCATCAACGAATATGTCTTCGCGACCACGGCCGAGGAGGAGGCCGAGGTGGCGCGCCTTGCCGCCGCGGTCGAGGCGGCGCTCGCGGCCGAGGGCGAGCCTGCCCCGCTGACCCTCGCACGGCTTGCCATGTATCGGCCCCTCGGCTCGCTCGGCGAGGCGCCGGCGCTGCTGGCGCGCGCCTTCCCGCGCGCGGTCGAGGCGATCCTCGCGCAGCAAGTGCGCGAGCCGCGTGCGGAGCATGCGCTCGGCGCCGGGATCCCGTGCTTGACGCCGATCACGGACGCGGTCTCGCAGCGCGTGCGCGCGCAATACGAGGAGAACCCCTACCCGCGCTGGGTGCACCCGCCCGGCGCCGTCGCGCCGCTCGCGCTCGCGGACTATCTGCGCAACCTGTTTCCGCACGCCGCCCTCGCGCCGCCGCGCAAGCAGGGCCCGCTCGAGGTGCTCGTCGCCGGCTGCGGGACCGGCTGGCAGGCGATCGGCCTTGCGCGCCGCTTCAAGGACGCGCAGGTGCTCGCCGTCGACCTCAGCCGCGCAAGCCTCGCCTATGCGCTGCACCGCACGCCGCCCGCGCTCGCCGGGCGCATCGCCTATGCGCAGGCCGACATCCTCGCGCTCGGCGGCCTCGCGCGGCGCTTCGACATGGTCGACGCGAGCGGCGTGCTGCATCACATGAGCGATCCCTTCGCCGCCTGGCGCATCCTGCTCGCGCTCCTGCGCCCCGGCGGATTCATGCATCTCGGCCTCTACAGCGCGCGCGGCCGCGCCGACATCGTCGCCGCGCGCGCCTTCATCGCCGCGCGCGGCTTTGCGCCGACGCCGGCGGAGCTGCGCCGCTGCCGGCAGGAGCTCCTCGCCGCCGGCTTTGCGCGGCTTGCCCGCATCAATGATTTCTATGCGCTCAGCGAATGCCGCGACCTCCTCTTCCACGTGGCCGAACGCCACCTGACCATCCCCGAGATCAAGGACTTCATCGCCGCCGAGGGACTGCTCTTCCTCGGCTTCGAATTTCCCGCCGCGGCGCAGCAACACTACCGCGCGCTGTTTGCGCGGCGCGGCTGGGCGATGGACGATCTCGAGCGGTGGCACGCGGTCGAGAACGAGGCGCCGGATACCTTCTCGGGCATGTATCATTTCTGGGTGCAGAAGCGGTGACGTCGGCCGGCCATCCCCGCATCGGCGAACGGCGCGCAACCCCCGCGCGCGGGGGCACCCGCGCCGCCGACCGGCGCCGTGAGGCTTGCGCGTGACGCGACGATCCTTCGACATCGACGGCACGCTGCGCGAGGCCGTCGCCCTGCACCGGCAGGGCCGGCTGCGCGAGGCCGAGCGGCTCTATGCGCGCGTGCTCAAGGTGATGCCGGACAATTTCGACGCGCTGCATCTTTCCGGACTCGTCAAGGCGCAGTCGGGACGGATGGGCGAGGCCTACCGGCTGATGGCGACCGCGCTCGGCATCAATGCGCAGGCGGCGGACGCCTGGGTCAATTTCGCCAACGTGCTGCACGCGCTCGGGCGCGACGCGGAGGCGCTCGAGGCGCTCGAACGGGCGCTGCAACTGCGGCCGGGCGATCCCGAGATCCTGCGCCTGCGCGGCGACACGCTCATCGCGCTCGGCCGGGCGCGGGAGGCGATCGAAGCCTTCGACCGCGTGCTCGCCGCGCAGCCGCGCAACGGCGAGGCGCTTAACGGCCGCGGCGCGGCGCGCGCCGCGCTCGGCAAGGCGCACGAAGCCCTCGCCGATTTCGACGCGGCCCTCGCGCTCGCGCCGGATCATCCCGGCGCGCTGTACAATCGCGGCCGCGCGCTGCTCGAGCTCGACCGCCCGCACGAGGCGCTCGCCAGCTTCGAGCGCGCGCTTAGGGCCGCGCCCGCCAATGCGCAGGCCTGGAACAACCGCGGCCGCGCGCTGCAGGCGCTCAACCGCCATGCCGAGGCCGTGGCGAGTTTCGATGAGGCCGTCGCGCGCGACCGCCGCTACGCCGACGCCTATTCCAATCGCGCGCTGTCGCGCCTTGCGCTCGGCGACTATGCACGCGGCTTTGCCGACTACGAATGGCGCTGGAAGCGCAGCGGCATGAGCGACCCGCGCGGCAAGTACCGCGCGCCGCTCTGGCTCGGCGAATATCCCCTCGCGCACCGGCGCGTCCTGCTCGTCGCCGAGCAGGGGCTCGGCGACACGCTGCAGTTCTCACGCTATGCGCCGCTGCTTGCGCGCATGGGCGCGACGGTGATCATGGAAGTGCATGCGGAATTGAAAACGCTGCTTGAACCGCTTGAGGGCGTCGCCGCCGTGATCGCGCGCGGGGAGCCGCTGCCGGCCTACGACGTCTTCTGCCCGCTCGGCAGCCTGCCGCTCGCATTCAAGACCGAAGCGACGACGATCCCGGCCGACATCCCCTATCTGCACGCGCGGGACGCGCGCCTTGCCCGCTGGCGGCCGCGCCTTGCCGCGCTCACGGGAAAGCGCGTCGCCTTCGCCTGGGCCGGCAATCCCCGCCACGCGAACGACCGCAACCGGTCGATCGACCTCGCCCAGCTTGCGCCGCTGTTCGCCGTGCCCGGCGTCTCCTTCGTCAGCATCCAGCGCGAGCTGCGGGCGGGCGACGCGGCGCGGCTTGCGGATGAGCCCAAAGTCCTGCATCTCGGCGACGCGCTCGAGGACATGGACGACACCGCCGCGGTGCTCGCCTTGTGCGACCTTCTGATCGCGGTCGATACGTCGGTCGCGCATCTTGCCGGCGCCATGGGCCGGCCGCTCTGGGTGCTGCTCCCCTTTTCCCCCGATTGGCGCTGGACGGCGCAGGGCGAACGCACGCCCTGGTATCCGCATGCGCGGCTGTTCCGCCAGCGCGCGCCGGGCGACTGGCCGGATGTCATCGCGCGGGTGGCGCAGGCGCTTGCGGATTAGACCTGCGCGCAGGCCGCACCGCCCCATGCCCGCCGCCGTCGCTGCACGCGGGATCCGATCGGATTGAATCGGCAGCGTCACGGCGGGTCACCCCGCAAGGGGCGGCGCCGTCATCCCGCCGCGGCGTGGCGCCGGATGGCGCCGTCCGCGCTTGCTTCGGGCTCGCCATGACGCGTCGACGGCACCGCGGCGAGCACGGCGGTTCGATGCGAACGCCGCGCGCTCTAGGCTGCGACGCGATGGGAGCGCTCCGTCCGCGGCTGCGGATGCGCGGCAAGCCAGGCGCGCGCGGCGCGCTGGGCGCGGCCGATCTCCACGTCGCTCATGAACTCGGCGATCTCGCGGCGCAGCCGGGCCGCCTCGGCATGGCCGCGCAGCGCGGCGATGTTGAACCACTTGTGCGCCTCGACGAGATCGACCGGAACGCCGGCGCCGGCCGAATGGATCATCCCGCGCGCGAAGCATTCCGCCGCATCCGGCGCCTCGGCCTCGGCGCGCGCCGTCATCGCAACGTCAGTCATGAGAAAGCCTCCCGTCATCCCTTCGAGGTCGCCGCATGCATGGGTCCCGCGGCGTTGCGTCCCTGTTCGTCGGGCGGCGCTCTGCCGCCCGGCGCACGCGATCATGCAGGGGAAAATTTGAATGGCAGTTTAAGCGATGCGATGAATCGACGGTGAACGGCACGACCGCGCAACCGTCGGACATCCGCGTCGCCACGCCGGCAAGAGGCGGATCCCGCGTCCCGGTGACGGATTGCTAACCGCGCGCGTTGAGCGCGCGCTAACCAGCATCGCGGCATGCCGCGCCGCGCGCGATCAGCCTGCCCGCGCGCGCTGACCGAACAGCACGGCCTGCACCTTCGGGTCCTTCATGTCGATGCCTTGCCGCAGCTCCAGGCCGAGAGCCATGCCGCGCTGCACCGCCGGGCGCGCCTTCACCCGCTCGAGCCAGCGCTTGACGTTGGGGAATTGCTCGATGTCCTGGCCCTGCCGCTGCCAGCCGTTGACCCAGCCGACGAGCGCCATGTCGGCGATCGAGTACCTGCCGGCGATGAAGTCGCGATCGCGCAGGCGGATGTCCATCACGCCGTAGAGCCGGTTGACCTCGTCGACGTAGCGCTGGATCGCATAGGGCAGCGTCTCGCGCGCGTAGTTGCGGAAATGATGCACCTGTCCCGCCATCGGACCGACGCCGCCCACCTGCCAGAACAGCCACTGCTCGACCTCCACGCGCGCGCGTTCCTCGCGCGGATAGAACCGGCCGGTCTTGCGCCCGAGATATTGCAGGATCGCACCCGACTCGAAGATCGAGATCGGCCGGCCGCCGGGCCCGTCGGGATCGACGATTGCCGGAATGCGGTTGTTGGGCGAGATGCGCAGGAATTCCGGCTTGAACTGGTCGCCCTTGGCGATGTTCACCGGGATCATCGTGTAAGGCAGGCCGCATTCCTCGAGCATGATCGAGATCTTGAAGCCGTTCGGCGTCGGCCAGTAGTAGAGCTCGATCGGCTTGGCGCGCGCGCGGGCTCTCCGTCCGAGCGCCTTCCCGCCCGATCCCGCCGGTGATGGGGTTGTTCGCTTCGCGCCGCGCGCCATGGCTGCGCCTCCCGTCTCAATCCTGCTCGAGAAGATCCGCCCGACTTAAGCCGCGCCGACGCGTTGCGCAATCCGCACCCGCGCTGCCCCCTCGGGTGACGGCCGGTCGCCTTTTGCGCGAGGACTGGACGAATAACGTCCCAAGGTTGTAGCCTGCGCAAGGCGGTGAAAAGCCGGCGGATTCGGCTCTCGACCGCACCATGGAGACGGAAAGGGGAGGATCGTATGCTAAGACTGATTTCCGTGGCGCTGCTCGCCTGCGGGCTGTTCGCGCTTCCGCTGTCGGCGCCGTGCGCGAACGCGCAGACCGCACCGGGCACGCCGAAGGCGGACCGGGCCCCGCGCCAACCCACGCCCGGACAGCTTGCCGCGCGCGCGCGTCAGAAGAAATGTGCGGCCGAATGGAAGGCGCAGAAGGCGGCGGGCAAGATCGAGAGCGGCATGACCTGGCCGAAATACTGGAGCGCGTGCAACAAGCGCCTGAAGGCCGGAGGATGACACGCTTGCGCCACGCACAGCTCGACGCGCGGCCGGTCGCGTCGCGACCCGAGAGCTCGTGACCGAACAGGAAGAGGGCGTCGGCGGGTTCGGGAATGACGCCGACGCCCTCTTTTTATCATCAGGAACCGGGACGCATCACGCGGCCGCGTTGCCGCCGACCTCGGATACCATGACGCGCGCCGGTCCCCGTGACGCAATCTTCGACACGTTGAGGCCGAAGATCAAGAAAACGACGTCAAAGATCAGAGCCGCTTCTTCCGGCCCTTCTTCTTCGCCATCTTCACTGCCTTCTTCCTACGTTTCGCCATTGCTGCCCTCCTAGCCATATCGATATGGCGGGTGTCGCATCAGTGCGTTCGCGAATCGAACCGCACTGCATTCCGTTTACACCAGCGCAACGAAAAAAGCAGCGATCCGCTTAACGAACGGTGTATCCGCAAGCTCGACACGCGCGCTCGCGCGTGCGCGACGCGTTCGTTCGACGGCATCGTGAAGGAGCGCCGCGCGCGCTCACCATCATCGCGGCGCGATCGGCGTTCGATCACGAAAGTCTCGATAAAACAAGTATTTTCGTCGTGCCAGACCGCAAAGCGACGAGCCGCGCGCAGGCGTGCAAACCGGTAGGCCGCGCAGCGCGAGGCGCGCATTGCAACGCCCGCAAGGCGATCCCGCACCGGGGGCAAATTTTTTGCACAGGCCGGTGTCGAAACGGCCTTGCGGCGACCGCAAACGGTCAAAAACGAGCGAATCAGCGCAAAGTGATTCGCGGACGAGGCGCGCGGCGGGCCGCCGAGCGGACGCGATTCGCGCGCGGATGCATTCCCCGCCATTGCGAGCGCGTGCGAAGCGAGCGCGCCTTCGCCGTCATTGCGAGCCCGCGCGCCATTTGTCCCCCGCCATTGCGAGCGCGACTTCGCCGTCATTGCGAGCCCGCGCGCCATTTGTCCCCCGCCATTGCGAGCGCGACTTCGCCGTCATTGCGAGCCCGCGCGCAAGCGCGGGCGAAGCAATCCAGAATCAGGCCGGGCCGCACGGCACGCCTCCCGCCCATGACTCGAGGGCCGGCCCGCCTGGATTGCTTCGGCCGCTGCGCGGCCTCGCAATGACGGGGCCATGGCCGTGCCCTCGCCTCCTGTCCATGACCTGCGGCACCGCCCGCCTGGATGGCTTCGGCCGCTGCGCGGCCTCGCAATGACGGAAGGCGGCGCCGCCTCGCCATGACGGGAGAGGCGCCGCTGCGCCCTGAGGGTGCCGATTTCACGCCGGTCTGAACCGGCTAGACGCCGAGCTTCCTCTTGAGCAGGGCGTTGACCGCCTGCGGGCTCGCCTTGCCGCCCGAGGCCTTCATCACCTGCCCGACGAACCAACCGATCGCCTTCGGATTGCCGGCGACGTCGGCAACCTTGTCGGGATTGGCGGCGATGACGGAATCGACCAGCGCTTCGATCGCGGCCGCGTCGGTCATCTGCGTCATGCCGCGGGCCTGGACGAGCGCGCGCGGGTCGCCGCCTTCGGTCCACAGGATGTCGAACAGGTCCTTGGCGATTTTCCCGGAAATCGTGCCGTCGGCGATGAGGTCGATGACCGCGCCGAGCTGCCCGGCATCGACGGGAGAGGCGGCGATGTCCTTGCCCTCCCGGTTGAGCCGGCCGAACAGCTCGTTGATCACCCAGTTCGCCGCGGCCTTGGCGTCGCGCCCGCGCGCGACCGCCTCGAAATAATCCGCGGTCGCGCGCTCGGCCACAAGAACGCCCGCGTCATAGGCGGAAAGGCCGTACTCGCGCATGAAACGCGCCTTCTTCTCGTCCGGCAGCTCGGGCAGCTCCGCGCTCAGCGAGTCGACGAAGGCCTGATCGAGCTCGAGCGGCAGCAGGTCGGGGTCGGGGAAATAGCGGTAGTCGTGCGCCTCCTCCTTGGTGCGCATCGAACGGGTCTCGCCGCGGACGGGGTCGAACAGGCGCGTCTCCTGCTCGACGCGACCGCCCTCCTCGAGGAGCTCGATCTGCCGCCGCGCCTCGTAGTCGATCGCCTGACCGACGAAACGGATCGAGTTCAGGTTCTTGATCTCGCAGCGCGTGCCGAAGGCCTCGCCGGGCCGGCGCACCGAGACGTTCACGTCGGCGCGCAGACTGCCCTTCTCCATGTCCCCGTCGCAGGTGCCGAGGTAGCGCAGGATCGAACGCAGCTTGGCGAGAAAGGCCTTCGCCTGGTCGGCCGAGCGCAGGTCCGGCCTGGTGACGATCTCCATCAGCGCGACGCCGGATCGGTTGAGGTCGACGCAGGAGAAGGTCGGGTGCCGGTCGTGCAGGCTCTTGCCGGCATCGTGCTCGAGATGCAGCCGCTCAATTCCGATCGTCACGCTCTCGCCGCCCTCGAGATCGACGAGCACCTCGCCCTCGCCCACGATCGGCTGCTTGTACTGGCTGATCTGATAGCCGAGCGGCAGGTCGGGATAGAAATAGTTCTTCCGGTCGAACACCGACCTCAGATTGATCCGCGCCTTGAGCCCGAGCCCGGTGCGAACCGCCTGCCTGACGCATTCAAGATTGATGACCGGCAGCATGCCCGGCATTGCCGCATCGAGCAGCGCGACATGCGCATTGGGCGCGCCGCCGAATTCGGTCGAGGCGCCGGAAAAGAGCTTGGCCTTGGACGTGACCTGGGCATGGACCTCCATGCCGATGACGACCTCCCAGTCGCCGGTCGCGCCCTTGATCAGGTTCCTGCCATTGACGCCGCTCGTCGTCACGGTTCGTGCCCTTTCCCCACGCTTGCCCTTCGCGATATGTCGCCGCTTTTCCCCCGTCATAGCCCGGCATGCGCGGAAGGACGACCTTCTCCGGATCGCGGCGGCAGCCGGGGCCCGTTCCGGCGCGGCATTCGGCCGCGCCGCGGTCTCCGTGCCGGCCGCAGCGACGACGCAGGGCTTGCACCCCCGGTGTTCCGCATGAGGCGGGGAACCGCAGCGCGAACACGGCGTTGCCCGAAGGCCCTCGCCGCGGCACCGAACGACCATGACCGACCGCGGAGGTCTGACCCGATGAAGAACGGAACCGGCACGCTTGGGCTCATTCTCGGCGGGATCGTCGCGCTGGCGGCCATGATCTTCATTCTCAGCGGCGGCGGCCTCGGCGGCAAGACGACCATCTCGGGCGACGACGACCTGCCGCCGGTCGCCGGCGCCGACGCGAACTAGCCCGCGGCAAGCAGCGCCGCCGTGATGGCCAACCACTCCTCCTCGAGCGCCCCGCGCGCGCAGGGTCGGCCCGCCCGTCGGTACCAGTAGGCGGCATTGTCGCGATCGCCCTCGAGACGGTGGAGATAGGCATGCACCCAGGCCGCCTCGGGCGACGCCTCCTCCTGCACGAGGCGATGCGCGCGGTGCCAATCGCCCTTCCTCGCCCACCAGAGGGCCGCGAGCGGTGCGGCGAGCCCGCGCGGCGGCGAAGCGTGCGTGAGCGTCGCCGTGAACTCGGCCGGCGTCACCACCATCGCTCCGGCGCGAAATGCCCGGCCGCCTCTTCGATCACGCGACCGAGCGCGAACAGCGTCGCTTCGTCGAAGGGTCGGCCGATCAGTTGAAGACCCAGCGGAAGGCCCCTTGCGTCGAGCCCCGCCGGTACCGCGAGGCCCGGCAGGCCGGCCATGTTCACCGTCACGGTGAACACGTCGTTGAGATACATCTCGACCGGATCGGCCCTGCCCTTCTCGCCGAGCGCGAAGGCCGCGCAGGGCGTCGCCGGCGTGAGGATCGCGTCGATGCCGCGGGCAAAGGCCTGCTCGAAATCCTGCTTGATCAGGCTGCGCACCTTCTGTGCCCGCAGATAATAGGCATCGTAATAGCCGGCCGAGAGCACGTAGCTGCCGATCATCACCCGGCGGCGCACCTCCCTGCCGAAGCCGGCCGCGCGCGTGGCCTCGTACATGGCGGTGATGTCGCCTCCCTCGACGCGCAGGCCGTAGCGCACGCCGTCGTAACGCGCGAGGTTGGAGGAGGCCTCCGCCGGGCAGACGATGTAATAGGCCGCGAGCGCGTATCGCGTGTGCGGAAGCGAGACCTCGGCGAGCTCGGCGCCCGCATTCCTGAGCCATTCGCCGCCCTGCTGCCAGAGTTGCTCGATCTCGGCCGGCATCCCGTCCAAACGATATTCCTTCGGCACGCCGATACGCAGCCCCTTCACCGAGCGGCCGACGGCGGCTTCGTAATCGGGCACCGGCAGATCGGCGCAGGTCGCGTCCTTGGGATCCGGCCCGGCCATGGAGCGCAGCAGGATCGCCGCGTCGCGCACCGTGCGCGCGAGCGGCCCGGCCTGATCGAGCGAGGAGGCAAAGGCGACGATCCCCCAGCGCGAGCAGCGCCCATAGGTCGGCTTCATTCCGACGGTGCCGGTCAAGGCCGCGGGCTGTCTGATCGAACCGCCCGTGTCCGTGCCGGTCGCGCCGAGACAGAGACGGGCGGCGACCGCCGCGGCCGAACCGCCCGAGGATCCGCCCGGCGTGAGCGGCGTGTTGGCACCCCGCGGCCGCCACGGCGATATCACGCTGCCGAAACAGGAGGTCTCGTTCGACGAGCCCATGGCAAATTCGTCGCAATTGGTCTTGCCGAGCAGCACCGCGCCGTCGCGCCACAAATTGGCGGTCACCGTCGATTCGTAGGTCGGCACGAAATCCTGGAGGATGCGCGAGCAGGCGGTCGAACGAATGCCCGCAGTGCAGAACATGTCCTTAACCGCGAGCGGAAGGCCTTCGAGCGGCCCCGCCTCGCCCCTGGCAAGGCGCGCGTCGCAGGCCTTGGCCATGTCCTTTGCGCGCTCGGGCGTCTCGAGCACGAAGGCGTTGAGCGCGCGCGCCTGCTCCATCGCGGCAAGATGCGCGTCGACCAATTCGCCGGCGGAAAACCGCCTGTGCCGCAGCCCGTCACGGGCCTCGGCGAGCGTCAGCGACGTCAGTTCGTTCACGACGCGTGCCCGTCCTCGGCCGGCGGAACCCGTCCTTGCGGAGAGGCCGGCGGCGCCGCTTCGCAGGCAAATCGCGCGGCCTCCTCCGGCTCGCGACCGGGGCGCTCGCGCGCCTCTTGCTCCGTCGCCGCGACCATATCGAAGAAAGCCATCTCACATGCGAGACACATGGCGGGTTCGCGGCCTCCGTCAGGTCCGGATCCGCCGCACGGCGTGCGCAACGAAGATGAAGGACCGTCCCATCATTCGACCACTTTCGGCACGAGGAAGAATCCGCCCTCGCTTGCCGGCGCGTTGCGGAGGATCTGCTCGGCCATGTCGCCCTCGGTCACGACGTCCGGCCGCATCTTCATCTTCATCGGCATCACCGACGTCATCGGCTCGACTCCTTCCACGTCGACCTCCGACAACTGCTCGACGAAAGCGAGGATGGCGTTGAGCTCGCCCTGCAGATGCGCGACTTCATCCTCAGCGACCGCAATGCGGGCAAGATGCGCGATGCGGCGGACCGTGGCAGCGTCGACCGACATGGGACCTCGGCGATGACACGCGCATATAGCAGAGGGCCCTTCGCGCCCGCAACGCGCTTCACGCCGCCTGCCGCCCGTGCGCCTCGCAGCGGTGCACCTCGACCGTCACATGCGAGAGACCCGCAAGACCGGCGAGACGGAGCTTGTAGGCCTGCGGCGGCTGCGGCCGATCCGACACGACCGCCGCAATCAGGCCGATATGGCCGGGCCCGAGCCGCCACAGGTGCAGATCGCTCACCCGGTCGCCGTCGACCTCAAGACGCGCGCGCACTTCGCCGACGAGGCTCCGGTCGGGCACCATGTCGAGCAGCACCGATCCCGCGCGGCCCATGAGGCCCGCCGACCAGCTCAGAATGACGGCGGCGCCGGCGAGCGCCATCACCGGATCCATCCATGTCCAACCGAAGAATCGTCCGGCCAGGAGCGCGAGGATCGCCAGCATCGAGGTCATGGCGTCGGCGAGTACGTGCACATAGGCTGCCCGGAGATTGGTGTCGTGATGATGATGCCGGCCGGAACGAGGATCGCGGCCCGCCGCATGGTCGTGATCCGCCTGCCGCGGATCGCGCTCGTGCAGCAGCCAGGCGCTGGCGAGGTTGACCGCAAGGCCGGCGACGGCGAGCCATGTCGCCTCTTCGAAATCGATCGTCACCGGCGCATAGAGGCGCCGCGCCGCCTGATAGCCGATCAGCACCGCAATCAGCGCGAGGATGAGAGCGCTCGAGAATGCCGCAAGCTCGCCGAGCTTGCCGGTGCCGAAACTGAAGCGCGGATCCTCGGCATGCCGGCGCGCGACATGATAGGCGACCGCGGCGATGGCCAGCGCGCCCGCATGCGTCGCCATGTGCCAGCCGTCGGCCACGACCGCCATCGATCCGAACAGCGTTCCGCCGACGATCTCCGCCGCCATCGTCACGGCCGTCAATGCGACGACGAACCAGGTCCGGCGTTCGTGCCGCGCGTGCGCGGCACCGAGGAAGACATGCGCATGCTGCCAGCGTTCGATGGATTGACGGTGCATGGGGTTCGATCCTGTCCCGCGGGGCGCGCTCGCCCGCGCCTGGGGCGGAGCATAGTCGCACCGCGACGCCGCGCAACCGCGCGCGCGGGCGCGTCAGGGCATGCGGCTTTCCTCGCGTTGAAGCCGCGCGAGACGGTCGAGCGCCCCCTGCAGAATATAGGCTGCGGCGTGCTGATCGATCACGGCAGCCCTGCGGGCTCGGCTCACGTCGGCGGCGATCATCTCGCGTTCGACCGCTGCGGTGGAGAGCCGCTCGTCCCACAGGGCGATCGGCAGATCGGTCAATCGCGCGAGGTTGCGGGCGAAGGCGCGGACCGACTGCGCGCGCCGCCCCTCCGTTCCGTCCATGTTGATCGGCAGGCCGAGCACGAAACCGACCGCGCCGCGTTCGGCAGCGATCGCGACGAGGCGCACCGCGTCGGCGCGGAACCTGCGCCGCGCGATGGTCTCGATCCCGACCGCGAGCCGGCGGTCGGGATCGCTGGCGGCCACGCCGATCGTTTTGGTGCCGACGTCGAGACCGATCAGGCTGCCGCGCGCGCCCAACCTCGCGGCAGCCTCGGCGAGCGAGAGGACGGGGGCCGTGGCCGACACGCGCGCGACCATTCCTCACATCAGCGAGCGGCGACCCGCGGCGGTGCGGCACTTCCCGCGTGATTCATCCTCTCGGCGGCTCCTCGCCGGTCGACGGGGCGGACGCACAGCACGGTCTTCCGCTGCGCGGATATCCCGGCGCTCGACACGGCCCGCGCAGCACCGGGCCACGCGCTCGCCTGCGCCGCCCGGCAACGGCCGTCGAACGGGCGCAGGTTCCGATCGGAACCGATCAGTACCGTCATGGCGAGGAACTCCGCAGGGAGGCGCAGCCATCCAGGGGTCAGTCTATGCGATTCTGGATCGCTCCGCTCTCGCCTCGCTCGGGCTCGCCATGACGGGACCTTATCGCCGAATCCGGTCTAGCAACCGCCGTAATCGAGCCGGCCGTAGCCCATATCGATGGCGCAGGACGGTCGATAGGGGTCGTAGGCCGGATAGGCCGGATAGGCCGGCGCGCCATAGACCGGCGCATAGGCATAGGGTCCATTGTCATAATAATAGTAATTGTCCGCCGCGGCGTTCGCCGCCGCCGCGCCGATAATAGCGCCCGCCACGAAGCCGCCGAACGCCGCGCCCGCGCGATGTCCGTGATGCCAGTGACGTGCCTGTCCGGGGGTCGCGGCCGCCACCGCCACGGCGGCCGCGAGCATGGTCGCTGCCGCATATCTGCCGATCGCTCTCATAACGCCTCCTTTGATCCCTGGGGATCGCAACATCGAGCCTGCGCGGCGCGCGGGCTTGCCCCCGTCAACGGCGCTGGCGCGGGCGGGGTTCGACCCGGCCGTTCACGAATTCTTGCGTCGCCCCCCGCGCGGAGGGGAACCGGACCCTTGTGGACGGGGGCGGACGGCCCTTGCCGCGTTCCGCAGTTGCGCCTATAGCTGTCGCTTTAATGAACATTGTCCCGAAATCGTCCTTCGTCCTCAGCAAGCGGCATTTGCTGGGGATCGAGGGGCTTTCGCGCGAGGACATCTCCGGCCTGCTCGATCTTGCCGAGGAGTTCGTGGTGCTCAATCGGCAGATCGAGAAGAAGCGCACCTCGCTGCGGGGTCGGACGCAGATCAATCTCTTCTTCGAGGTCTCGACCCGCACCCAGGCCTCCTTCGAGCTCGCCGGCAAGCGGCTCGGCGCCGACGTCATGAACATGTCGGCCAACGCCTCCTCCATGCGCAAGGGCGAGACGCTGATCGATACCGCGATCACGCTCAACGCCATGCACCCCGACATCCTGGTGGTGCGCCATCACGCCTCGGGGGCGGTTGCGCTGCTCGCGAGCAAACTCGACTGCTCGGTGATCAATGCGGGCGACGGGGCCCACGAGCATCCGACGCAGGCGCTGCTCGACGCGCTCACCATCCGCCGCAACAAGGGGCGGCTCGAGGGACTGCTGGTCGCCATCTGTGGCGACATCCTGCATTCGCGCGTGGCGCGCTCCAACATCATCCTGCTCAACACGATGGGAGCGCGGGTGCGCGTCGTGGCTCCCTCGACGCTGCTGCCCGCCGGCATCGAGCGCTTCGGCGTCGAGGTCGCGCGCGACATGCGCGAAGGCCTGAGCGGCGCCGACATCGTCATGATGCTGCGCCTGCAGCGCGAGCGGATGAACGGTTCCTACGTGCCGTCGGTGTCCGAATATTTCCACTACTGGGGCCTCGACGAGCGCAAGCTCGCTTATGCCAAGCCGGACGCGCTGGTGATGCATCCGGGACCGATGAACCGCGGCGTGGAGATCGATTCCATGGTCGCCGACGGGGCGCAGTCGCTGATCCGCGAGCAGGTCGAGATGGGCGTCGCCGTGCGCATGGCGGTGCTGGAAGCCCTGTCGCGCAATTTTCCCAACGCATGAAACGATGCTGACCGACCGCCGCCCGATCCTGCTCGCCAATGCGCGGATCGTCGACCCGTCGCGCGAGCTCGACTTCCCGGGCGACCTGCTGATCGCCGACGGCGTCATCCGCGAGGCCAAGAAGGGAATCGGCGCGGCCGGCGTGCCCGAGGGCACGGAGATCGTCGACTGCCGCGGCCGGCTCGTCGCACCGGGTCTCATCGACATGCGCGCCTTCGTCGGCGAGCCGGGCGCGGCGAGCCGCGAAACCTTCGCCTCCGCAAGCCAGGCCGCGGCGGCCGGCGGCGTCACCACCATCATCTGCCAGCCCGACACCTCGCCCGCGATCGACGACCCGGCGACCGTCGACTTCGTGCTGCGCCGGGCGCGCGACACCGCGATCGTGCATGTGCATCCGATGGCGGCGATCACCAAGGGGCTGGAAGGCAAGGAGATGACGGAAATCGGCCTGCTCAAGGCAGCCGGCGCGGTCGCCTTCACCGACGGCGAAAAGAGCGTGACCAACGCGCAGGTGATGCGGCGCGCACTGACCTATGCGCGCGACTTCGACGCGCTCATCGTGCACCACACCGAGGATCCCGACCTCGTCGGCGACGGCGTGATGAACGAAGGCGAGTTCGCCGCCCGCCTCGGCCTGCTCGGCATCCCGAAGGCGGCGGAGACGGTGATGCTCGAGCGCGATCTCCGCCTGGTCGCGCTCTCGGGCGGGCGCTATCACGCCGCTTCCGTGACCTGCACCGACTCGCTCGAGGTGCTCGCGCGCGCCAAGCAAGCCGGCCTGCGCGTGACCGCCGCCGCCTCGATCAACCATGTCACGCTCAACGAAAACGACATCGGCCCCTACCGGACCTTCCTGAAGCTCACCCCGCCGCTGCGCGCGGAGGAGGATCGCAGGCGGCTGGTGGAGGCGGTGGCCACGGGACTCGTCGACGTGGTGATGTCCGACCACAATCCGCAGGACGTCGAAGTCAAGCGCCTGCCCTTCGCGGAGGCGACGCCCGGCGCGATCGGCCTCGAGACCATGCTTGCGGCCGGACTGCGGCTCGTCCATGCGGGGGAACTGTCGCTGATGAAACTGCTGCAGGCGATGTCGAGCCGGCCGGCCGAGCTGCTCGGGCTGCCCGGCGGAACGCTGCGCAGCGGCGCGCCCGCCGACGTCATCGTCGTCGATCTCGACCTGCCCTGGGTGCTCGATCCCGCCGAACTCAAGTCGAAGTGCAAGAACACGCCCTTCGACGAGGCACGCATGACCGGGCGCGTGATGCGCACGATCGTCGCCGGGCGGACCGTCTATGAATATGTCTGACCGGCGACGTGGCGGCGCAGCCGCGCGGCGATCCGCACGCGGCCTTCCGGTCGCACGAGCGGGGTGAGAGGCTTTGGCGATGGCACTCGCGCTCTCCGGCCTCGTCGGCTATCTCTTCGGCTCGATCCCTTTCGGCGTGCTGCTTGCGCGCGTGGTCGGCGGGCCCGATCCGCGCCGCATCGGCTCCGGCAATATCGGCGCCACCAATGTCCTGCGCACCGGCAACCGCGCGCTGGCCGCCGCGACTCTGCTCGGTGACATGTTCAAGGGCACGGCCGCGGTCCTGCTCGCGCGGCATGCGGCGGGCCATGAGGCCGCACTCGCCGCCGCGCTCGGGGCCTTTCTCGGTCATCTCTTCCCGGTATGGCTCGGCTTTGCCGGCGGCAAGGGAGTCGCGACCTATGTCGGCGTGTTGATCGGGCTGGCCTGGCCGGTCGCGCTCGTCTTCGCCGTCGTCTGGCTCTGCGTCGCCTGGCTGTTCCGCTATTCCTCGCTCGCCGCGCTGACCGCGAGCGCGCTCACGCCGGCGGCGCTCCTTCTCATCGAAGGCCGCGACACGGCGCTGCTCGGTCTCGTGTTGAGCGCGCTGATCTGGATCATGCACCGCGCCAATATCCGCAGGCTCCTCGCCGGGAAGGAGACGAAGATCGACCTTCGATCGCCCCCGCGATCATAACCAGGGGTTGTATCTCCCACGCCGCGGTTGTATCACGGGCGCCTGCGTGATCCGGCGCGGGGGCGTGTGTGGCCGGCGACGTGACATTGAGCGACGAGCAGCGGCTCGACTGGCTGCGCCTCATCCGATCGGACAATGTCGGGCCACGCACGTTTCGCGAATTGATCAATCATTTCGGCGGGGCCGCCGCCGCGCTTGCCGCGCTGCCCGAGCTTGCCCGCCGCGGCGGCGCCACGCGCCCGGGTCGCATCTGCTCGCGCGCGGAGGCCGAGGCCGAACTCGAGGCGGCGCGCGCCGTGGGCGTCGAATTCGTGGCGCTCGGCGAGGCGCGCTATCCGCTGCCCCTGCAGATGATCGACGATCCGCCGCCGCTGCTTGCCGTGCGCGGCAATGCGGCGGTGTTCGACCGCCCGCCGGTCGCCATCGTCGGCGCGCGCAACGCCTCGGCGGCGGGTATCCGCTTCGCGCAGGCGCTCGCGCGCGACCTGGGCAGCGCGGGCTTCGCCGTCGTTTCCGGCCTCGCGCGCGGGATCGATGCCGCCGCGCACCGTGCGAGCCTCGCCTCGGGAAGCGTTGCCGTGCTCGCGGGCGGCCATGGTTGCGTCTATCCACCCCAGCACGCCGATCTCCTCGAATCGATGCTGGCGGAAGGCGCGGCGGTGTCCGAAATGCCCTTCACCTGGGAGCCGCGCGCGCGCGATTTCCCGCGCCGCAACCGATTGATTTCGGGATTGTCCTACGGCGTGGTGATCGTCGAGGCCGCGCGCCATTCGGGCTCGCTGATCACGGCGCAGTTCGCCGGCGAGCAGGGGCGCGAAGTGTTCGCCGTGCCGGGCAACCCGCTCGATCCGCGCGCCGAAGGCACCAACCGGCTGATCAAGCAAGGCGCCGTGCTGGTGACATCGGCGGAGGACGTCATCGCCGCGCTCACGCCGATCATCGCGCGCGGTCGCGAAACGCGGCCTGCGCGCGAGCCGATCTGCACCGAGGGCACGGGCTATGAACCGCGCGCGGACGAGCGCGCACGCATTGTCGGCCTGCTGGGTCCCGTGCCGGTCTCGGTCGACGATCTCGTGCGCCTGTCGCTGAGCACGCCCGCCGCCGTGCGCGCGGTTCTGCTCGAGCTCGAGATCGCCGGCCGTCTCGAGCGCCACGGCAGCGCCATGGTGTCGCTGCTACAAGAGTGAAACGGATTCGAGAGGCACGCGATGCTGGTCCGGCTGGTGTTATGGCTCGCGCTCGCCTGCTGCTGCGCGGGGGCGCGGGCGCAGGATTCATCCTTCGCCGCGTTCCTCGACTCCCTCTGGAGCGACGCGCAGGCGCAGGGGATTACGCGCGCGAGCTTCGATCGCGCCCTGCGCGGCGTCACGCCCGACCCGCGCGTCATCGCCGCCACCAGACGCCAGCCCGAATACGGCAAGCCGTTCGGCGACTACGTCAACGCCATCGTCTCGGCGGATCGCCTCGCGCGCGGCCGCAGGAAGGCGCAGCAATGGGCCGAGACGCTCGAGGCGATCGAAAAGCGGTTCGCGGTGGAGCGCTGGATCCTGCTCGCGCTGTGGGGCATCGAGAGCGACTACGGCGCCGAAAAAGACAAGTGGGACGTATTCCGCTCGCTCGCCACGCTCGCCTATGCGCGCTATCGCCATCCCTATTTCCGCAACGAGCTGATCGTGGCCATGCGCATCCTGCAGGAGCAACGTCTCCCGCGCGAGAAGATGGTGAGCTCCTGGGCCGGCGCCATGGGCCAGACCCAGTTCATGCCGTCGAATTTCGTCGATTTCGCCGTCGACTTCACCGGCGACGGACTGGCCGACATCTGGGACAGCGTACCCGACGCACTCGCCTCGACCGCAAACTACCTGCACCGCTCGCAATGGATTGCGGGCCTGCCCTGGGGCTTCGAGGTGGTGGTGCCGCAAGGCTTCGATTACATGACGAGCCGGGCGAGCTTCGCGGAGTGGAGCCGGCTCGGCCTGCGTCGCGCCGACGGCAAGGCGTTCCCGCGCGACGGGCGTGGCATCCTGTTTTTCCCCGCCGGCAGCCGGGGACCCGCCTTCATCGCCACCGCGAATTTCGCCGTGTTGAAGGAATACAACAATTCGGATGCCTATGCCGTCGCGGTCGGCCATCTCGCCGACCGCCTGCAGGGCGGGGCGCCGTTCAAGGCCGCCTGGCCCGCGGATGATCGCCAGCTCTCGCGCGAGGCGCGCATCGCCCTGCAGAGGAAACTCGCCGCACTCGGCTACAAGGTCAACGACTTCGAGGGCCATATCGACTTCGACCTGCGCGACGACATACGCGCCGAGCAGAAACGGTTCGGCATGGTGCCCGACGGCGCCCCGACCCAGGCGTTGCTCGACCGCCTCGGCGTGCGCATTCCTTGACCCCGGGGCGCGTCGGCACCCGGCCGGCCGGAACCCCTGCGTCGCCGCCGGCAAGACGATCCGGCCTGTCGGATCATTCTCTCATAGATTGTCCTTGGTGATAATACAATCTCAGGTGGTGCTCCGCGGGGAATCGACCGGAGCCGCGATCGTGCCGCATTTGACTGCTTTGCAGCGGGCGCTTGGCGGCGCGATTTGACAGGGGATGCCGCCTTCCCCATGTTCCGGCCAGCCTCAGCCGCCGATTCCGCTGATCCTCGCCGCGGTCTTGGCGGGCAACCCTTTGGATTTTCATGAACATCGTCGTAGTCGAATCCCCGGCCAAGGCGAAGACGATCAACAAATATCTCGGCCCCGGGTACGAGGTCCTCGCCAGTTTCGGCCATATCCGCGATCTGCCGGCGAAGGACGGTTCCGTCGACCCCGACAACGACTTCCGCATGCTCTGGGAGGTCGACGCCAAGTCGCATCAACGCATCAACGATATCGCCCGGGCCCTCAAAAAGGCCGACAAGCTCATTCTGGCGACCGACCCCGATCGCGAGGGGGAAGCCATCTCCTGGCACGTCCTCGAGGTCCTCAAGCAGAAGAAGGCGCTGACGTCGCAGGCCATCGAACGGGTGGTGTTCAACGCCATCACCAAGCAGGCGGTCACCGAGGCGATGAAACATCCGCGCGGCATAGACGCCGCGCTGGTCGACGCCTATCTCGCCCGCCGCGCGCTCGACTACCTCGTCGGCTTCACGCTCTCTCCGGTGCTGTGGCGCAAGCTGCCGGGCGCGCGTTCGGCCGGACGCGTGCAATCGGTCGCCCTGCGCCTCGTCTGCGACCGCGAACTGGAAATCGAGAAATTCGTCGCCAAGGAATACTGGTCGATCACCGCGACGCTCGCCACGCCGCGCAACGAGGTGTTCGAAGCGCGGCTCGTCGGCGCCGACGGACAGAAGATCCAGCGGCTCGACATCGGCTCGGGCGCCGAGGCCGAGGCCTTCACCCGCGACCTCGAAAACGCGAGCTTCAGGGTGGTGAGCGTCGAGGCGAGACCCGCGCGGCGCAACCCCCCGCCGCCCTTCACGACCTCGACCTTGCAGCAGGAGGCAAGCCGCAAGCTCGGCTTCTCGCCGGCGCACACCATGCGCCTCGCCCAGCGCCTCTATGAGGGAGTCGAGATCGGCGGCGAGACCGTCGGCCTCATCACCTATATGCGGACCGACGGCATCGACGTCGCGCCCGAGGCCGTCGCCGCCATCCGCGACATGATCGCGAAGCGCTATGGCGCGCCCTACGTGCCCGAGGCGCCTCGCGTCTACCAGCAGAAATCCAAGACCGCGCAGGAGGCCCATGAGGCGGTGCGACCCACCGACCCCAACCGCCTGCCGTCCGGCGTCGGCCGGCATCTCGATCGCGACCTCGCGCGGCTCTATGAACTGATCTGGAACCGCGCGGTCGCAAGTCAGATGCAGTCGGCCGAGCTCGAACGGACCACGGTCGACATCGAGGCAAAGGCGGCCGGCCGCAGGTTCGAGCTGCGCGCGACCGGCCAGGTGATCAAGTTCGACGGCTTTCTCACCCTCTATCAGGAAGGTTATGACGAACCGAGCGAGGACGAGGAAAGCCGCCGCCTGCCTGCCATGAGCGCCGGCGAGCCGCTCGCCAAGCAGGCGATCGCGTCGACGCAGCACTTCACCGAGCCGCCGCCGCGCTATTCGGAGGCCTCGCTGGTCAAGCGCATGGAGGAGCTCGGCATCGGCCGACCCTCGACCTACGCCGCCATCCTCCAGGTGCTGCAGGATCGCGGCTATGTCCGGGTGGAGAAGCGGCAGCTCGTGCCCGAGGACAAGGGCCGGGTCGTGGTCGGGTTTCTCGAGAGCTTCTTCTCGCGCTACGTCGAATATGATTTCACCGCCAATCTCGAAGAGCAGCTCGACCGCATCGCCAATCACGAGATCGATTGGCGACAGGTGCTCCGCGACTTCTGGGTCGACTTCATCGGCGCGGTCAACGAGATCAAGGACCTGCGCGTGACGCAGGTGCTCGATGCGCTCAACGATCTGCTCGCCCCGCACATCTTTCCCCCGCGCGCCGACGGCGGCGACCCGCGCCAGTGCCCGCAATGCGGCACGGGCCGGCTCTCGCTCAAGCTCGGCCGGTTCGGCGCATTCATCGGCTGCTCGAACTATCCCGATTGTAATTTCACGCGACAGATGACGCCCGGTTCCGCCGCCCACGGCGGCGCGAACGGGGTCAAGGTGCTGGGCGAGGATCCGGAAACCGGGCTGGAAGTCTCGCTGCGCGTGGGCCGCTTCGGCCCCTATGTCCAGCTCGGCGAACAATCCAGGGACAAGGGTGCCCCGAAACCCAAGCGCGCCGGCCTCCCGAAAGGCCTCGCGCCGGAAGATGTGGATCTCGAAAAGGCGTTGGCGCTGCTCGCGCTGCCGCGGCAGGTCGGCCTCCACCCCGAAGACGGCGAGCCGATCATCGCCGGTGTCGGCCGGTTCGGACCCTATGTGAAGCACGGCCGCACCTATGCCAGCCTCGACGACGGCGACGATGTGCTCAAGATCGGGCTCAATCGCGCGGTCACATTGATCGCGGAAAAGAAGGCCAATCCCGGTCGCGGCCGCCGTTTCCGCGGCGATCCCGGCAGGAGTCTCGGCGAGCATCCCGACAAGGGCGGCGCCATCCTTGTCAAGAACGGCCGTTATGGACCCTATGTCAGCCACGACGGGGTCAATGCCACGCTGCCGAGCGACGTGACCCCCGATACCGTCACCCTGGAACAGGCCGTGGGCCTGTTGGAGGCGCGCGCGGCCAAGGTCGCCAAGGCGCGGCCCGCCCGCCGCGCGGCCGGGCGGCAGGGCGGCAAGCCGACCAAGTCGACGGCGGCGAAGGCGGCCGCGCCCCGGCCGAAGAAGCCGGCCAAGAGCAAGGCCGCGCGGGCCATCAAGGCCGCCGAGTAGCGAAGCGCGCCTGCAATCGCTACATTGCCTGCATTCACAAGCGCCGGCGGCGGCGCGGGATCCTTGCGTTTGAACCGAAACAGCAAAGCGACGGCCTCGCTTCCTTCCACGGACCAACTCATCGCCTTCATCCGCGAACGACCCGGCAAGGTCGGCACGCGCGAGATCGCGCGCGCGTTCGGGCTGAAGAATGCGCTGCGTGCCGACCTCAAACGCGCCTTGCGGGACCTTGCCGAGGCGGGCGTGATCGAGAGGCGCCGCCGGAAGCTGCATCCCACCGGCACCCTTCCCTCGACCGTGCTCGCGGCGATCCGCGCGCGCGACTCCGACGGCGATCTCGTCGCGGTCCCGGACGAATGGGACGAGGACGAACGCGGACCGGCGCCGCGAATTTTCATTCCCGCGGCGCGCAAGCCGCGTCCCGGCGAAGCCGCCGGGATCGGCGACCGGGTGCTGCTGCGCGTGGAGGCCGCGGAGGACGGCTATCGCGGCCGCGTCATTCGCATCCTGGCGCATCCGAAGCATCGCATGCTCGGCGTTTTCCGCGCCCTGCCGCACGGCGGCGGACGCATCGAACCGATCGACAAGAAGATGCTCGGCCGGACGCTCGCGGTCCCGGCCGGCGCGACCGGCGCCGCACGCGACGGCGATCTCGTCGCGGTGGAAACCGCGCGCGCCTCGCGCCTCGGTCTGCCCAGCGGTCGCGTGGTCCAGACGCTCGGCTCGCTGCGGAGCGAACGGGCGGTGAGCC
>Ga0209810_1002108_pt1 | contig 25334 bp, 25 predicted proteins | sample Coa_R1_7_FD_187159 | JGI IMG/M metagenome (GOLD analysis project Ga0209810, IMG submission 187159) | Surface soil microbial communities from Centralia Pennsylvania, which are recovering from an underground coalmine fire - Coalmine... | ecosystem: Environmental > Terrestrial > Soil > Unclassified... | reverse complement strand
CAACTCCGACCCTCCTTTGTCGGCGACCGCGTGCCATTCTGGGGCTCTTGCCCGTGTCGTGAACGCTTCGCGTGCTAGCGGAGCGACTGACATGACTACCATACCGTTCTCTCCGACAAGCTGCTAGAGGAGGGCCGCGCCGGGCATAGCTGAAGCTGTCAGGAATGGGGGAGATAGCCATTGCTCTGCTACCCACGCGCGTTTTCTTTGGCTATAATACACACAGGAATGACCCATTACAGTGAACTCTCAGGAGTGTGTTATGCCACAGCAACAGCAACAACAACAATACGCCGACCTTGACCTGTTGGCGGTTTTTCCTGATCGGGAGAAGGCGGAGGCGGCGGCATCGAAACTGCGGAAAGAGGGCTTCAACGAGGAGGAGATTGTGCGCCCGGCAGCCGGGACGGTCATAGGCAGCGGCCAGTTCCGCGAACATGGGCCGAACACGAACCGGGGCGCGCAATTTCTCCAGACGACGCGCAGCCGTCCCAACCCCGGCGTCGTCGTTCTCCTTGCCCTCGTCATCGGCCTCGTGCTGGCGGTCATTATGTTCGCCCTGCACTTCGCCTTTGCCGCGCTGCCGGAGCCGACTTCCACCATCATCGGGGCCGTCGTGGGCATCATCATCGGCGCGCTCATCGGCCTGCTGCGGCGCGGCCCCGTGCGCGGCAACATCGGCCAGAATATGGCCCAGGTCAGCGCCGCCACGCGCACCCCCACCGACTACATCGCCGTCGGCGTGCGCTTCCAGGACCCGACCAACGTCAGTCGCACCTCCCGCGCCCGCGCCATCCTCATCAACAACGGCGGCAAAATCGACCGCAGCGTCGGACGGCGGGAATAAACCCTATCATTCAAAGAGAGGCTGGCATCTGCGAAAGATGCCAGCCTCTCTTTTTTTGCCGCTTTCATACCATTTGAGAATGAACTCAACCATGTCATGCTGAGCGAAGCTTGCGGGGGCAAGGAGCTACAGCCATGTTAAGAAGATATGGCGCAACCCCCATTACGAGATAAACATTGTCACCCTGCACAAAATAGCGCAGACGTTAGGAGTACCCACGTCTACGCTGATTGAAGACGTACCAGAAACAATAATGCAGCTACCCCACCCTGCGCAACGGCCAGACCAGCACATCCTGCTGTCGCGCGTAATGCAGCAAGGGGGGGGTATCGGGTAGACGAACGCCGTCGGCGTGGGCGACGGTGTTGGTAACAAGTTCGAGTTCTGCCGCTTGCAGGGGCCACCGGGGATGGTGGATGTGGGCGCGATAGACCTGGTTGCCGCGCACGACGGTGTAGAGGCAGTATCGTTCGGTGAACCAGTATTCCAGGCTGTCGCGCCCGGCGAGGAAGACGGGACCGGTCGGGCGGTAGCTGCCGATGAAGTCTGCGGTCGCGGGGGGATGATGGAAGCGATGGCTGCGGTAGTGGATGGTGCCTTTGATGTTGTTGCACTGCATGGCGGCATGAAAGTAGGGCAGGGAAAAGAACTGGCGGGCCAGGCGAACGGCGATGCGGTTGCTGGCATCCAGGCTGAAGAAGTAGACGCCGGGGATACCATTGAGGGTGACATAGGTGCGCACGTTCATCTCGACGAACTGCGAGAGGCCCGGCACGGATGCAGTCAGGCGCGGGTGTACGTTGGTCATGCGAAATGGGACGACGCCGACCCAGGCCTGCCCCTCAAAGGTATCGAGGGAGAGCGTGGGCGGAACGAGGGGGCGCAGCGTTTCCGGCGCGAAGGGCCAGTGGGCAAACAGCAGCTCGTGCCAGGATTGCGTCATGATCCAGGGGCCAGCGGGCAGGGGATAGGGGCGATGAACAACATCCTGTAAAATAGCCTTCGCGTTCACGGTGGCCCTCCTGTTTTCCTGACACTTTTATTACTATAATAAATGATAGCGTCTCAGAGGAGGGAGCTTCAAATGATGGTGCCGCTCTCATGCAACGGCTAGCCGACGTGTCTGTTGCACCACTTCCTGATAGCCCTGCATGAGACAATCCATTGCAGATTCCCAGGAACGCTGTCGCGCCTCGTCAAGGGCAGCCTTTCCCATGCGCTGGCGGAGTGTGGCGTCTTGCAGCAAGCATTGCAACCGCTGCCGGTAGCTCACTGCCTGCTTCTCCTCGTCGACCTGCTGGATGTCGAGGAGGCCGGTGTGGCCGTCGCTGACAAGGTCGCAGACGCCAGGCGAGTTCAGGGCAACAACAGGGAGACCAGAGGCCATTGCTTCCAGGACGACCTGGCCGAAGGTTTCTGTGCGCGAGGGGAAGGCAAAGATATCCGCCGAGGCGTAGGCTTTTGCCAGAGCTTCGCCGCGCAGGTAGCCGGTAAAGGTAACCGGCAGGCCCGCGAATTCCTGCCGTATTTCAGCAGTCGCCGGGCCATCGCCGACAATCACCAGGTGGCAATGCCGGGTTTCCAGCTTCCTGTATGCTTGAACAAGCAGGCGCAGGTTTTTTTCCCAAGAGAGGCGGCCAACATAGAGCAACACGACAATGTTTTCAGGTTGTTCTCTGTTCTCCAGCCAGCAGGAACGCAACGCTTTGCTTCTCTGCCCCGGATAAAAAAGGGTGGTATCGACGCCGCGTGGCCAGATGCGCACATGTTGAAAGCCCTGCGCTTGCAGCAAACGAGCAGTAGAGGGGGAAGGGCAGTAGGTCAGATCACAGTGATTGTGGATCAGGCGGTTGTACTGCCACATCGGCTCTGAGAAGGGTGCAAAGCCAAAGTGCTGGCAGTACACGGCGAGGTTGGTATGGTAGGAAGAGACCAGAGGTTTGTTCAACAGGCGTGCGGTCACCAGCCCGGCAGCGCCCAGCACTACAGGATCGACCAGATGAACGACATCGGGATCAAATTCCTTGAGGCGGCGCACAAACAAGGGACGAAAAAAGTTTAAACGCAGCTCTGGATAAAAGGGTAATGGCACACCGACAGTACCAACGACTTCAGCGCCAGCATATTCCTCCATCCCGCTCTCTGGGCCGAGCAGCAGCGCCTGCTGCCCATGAGCATGCAGGTACTCCAGTAGCATTGCCAGAGTGCGAGTGACGCCATCCAGTTTTGGCAAAAAATTTTCAGTAACAATCGCGACACGCATCATCATCACCGATCAGATCATTATGCTTCCTTTTCCATCAATAACTGTAGCTGCCGCACGTTATCAGGAAGTTAAAAATGGTTCAGAAACCTGTAAAAATCGGGTAAGGTTTTCTCGCAGGATGTTAAATAATGTTGCGCATTGACGGACGAAAGTGCGCGCCAGGACTGGTAATAGAGGGCATATTCGTATACAATATACCCATAGAGATAAAGGGCTTTTCCTGGGCAAACACGGCATGAGTTTACTTCGGGGAAGATGCGCTATGACCAGAGCTTCGTTCATACGATCAGGACCAGAGATAGATATCGAGGAGTTGCAGCGACTGCGGGCGCGGTTGCTGCCGCCATACCGGGTGATTCTTTTCAACGACGATTACAACGAAATGGACTATGTCGTTTTCGCTCTCCTGCACGCCGTCAGCAGCCTGACCCAGCAGGAAGCGGAGCAGATCATGCTGACCGCGCATCTGACGGGTAACGCCATCGTCATCGTCTGCCCGAAAGAGACGGCAGAATACTACCAGGAACGCCTGCTCAGCTATGGCCTCACCGCGACTATAGAACCCGATTAGTTGCGGCCCGATCAGTTTACTCCGGTGGTATACTTCCTGTAGCTCTCATGCGTACCTGAATAGGATGGGATGGCCGAGCAGGGTGAATACGGTATTACGCCTGTCAGAGATAGTGCAAAAGTCCGGCTATTCTTGTACAATTCAGCCATTGACGTGCAGGCAGTTTGCGAGTAGAATCTATATTAGCCTGGGTGGAATGCTCTGACAACGGTGCGCTGCATTACACCATGCACGTCGCTGATCATAACGAGGCTAAAATGATACTGTTTATCATGCTCCACCAGGAGGAGAGTCACAATGGTTCAGTTCTGGCGAGCGAAAACCAGGGATGAGGCAGACACGCTCAAAACCGCTCCTGAAGTAGGAGCAACGGGCGATATCGCCGTCATCGTCGATGGGAAGAAGCTCGATAACGAATTAGTCCGTCTCGCCTGTTTCATGGCGAGAAAAGCGAAACGCAAAGTTCATATCGTTCACATAATCGAAGTTCCACGCACGTTACCCCTCCACGCGAACATCCGCACCAAAGAGACCGAAGCAGCCGACAAACTCCTGCAAGCCGCCATGTCCATCGCGAGCGAAACCGGCTGTGACGCCGTCGCAGAGGTGGTAGAGGCACGTGACGCCGGCGCGGCCATCGTCGACGAGGCCCGCGACCACGATTGCGCGCTCATCATGCTTGGCATGGTTCGCGACACGGAACATAAGAAGGTAAGCAACGATTTTGGCAAAACCATCCTGTACGTCCTCAACAATGCGCCTTGCCGCGTCTGGATCGTCCAGGATCGTCAGAAAAGCAGCCAGAAGCAGCTATCTGTATAGATGTGTGAGCCACGCCCCGGCCAGCCCACTGGCCGGGGCGTGGCTCACACATCTCTTCTTTTCACTTTTCGCCTCTCATCACTTTCCTATGGTATAATAGAAGTACATAGATTGGCTTTCCCCTGTGTACGTTCTGTTTACTGCGAGGTATGATTGAGAGGTGTAAAGAGACATGACCGATTCCAGTTCCAATGGCGGCCCCGGAGGGGCGGCAGCGCAAAACCATCAGCGGACTCATAAAGATTACTATACCGCTCTCTACCAGGCCGCGCTGGCTTTTTCCTACAGCCTTGACTTGAATGAGGTATTGCAGAGCGTCGTCAAGAGCATCACCGAGGCCATGCAGGTCAAGGGCTGTGGGCTGCGCCTGCTGAACCCCCGGACGGGGCAACTTCAGATTGTCGCGGTCTATGGATTGAGTAGTGACTATATCGCCAAAGGCCCTGTCGAACTGGCGCATAGCCCGATCGATAGCGAGGCCATGTGCGGGACGCCGGTGGTCATTGAAGATATCGAGACCGATACGCGCTTCCAGTATAAAGAGGCGGCGAAACGCGAGGGCATCGTCTCTGTGCTGTGCGTCCCGTTAGAGGTGCGCGGCGAGGCCATCGGCGTGCTGCGCGTCTACACAAGTGAGCCGCGCACCTTCCACGAAGACGATATCCAGTTCCTCTCCGTTCTGGCCAGCCTGGCCGCGCTCGCCATCACCAACGCTAACCTCTACGAGAACCTGAAATACGCCTATGATGGCGTTATGGATGTCCTGTGGGGTACCAGCAGCGTCGAGATCGCCTGACCCGACTACCACTACGGAACCGGCGCTAATGGATCAGCGTATTGGTCAGATATGGCGAGGTGAAGGTGGTGTACTCGCCGCTGCGCTTGCCCGGCACGGGGAAGAGGCGCGCCGAGAGCGGCTTGTTCAGCCGCAGCGCCATCGTCGCCACGTCCAGCAACATATGCGCGATCTCTTCTGCTGGCATATCGCCGGGCAGGGGGATTGTATCCAGCCCGGTGCCGCAGACCGAGGAATAAAGGAGCAACTGCTGTGCATTGACCAGCCCGTTGGCCCAGCGTTGGCCCAGCAGCGCATCTTCCAGCACGGGCAGCATCAGGCCGCAATAGCCACAGGTGGGCAGTCCCGTCTCCTTCAGGGCGTAGGTCAGCGTGGCGCTCACGGCGACCGAACCGGGCGTGCCGAACTGTCTATCCCCCAGAGCTTCCAGCCCCGTCACGATGCTATCATCGCCCATCGGCGCGGGCGAAAGATCGATGCCGCCGAAACTTATCCCCTGCTCAGCCGCTAATTGCTCTGCCAGCGCCACCACCGGGGTAGCCTGTTCGAGCAGCGCCCCGCGCACCCACTCGCTGGCCGCCATAAGGTGTCTCTCCTGCCCGTCACCATTCCATGCCTGCGCCGCCCTGGCGATGATGCCAGCGCCTTGCAGGCCGAGCGAGAGGCTATCCGTATCCGTATCAGGGTCGGCATGGTAGGCAGCAGGAAAGAACGCGCCGCCGGGCGGCACGCAGGCCAGCATGGCGAAGCGAAAATTGCCGAAACCCTCCTCCGTCTCCTGCGCCAGCCGCCGGATGACTCGCGCCGTCGGCAGCGCCGCCTCCTGGCGCAGCCCCATTGCTGGCAGCGCAAGCTGGACCGTCGCGTTCAGCGCGCTCGTCTCGGCCAGCAGATCAGCAATGACCTCAATGCGCTCCAGAGGGAAATCGGGCCGCGCCGCCATTGCGGGTCCCAGCGAGCAGAAAGCAATTCCCACGTCATCCAGCATCTGCTGCAACTCTCGCACATAGGTCAGCAAGGCGGCAGGCGACCGGTCTGGCAGAGCGTCAAAAAGCGGGCGGGTCGAGATGCGCAGCGTCTGCACTTCGTAGCCCACCTCCGCATAGCGTTGCCCGGCGCGCCGCAAGATCGCTGCTGCCCGCTCGATGTCCTCCCTGCGCAACGGGTGCGCCTGCGCCATCCCCAGCGTCACAGTACGAATCGGTGTCGATGACATACTATTTTCCCCTTGTATAAGTTGCACAAAAATAGAACGAAAGAAATCGGCAGAGGAAGAGATTTCTTGCGTCATAGATACCCTGTCTTCATCTGATCTGACAATAAATACTAATAAGCCTACAATACATCACGGCTCATTTATAAGGGCCGTTTCAAGCGGCAAAGAGAACCCGCGCCTTCTATTATACACATCCTTCATACCCTTTCCAACAAAGTGCAGGACTGCTGTTTTTCCTATCTCCCCTTGACGAACAAAATTTCGTCCTGTACACTTCCAGCAAGGGAGAAAAGCTGGCACGTTCTTTTTCGTGTCACAAACAACACAACAGGGGGTCGCTGGATGGCAGAACCCGATCAGAGAGGGCGGGCGCAAATGGATGCGACACCGCAGGAATGTTTTCTCTGCGCCCTTGACCCGCACCCTTGCACGCAAAAACGCATCGAGGGGACTATCCGGGCCGTAGCGGAACGCAAGGTGGATGGCGAATGGATACCGTTCATCACGCTCAACACCGGAACCGCGCTTATTTCTTTACAGTTGACACACTACTATCTGAGCCTGGTGCGCGAATTGAAACGGCTGGCGCAGCAGGCGCCGGAGAAGCCGCTGCGCGGCTACCGCCTCATGTTGCGCGTCTATCACCTGCCGCCTATGACGCATAGCAGCACGTTCAAGGACTGGCCCGTACATCACTATCAGGCCAATCAATACACGCTGGCCGTGCTGGAACCAGACATCCTGCTCAACATCACCGATCTCAGCCAGTCCGAATATTGTTCGCGGCAGTATCTGCTGAAGCAACTGGTGCCGTCCGCGCCCTCGGCTGCGGCCATGAGCGGAAACCTGGTCCATCACAGCTTCAAGGAACTGCTCAAAGAACACGATCGCGGCGCGCTCATGCACGGCCACGCCGGTGAAGAGGAGACGCCGCTGGCCACGCTGCAACGCCACTTCGAGCAAGAGCTGGAACGCAGCAGCATTGATCTCGCGCTGGCCGGCCTCTCCGCAACGGCCATGCGCGAGCGCGTCGAGCCGCACCTGAGCAGCCTGGCCAACTGGTTCGCTCAGGAACGTTCCACGCTGTGGGATATGCCCGCCAGCTACCTGGAGACGCCGGGCGGCGATGTGAGCGAGCAGCAGAGCGAGAATATGGTGCGCGCCGAAACGTTCCTGCTCGCCCCGGAGATTGGCTTGCGCGGTCGCCTTGACCTGCTCTGGCAGCAATCGAGCCGCCAGCGCCTGCTGGAACTCAAAACGGGGGCGTTCAGCGGCGACGCGGCTAAACAGGAGCATCGCTGGCAGGTATTCGGCTACCACGCGCTGTTGACGGTGCGCCGAGACCCGCGCATGAAACGCGCCCTAGCCACCCTGCTCTATAGCTCCACGCCCGGTGCGGCAACAGCCTTTCCTGTGCATTTCTCCATCCTCAACATGCAGCGCGTCAATGAGGTGCGCAACCTGCTCGTCCTGGGCCACCTCACCGGCATCGCGCCCGCGCCGCCCGGCCCTTCGCGCTGCACGCGCTGCTCCCTGCTGGCCCACTGCGAGCAGATCTCCTCGCTGCTCGGCTGGCAGCCCCCACAGCCCGATAGCGCCGCCAACGGCGATGGAGCCATCATAAACGACGCCGCCCGCGCGCCCCGGCCCGCAGTGACGGCGGAAGACCGGGCCTTCTTCGCAAAATTCTACCGCCTGCTGCGCATCGAAGGGCTGGAAGGCGAAAAGCACCAGGCGCTGCTCTGGCAGGAGACGCTGGCCGAACGCGTCGCGCGCGGCGCGGCCATCCAGCAGCTCGTGCCGCTCGGCGCGCCGCAGCCAACCGGACAGGGCGAATGGTGGCAGACATTTCGCTGTGAAAACACCTCTGAACTGCGCGCCGGAGATGAAATCCTGCTCAGCGACGGCGATCCGGTGACGGGCGAGGTGGTGACCGGCACCGTCGTGGCCATTAGCGCCGAACAGGTGACGGTCTGGACGCCCGAACTGATCTCCCACCCCGGACGCATCGACAGCTACGACACCGACCGCGTGCATATACGCACGCTCAAGAATCTCCCGCGCTGGCTGCTGGTCGATGCTCGCCTGCGCGCCCTCGTCGCGGGCCAGCTTCGCCCAACCTTCCAACAGTTCACGGTGCCGACGCGCCCGGATTTCAACGTCGAGCAAAACCAGGCGGTCGAGCGCGCCATGCAGATGCGTGATTACCTGCTGGTGCATGGGCCGCCGGGTACCGGCAAAACCGCCGTCATCGCCGAGATCGTCAAACGCCTGCACGCGCAGGGGCAGCGTGTCCTGCTCGCCGCCTTCACCAACCAGGCCGTGGACAATATGCTCAAACGCTTAGAGAAAGAGGGCTTCCGCGACTACCTGCGCCTGGGACACGAACGCAGCGTCGACCCCGCCATCCAGCAGCGACTGCTCAAAACGCTGGCATTGTCGCAGACAGGAACCGTGCATGGCTCGCACAACGCGAACGGTAGCACAGACCATCCAACCGGCAAAGACGAAGACACGGAGAGAGAGGAACAAGAGAACGCTGTACGCGCGCTGCTGCAAGAGATGAGCGTCGTGGCCTCGACAACCGCCACGTGGTCGTCAGATACCTACGATTTTCTCTTCCCTGCCGGGGCCGAGGGCGACCAGCCCTGGCAGTTCGATGTCGCCATCATCGATGAGGCAGGCCAGTTGACCATCCCCGCCATTCTGGGCGCGCTGCGCTTCGCGAAACGCTTCATTCTGGTGGGCGACGAGAAGCAGCTTCCACCCCTGGTATTGAGCGCAGAGGCAGCACAACAGGGCCTCTCGGAATCCCTCTTCGGCTACCTGAAACGCCTGGACGATGGCTATATGAAAGACCATGCGGGTGAGATCAGCGCCTGCGTGCCTTTGCGCGTGCAGTACCGCATGCATCAGGATATCTGCGAGTTTGCTTCCAGGATGTTTTATGAGGGAAAGCTGGTCGCGCATCCCTCGGTTGCGCGTCGCCAGTTAGAAGTGACGAGACGGGGCATGAAACTGGCGGGGGAAAGCAACGAGCTTGCGCGCGCGCTCACACCCCTGCTCCCAACCGTCTTTTTAGACGTGCGCGAGACAGGAGAGATTCAGGCAAAGACGAGCGACGCGGAAGCGCGGACGGTGCGTGATGTGGTAGCAGGGCTGCTGGCCCGGGGGATTGAGGAGAAGGATATCGGCATTATCGCGCCCTATCGCGCCCAGGTTGCGAACCTGCGCCGCCACCTGTTCGATACCGATAGCGAGAACAGCAAGGGCGGCCAGGGGGGATTGCCGCTCGATTCTTCGCTGATTGTCGATACGGTTGATCGCTTCCAGGGAGGTGAGCGCAAGGTGATTATTATTTCCTTCGCCACCGGCAGCGCGCCCGGTCCTTCCAGCCTGTTGCGCGACTTCCTCACCAACCCCAACCGGCTCAATGTGGCCCTGACACGCGCGCAACGCAAGTTGATCCTGGTTGGCAATGCGCACGCGCTGAAGACGCTGCCGGTTTTCAAAGAACTTCTGCGCTATTGCAGGTCTAAAAACACATTGATTTCGCTGGCATCGTCGGCAGCTACTGTCCCTACGCCTCGCTGAGCAGCGCCGCCAGCTGGTGCATGGGCGATGTTGCATCGAGCTGTATCGATAGATTGAGAAACGAATAGCAGGCGTGTTCCAGAGCAGAAGGCGCGTGCGCGTGCAGGTGCTGGCCCTGCAAAATGCCTTCGGCGGCATCTTTCAGGTTCATGAAGATACGGAACGGCCCGTTTGCTTCGTGGTAATGATCGCGAAATTGTTGCAGGCCCAGACCGGTCAGCACCAGAATAGTGTGGACACCGGCAGCCAGGCCCGCGCGCACGTCGGTCATACTATCGCCGATGAAGATGGCATCTTTCAAGTCAATACCCAGTTCGTCGCGGGCGCGCAGCAGTTGTCCGGGGCGCGGCTTGCGACAGGGACATCCGGCATCCTTCGCGTGCGGGCAGTAATACACCTTCTCGATCACGCCGCCCACCTCCGCGATAGCGGCGACCATACGGCTATGAATCTCTTCCACCGTCTCCGGTGCGATAATGCCGCGCGCCACCCCTGCCTGATTGCTACAAACCACAATGCGATGCCCGGCCCGCGTCAGACAGGCGATAGCCTCGCGCGCACCCGGCAGAAAGCGAAATTCATCCCAACTTTTAACATAATCCGCCCGATTCTCGTTAATCACCCCATCCCGATCAAGAAAAATTGTCGACACTACGGCACCTCAACTCAAATCAAAGAGTCCTGGCCGGAAAAACCTTTTTTGCCGCCAGGCCTGGAAAAACCCTATATGTCATTGATATCGACCAGCCCCTTTTTCATGGCGTAGATGACCACCTGGGAACGGTCGTAGATATCCAGTTTACGATAGATGTTGCTGATGTGGTTGCGCACAGTCTTCTCGCTGATGGCAAGGGCGCGCGCGATCTCTTTGGCCACCAGCCCTCTGGCAACCAGCACCAGCGTCTCCATCTCACGGGAGGTCAGGCCGTCATAACTCTGCGCTTTTTCAGGATTCTGTCGGTCCAATAATTGCATCATCCGGGCAGCAATATCGGGTGCAGTAACCTGTTCTCCATTATAGACCGCGCGAATGGCAGAGACAAGACCAACAGTAGAAATGTCTTTCAGCACGTAGCCGTTGGCCCCTGCCGCCAGGCCTTCCAGTACGTAGCCATCGGCGGTGAAGGTGGTGAGCAGAATAACTCTGGTTTCCGGCAGTTCGGCTTTGATCTGGCGCAGGGCTTCAATGCCATTCAGATGGGGCATCTTGACATCCATCAAGACGACATCCGGGCGCAACTGGCGCGCCAGTTCGACGGCTTCCAGCCCGTTGCCGGCGGAGCCGATGACCTCAATGAAGGGTTCGCCATTGAGCATGCCCACAATACTCTCGCGAAACAGGCGCTGGTCATCGGCCACCACAATACGGATGTGCGGCCTGCTCTGCTCCCCGACAGCGCGACTGCCGGTGCGCGTATGCATCACTTCTTCCAGTTGAATTGACATCGAGTTCACCTCCCGCAAAACGCTTTCCATCATTCAAAAGCCGTTAAGGCATCGGGATTGCTATATCCAGCCGCGTCCCTTTCCCCGGCTTGCTCTCAATCGATACCTGTCCACCAAGCAGCGCGGCCCGCTCGCTCAGCCCGATCAGCCCCTGCTGGTAGCCAGCCGGGGGCGAAGGCAACGGCGCGGCAGCGGACATGCCCACGCCATTATCGCCAATACTGATATGCAGATGTTCTTCAAGCTTAAACAGGAAAAGGGTGATTTTGCTCGCCTGCGCATGTTTGCGAATATTAGTGAGGGCCTCACGCACCATCGCATAGATATTGGTCGTATAATCATCCGGCAATGGCTGGGGCCAGTCGCTGCATTCATAGATGACCCTGTAGCCGCTGCGCTGAAACTCGGCCAGTAATGCGGTAATTGCCGCTTCCAGACCGGCCTCAAGCTCGCTTCCCCGGCGCAGGCCGCCCAACGTCTGGCGCATCAGCAGCAGGCTATCGCGGGCCAGTTCCTGCCAGACCTGTAATTTCTCGGCGACCTCGGCGCTCACCTCATTGCAGGCAGGCAGGCGGCGGGTACGAAAATACTCAAGGTCGACCACCAGCGCGGTTAGCGACTGCACCACACCATCATGCAACTCTCTGGCGAGCCGCCGCCGCTCGGCTTCCTGCGCCATAGCCATAGCCGACGAATCTACCATCGTTATCATGGAAGCTACCTCCCCTTGCAGTTATTCCTCTTGCTCCTGTATCCCCTCTCCAATCACCCTGCCAGCACGTTTCCTTTTCTGTCATGAGACATATATACCCTGTTCGAGTTAATCTTTCATGGAAGAAGCATGTTATACGGGTTGAGATTTATCAATATAGGCGTTGAGATCTTAACCTTTCAGGTTATTTACCTCAGCTTTGTGCGGGAACATCCTGCCCCGTTGCAGAGTTCATGCCCGGTTGCCGGCGCAGTTTGCCTGGTATACTCTGGGCGTCTGTCCCCTGTGTATCAGTCTTTTTCCCCGTTCCAGCTTTTTATCACAATGCCGCTCTCAATATCCTGCGGCTCGGATGGAGCCGTCAACCGGCGTGTGCCGGTTGAGAGGCCCTCCGCTGTAGCGGCAGGGAGTCGTTACCGGCTTGCACCTCCCGCTCTCCATGTCATATGCTGGTAGCACGGGCGCAGCCAGTTGCTATTTGTATAGGGAAGCAGGAGGGCAAGCGTATGGCGAACAGGAGCATTCTCGTCGTCGGCAGTTTGAATATGGATCAGATTGTGCGCGTGCCGCGCCTGCCCAGACTGGGCGAGACGTTGCTGGGGGCAGGCTCGCTCAGGCTTGTTCCCGGCGGCAAAGGGGCGAACCAGGCGGTGGCGATGGCCCGGCTCGGCGCGGGCGTCGCGATGGCCGGGCGCGTGGGCAGCGACCCCTTCGGCGAGCGTCTGCTGCATGCGCTGCGGCGCGATGGCGTCAATACCGACCTCATCGCCGTTGACTCGCAAGAGGCCAGCGGCACGGCCTTTATTTTCCTGATTCCCGATGGGGATAATGCCATCGTGGTGGCGGCAGGCGCCAATAGGCGCATGGGAGAGGACGCCACACAGCTCGCGCGCATCAATGACGCGCTGGCCGGGGCGCTGGCGCTGGCGCTGCAACTGGAAATTCCCCTGGCAACGGTGATCTCTCTGGTTGCCGCCGGTCATCACGCGGGCGTGCCGGTTGTTCTCAACCTGGCGCCCGCGCAGCCGCTGCCGGAGGAGACGCTGCGCCAGGTCTCGCTGCTGGTCGTCAATGAGAACGAGGCCAGCCTGCTCTGCGGGCAGCGCGTGGAGACGCTGGAAGACGCGCGTATCGTGGCGGCAGTCCTGCGCGAAAAGGGCATCCAGCAGGTCGCAATCACGCTGGGCGCGCAGGGGGCCTTACTCGCCGTCGGCACCGATAGCGGCAGTACGCGCACATTCTACCAGCCTTCACCCGCCGTACAGGTTGTAGACACCACCGCCGCCGGTGACTGCTTCGTCGGCGCCCTGACCGTCGCGCTGACAGAGGGACAGGCCCCCGAAGCGGCGTTACGCTTCGCCGTCTATGCCAGCGCGCTGAAGGTGACAAAATTTGGCGCGCAATCCGGCCTGCCCACCCGCGCGGAAGTTGAGGCATTTGAACGCTCGCACGGAGTGTAGTATAGAGAGAGAGGTATTCTATGGTGCGCATGATTCTCGATACCGACCCTGGCATTGATGATGCACTGGCGATCTTCCTCGCCATTGCCTCGCCAGAGGTGCAGCTTGAGGCTATCACGACGGTGAGTGGAAACGTCCCCGTCGAGCAGACGACGCGCAATGCGCTGGCGCTGCTGGAACTGGCGGGCAGCCCGCATATCCCCGTCGCGCGCGGCTCCGCCCGCCCGCTCGTGCGCAAGCCGGTCGATGCCGCCTACGTGCATGGGCATAACGGGCTGGGCAATATTGAACTGCCCGCACCAAAGATCAAGCCCGTCCCTCAGCACGCGGTCGACCTGATGATCGAGAAGATTATGGCCGCGCCGGGCGAGATCAGTCTGGTGGCCATCGGCCCTCTGACCAACCTGGCCCTCGCCGTGCGCACGGAACCGCGTATCGCGCAGCGCGTGCGCGAGGTGGTCATCATGGGTGGCGCGCTGCGCGTACCCGGCAATACCACCCCGGCAGCCGAATTCAACATTTATGCCGACCCGCAGGCCGCGTCCATCGTCCTGCACGGCGGCTGGCCCATTCGCCTCGTCTCGCTCGACGTGACTAATATCACCTGCCTGCAACGCGAACAGGTCAATCTGCTGGCACGCTCCGGCGGCAAAGTCACAAAGTTCATCCAGCGCATGCTCGATTATTATTTCGATGTCTTCGGCCCCGTCTACGGCGTCAGCGCCTTCCAGATGCACGACCCGCTGGCGCTGGCCGCCGCCTTCCAGCCCGACCTCATCACCTGGGAAGCCAGTTTCGTAGATGTCGAACTCAGCGGCACCCTCACCCTCGGCGAGACCGTCGGCTACTTCCATCGCCCCAACGCTCCCGCCCCCAACACCCTCGCCTCCGTCGCCGTCGACTCGAAACAGTTCATCCAGCTCTTCATGAAACGTATCGAGGCGTATTATTACAAGGGCGGAGCGTAGAACAAAGGATGCATATAACCATATCATGCCCTGAAAAAAGCATCATCGGCCTGTCATTCTGAGCGCATAAGCTTTGCCGCAATTTCGTAAATATCTGAGCGATCACCCTGCCTGTGTATGCCCACTGCGACGACAACTACGATAACGCGCTCCCGCTCAACCCGGTAAACAATACGATATCGCTGCCCGATGGCTCGCACACTGCGCAGGCCTGAAAGTTCATTCTGTAATGGCTTGCCCTGGCGTTCAGGATCATTTGCCAGTTGCTCAATCCGCTTGAAAAGATTCTCACGAACCCGTTTATCCGTGATTCTCCGAAGATGCTTCAGCGCATCTTCCGTAATCTCAACCCGCCAGTTCATTCAAGTTCTAATGCGCGCCGGGCTTCCTCAAGAGAAACCGTTCTGCCTTCCTGCAAGGCTATCATCCCTGCGCGAATTTCCGCCATCAGCTCGGCGTCCTGCAAAATTTCGATAGTCTCTTGCATGGCCTCTATCTGCTGGCGCATCCTTTCTATCTCTTCACGCATGGCTTCATAGTTCTTCATGGAAAGAATAGTCGCGATGGGAGAGCCGCGACGGGTTACCGTCACCGGCTCGCTCTCATCCAGAAGCTCCGGCAAGTGCATTATCTCCTCTCTTAATTTAGTAATAGGGATCCTTGCTGTATCGCCTTTCATCGGTTTGCTCCTTCATGGTCATCGGCCTACGGCGTTTGTCGCATCTAAGCGTACGTTTAGGTGTACACTTTGTCAAGAGCAAGCTAAGATACCCTGGCCACATTCGTTTTGACAATCGTTCGCAAATACGGTATATTACAGGAAGATAATTCCTACTATTTTACTAGGATTAGTCAGTAATGAAGACAACCAACAGATAAAGGAGCCACAGGATGGCAAAGATTAATGAAGCGGAAGTGATGGACGCCCTGCGCGAATGCTATGACCCGGAAATCCCGGTCAACATCGTTGACCTCGGCCTGGTCTATGGCGTCGAGACCGATGATGAGACGGGCAATGTGCATGTGACCATGACGCTGACCGCGCTGGGCTGCCCCCTGGCCAACGAGGTCGTGGAAGAGATCGAGATGCGCGTCGGCCAGGTCGAGAACGTCAAATCATGCAAGGTTGATCTTACCTTTGATCCCCCCTGGTCGCCCGATCGCATGACCGAAGACGCCAAATGGGAACTGGGCATGATTTAACCGCCTGCACCTGAAATCTTCCTGAGCTGCTTCCCCCTGCTCTCAGAGCAGCCAGCGACATAGACCCATAAGGCATACTCTGACGCGGGAACACTTTACATGAGGTATGTTCCCGTGTATACTATCTCTACATTAGAGAAGCAGGGAAAGAAATGGCACTGGACGAACAGCACAATGGGGACATCCGGGCAACGCTGGCGGTGAGCAGTGACGAGGCGCGCCTGGGTACGACACGCATGCTCAATCTCCCCGGCGGTCGGCAAATTACGCTGACGCTTCCGGCGGGGCTGTATGATGGGCAGGTAGTACGCATAGAAGGCCAGGGACAGACCGGCATCGACGGCAGGCCAGGCGCGCTCGTCCTGACCATCGCCGTTGCCCCGGTAGAGAACTTCGGCGCCACTCCATTCCCCCAGGCCGAGGCGGATGCCCGCACCGAGTTCATCGCCGCGCCTCCTCCCCCGCCTTCCAGTTCTTCGCCATCCTACCCGGCGGCAACGTCCGGGGTAACGTTCCCCGCTTCCAATCCGGGCCTGCCTTCCGGTTCCTACAATAGGAACGCCCCGACAGAGGCGGCAAGACCCATCTATCACCATACACAACCTCCTGCGTCCATGCCACTACAGCAGTACGGGCAGACAACGCAGAGCGGCACAAATCAGAGCATCCAGCCACCACAGCCGCAGCCAGGCGGCCTGCGCAGGCGCGGCCTCTCGCCCGTGATGATCGTCTCGCTGATCGTGCTGGTTCTACTCATCATCGCTGCCAGCGGCCTCATCTATTTCGTCGCCGTCTACCAGCCGCAGCAGCACCAGGTTCAGGCAACGACGACGGCGCAGGCGCAACTGACCGGCACCGCGCAGACCAGTGCCACCGGGACGGCCCAGGCGAACGCGACCAGTACGGCACAGGCCAATGCCACCGTCACGGTACAGGCTCAACAGACAGCGCAGGCGTCCGCGACGGCGGCAGCCTATCAGGCTATCTACATCAACGCCACCGGCGGCACACCCGCCCTGAACGATTCTATGACTTCAGGCAACACCGCCAGCAACTGGGATGAATCAAGCGGGCAATGTACCTTCACCGGCAGCGGCTACCAGACCAGCGAACCTACAAAGGGCTTTTTCATCCCCTGCATGGCCGAAACGCCAACCTTTAGCAACTTCGCCTATCAGGTGAAGATGACCATTAACAACGGTGACGGTGGCGGCATGCTTTTCCGTGCAGACAACGCAAATTCAAAATATATGCTCTTCTATCTCGATCATACCGGCAGCTACGAACTCTACCTCTATGTCAACAGCAACGGGAAAGAGGCGAAAGAACTGGCCGCCGGTTCAGTCGGCTCCGGCATGAATACAGGTTATAACCAGACCAATACACTGACGGTGATTGCCAGGGGGAATGACATTTACCTGTATATCAACCAGGTCTTTCTCACCCATGTCAGCGTGAATCAAAGTGGCGCGCTCAGTTCCGGTCAGATCGGCCTGTTTGCCGACGCGATCAACAGCGCCACGCAGGTAACGTATACCAGTGTCAGGGTATGGAAGCTCTAAATGTCCATACCGGTTATATCGATGCTGTTCAGGTTTTCTCTTCGGGCCGACGATGCACGAAAGCGCATGTTCTGCCGATCTATTTTTGTAGATACTTGTAACAGGAGATTATTTGTATGCATTGTACTTCTTGCGGGAGCCTGCTCCCCCCCGGTAGCCTGGGGACAACGATTTGCCCCGGCTGTGGCGCATCCAACTTCGTTCCGCTCTCCGCGCCTGCACAGCCAGAGCCTGCAAGCGAGCCTGGCGGGGCCGGAGCGATGGTCGAACCTCCCGTTTTTCAGGAAACCGTTTCATCGCCACGACCGCAGCAGCCACAATCACCGCAGTCACAGCAAGCGGAGTGGATGCCGCCTGCATTCGATGCGTTTTCTTCGCCCGCTTCAGATATCGATAAGCGCACGACGGGTTATGGCCCGGCCTATCAGTTCTCGGAAGCGGACGTTCCTACCGTTCGCTCGGTGCAGCCCAACCAGCCGCCGGTCTTTTCGCCCGCGCCCACGCCCACGCCCGCACCTGCTCCCGCGCCATTTGCGGCGCCATCGTGGCAGGTACCCCCGCAGATGCAGGCACACACGCAGCCTGATCTGCCCGCTATACCACCCATCTCGCCTGTATCTCCTGTAGCTCCCATGTCGCCTGTGCCACCGGCCAGATTCGCGCCCCCTCCTGCGCAAAGCCACCGGGGACTCTCGCGAGGCACGATGATCGCGGTCATTGTACTATCCGTGCTGCTCATTCTGGCAGGCAGCGGTCTCATCTATTATTCTGCCGTCTTCCATCCCGCCCAGTTGCACGCGGAGGCTACCGCCACCGTGCAGGCCATCTACACGCAGCAGGCGCATATGACCGCAACCGCCAACGCCCAGGCCACCGGCACAGCTATTGCCGAGGCGAACGCGACCGCAACCGCCAACGCCCAGGCCACAGCAATGGCCGTCGCCACCGCGACCGCGGAGGCAAACATCTATGCCCAGGGTACCAGCGGCACGCCCGCGCTGAGCGATTCGCTGAGCTATCCCAACAACTGGGCAAACGAGTATGGCACCAATGGGGGCGGCTGCAACTTCTCGGCGGGCGCATACCACATTACCGAACCCACGAAGGGCTACTTCCTCTTCTGCCCCGCGCTGGGTAGCAACTTCAGCAACCTCACGTTCCAGGTCAATATCGATATCATCGCAGGCGACTTCGCCGGTATCGGCATTCGCGGTAACGAATCGGCAGGCAGCGCCTACTACTTCACGATCTACGTGGATGGCACCTACGACTTCTCCGTCTGGAAAAACAACAACGGCGATGACTCGCGTTCGCTGCAAAGCGGCACCTCAACGAGCATCAAAAGCGGACATAACCAGATCAACCTGGTGACGATCATCGCGCGCAACCATACATTCTACCTCTTCGTCAACAAACATTTCATTGCCAGCGCGCAGGATAGCTCGTTCAGTTCAGGAGAAATTGGTCTGTTCGCCGGAGACCAGACCCACCCCGCTGATGTCGCTTTCAGCAACGCGAAGGTATGGAGGCTCTAAGCCACTCCCTGAATGAGCGCAGAAATACAATGAAATAAGGAGAGATATCATGCATTGTGCTTCATGTGGAACTGCACTACCGCCCGGCACAATGACGTGTCCGGCCTGTGGTATACCTGTGTCCGCTCCATCCTCTTCCCCGTATGAGGACGCGGACCTGGTCCCCTATGATGTTGAAGCTGTTCCCTACAAAGAATTTGGCGCGCCGGGCCAGAGTGCAGCGCCGGTCATATCACCGTCTCCTGCCCAGATTCGGGAGTACGCGCCTCAACCGGCTGCGTTCAGCCCGGCGGCCCCCGGGCCACAACTGCCGCCCGTGGCGCCGCCCGTCGCAATGCCATATACGCCTGTTGCACCGCCTGTACTTCCCACGCCGCCAGTACAGACGACGCCAACGCGCTCTTCCCGGCTCGTCGCCGTCCTGTGCGCGCTCATTGCCCTGCTTGTGTTGAGCAATCTCGGACTGCTCTATGTCGCGTTCGTCTACCAGCCAGCGCAATTGCACGGTCAGGCAGATGCTATTGCCCGGACAGAAGAGGCCCGGGTTTCGGCTACCGCCTATGCCAGTTCGCCACAGGGCCTCTATGCTCGCTACACCAGCAAGAAACCCAACCTGAACGACCCGTTGAACAACACCTCCGCCAGTCTCTGGTCTGAATATACCAGCATCAACGGGCGCAACATCTGTGAGTTTACCGGCAATTCATACCACGTCATCAATTCTGATCCCGCGCACTTTTTCTACTGCCCTCCAACCTACCATACCCTTTCCAACTTTGTCTTCCAGGTGCAGATGACTATTATCAGAGGCGATTACGGTGGCCTGGTCGTGCGCCTTGATGGCGCTACAGGAACCCTGTATCGCTTTCGCCTCGACCCGGACGGTTATTTCAGCTTCTACCTCTACATCAGTCGCAGTGGAGCTGACAGCCGCCTTCTGGCAAGAGGATATGCTTCATCTATGAATCTGGGGCCGGCCCAATCCAATCTGATCACCGTCATCGCGCAGGGCAGCCACTTCTACCTGTATGTGAACAAACAAAACATTGCCAGCGTAACTGACAGCACATACAGCTATGGCAGTGTCGGTCTTATCGCGGGTGATATCAGCCAGACAACAGAAGTGGCCTACAGCAACGCCGAAATCTGGGAGCTTTGACAGGCATGATATGATAAAAGCGTTTGCGGCTATGTTCAGTTGTCTGTGGAGGATATGGATGTACTGTGATGGCTGATGAGACCTTCTCAGCACAACCGAATAGTATTTCGCCCGACGATACATATGAAACGCGGCTCGATACCACCCTGCCGATGGGCCTCAACGCCATTTCAGAGAGCGTCACCATTCCTGCCAGCCCTCCTGTCTGGCCGCCGCCGTATCCTATGTACCGGCGGCGTGAAATAATCTCTTCAGGCCAGCTTGTTCTGATTATTTCGCTGGTGGGCCTGCTCATCGTTGGCGGGCTGGCCCTGGTTATCTATTCGGCGACCACGCAATATCACAGCAATCTGAACGCTCAGGCCACCCGCGAGGCTCAGGCGACCGCGCAGGTCTACGCCACAGGAACGGCGCAGGCTCAGGCAACCGACCAGGCGCTGGCAACCGTGCAGACTAATATCAATGCCACTGCCACCGCTCAGGCGAATGCCGCCGCCAGCGCGACGGCGCAGGTCAACCAGGCGACGGCTACCGCGACCTCCTTCCAGGACATGCTTTCCAGCGCCACCAGCGGCACGGCGGCGCTGGATGACCCGTTGAGCGACAATTCCCAGAACAACAACTGGGACGAAGGGGCAACAAAAACCGGCAACTGCATGTTCACCAATGGCGTCTATCAGGCCAGCGAGGCGCTTCAAGGCTATCTCCAGCCCTGCATCGCCGAAGCCACAAACTTCAGCAACTTCGTGTACCAGATACAGGTAAGCATCACCGCGGGCAATCAGGGCGGCATCATCTTCCGCGCAAATGGCGCAAACGGCACGTTCTACCTCTTCCGTATTGGCACCGATGGTTCCTACGCCCTTGATCTCTACAACGGCAAGCAGCACAGCGCGACGCTCGCCAGCGGCTTCACTGATGCTATCACCGTCGGCCTCAACCAGGCCAACCAGCTCGCCGTCTACGCGAAAGGCAACATACTCTACCTCTTCATCAACGGGCAGTACGTCACCGGCCTCAAGGATAGCACGCTCAGCAGCGGCCAGATCGGCGTTGTCGCCCTTGATTACAGCGTCCCCTCACAGGTCACGTTCAGCGATGCCCAGGTCTGGAAATTATAGTCGCAACATGCTTGACAAATCACTAAAGTGCTGCTATGCTGGTAGCAGCAAAAAAAGACAACAGAGACAGGCAGTGAACAGGACAAGTATCTTTTGTTGAGCGGCAGAGAGCTGCGGGCCGGTGCGACGCAGTAGCCAGCAGGAGAGAAATCCACCTGGGAGCCAGCGCGCTAAGCGCCTCCGGTACCCACCGTTAGCGGGAACAATGAGCGCCTCGTTCTCTCTTTCGAGAGAAGGTGAGAGAATGAGACAAAGCAAGGTGGCACCACGGCTCGCGCGTACTTCAGCGTTGTCGTCCTTTATGGAATGGACGATAACGCTTTTTTTGTTGCTACGATAGATAATCTATGGCTATAGGAAAGGAAGTGAAGGACAATGTTAGATTTAGCTTTTATTCGCAGCAATCCTGAGCTTGTGAAGGAGGCTGCACGGGTCAAGAACAACCCGATTGACATCGATCACCTGCTGGCAGTGGATCGGCAGGTTCTCGAACTGCAGCGTCGGGTGGAGGAACTGCGGGCGCAGCAGAACCAGATATCGCGGCGCGTCAAAGAGGCGGGAAAGGATAAAGCTCTGCGCGAGCAGTTGATCGCCGAGGGGCGGCAACTGGCCGAGCAGATTAAGGCGCTGGAGCCGGAGTTGAATGCCCTGACCGAAGAGCGTTATCAGTTGCTTCTGCTTGTTCCCAACATTCCCGATGAGAGCGCGCCCATCGGCAAAGACGAAAACGATAACGTCCCCATCCGCTACTGGGGGACGATTCCGACCTTCGACTTCGAGCCGATGGATCACTATTCGTTGATGCAGACGCTTGATCTGGTGGACATCGAGCGCGGGGTGAAGATCGCCGGGACGCGCAGCTACATTCTCAAAGGCGACGCCGCCCGTCTCGAACTGGCTCTGATGAACTTCGCCTTCGACCGCATCGCGCGCAAGGGCTTTACCCCCCTGATCGTACCGGCAATGGCGCGTGAATTCGCCTTCATCGGCAACGGCCAGTTCCCGAAGGGCCGCGACCAGGTTTATGAGATCAAGAACGAGGAGCTTTTCCTGGTCGGCACGGCAGAGGTAGCGATCACCGGCATGTTCAAAGACGAGATTCTCAATGTCGAAGACCTGCCTATGACCTTCGTCGGCTTCTGCCCCTGCTTCCGTCAGGAGGCGGGAACCTACGGCAAGGATACACGCGGCGTTATGCGCGTGCATCAATTCAACAAGGTGGAGCAGTATGTGATCTGCCGGGCCAGCCATGAAGAGTCGGTCTACTGGCATGAGCAATTGATCAGAAACGCGGAGGAGCTGGTGCAGGCGCTGGAACTGCCCTACCGCGTCGTCAACGTCAGCACGGGCGACATGGGCGACGGCAAAGTCGGCATGTACGATCTCGAATGCTGGATTCCGAGCGAGGGCCGATACCGCGAGACGCATTCGTGTTCGTACTTCCACGAGTGGCAGGCGCGGCGCGCCAACATCCGCTATCGCGACACCGATGGCAAGGTGAAGTTTGTCCACACGCTCAACAACACCGCCATCGCCTCGCCGCGCATCCTGATCCCGCTCGTCGAGACGCACCAGCAGGCCGATGGCTCGGTGCGCATCCCGGAGGCGTTGCGCCCCTACATGGGCGGCCAGGAGTATATCCGGCCACACGAGAAGGCGAGAGTGTAAGCCGCAGGGAGAAATCTCTATGGATCTCATCAACCTGCATGACTACGAAACCGCCGCGCAGGCATGCATAGAACGCACAGCCTGGGACTACTATCAGGGGGGCAGCGACGATGAAGTGACGGTGCGAGCGAACAGAGCCGCGTTCGAGCGTATCCGTTTACGCCCGCGCATGCTGGTCGATGTCTCAAGTATCGATCTGTCGACCACCGTACTCGGTACAGCGATCAGCATGCCTGTGCTGGCCGCGCCAACCGCCTACCACCGGCTCGCGCATGATGAAGGCGAGTGCGAGACGGCGCGCGGTGTGGGCGCAGCCGCAACGCTGATGGTTCTCAGTACATTTTCCACGCGCTCGCTGGAAGATGTTGCTGCCTGCGCGAGCGGCCCGCTCTGGCTGCAACTCTATACCTATGGCAGTTTGCAGCGCGCCGAGGTCCTTATCAAACGCGCCGAGGACGCCGGTTACAGAGCGGTGGCGGTGACCGTCGATACGCCGCGACTCGCCAGGCGCGAGAAGGATATTCGCAACCAGTTCAGGCTGCCGCCCGGCATGCACATTGCCCACCTGACGGCGCAAGAACAGAACCAGCATTACATCCCTGAACCGCTGCCGCTGACGTGGCAGGATATCGATTACCTGCGCTCGATCACCTCACTGCCCATCCTGCTCAAAGGCATTCTTACGGCGGAGGACGCGCTGCTGGCCGTAGAGCGCGGCATCGAGGGCATCATTGTCTCCAATCACGGCGGTCGCCAGCTTGATGGCGCGCTGGCAGGGATCGAGGCATTGCCGGAAGTAGCCGGGGCGGTCGCCGGGCGCTGCGAGGTCTATATGGACGGCGGCATCCGGCGCGGCACCGATATTCTCAAAGCCCTGGCGCTGGGCGTGCGGGCCGTTCTCGTCGGTCGCCCCATCCTCTGGGGCCTTGCCGTCAACGGCGCGCCAGGCGTCCACCACGTCCTCGAAATCCTGCGCCGCGAACTCGAACTGGCAATGGCGCTTTCCGGTCGCCCCACCCTTGCAAGCATTGATCGCTCTCTGGTGCAGGTGATGTAGCCAGACAGCTGTAATACCTCTGACATGAGGTGGGTAACCAGGGTAATCTGCTCCCTCCCCTGGAGCGTAGTCACCAGCAGAGTGAGGAGTCTCACTCGATAGAGATTTATCCAGGAAAGGAGTTTTCTATGCGTACCTGGTCACTCAATCGGTTGTTTGCACTGGTCATCGGCATTGTCTTTCTGCTCGTTGGCATCCTGGGTCTTCTGCTTGACCCGACAAAGGGTAATCTGCTCGGCCTGTTCAGCGTGAACATCGTGCATAACCTCGTTCACGTCCTCATCGGCGTCCTGGGCATCATCGCAGCCTTCACCGGCTGGTCCCGCTACTATAACCGGGGCCTGGGTATCGTCTACCTGCTGGTAGGCATCCTCGGCTTCATTCCTGCTCTGACTCCCGGTGGGGAGTTGCTCGGAATAATGGATGTCAACCTCGCCGACAACATTCTCCACCTGGTCGTGGGCGCTGTTGCCGCTTACCTGGGCTTCTTTGTTCGCGAGTCCGCTGTTCGTGTCAGCCCTACAGCGTAACATGCTCTTGAGCGATCGGAGATGGTGAGGCATTCGCTTCACCATCTCCGACAGCATACAATGATTTCTCCAGATAGTCCCACCATGAAGCACAGCCCTGGCCGGGCGCGAACAAAGATACGCTCACAGCGGGATAATCTCTCCCCGAACGTCCCCTGTCTCGTCATCGATATACAGCAAGCCGATGCTGCACGTGGGCTGCCCGCGCCGATCGGTCGCGCTGCCCGGATTGAACAACAACTGCCCGCGATGTTCTCTATTGTAGGAGATATGGCTGTGGCCGTAGACAACGACACGAGCGTCGGGAAATTCCTGCCGAGCCACCTTTTCACGATTATGTGAATCGCCCAGGATATGCACAATGCCGATGCGGCAGCCACCAACCAGAATCTCGCGTTTGATGGGCAGCGCCTCTACCACCTCATCGCGCTCAACATTGCCCTGCACAGCAACCACCGGCGCAATTGTTTCCAGTTCATTCAGTACAGAAAGGACGGAAAGGTCGCCAGCATGAATAATCAATTCCACGCCGTCGAAATGCTGCCAGATGGCCTCCGGCAACTGCCTGAAATGAGGGATGTGCGTATCGGAAATGACACCTATTTTTCTTTTCATATACTTTTGCCTTTACAGTTTCTATGCCCGGTTTTTATTATATATCAGCATGTAGAGAATTGGAGTTTAGACTAAAAGGATGTAGCTGAACAGGTCAAGGCCAGTTCAGAAAGGGAACACATGATCCAATTGAAGCCAGATTCTTTCTTATCCACTGGCAGGCAGAGGCTCTTTGAGCGTCTTCCA
>Ga0209810_1002107_pt1 | contig 25364 bp, 28 predicted proteins | sample Coa_R1_7_FD_187159 | JGI IMG/M metagenome (GOLD analysis project Ga0209810, IMG submission 187159) | Surface soil microbial communities from Centralia Pennsylvania, which are recovering from an underground coalmine fire - Coalmine... | ecosystem: Environmental > Terrestrial > Soil > Unclassified... | reverse complement strand
CAACAATCCGGGAGGCCTTCGCGATCTTGGCAACCTCTTCTTTAGACTTTAAAATAATCATTTTCTTCCCTCTGGGTCAACCGGATGCCCCTGAGCGACCCATCAGGATGATTTCTGGAAAACCGCGTCTTGAACTCGCCTCGTTACCTCATCAACCCGACTGTCGGCATCAATCTGGGATAAAAGCCCCTGCTCTTTATAATATTGAATGAGCGGCGCCGTCTCCGTTCGATAAACGGTCAGTCGCTCTTTCACCGTCTCAGGACGATCATCCTTCCTCTGAATCAAAGCCGTTCCGCATGTGCAGATCCCTTCCTGCGGGGGAGGATTAAAAATCGTGTGATAGATCTTCTGGCACGCGGGACAGCTTCGTCGGCCGGCAATCCGTTTGACCAGCTCTTCTTCCGCCAACTCGAAATAAAGGACCCGGTCGATCTTCTCTCCGCTCTGCTCCAGGGTCTTTGCAAGCGCCTCGGCCTGCTTGATCGTTCTCGGAAAACCATCGAGGATATATCCCGACTTTGTATCCGATTCTTTCAGCCGCTCGCGGACAATATTGATAATGACATCGTCGGGAACAAGCTTGCCGGCATCGATGTATGACTTCGCCTCCAGGCCCACCGGTGTTTTATTCGCCATGGCGGCTCTTAAAATGTCTCCGGTGGCGATATGGGGAATTTGATACTGCTCCGATAGGAGCGCCGCCTGTGTCCCTTTTCCAACCCCCGGCGGACCGAGGAAGATCAACCGCATTGTTAGATTCCTTAAAACGTCAAACGTGAACCGCTATTCGCCAAACATGAAAACCCAAAGCAGAGAGCCAACTCCCCTTTTCTTTACGATGAACGAATAACTCTTAACGAATAACGATCCCCTCAGAATCCCCGACCCTTCAGCTTCCCCTTCTTCATAAAACCCTCGTAGTTCCGGGTGAGCATATGGGTTTCAATCTGCTGAGCCGTATCGAGACCGACGCCGATCACAATCAGAAGAGAGGTTCCTCCGAAGGAAAAAGGGACATTGAACCGATAAATTAAAATTTCCGGAACAATCGCCACCAGCGCCAGATAAATCGCACCGGCAAAGGTAATCCGGGTGAGGACACGATAAATATAATCGGATGTCCGCTGTCCGGGACGAATCCCCGGAATGAAGCCGCCGTACTTTTTCATATTGTCGGCCATGTCGACCGGGTTCAACACCACCGCCGTATAGAAGAAGGCGAAGAAGATAATCAGCAGCCCATAAAGAACCGTATGAAAAACGGTTCCCGGCGCTAAATTTCTTCCGATTGCCTGCACCCAGGGGACGGTAATAAACCCGGCGATGGTCGCCGGAAAAGCAATAATCGAGGAAGCAAAAATCGGCGGAATTACACCGGCCGTGTTGATTTTAAGCGGAATATGGGTGCTCTGCCCGCCGTAGACCCTTCGGCCGACAACCCGCTTGGCGTATTGAACCGGGATTTTCCGCCGGCCGCTCTCCAAGAAAACAATCGCAACAATCACCGCAACCATCAAAACGATCAGGAAGAGGATAAGGAAGAGGCTGACCTGACCGGCCTGAAAGAGCTCATAGGTGTTGACCACCGCCGCCGGCATCCGGGCGACGATCCCGGCGAAGATAATGAGCGAAATTCCGTTCCCGATTCCCCGTTCCGTAATCTGCTCCCCCAACCACATCAGGAAAGCCGTTCCGGCAGTGATGGTGATCATCGTCATCAGCCGGAAACTCCAACCGGGGTTCTGAACAAAAGCCCCCTGGTTCATCCCTTCCAAACCAATTGCAATGCCGAGCGCCTGGACCAGTCCGATTCCGATCGTTCCGAGCCGGGTGTATTGAATGATTTTTTTCCGACCCCGCTCCCCCTCTTTGGCCAGCTTGGAGAGGGTCGGAATCACCACGGTCAACAGCTGCAAGATGATCGACGCCGAAATATACGGCATAATTCCGAGCGCGAAAACAGTGAGCCGGGAAAGTCCTCCCCCCGAGAAGATATCGAGAAAGCCCATCAATGCGCCCCCCCGCTCGGTTAAGAATTTACTGAGCGCCTCATTGTTAATGCCGGGGGTCGGGATGTGCGATCCGATTCGGTAAACGACGAGCATCAGCGCAGTGAAGATAATCCGCTGCCGAAGCTCCGCGATTTTAAGAATATTTTGAACGCTGGTGATGAATCTTTCTAACAATCGACGCTCCTATGAGAGAACCTCGGCCCGTCCACCGGCCGCCTGAATCTTTTTAAGGGCCTCTTCGCTGAACTTATGCGCCGAGATCACCAACGGCTTGGTCAATGCCCCCGACCCCAACACCTTCACATTCTCAGAGGACTTCTTGATGATGCCGGTCTGGTGCAAAAATTCGGGGTTGATCACGGTGTCGGCGGGGAACTGATCGAGTCGGCTCAGGTTGACGACGGCGTACTCTTTTCGGAAAATATTTTTAAACCCGCGCTTCGGAACACGGCGGATCAACGGCTGCTGTCCCCCCTCAAAACCGGGGTGCTTCGTTCCGCCCGAACGGGCCGCTTGACCTTTATGCCCCTTGGTCGCCGTCTTCCCGTGCCCCGAACCCGGTCCACGTCCGATCCGCTTTTCTTTCTTCTTCGCCCCGGGGGTGGGTGCCAGATCTGATATCTTCACGAGATTTCCTTCACCTCCAACAGATGTGAAATTTTATTGATCATCCCTCTGGTCTGAGGGGTGTCCTGACGGATCACGGTTTGGTTCATCTTCCGCAGGCCGAGTCCCGCCACCACCCTCTTGTGTTTGCCGGGCCGCCCGATGAAGCTTCGCACCAGCGTGATCGCTAACTGTTTTGTACCCGTACTTGAACTTTGGGTCTTTGCCATTCTATCTCTCCGACAGCGCGAGGGCTGCCTGCCTCCTCTTTACGATCTCTTCGGGATCTTTCAGTTTCGAAAAACCTTCCAGCGTCGCCTTCACCACATTGAGCGGGTTTCCGCTTCCGAGCGACTTGCAAAGAATATTTGAAATCCCGACCATCTCCATAACGGCCCGGACCGGCCCCCCCGCGATGATCCCGGTTCCATCGGCCGCCGGCTTGAGCAGAACCTCTTCGGCCCCATAGTGTCCGATGACTTCAAACGGAATCGTCGATTCCTTCAACGGAACGCGCACCAGATTTTTCTTTCCGTTTTCAATGGCCTTTCGAATCGCTTCGGGCACCTCCGCCGCTTTTCCCTTGCCGACCCCGACATGTCCCTGGCCGTCTCCCACCACCACCACGGCGGAGAAGGAGAATCGCTTTCCCCCCTTCACCACCTTCGCCACGCGGTTAATGAACACCACCTTGTCTTTTAATGTCAGCTCGTCTGCATTGATCTTTGCCAAGTACTGCCTCCCTTGTCCGGCAAAACCGGAACAAATTCTCGTAAGGCGTGAGGCGTGAAGGGTAAAAGCTTAAATTCTTTGCCTTGACCCCTTACGCCTTACGCCTCACGCCTTACGTCATTTAGAAAACAAGCCCGCCTTCTCTCGCTGCATCCGCAAGGGCTTTCACACGTCCGTGATAGATATATCCCCCGCGATCGAAAACCACTTTGCTGATATTCTTCTCTTTTGCGAGGGCGGCTAATTTTGCGCCGACATGCTTCGCCCCTTCCAGGTTCCCGCCGGACGATTTTTCCCTCTTCCCCTTGGCTGCCTTTGTCAGGGTTGACGCCGCCACCAGCGTCTTTCCGGAGAGATCATCAATAATTTGAGCATAGATATGATTGAGACTTCGATAAACAGAGAGGCGCGGCCGCTCCGGCGTCCCCATGATTTTGTTTCGAACCCGTTTGTGTCTTCTCTCTCTCGCGAGAACTTTTTCTTTCGAAGATAACGCCATCACCAACCCCTTAAAAGCGGGGGTCAGGGAGCGGAGGTTGGATTCAGCAAAGATTTTTAAGACCCTTAGCCGACCCCCGGCACCCGTCACCCGGCCCCTATTTATTTACCGGTCTTTCCTTCTTTGCGGATGATCCGCTCGTCTCGATACTTAATCCCTTTTCCCTTGTAAGGCTCTGGCTCCCTCAACGCGCGGATATTGGCCGCCACCTGTCCCACCAAATACCGATCCACTCCCTTGATCGTTACCGTGGTCTGCTTTTCTACGGTTGCGTCGATTCCCTTCGGAAGCTCGAAATTGATCGGATGCGAGTAACCCAGGTTTAAAACCAACGTTCTCCCCTGAACCGCCGCCCGATAGCCGACCCCGTTGATCTCGAGGATCTTCTCAAAGCCTTGGGTGACCCCCTGGATCATATTTTGAATCTCGTTTCGGGTCAAACCATGAAGGGATCGGACGAATCGATCGTCGGAGGAGCGGGAGACCGTCACCTCATTTCCCTGCACCGCAACCTTGACCTCCGGCCGAAGCGGGCGCTGACTTTCGCCCTTCGGGCCTTTTACCTGGACCGAATCGGGATTAATCTTAATATTCACCCCGTTGGGAACCACAATTTTTTTTAAACCGACTCTCGACATAATTTCAACCTTTTTTATTTATCCATATGTGGGGCCCGTGCGGCAAAGAAAAAGAGAAGGTCCTCCAATTTGCCCCAACGGTCAGGCCCGTTGGGGACCCCAATTTACTTTTTCTACGGGTGATTCGTCGGGGCCCCCAAAAAGCCCGCTTTTTGGGGTGACCTCATACGATGCCCCCACGCCCCGCGCTGGCAGAGCCAGTCGCTCGCTTCAACCTAAATTAAAAACTTACCAGATGTAACAGAGGACCTCTCCCCCGACCTTCGCCTCACGCGACTTCTGATCGGTCATGAGACCCTTTGAGGTGGAGAGAATCGCGACCCCGATTCCCCCCTTGACCGAGGGAATCTGATCTTTTCCGACATAAACCCGTCTGCCGGGCTTGCTCACCCGCTGAAGATCGCTGATCACCGGTTCTTCGTTATCGATATATTTGAGATAAATTCTCAAATTCTTTTTCACCGATTCGCCGACCACGCGATAATTTCGAATGAATCCTTCTTCCTTCAAGATGCGCGCGAGTTCCAGCTTGAGCTTGGAAAGAGGAATATCGACCACCTCATGTTTGCGCATCTTCGCGTTTCTGATTCTGGTCAGCATATCTGCAATAGGATCTGTCATTCTCGACTCCAATTACTCCCTTGATCGGGCCTCGATCGATTTACGATGAAGGCGCTCCGATCTACCAACTCGATTTGATGACCCCAGGAATCTCTCCCTTTAGACTCAACAGGCGAAAGCAGATACGGCACATGTTAAACTTTCCGATGTAACCGCGCACCCGACCGCAAATGGCGCAGCGATGATACTTTCTCACCTTAAATTTGGGCGTCCTTTGGGCTTTTGCAATTAAAGACTTTTTAGCCAATGTTGACCTCTATCATTTGTGGGGCTCACCCTATCGGGTACAGGCGGACAGGCAAAACCTGATCCGCGCCTTTATTTTTTAATTCCGATCAAACTTACTTCGCTTCACTCGGCTTGCGGAAGGGGAACCCGAAGTTCCGCAGCAGCGCTCTTCCCTCGGTATCGTTTTTGGCCGTGGTCACGATGGTGATATCCATCCCATGAATGGCGGCCACTTCGTCATAGTTGATTTCCGGAAAGATCAACTGCTCTTTGACTCCCAAGGTATAGTTTCCCTTCCCGTCGAACGCTTTGAAGGAGATCCCTCTGAAGTCGCGGATTCGGGGAAGCGCGGCATAGAGAAGACGGTCCAGAAACTCATACATCCTCTCCCGCCGAAGGGTCACCTTGGCGCCGATCGGCATCCCTTCCCGGAGTTTGAACCCGGCGATCGACTTCTTCGCCTTCGTCACCACCGGCTTCTGTCCGGTGATTTGCCCCAACTCCTTCACCGCCGCATCGAGCAACTTGACGTTGGAGATCGCCTCTCCCATTCCGACGTTCACTACGATCTTCTCGATCTTGGGAACCTGCATGATATTTTTATACCCAAACTCCTTCATCATCGCGGGGATGACTTCTTGCTGGTATCGCTCTCTGACTGTCGCAATTTTGGTTGTTTTCATGATCTCTTATCCGTTCTTCTTCATCGCTGATGCGTGACTCGCCTTCGCTCTCACCCGCACGATTCGGACAGGAATTATGCCCTTTTATCCAGTACCTCGCCGCAGGCTTTGCAGACTCTCATTTTTTTGCCGTCGGCCAGCGTTTTGCTTCCGATGCGCCTCGCTTTATTGCAATTGGCGCAGACAATCATCACATTCGAGAGGGCGATCTTCCCCTCCCGCTCGATGATTCCCCCCTTCGGATTCGTCTGATTCGGGCGGGTGTGCTTCTTGAGGAGGTTGAGCTTCTCAATGATAATCGCCCCCTTGTCGGGGAGGACATGCAACACCTTCCCCTCTTTCCCTTTTTCCTTGCCCGCGATCACGCGAACATGGTCGCCTTTTCTAATCTTGGTCCTCAGCAACGTGGTTTCTCTCATCATTCAGATCCTTATAAGACTTCCGGCGCAAGCGAAATAATCTTCGTAAATTTTTTCCAGCGCAGCTCTCTCGCGACCGGACCGAAGATACGCGTTCCGATCGGCTCTCCCTGCGCGTTGATCAAAACCGCCGCGTTCCGATCGAACTTGATATAGGAGCCGTCATCCCTGCGCTCCTCTTTCGTTGTCCGGACCACGACCGCCCGCACCACATCCCCTTTTTTCACGCTCCCCTGAGGAATCGCTTCTTTCACAGTGGCAACGATGATATCCCCCAGGCGCGCATACCGCTTCTTCGAGCCCCCTTTGACGTGAAAACACATCACCTTTTTGGCGCCGGAATTATCCGCAACATCGAGCATTGTGTAAATTTGTACCATGCTAAGCACCCGCTTCCGTTAAAATGAATCGTTGATCCCTAAATTTCTTTCGCCCGCTCCAGCACCTCGATGACGACCCATCGCTTCTCTCGGCTGAGGGGGCGCGTCTCAATGAGCTTCACCCGATCGCCGACACGCGCCTCGTTCTTCTCATCGTGCGCTTTAAGCTTGTTGGTTCTCTTTAAAAATTTCTTATAACGCGGATCTTGCACCATCCGGTCGATCGCGACGACGACGGTTTTATCCATCTTGTCGCTGACCACCTGCCCCACATATTCTTTTCTCTTCTTCAACATGTTCTTATTGTCATTCACCGCGATCAATCCTTATTTCGAAGCGGCTCCCGTCACCGCCTCTTTCTTCTTCATTTGAGAAAAGGTCAGAATCCGCGCGATATCCCGCTTGATACTCTTCATCCGATTCGGATTCTCGACATGCCCTGAAACCGCTTGAAAACGGAGGTTGAAGAGCTCTTTCCTTAGCTCTTTTTCTTTTTCGGAAAGCTCTTCCACCGTCAGATCCTTGAACTCTTTGGCATCCGCCATCTCTTACTCCTCCCCCCGAGAGACGAACTGCGTCGCAATCGGAAGTTTGTAAGCGGCCAACCGGAAGGCCTCCTTCGCCACGTCGGGGGTCACACCGTCCATCTCATAGATAATCCGTCCCGGTTTAACCACCGCCACCCAATACTCGGGGGCCCCTTTTCCCTTTCCCATACGTGTTTCGGCCGGCTTCTTGGTAATCGGCTTGTCGGGGAAGATGCGGATCCAGATTTTCCCTCCCCGCTTCACGAAACGGGTCATCGCGATACGCGCCGCCTCGATCTGCCTTGCAGTGATCCAGCCCGGCTCCAACGCCTTGAGACCGAACTCGCCGAAACTCAGGTCGGAGCCGCGATACGCCTTACCGGTCATCCGACCCTTCATCCGCTTGCGGTATTTTACTTTCTTGGGGGACAGCATTATCTCCTCTCACCTCTTGCAGCAGCCAGCTCTCGCTCTTTCTGCGTCTCCGGAAGAATCTCGCCTCGATAAATCCAGACCTTCACGCCGATCTGGCCCATCGTCGTCGCCGCTTCCGCCAAACCGAAATCGATATCGGCCCGAAGCGTATGCAACGGAACCCGCCCCTCCCGATACCACTCGGTCCGCGCGATCTCGGCCCCCGCCAACCGCCCGGCGCAGTAGACTTTGATCCCCAGGGCGCCCAGGCGAAGCGAGGAGGCGACCGCCTTCTTCATGGCGCGACGATAAGCGACCCGCTTTTCGAGCTGCATCGCGATATTCTCGGCGACCAACTGGGCGTCGAGCTCCGGTTTTTTGATCTCCTTGATATTGATGTAGACCTGCTTCTTCGTCATCGCCTCGAGCTCGACCTTCAGCTTGTCGACCTCGGCCCCTTTTCTCCCGATGATGATTCCGGGCCGGGCGGTGTGAATCGTGATCTTGATCTGATTTCCGGATCGCTCGATCTCAACCTTTGCAACCCCTGCATGGTAGAGCTTCTTCTTGACGATCTTCCGGACCTTCAGATCTTCATGGAGCAGCTTGGCATAATCCTTCTCGGCATACCAACGCGAGCTCCATGTTTTGATATAACCTAATCGAAATCCGATTGGATGAACTTTCTGCCCCATTATTGCTCCTTCTCGGAAGAGGAGGATTCACCCTCCCCCTCCTTCTTTTTCGCTGCGGCCTCGGGGGCTTTCGGCTTTTTCGCTTTACTCTCCCCCTTTTCTTCCGCGGCGCCTTTTGCCTTTCGCGCCCTCGGCTTCTTGGCTTCGGTCTCGGCCGTCTTCTCGACCGCAGGAGCCGGCGCGGCCTTCGTCGGCTTCGCCTTCTTGGGCGCAACCTCGACAACGGACAAGAACAATGTAATATGGCTCGTCCGCTTTCGGATGATATTGGCCCGTCCCATCGCCCTCGGCTGCATTCGCTTCATGACCGGTCCGCCGTCGACGAGCGCTCTGGAAACCCAGAGATCATCGACATCTCCCATCTCTTTCTGAGAGGCATTGGCGACGGCCGATTTTAAAACTTTCTCAATCACCCTGGCGGCGTGCCTCGGCGTAAACTTCAGGATCGTGAGCGCTTCCGCGGCCCGCTTTCCTCGGATTAGATCGACCACCAACCTCGCCTTTCGGGGCGCCACTCGGACAAACCGCAAAACGGCTTTCGCTTCCATTTAAACTCCACTCCTCACTGTACCGATCGCCGGGAGAACCCGACCTACTTTAACGCTGTCGCCTTCTCGGTCTTCGCAGCGCCATGTCCTTTGAAGAACCGGGTCGCCGCAAACTCTCCCAGCTTATGGCCGACCATGTTCTCCGTGATGTAAACCGGAATAAACTTTTTGCCGTTGTGGACAGCGAGAGTATGTCCGATCATCTCCGGAACGATGGTCGATCGCCGCGACCACGTTTTGAGAATTTTCTTATCATTCGATTCGTTCATCTTGGCGATTTTCTCAGCCAGATGCGTGTCGACGAACGGCCCCTTCTTTACTGATCTCGGCATCGATGACCTTCTGCTTAATTATTTACGTCTTTTAATAATGAACGCATCGGTGTCTTTTCTTCGACGCGTTTTATATCCCTTCGTCAACTGGCCCCATGGGGAGACCGGATGCGGGTTTCCTTGGCCCGATTTCCCTTCTCCTCCGCCGTGCGGATGATCGACCGGATTCATCGCCACCCCGCGGACGGTCGGACGCCAGCCGAGCCATCGGCTTCTTCCCGCTTTTCCGAGGGAATAATTTTCATGATCGATATTCCCCACCTGGCCGATCGTCGCCATGCACTCGGCGTGAACGAGACGAACCTCACCCGATCCCAAGCGGATCTGGACCCAGTCATTCTCCTTTGCCATGAGCTGCGCCGAAACGCCGGCGCTTCGGGCCAACTGGCCCCCCTTGCCCTTCTTCAACTCAATATTGTGGATCATACTCCCGACCGGGATGTTGGCCAACGGGAGCGCATTTCCGGTCCGGATCTCGGCGGTCGGCCCCGACATGACCTGATCTCCGACCTTCAACTGATCGGGAGCGATCATATAGCGCTTCTCCCCGTCCGCATAGGTCAGGAGCGCGATTCGGGCCGATCGGTTCGGATCGTATTCGATCGCCGTGACCTTCGCGGGAATTCCGAACTTATCCCGCTTGAAATCGATCACCCGATAGGCCCGCTTGTGCCCGCCGCCGCGATGGCGCACCGTAATCTTGCCGCGATGATTCCTTCCCCCGGAGGGAGGAAGCGACTTCACCAGACGCTTCTCCGGTTCGGTCTTCGTGATCTCGTCAAAGGTCAACCCCATTGCGGAACGGCGACCCGGTGATGTCGGTTTATATGTTTTCACTGCCATGATTCACGAACCTCTCAGCGTAAAGGGCGATTCACGATCACCCATCCTGCTCTTAGCCTTCAAACAGCGTTAACTTCTCCCCCTCTTTCAGGGTAACGATCGCCTTCTTCCAATCAGACCGCTTTCCGGAAAACCGGCCCAGTCGTTTTTCTTTTCCGAGGACATTCACGATCCGGACGTTCTCCACCTTCACATTCAGCGTCTCTTCAACCGCCCGTTTCACCTCGCTCTTATTTGCCTTCGGCTGGACCACAAAACAATATTTGTTCTGCGCTTCCCGCAGCTGCGTGCTCTTTTCCGTCAAAACAGGACGGAGGATAATATCATGCCGATTCATGGTTTCCCCACACTTCTACCAGCCTCGCGACATCCCGGCGCGTGATCACGACCGTATCCGCCAGCAGGAGATCATAAACGTTCAATTGCCGAACTTCCAACATCTTCACCCGGGGAAGATTGCGGGCCGCCCGATCAAGGTTCTCTTTGATCTGAGAAGCAACCAAGAGGACCTTCCCATCCAAGCCGAGTCGCGCAAGCAAGTTCGCCATCGTCTTTGTCTTCGGCTCGGCGATCTCAAGATCTTCCAGAATAACCAGCTTTCCCTCTTGCACTTTTGAGGAGAGGGCCGCAAAGAGCGCCTTTCGCGACTTCTTCTTCGGAATGTCATATTGATATGAACGGGGCATCGGACCGAAGATGGTTCCACCCCCTCTCCAGAGAGGAGAGCGATTCGATCCGGCGCGGGCGCGTCCGGTTCCCTTCTGCTTCCACGGCTTCTTTCCGCCGCCGCTGACGAAACCCTTCGTCTTCGTCGAGGCCGTTCCCTGACGCATCGCCGCCTGCTGCATGAGGACGACCTCATGGAGAAGCCCCTTCGACACCTCCGCGCCGAAGATCGGCTCGTCCAGTGTCATCGTCCCGGTCTTTTCATTCTGAATATTTCTTACTTCTACTTCAGGCATGTTCCCCTCAAATTGATCTACTTCTTCGCCGCTGCTTCAGCCTGCTTTTTCACCTTGCCGCGCTTCGCCTTGTGGATCAGCACCAACCCTTCCGGGCTCCCAGGAACCGACCCTTTTACAAAGACAAGATTCTCTTCGGGACGGACCTCAATCACCTCCAGGCCTTCCGCGGTTACCCGCTCGCTTCCCATGTGCCCCGGCATTCCCTTATTCTTCCAGACGCGGGAAGGAAAAGAGCTCGCCCCGATCGATCCGGGGCGCCGATGGAACATCGAACCGTGCGTCGCCGGACCTCCCGCAAAGTGAAACCGTTTCACGACCCCTTGAAAGCCCTTCCCCTTGGAAGTGCCGGTTACGGTCACGAACTCCCCTTTTTGGAAAATCTCCGCCGTGATGACCTGCCCGACGCTAATCCCGTTGAGGTCTCCCCGAAACTCCCGCAGCACCCGCGCCGGGGCGACATTCGCCCGCTTGAAATGTCCCCGCAATGGAAGGGTGACGCGGTGCTCTTTCACCTCATCAAAAGAAAGCTGCGCCGCCGGATAGCCCTCTCGTTCGACGGTCTTGATCTGGACGACCTTGCAAGGACCGACCTCAAGCACCGTGACCGGAACGAGTTTTCCCTCGTCCGAGTAGACCTGCGTCATTCCGAGTTTATAACCGATTAATCCGTCTACCATCTCTCTCACCTATTCTTTATTGAGCCGACCGGCTTAGAGCTTGATCTCCACGTTTACACCCGCCGAGAGGTTCAGCTTCATCAGCGCATCGACCGTCTCCGGCGTCGGCTCTAAGATATCGATGAGGCGCTTGTGCGTTCGAATTTCAAACTGCTCCCTGGACTTCTTATCAACATGCGGCGACCGGAGCACCGTGTATTTATTGATCTTGGTCGGCAAAGGAATGGGACCGGCGACTTTTGCGCCGGTTCGCTTCACCGTGTCGACAATCTCACCCACCGACTGATCAAGAACACGATAGTCGTACGCTTTTAACCGAATTCGAATTTTCTGATTCACGCTTTTCCCTTTATTTCTATGTGGGGCCCGTGCGCTCCTGCTTCGCAGGATGCTCCGATGCCCCACGCCCGGCGCTCGCGCTGGCAAAGCCAGTCGCTCGCTTTACTGTACGATCGAACTCTCTTACTTAATAATTTTAGTAATGACGCCTGCGCCGACGGTGCGGCCGCCCTCTCGGATGGCGAATCGCAGTCCTTCCTGCATAGCGATCGGCATGATCAGCTCTACTTCCATGGTGACGTTGTCCCCCGGCATGATCATCTCCACCCCTTCCGGCAGCTTCACCACCCCGGTGACGTCGGTGGTGCGAAGATAGAACTGGGGCCGATATCCGTTGAAGAAGGGGGTGTGTCGGCCTCCTTCCTCTTTGGTGAGGATGTACGCTTCGGCTTTGAAGTGGGTGTGCGGGGTGATGCTGCCCGGTTTGGCCAATACCATGCCACGCTCGACCTCTTCTTTCTTAGTACCTCTTAATAGCACCCCGACATTGTCTCCGGCTTGCCCCTGGTCTAAGATCTTGCGGAACATCTCTACTCCGGTGACGACGGTCTTCTGAGTCGGCCGAATGCCGACGATTTCGATTTCATCACCGACTTTCACCACCCCTTTCTCGACTCTCCCGGTGACCACGGTGCCGCGACCGGAGATGGAGAAGACGTCTTCGATCGGCATGATGAAGGGCTTGTCGATCTCGCGGGTCGGTGTGGGGATGTAGCTGTCGATGGCGTCCATCAGCTTCATGATCGCCTGCTCCCCCATCTCCCCTTTGTCGCCCTCTAAGGCTTTCAGCGCGGAGCCGACCACCACGGGGATGTCGTCTCCGGGAAATTCGTATTTGCTCAATAGCTCTCGGACTTCCAACTCCACCAGATCCAATAGCTCTTTATCATCGACCATGTCGGCTTTGTTCAAGAACACGACGATGTAGGGGACCCCCACCTGGCGGGCCAGCAGGATGTGCTCGCGGGTCTGCGGCATCGGGCCGTCGGCGGCGGAGACCACCAGGATGGCGCCATCCATCTGGGCCGCTCCGGTGATCATGTTCTTGACGTAGTCGGCATGCCCCGGGCAGTCGACGTGCGCGTAGTGGCGCTTGTCGGTCTGGTACTCTACGTGCGCGATGGCGATGGTGATGCCGCGCTCTTTCTCCTCCGGGGCTTTGTCGATCTGATCATAGGCCAGATACTCCGCATATTTCTTCTCGGCCAGCACCTTGGTGATCGCTGAGGTGAGGGTGGTCTTCCCATGATCCACATGCCCAATTGTCCCAATGTTCACGTGCGGCTTCGTCCGCTCAAATTTCGCCTTCGCCATCGCTCCTTCCCTCCTAAAAAATCGTTCTTCGTAAATTGTTATTCGTTATTCGTAAAATCAAAACGATTCACCCCTAACGTGTTCTCGCCTTTATGCGGTAGTCCCTTGGCTCTTCGCAATAATCTCATCGGAGATATTTTTCGGGACCACATCATAATGGGCAAATTGCATCGTAAAGACGCCACGCCCCTGCGTCATCGATCGAAGATCGGTCGCATAACCAAACATTTCCGCAAGCGGGACCTGCGCCGAGATCACCTGCGCGCCGCCGCGCATTTTCATTCCAAGAATTTTCCCTCGCTTGGAGCTGAGATTCCCGATGACATCGCCCATGTATTCTTCAGGAACGATCACTTCCAAATCCATGATCGGCTCCAGCAGCACCGGGTTGGCGCGCTTCGTCGCTTCCTTGAATCCCATCGAGGCCGCAATCTTAAACGCCATTTCCGAGGAGTCGACCTCATGATACGAGCCGTCAAAGAGGGTCACCTTCAAATCAACCATCGGATACCCCGCAACGACGCCGGAGGTCATCGCCTCGCGAACCCCCTTCTCGACCGCGGGGATATACTCTTTTGGAACCGTCCCCCCGACGATTTTGTTCACGAACTCGAATCCCTTTCCGGGCTCCTGCGGCTCGACGGTCAGCCAGACATGGCCGTATTGACCCCGACCACCCGACTGCCGGATGTACTTTCCTTCCGCCTCCGCCCGCGTCTGGATCGTTTCGCGATAGGCGACCTGCGGCTTTCCGACGTTGGTTTCGACTTTGAATTCCCGCTTCAGCCGATCGACGATGATCTCCAGATGCAACTCCCCCATTCCCGAGATGATCGTCTGGAGCGTCTCCTCGTCGCTGGAAATCCGAAGCGACGGATCTTCCTGTCCCAACTTCTGGAGCGACAGACCGAGCTTCTCCTGATCGGCTTTGGTCTTCGGTTCAATCGCCATCGAGATGACCGGCTCCGGGAATTTCATCACTTCGAGGAGGATCGGATGATTTTCGTCACAGAGGGTGTCTCCCGTCGTCGAATTCTTGAGACCGACCGCGGCGGCGATATCGCCCGTATATACATCTTTGATCTCTTCCCGCTTGTTGGCGTGCATCTTCAGAATCCGCCCGATCCGCTCCTTCGTATCCTTCGTCGAGTTGTAGATATACGATCCGGAATGGAGCACGCCGGAGTAGACCCTGAAATAAGTCAGCTGCCCGACGAAAGGATCGCTCATGATCTTGAACGCCAAGGCAGAAAACGGCTCGTCGTCACTCACCCTCCGAATTACTTCATTGCCCGTCCTCGGCTCAATCCCTTTCACAGGAGGAACGTCGAGGGGAGATGGGAGAAAATCAACCACGGCATCGATGAGAAGCTGCACCCCTTTGTTCTTAAAAGAAGCGCCGCAGAGGACCGGAACGATCTTCATCGCCAGCGTTCCATTGCGCAGCGCCCGTTTGATCTCCTCGGGGGAGATCGCCTCTCCGCTCAGAAACTTCTCCATGATCGCGTCATCGATATCGGCCAGAGCCTCGATCATCTTATCGCGATACTCCTGGGCGGTGGCCCGGAGATCTTCCGGAATCTCATCGACGATGAACTTAGCACCGAGCGTCTCATCGTCGAAGAAAATTCCCTTCATCATGATCAGATCGATCGGTCCGCGGAAGGCCGCTTCCTTTCCGATCGGAATCTGAATCGGGACCGGCCGGGTTCCGAGCCGATCGACCATCGATTGAACGCTGGTAAAAAAGTCGGCGCCGGTCCGATCCATCTTGTTCATAAACGCGATGCGCGGAACGTTGTACCGATCGGCCTGACGCCATACCGTCTCGGATTGCGGCTCCACCCCCTGCACGGAGTCGAATACCGCCACCGCTCCATCGAGGACGCGGAGAGACCGCTCGACCTCAATCGTAAAGTCGACGTGACCCGGCGTATCGATGATGTTGATCCGATGATTCTTCCAGAAGCAGGTCGTGGCGGCGGAGGTGATCGTGATCCCGCGCTCACGCTCCTGCTCCATCCAATCCATCGTCGTGGTCCCCTCATCGACCTCGCCGATCCGATGGGTCACTCCGGTATAGTAGAGGATGCGCTCGGTCGTTGTCGTTTTTCCGGCGTCGATGTGGGCCATGATTCCGATGTTTCTTGTTCTCTCTAAAGGATATTCGCGTGCCATTGAATTTTATCTACCATTATTTTCCCTCTCCGGCACTCAAATGAGAGGAGATAGAGTAAAAAAAGGTGAAGGCGCCTGCCTTCACCCGAAGGGTATTCTTCGAAAAATTACCAGCGATAGTGCGCGAAGGCCTTGTTGGCCTCGGCCATCTTGTGCGTATCTTCCCGCTTCTTCACGGCGCCTCCGGTGTTATTCGAGGCGTCCAGCAACTCGGCGGCGAGCTTCTCTTCCATGCTCTTGCCCGCCCGCTGCTTGGCATAGAGGGTAATCCAACGAAGCGCCAAGGTCGTTCGACGATTCTGACGAATCTCAACCGGAACCTGATAGGAGGCCCCGCCGACCCGGCGTGACTTCACCTCGACCATCGGCTTCACATTCTCGACGGCCCCTTTGAAGATCTTCATCGGGTCCGAACCGCTCTTCTGCTTGATCACTTCGAAGGCGCTATAACAAATATTCTCTGCAATGCTCCGCTTTCCCTTCCGCATGAGCATGTTAATAAACTTCGAGACCAGCCGATCGCCAAATCGCTGGTCGGGGAGAACTTCTCTTTTAACGGCTACTTTTCGCCTTGGCATCTTCTCTCCGAGAAAGATCGTTGTTTGTTAAACGTTATTCGTTAATCGTAAAAGCGAAAAACGCTTATTCTCCTGGTCTTTCACGTTTAACGAATAATGATTCACGTTTAACGATTACTTCGGTGTTTTTGCTCCGTACTTGGATCGTCCCTGCTTTCGATTCGCCACGCCGACCGTGTCGAGGGCGCCTCGCACGATGTGATAACGAACGCCCGGAAGATCCTTCACCCGGCCGCCGCGAACGAGCACGATCGAGTGCTCCTGAAGATTGTGACCGACTCCCGGAATATACGATGTAACCTCGATTCCATTGGTAAGGCGAACACGGGCAACTTTCCTCAAAGCAGAGTTCGGCTTCTTCGGGGTGGTGGTATAGACGCGGACGCAGACTCCTCGCTTCTGAGGAGACTGTTTCAGCGCCGGGCTTTTCGTTTTTGACCGGGCTTTTTCTCGTCCTCTCTTGATCAATTGACTAATGGTCGGCACAAATCCTCCTTATGAAGCACCGAAACTGTGGAAGTATAGTGAAAGAATTGTTAATTGTCAAGCACTTTGTTGAAGCCCCCCCGCCGCAAGAGCGGGGGACTTCAACTTGGAAAGAGAAAAACGACGACTATTCGGCCGGAGTCGCCTCCTCGCTCGGCGCAGGCAATTGCGGAGCGGCCTCTTGCGTCGCCACGCCCGCTTCCGCCTGCTGCGGCGCCCGGACATAGACCTCTCGGTAGTTTCCGAGTCCGGTTCCCGCCGGGATGAGTCTCCCGACGATCACGTTCTCCTTGAGACCCAAGAGATCATCGGTCTTCCCGCTGATCGCCGCTTCCGTCAGAACCCGGGTGGTCTCTTGGAAAGAGGCCGCCGAGATAAAGCTGTCGGTCGAAAGGGCCGCTTTGGTGATCCCCAGCAGAATCGGTTTCCCGATCGCCGGCCTTCCCCCTTTGGCCATGACCCGCTCATTTTCCTGTTGGAAGACGAATTTATCGACCTGGTTTCCGATGAGAAACTCGGTATCCCCCGGCTCTTCAATCTTCACCCTGCGAAGCATCTGGCGGACGATGATCTCGATATGTTTATCGTTGATCGAAACCCCCTGCAGGCGATAGACCTCCTGCACCTCGTCCACCAGATATTTCTGAAGCTCCTTCGGACCGAGCACGTCGAGAATATCGTGCGGGTTCGCCGATCCATCCATCAGCGGCTCGCCGGCATGCACCCAGTCCCCCTCGTGCACGTTGACGTGTTTGCCCTTCGGGATGTAGTACTCCCGGCTGTCGCCCATCTCGTTTCGGACGATCACCTTCCGCATTCCCTTGACGAAGCCGCCATACTCGACGGTTCCGTCGATTTCGGAGATGACCGCCTGCTCCTTCGGCTTTCTCGCCTCGAAGAGCTCGGCCACCCGGGGAAGACCTCCGGTGATATCTTTCGTCTTGGTCGTCTCCCGCGGAATCTTCGCCAGAACGTCCCCCGGAAAAACGGTCTGTCCCCGTTCAACCAGGATGTGCGCTCCGGCCGGCAGAAGATACCGGGCCACCGCGGCGGACGACGAGATCTTCGCCGTCTTGCCCGACTCATCTTTGATCGAGATACGTGGCCTCAGATTCGATCCGGGATAATCGACGATCACCCGCCGAGACAACCCGGTCACCTCATCGACCTCTTCACGCATCGTCTGACCTTCGATGATATCTCCGAAGGCGATCTTGCCGCCGACCTCGGTCAGGATGGAGAGCGAGTAAGGATCCCACTCCACCAGCTTCTGACCCGGCTCGACCCGCGCGCCGTCCTTCACTTTGATCCGGGCGCCGTAGACGACCGAGTATTTTTCTTTCTCACGGCCGGTTTCATCATAGACCGCGATTTTCCCGTTTCGGTTCATCGCGACCATGTCCCCTTCTTTGTTCTTCACGGTATTGAGATTGAGATACTTCAGAATCCCGGCGTTCTTCGCTTCGAGGACCGTCTGCTCGATGACCTTGCTCGCCGTACCTCCGATATGGAAGGTCCGCATCGTCAGCTGGGTTCCCGGCTCTCCGATCGATTGGGCCGCGATCACGCCGACCGCCTCGCCCCGCTCGACCAGTCGGCCGCGCGCCAGATCCCGTCCGTAACACTTGACACAAACGCCTCGACGCGCCTGACAGGTCAACACCGATCGAATCTTCACCTTATCGATACCGGCATCGACCACCGCCTGTGTTCTCCGCTCATCGAGCTCTTCCACGGCGGGAACGATCAGCTCGCCGGTGATCGGGTCGCGGATCTCTTCCGCCGTCACCCGGCCCAAGATTCTCTCCTCAAGCGGCTCGATCACCTCGCCCCCTTCGACCAGGGCGGTCACCGTGATGCCGTCGCTGGTGCCGCAATCGACATCGTTCACGATTACATCCTGGGCAATGTCGACCAGACGCCGGGTGAGATAGCCGGAGTTCGCCGTCTTCAACGCGGTGTCCGCAAGACCCTTCCGTGCTCCGTGGGTCGAGATGAAGTACTGCAACACGGTCAATCCCTCTCGGAAATTGGCCGTGATCGGGGTTTCGATGATCTCCCCGGACGGCTTCGCCATCAGTCCCCGCATTCCGCCGAGCTGGCGGATCTGCTGGGTACTCCCCCGGGCGCCCGAATCGGCCATCATGAAGATCGAATTAAACTGCTTCCCTTTGGCCGAGCCTTTCTTAATGTTCTCTTCTTCTTGGCCGAGCTCTTTCATCATTTCGCTGGCAACGACCTCGGTGACGTGCGCCCAGATGTCGACCACTTTGTTGTAGCGCTCGCCGTTCGTGATGAGACCTTCGGCATACTGCTTCTCGATCTCCATCACTTCCTTCTTCGCCTTTTCGATCGAGGCTTCCTTCTTGCTCGGAATGTGCATGTCGTCGATGCTGATCGAGATGCCGGCCTTGGTCGCATAGAGGTAGCCGATGTCCTTCACCCGATCGAGCAGGACGACCGTATCCCGGTGTCCCGCCTCACGATAAGCGGTGTCGATCAACTTCATCAACTCTTTCTTGTTGAGCACCTTGTTGACGACCGAGAAGGGAATATTCGGCGGAAGGATCTCACCGAGGATCACCCGCCCGACGGTCGTCTCGACCATGCTGCCGTTGAGCTTCACCTTGATCCGGGCATGCTCTTCGACCTCTTCATGATCGTAGGCAATCCGCACCTCTCCGGGAGAAGAGAAGATCTTCCCCTCTCCCTTTGCCCCGGCCCGCTCCTTCGTGAGCCAGTAGCAGCCCAAGACCATGTCCTGAGACGGAACCATGATCGGCTTCCCGCTCGCAGGCGAGAGAATGTTGTTGATCGACATCATCAGGACGCGCGCTTCGATCTGCGCTTCGACTGAAAGGGGAACATGGACCGCCATCTGGTCTCCGTCAAAGTCGGCGTTGAATGCCGCGCAGACGAGTGGATGAAGGCGGATCGCCTTCCCTTCTACCAGCAACGGATCGAACGCCTGGATGCCGAGCCGGTGCAGCGTCGGCGCCCGGTTCAGGAGAACCGGATGCTCCTTGATCACCTCATCGAGCACATCCCAGACTTCGGGACGCTCCTTCTCCACCATCTTCTTGGCACTTTTAATCGTGGTGACATAGCCCCGCTCTTCCAGCTTTTGGAAAATAAACGGTTTGAAGAGCTCCAGCGCCATCTTCTTCGGGAGACCGCACTGATGCAGCTTCAGCTCCGGCCCCACGACGATCACCGAACGACCGGAATAATCGACCCGCTTTCCGAGCAGGTTCTGACGGAAGCGCCCCTGCTTTCCTTTGAGCATGTCGGAAAGCGATTTGAGCGGACGCTTGTTGGGCCCGCGAATCGCCCGGCCGCGCCGGCCGTTGTCAAAGAGGGCATCGACCGACTCCTGCAGCATCCGCTTCTCGTTCCGGATGATGACCGAAGGGGCTTTCAATTCGATCAGCCGCTTCAGCCGGTTGTTCCGGTTGATCACGCGACGATAGAGATCGTTCAAATCGGAGGTCGCAAAGCGTCCTCCATCCAACGGAACGAGCGGCCGCAGTTCGGGCGGCAGCACCGGAATGACATCGAGGATCATCCAGTCGGGACGGTTCCCCGATTTCCGGAACGACTCGATCACCTTCAACCGCTTCGTCAGCTTCTTCTTCACGGCGGTCGAGCTCGCCTCGGCCACCTTGGCGTGCAGCTCATTCCAGAGCTGATCGAGATCGATCTTCTTCAAAAGCTCGCGGATCGACTCCGCCCCCATGTCGGCGCGGAATCCATTCGGACCGTACTGCTCCAAGAGGGCGCGGTAGCGGTCTTCGGTCAGGATCTCTTTCTCTTTCAGGTCGGTATCCTTCGGGTCGACGACGATGTAGTTTTCAAAATAGAGAACCCGCTCAAGCTGCTTCAACGTCATGTCGAGGAGCGCGCCGATTCGGCTCGGCACCCCTTTCAAAAACCAGATATGCGCCACCGGGGAGGCGAGCTCAATATGCCCCATCCGTTCGCGACGGACCTTCGACTGGATCACTTCGACGCCGCACTTGTCGCAGACGATGCCGCGGTGCTTCATCCGCTTGTATTTTCCGCAGTTGCACTCCCAGTCCTTGATCGGTCCGAAGATCCGGGCACAGAAGAGCCCATCCCGCTCCGGTTTAAATGAGCGGTAGTTGATCGTCTCCGGTTTCTTCACCTCGCCGTAGGACCAGGAACGGATCTTCTCTGGCGAAGCGATTCGAATACGGATGGCATCAAAAGAGATCGGGTCTTTTGCTTTCTCAAACAGGCTGTTAATCGCTTCGACCTTACTAATTGTCTCCATTGAACCTCCAAATTTTAGAAAAATTGTGGGGGGTCGGGGGCCAGGGGCCGGGTGCCGGTTAAAGAATCTCTCTTTCACCGACCCCCGGCCCCCGACACCTGGCCCCTGCTCTTGCTACTCTCTTCCCTTAATCAGCTCCACGTCGAGACCCAAGCTTTGCAGCTCTTTGATCAAGACGTTGAACGACTCCGGAAGGCCCGGCTCGAGGAAGTTTTCGCCCTTGACGATCGCCTCGTAGATTCTCGATCGTCCCGGAACGTCATCCGACTTCACCGTGAGGAATTCCTGCAGAATCGATGCGGCGCCGTATGCCTGAAGCGCCCAGACCTCCATTTCTCCGAGACGCTGACCTCCGAACTGCGCCTTTCCGCCGAGCGGCTGCTGCGTCACCAACGAGTAAGGACCGATCGAACGGGCATGGATCTTGTCGTCCACCAAGTGGTGGAGCTTCATCATGTACATGTAACCGACCGTCACCGGGCGATCAAACGGCTCTCCCGACTTGCCGTCATAGAGGACCGTCTGTCCGCTGGTCGGAAGCTTCGCCTTCTGAAGCATCTCCTTGATCTCTTTCTCGGTCGCGCCGTCGAAGACCGGGCTCGCCAAGTGGAACCCGAGCGCCTTCGCCGCCCAACCGAGGTGGGTCTCCAAGATCTGGCCGACGTTCATACGAGAGGGAACGCCGAGCGGGTTCAGCACGATCTGAACCGGGGTTCCATCGGGAAGATAGGGCATATCCTCTTCCGGCAGAACGCGGGAGACGACCCCCTTGTTACCGTGCCGTCCGGCCATCTTGTCTCCCACCTGGAGCTTCCGCTTCATGGCGATAAAGACTTTGACCAGCTTGATCACCCCTGGAGGAAGCTCGTCGCCTCGCTTCAACCGACCGGCCTTCTCATCGTAGATCGTCTGTAAAATATCGACCTGCTCTTTGGTAAAGGCCTCGATCCGATCGATCTTCTCCTGCTCTTCCGGCTCATTCAAGAGAACATTCTTCAGCTCCTCATCCGGAATCCGATCGAGGATCTCCTTGGTGATCTTCTTCTTTTTCTTGAGGAGGCTCTCGCCCGTCTCCGGATCGACGATATCGACGCCGGCCAACTTTCCGAGAAGGAGCTTGCGGATCTTTTTGTGCTTCTCCTCCTCGATAATGCGCAGCTCGTCTTGATGATCCCGCTGAAGCCGGATCACATCCTCATTTTCGATGCTCTTGGAGCGCTCATCTTTCTCCACGCTCTTCCGAGAGAAGATCTTCACGTCGACGACGATCCCCTCGATTCCGGGGGGAACATAGAGCGACGCGTCTTTCACATCGCCCGCCTTCTCCCCGAAGATCGCACGGAGGAGCTTCTCCTCCGGGGTCAGCTGGGTCTCCCCTTTCGGGGTCACCTTCCCGACCAGGATATCTCCCGGTTTTACCTCGGCGCCGATGCGAATGATTCCCGATTCATCAAGGTTCTTCAAGGCATCTTCGCTGACGTTCGGGATATCGCGGGTGATCTCTTCTTTACCGAGCTTGGTATCGCGCGCTTCGAGCTCGAATTCCTCGATGTGGATCGAGGTGAAGTGATCTTCACGCACGAGCTTCTCGGAGATGAGAATCGCGTCTTCAAAGTTGTAGCCGCCCCACGGCATGAAGGCGACCAGGACGTTTCGGCCGAGGGCCAACTCTCCCTGATCGATGGCAGGGCCGTCCGCGAGGACATCCCCCTTCTTCACCCGCATTCCGACGGTGACGACCGGTTTTTGGGTGATGCAGGTATTCTGATTCGAGCGCTGGAACTTGATCAGATTGTACACATCCAGCGCCACTTCCGGATCTTCCGAGGCGTTTTCTTTCTCTTTACGTGTGAGTTCCGCCTTGACCACGATCCGGGTGGCATCGACACTCTCAACGACGCCGGGCCGCTTTGCCAAAAGCACATACCCGGAGTCACGGGCGACGATCGCTTCCATCCCGGTCCCGACCAGCGGGGCCTCGGTGGCGATCAACGGAACGGCCTGACGCTGCATGTTCGAACCCATCAGCGCCCGGTTGGCGTCGTCGTTTTCCAGAAACGGAATCAACGCCGTCGCGACGCTGACGATCTGCTTCGGCGAGACGTCCATGTACTCCACCCGCTCGGCCGGAACCATGACGAAGTCCCCCGCATACCGCGCGGAGACGCTGTCGGCGAGGATCTTCCCCTTGCCGTCGACCTTGGTATTGGCCTGGGCGATGACATATTTATCGCCGTCGATCGCCGAGATGAACTCGATCTCCTCGGTCACCCGCCCATTCTTCACCTTCCGATACGGAGACTCGATGAAACCGAACTCGTTGACGCGTGCATAGGTGGCAAGCGACGTGATCAAACCGATGTTCGGACCTTCCGGTGTTTCGATCGGGCAGATCCGGCCGTAGTGGCTCGGATGCACGTCGCGAACCTCGAATCCGGCCCGCTCCCGGGTCAGACCGCCGGGACCGAGCGCGGAGAGACGCCGCTTGTGGGTGATCTCGGCCAGCGGATTGGTCTGATCCATGAACTGCGAGAGCTGGCTGCTTCCGAAAAACTCCTTGATGACGGCGATCACCGGTTTGGCGTTGATCAGGTCATGCGGCAGCACCGTCTCCAGGTCGAGCAGGTTCATCCGCTCCTTGATCGTCCGCTCCATCCGGACCAGACCGATCCGGAACTGGTTTTCCAACAGCTCCCCGACCGACCGGACGCGCCGGTTGCCGAGATGATCGATATCCTCGATTTCGCCCTTTCCGGTTTTCAGATTGACGAGATAACGGATCACCTCGACGATGTCCTGCGCGGTCAGCGTCCGCTTGTCGAGCGGCAGTTCGAGATTAAGCTTCTTGTTCAGCTTCAGGCGTCCGACCGGCGAGAGATCATACCGCTTCGGGTTATAGAACAGGTTGTCGAAGAGAACCCGCGCCGTCTCCATCGTCGGGGTTTCGCCCGGCCGCAGACGACGATAAATTTCCACCATCGCTTCATCGGGGGAGGCGACCTTCTCCATCGCCAGGGTGTCGCGAATGACCGGAAGGATCTGGATGTTGTCGATGTAGAGCACTTTAATTTCTTTGATGCCGGCTTCGACGATCTTGGCCAAAACCGGGTCGGTCAATTCGTGATTGCGCTCGAGGAGCACCTCGCCGGTGTTCGGGTCGATGATGTCGTTGAGGACCGCCCTTCCGATCAACTCCTCTTTGGGATAAGGGATCTCTTTAATCCCTTCGGTTTTCATCCGCTTGAGGACCCCTTTGGTTAGTTTGCTCCCTTCTTTCGCGAGGAGCTCTTTCTCCTTCTTGTCCATGAAGTCGGTCGGCGCCTTGATCCCGGCGTGGATTTCCGAATCGAGCTTCCGCCAGAAAGCGCCGTCGGCCATCCGGACCTCTTCGATCGGATAGAACAATTTGAGGATCGCCTCTTCAAGGCTTCCCCCTTCGGCTTTTCCTTCCCGGCCCTCCAGGGTATATTTTTTCTCCTGCTTGTCCCCTTCTTCCTGTGCAAACGCCTTCAGAAGGATCGTGGCGGGAAGCTTGCGCCGGCGGTCGATCCGAACATAGAGAATGTCTTTGGCGTCGAATTCAAAATCAAGCCAGGAGCCGCGATAAGGGATGATCCGGGCGGAATAGAGAACCTTTCCGCTCGCATGGGTCCGCCCCTTGTCATGCGTGAAGGCGGCGCCGGGGGAGCGCTGAAGCTGGCTGACGACCACTCGCTCCGTTCCATTGACCAAGAACGTACCATTCTCGGTCATGAGGGGAAGCTCGCCGATGTAGACCTCCTGCTCGCGGACGTCCCGGACCTTTTTCGCCTCGCCCTTTGCCTCTTTATCCCAAACCACCAGGCGCACACGGATCTTCAACGGAGCGGCAAAGGTCATCCCCCGCTCCAGACATTCCTGAACGTCATATTTCGGCGTTCCGATTGAGTAATCGATAAACTCGATCATCGCCGTGTCGTTGTAATCGGAAATCGGGAAGACGCTCGTAAACGCCGACTGCAACCCGATATCCTCCCGCTGCTCCGCCGGGATCTCTCGCTGCAGAAAACGCTCGTAGGATTGCCGCTGAATCTCAATGAGATTCGGGATCGGAATCTGAATACTAATTTTTGATAAATCTTTTCTCTCTCGAGTACCATTTTCGGTGCTCTGTGCCATAAAACCTCCTAGAGTCCACTTTAAAAGTCATCCGGAAGATACACCCGGAAAATCGACGGCGGGAATGCCGCTCCAAACGGATCGGTCCCGCCTTTTCGACTGCAGATTCCGGATTTCATTCCGTAACGATCTGTGATGAACCTTCAAAAGAACTCAGTTGTAAAACCGATTTTGAAGGTTCATCACAGATCGTTA
>Ga0209810_1002105_pt1 | contig 25388 bp, 16 predicted proteins | sample Coa_R1_7_FD_187159 | JGI IMG/M metagenome (GOLD analysis project Ga0209810, IMG submission 187159) | Surface soil microbial communities from Centralia Pennsylvania, which are recovering from an underground coalmine fire - Coalmine... | ecosystem: Environmental > Terrestrial > Soil > Unclassified... | reverse complement strand
CCACCCGCAGGTCACCGCAGGCCACCCGCAAGGGGTGGCCCTACTATATACGACCGCTCCACAAGGGGTACGAACGCCTCGTATATAGTAGGGCCACCCCTTGCGGGTGGCCTGCGGCGCGCTCGCACGGGCTTCAGTTCACGCCTATGGGGGTGGCCTGTGGGTGGCCTGTGGGTGGCCTGCGGTGGCCTGTGGGTGGCCTGTGGGTGGCCTGTGGGTGGCCTGCGGTGGCCTGTGGGTGGCCTGTGGTGGCCTGCAGTGGCCTGCGGTGGTTCCAGTGAACGCTTATGGGGCCGCCCCTTGCGCTCGGCCTGGAGCGGGCCGGACTACGAAAATTTGCTGACATGCCTGGGCTGGATGGCAGGCTGTTCTCTCGCTCATACTGACTTTTCCCTCAAAAGCATAACAGAGCTTCAGGTACGTCAGTCCTCACATACCTATGCTCGTGGCATAGACCCCACTTCTCTATGCTACGAGCATAGGTATGTGAGGACTGGCAATCTCCCATGTGATGCGCTATACTTTGTACAAATGTTCATCAAATGATGCAGAGGTGTGTCATGCTGGTTGCCTGTGGGCCGGATGGTCAGCCGGTAGTGGCGGAAGAGACGCCGCTGGAGCAGTTGCAGCAGTGGTCGCGGGAACGGCAGTTGTATTGCCCGAACTGTCGTGGCATCGTTCACCTGCGTGGCGGGCAGGAGAAGCGCACGCAGTTGCATTTTGCCCATCAGAAGGGGGAGTGCGCGTGGAGTACCGAGGCGGAATCGGTGCGACATGCACGCGGGAAGGTGGTCATCGCCGACTGGCTGCGTGGGCAGTTTCCGCGAGCGACGATTACGCTGGAAGAGCGGCTACCGGAGCCGAACCGTATTGCCGATATCTTTGTTGCTCACGAAGATGACAGGCGCTGGGCCGTCGAGTTCCAATGCGCGCCGCTGGACGTGGAAGAGTGGCGGCATCGTCACCAGGCATATCGCAGCGCGGGGATTCTGGACATCTGGATTATCGGCAATAACCGGCGCGAGAAGCAGGAAGCGTTTATCGAAGCCATCCTTGCCGAAGCGCGCGAAGTATTGTTTCTTGATCCCCTGCTGACGCCGCCCGCGATCTGGCTGCGCTGGCCCGTGAGCCGCGAGATGGTGCAGCAATGGCAGGCTGGTAGCGCCCCGGCGCCATCACTGGAAGGATGGGTGGGTCGCCTGGGCTACGGAGCCGTGCTGCGCGGTCGCCTGCCAGACGTATCTCTGGGCCAGCAGGGGGAGCTGCTGCATCCCGAACGCTCGGCATTGGAGCAGCGCGTCCGCATACTGCACCGGATGAGTACCGCAGCCGCGCCAGATGAAGTCCTGTTGGCGGCTTACCTGCGCCAGCGCGTGGGCGAGCAGGCATTGCAACGGGTCATCATTCCCCTGCTCCACGCCTACCGGCGTGACCCCGACCTGCTGCGCCGCTACAACTACGGGCGCGGGCGACCCGATCAGCCGCTGACAGAGGACGAGCGGGCGCGGGTGCAGAAGGCGCGACAATGGCTGGCGAGCCTGGCGCAGCACGGCTATCCGCGCTCGCGCCTGCAAGAACTCGCTACAGAAATTCCCTTCATCGGCCCCTACGCGCCCTTCGCCCGTTATGTCGAGATGCTGATTGCTCTGTAAGTATCCTCGGACATGTCATTCTGAGCGGAGCGAAGAATCTCTAACAGGCTGTGTAGGCCGGTGGGTAGCCACAGATTCTGAGCGGAGCGAAGAATGACATGTCAGGGAGCCTCTTTTACGGCATTGCTATATACTCTTCAGTATCTCGTTGGCGGCGCGCGCTCCCTGTTGCGCCCCACCTTCCATGAAGCCCTGGAAGCTGATGGAGCAGTGTTCACCGGCAAAATGGATGTGTCCCTGCTGCACGCGCTCGTAGCCGCTGAAGAGCGTGTACTGGCCGACGAGCCAGCAGGAGTAGCTGCCGAGCAGATTGGGATCGCCGGTCGGGTAGCTCAACGTGGCCGTGCCGGTATAGTGCTGCTTTGCCCCCGGCCAGACTTCTTCCAGTTGTTTGACGAAAGCATTGGCATACTGCTGTACGCGCGGGTTGGGAGTGGCTGTATATGGCCCGTCTGGCTTGTAGGATGCCCCGACATGGCCGCCTGTGAAATCGACAATGATGCCGGTCTTGCCGGGCTGGCCGCGCGTGACATCCCATGTATTCTGGAAGCCGATATCGGTATAGATGTTGCCATCGCTGATGCCCGGCCACGCGCCCGTGCCGTTCCAGTAGCGCGCATCAAACTGCAACTGCAATTTGGAGTTCGTGCCATAGCCAAGTTGCGTGATGGCCGTCTTTTTCAGGTTGTTGAAACCGGCCCTGCTGTAATCCAGCGTGCGCAGAACGCTGAAGGGAATAGCCAGCACGACGTAATCAAACGTCTGCTGCCGCTCTCCACCGGGGGTCGCGAAGGTGACGGTGATCGTCTTATCACTGTTGGTTTCAATGGCAACCATTCTCCAGTTGAGCTTTACCGCCCCTGCTGGCAGGCTGCTGGCAATAGCCTGCGGTAATTGCTGGTTGCCGCCAACGATGTGATACCGCTCGTCAGAGGCGCCGAAGATGCTGAATCCGCCCGCTTTTGGCTGGAAGCCGAGCAGGTAGACCAGGTTGAGCGAACTCTGCTCGTTCGTCTCGCGTCCGTACTCGATATTGTAAGCGACATCGAGCAACTGCCCCATGTCGGAGCTATGGCCGCCGGGGACATACTGCTCAATCCAATCATAGAGGCTGGTGTGGTCAAGATGGTAGCCGAAGGCGGTGTAGTTATTGTAAAGGGTCGGGAATGGAGCCTGCTTGAGTTGCTGTTTAAGTACCTGATAGACCTGCTGAAAGTCCTGATCGGCCTGCTTTTGCAGATAATATTTGCCAGAGAAGAAATAGGTGTCCTGCGAGCCTTTCGGCTGCGCCGCCAGCAGGTCAACGGTTTTCAGCCCGAAGCGTTTGACCAGCCCCAGGATGGTTTTGTGGCCCGAATCGATCAATTCGCCGCACCATTCGCTGGTCTGCCCGTTGGCCCATGTGGTAGTGTTGGAGTGCATGCGCCCGCCGACGCGGGACGAGGCTTCAAAAACGGTTGAGGCATAGCCAGCGTCCTGAAGGGTGAGCGCGGCATTCAACCCGGCGATGCCCGCGCCAATGATGCCGATGCGTGGCGCGCCCGCCGCGTCAGCCTTTGGAAAGCGCCCGGCGAGGGCAATCGGGCCGCCGACAGCGAGACCTGCCGCCACCACGCCAGCGCCCTTGAGCAGATCGCGTCGGCTCAAGCGTAACTGGCGCTCGTGCCGCACCTCTTCGACCGAAACGCCGCGCTCATCGGCTTCCGCGTGTTCGCTTGCCATGCGCTGCAAAGCTTGCAAAAGAGGGGTACGTGCCATACGTGTCTTCCTCCTGCGTAAAATATGCCTTCTACCAGTCAGCATACCAGTGGCGCGGGTAGCAGGCAGAGAAACAAAGAGTATGCTTGCTCTTGACGATAACCAGGGACAGGGAAAAGGCACCGAAAACAGGTAATCTGGCCAATCTATCCATTACCTGCCAGACAGAGTAGCATATTACCTCTACTATGTCAATCGCTTTTATACATGTGCTAACAGATGTATCAGGGAGACAGCATGCATACTATGAGAAATGCTCCCCGACATGTCATGCTGAGCGCAGCAAAGCATCCGAGGCGACCATACTGATCAATGGGCTGCCTTAGATGCTTCGCTGCCGCTCAGCATGACATGTCGGGGAGTTTTCAATGGGATGGCATGGCAATAGCGCAGAACGCTTGACTTTACTCGATAATTCCCCTAAACTACCTGTAAATCCATCAAAAACACAATATTTGATTGTACGGGATGCCAGGTATGGTAGAACAACGCAGCCGCGAGGGGCAGCAACCGGGGAATTACCGGCTGGAGCGTTTGCCGGGACTGCGTATCGCCTCTTGCTCCTATGATAATACGGTGCAGGTGTGGCAGGCAGTGGAAAGAGGATAGGGGGCGTAAAGGGAAATCCTACGTTAACAAAATGGGGAAGTTATTTACAGGGGGCATTTTCTATGCGTACTCGCGTTACAGGCGTTGATCTCTGGCGGCCCGGACGTTTCCTCTCTCATCGTTTATTTCTTGTCCTGAGCTTCGCGGTGCTGCTCAGTTTCAGCGCGTGCGGCACAACTGCCTTTGCGCAGTCTTCGCGTGTGCCAGCATGGGGGAACGAGCAATTTAGCGCGCAGGAGCGTGTCGGGTTTCCACAGGGCGATGACTGGGAACCTTCGATGACGGCTGATCGCTACGGGCATGTGTATGTGCTGTATAAGCATTATGATGTGAGCGGGGGTTGGACCTGCTCCGGCTGCGATCTGCACCTGCTGTTCCAGCGTTCCAGCGATGGAGGCAAGACGTGGAGCGCGCCTGTGCCGATTGCGCCAGGGCCGGTGAAGGGCGGACAGTATGACCCGCAGATTGTGGTTGACCCGGTAGATGGGCGCACGATCTGGGCCTCGTTCCTGGAAAACGCGAAATCGTTGATTGCCGTCGTCAAATCCACCGATTTCGGGCAAACGTGGTCGCCTTTGCGCATTGTGACGAATCGACCGCCGGGGCTGGATAAGGATACGCTGCTGGTGCGCGGCAAGACGATTGCGGTGGGATACGATGATAATTTCAATACGTGGGCCTCGGTCTCGCTGGATGGCGGCGCTCACTGGGCCACGCACGAAGTCTTTCCGGGCAGTAACCGCTTCAACCTGCCTCTTTCGGCGGGCGGCGGCATCGATTCGCATGGCAATATCTTCTTTAGCTGGGATAGCTTTGACAAAGCGGGTAGCCAGAAAGGCAACGGCCCGGTTACGTTGTGGGTGACGAAATCGACCGACGGCGGACTGCACTGGACGCGCACCGTCATTGACGAGAGCGGCGCGCCCCTGCCCTGCCATCCCTGCGGCTACGCCTACCTGAGCGCGCAGATGACGCTGCGTATTGGCAGCGACGACACCATCTACCTGTTCTGGAACGGCAGTGTCCAGCTTACTAATGGGGTGCCGGAGCGTATCTTTTTCTCGCGCTCAACCAACGATGGGCAGACCTATTCTCCCCGCGTGCAGGTCTCCAATGCCCCGGCTGGCGTAGAGCATTGCTTCCCCGCCATTGCTGTGGGGTCTGGAGCGGGTGACGTGCGCATTGGCTGGATGGATACGCGAACCGGCAAATGGAACGTTTTCTTCCGCGCCAGCGAAGACGGCGGCCAACACTTTGGCTCCACAACCCGGATATCCAGCTACGTTCCGGGCTATCCCTATCTTTCAAAAACGGGCTTTGCCCTGCCCTACGGCGACTACTTCCAGATGGTCGTCGATGACCAGGGCCATACGCAGGCAGCCTTTGGCGAGGGGCCGAGCTACGCCGGCCCCGGCAATATCTGGGTTTCCCATAGCCTGGACGATTGATTATTGCATGGTTGCCAGTATCAAATAATATTGCGTTCGTGGCTCTGCTGCTTGCTAGAGAAGCGCGTGATACGCAGGGGATCAATATCTATTGACCGGGCCTTGCCCAGCATGACTTCTTCTGCCATCAGGCGACCGATGGCGGGGGCCTGTTGGACGCCGTGACCGGAGAAGCCGGTGACGTTGAGCCAGTTTTCGACGCCGGGGAGGCGACCGAGGATGGGGTTGTGGTCAGGCGTGACTTCGTAGTAGCCCCACCAGCAGGCGTTTTTGTCCAGGCGCGTTTCCGCCAGCCAGGGGAAGCGTTCGAGGCCGGGGCCGATGGTTGGCTCGAACCAGTCCCAGTCGACGCCTTCGGTGAAGCCGGGCGGCTCGTCGGGGTTGGAGCGACCAAAAAGGATGCGCTGGCCCTCGCTGCGCAGGTAGAAGCCGCTGGCCAGATCGATGGTCAGCGGGTAGGTGTGCTGCCAGGGCGTGGGAGCGGTCATGTAGATGATGCGCCTCACCGGCTGCACCGGCACAGTTCCTTCCAGCCCGGCGCGCCTCGCCACCTCAGCGGCCCACGCTCCGGCGGCGTTGATGAGATATGGAGCCTCAAAATTCCCTCGTGGCGTCACCACCTGCCAGACATTGCCGACTCGTTGCGCGCTGATAAGGGGCGTGTTTGTGTAGACTGACGCGCCGTGTTCCTGCGCCAGTCTCAGATAGGCAAAGGTCACGCTGTGCGGGTCTACGATGCCATCCGCCGGGCCGTGCGTCGTTCCGGCAATGCCAGCAGGGTCAAAGCTGATAAGCTGCCGGGCCTCCTCAACGGAAAGAACATTGACCGGAGCGCCGAGGCGTTGTTGCAAACTCACGCTCTCTAAATGCTCATGCCAGCGATCGGGCGGCACAAGAAAAAGGTAGCCGATGGGGCGATAGCCGATATCTTCGCCATACAGTTCCTGAAAATGCTGGTATTCCTGAATGCTTGCCCAGGAGATGCGGATATTTACCTCTTCGGTGTACTGAACGCGCACGCCCGCCGCGCTGCGCCCGGTTGAACCCATTGCTGGTGCAGCCTGCGCCTCCAGCACCGTCACTTTCAAACCCTGCTCGCTCAGGCGAAAAGCGCAAGACGCGCCCATAATGCCCGCTCCGATAATCACGACATCAGCCTTTTCCTCCAGCGCCATGCCTGCCTGTTTCCCTTTCCTTGCGTTTTCATATTTCCTCATACTGGCCTGTGCCTTCAGTATATCCTATTTCACGCGCTTATGGGGGTGATCCTGCCGCTCACTCCTTGACAACTCGACTGAGATTCGTTATTATATCCGTAACAGATATATCTGTCAACGATACACTGTGACATTCTCTGAAACGCGCTGCTCCTGAAAGGAGAAGAATTTTGGAATCATTGCCTCCCCATCTCAGGCTAGCTCCTGATGCTGCGATTGACCTGCAACTGCATACCGTCCTCAGTGATGGTACCTGGATGCCCGAACAACTGATTGATTACCTGGTGCGTGAACAGTTTGGCCTGGCGGCTATCACCGATCATGACCGCGTAGATACTGCCGCGCTGCTTCAGCGACTCGCAGCGGAAAGGCAGTTTCCATTGCTGGTTGCGGTAGAGATGAGTGCTTCGTGGAGAGGCGAAGCGACCGATGTACTCTGCTACGGGTTTGATCCAGCAAACAATGCATTGCAAGAACTGGCGCAGGATGTTACGCGCCGCCAGCGAGAGAATACCATGGAGGTCTGCGAGAACCTGCGCACGGTTGGCATATCCTTTCCAGACCAGGGCGAACTGGAGGCTGTGCTGGCGGCGCCGAGCGCGCAACAGCCCCATGCGCTGGTTGCCCTCTTAAAGAAGCTCGGCTATGGAACTGGAGAACCCTCTGCCGGAAAACTGATCACCGATGCAGGTTTCGCCTGGGCTACCACCGATATTGCCACTGTGGTTGACGCGGCTCACCGCAGCGGGGCAGTGTGTCTGATCGCCCATCCCGGAAGAGGTGACTGGCTCACCTGCTATGATGCGCGTTTGCTCGATGAACTGCGCGCGCAGGTTCCCATCGATGGCTTCGAGGTCTACTATCCCACTCACACGCCAGAGCAAATTGCCATGTATCGCGAATATGCAAAGACGCACCATTTACTGACCAGCGCAGGTTCAGACTCGCATGGCCCTGAGAAGAGACCTATCAAGTACCGGGCAGAGCTGAGCCGCGACCTGCTGGAACGCCTGGGTATTGAGGTATTGTAACGAGCCGAGCAGGCCATGCGCCGCGCAGGCCAGAGGTCGGGCAGACCACCAATCCGCCCACAGGCCAGAGGTCGGGCAGGCCACCCGCACCCGCAGCCCACCCACAGCAGGCCAGCGCAGCGGCAGGCCAGAGGTCGGGCAGGCCAGAGGTCGGGCAGGCAAGAGGCCGGGCAGGCAAGAGGCCGGGCAGGCAAGAGGTCGGGCAGGCCAGAGGCCGGGCAGGCCACCCGCAAGGGGTGGCCCTACTATATACGATTGTTCGCACGGCCCTGTAAGGGTTGGCAAGGCAGTCGTGTATAGTAGGGCCACCCCTTGCGGGTGGCCTGCGGGCCGCTGCTATCGCTGCGCTGGCCTGCGGGCCGCTGCTATCGCTGCGCTGGCCTGCGGCAGCGGTGGCCCGTGCGTGGATGGGTGGCCTGTGGCGGGTGGCCTGCGGCAGCGGTGGCCTGCGCGCTGATAGCCTGCGGTGCGCGGTCCGCACGGTTGAGTGAACGCTTCCGGGACTATCCCTTGCGGGTGGCCTGGGGATGTGGCCTGGAGTGGACGTTATGGCAAGATCAAATGCAAGTCGCCGAATTCGTGCCAGAGGTAGCGTTCGCGCAGGGCCTCGGCGTAGGCGATTTTGAGATGTTCCTGCCCGGCGCGGGCCAGCAGCGACGCTGGCACGTCCGTGTTATGCGACGCCTGCGTTGCCAGGGCTTCGAGCATGGCAAGATGGGAGGCGCGAGGTTCGTGCAGGCCGGTCAGCATGGCATTGACGGCACGGATGCCGCGTTCCGGCGTGACGACCAGTCGCGTCCAGCCCTCGCCTGGATGCGTGATGCTCTGCTCATCGGTGACGGTTTCCAGCGAGCGCACGACGGTGGTGCCGACGGCGATGATGCGTCTACCCGCCGCCCGTGCCTCATTGACGAGCTGCGCCGTCTGCATTGGTACGCGGTAATACTCTTCATAGGGCGGCTCGTGCGATTCGAGGCTGGAGACGCCGGTATGCAGCAGCAGGGGGGCGAACTGGACGCCCTGCGCGATCAGCCGCATCATCAGTTCGGGCGTGAAGGCGCGGCCAGCCGAGGGCATCTCCGCGCTGCCGACCTCGGTGGCATAGACCGTCTGGTAGTAGCTGGAAGGCCAGTCCTGCCTGACGTAGCCGTAGCGGATGGGGAAGCCGTGACGAGCCAGGTAGGGGTGTAGCGATTCCGGCAGGTGCAGCGTGGCGATCCATAGCCGCGTTGGGACGCTGGTCGGGATGCTGCGGTCGGCGGCGTAGGGCGTGAGCAGTTTCACCATCGCGCCTGCCGGAAGGGAGAGCGTCTCGCCTGCCTGGGCCTCGAAGAAGGGCAGCGTAGCTGTCCCGTTCAGGCGGCGCACCTCGACAATCCACAGATCGGCGGGCAGGTGCGTCGAAAGGTGCAGCCGCACGGGGGTACCATCCGCGCGTGTAGCATCTAGCGCCGCGTTCATCGTGCCGCTGGTATTGATGACCAGCAGGTCGCCAGCCGTGAGGAAGTCGCCAAGCTCGCGAAAGCGCGTGTGAACGACGCGGTTATCCGAGCGGTACGAGATCATCAGGCGTACCTCGTCGCGAGCCATGCCGCGCGCTTCGGGCGGTTCACTGGCCTCTAACTCTGGCGGCAGTTCAAAATCAAACGAGCCGGGAAGCATCATGGATGATATGTATTTCTTATAGTCATAGATTAGTGGTTGCGATGCCATAGTCAGTAGCTCACTTTATTCTGGGGCCGCAAGCGCGCGGGCAGAGTAACGCCCGCTCGGCAGGTTACCTGTCAGCAGAACAAGCAGCCCTGGCACGCTCACTTCCGGCAATGGACGGTCGCTGATATCTTCGCCCGGGAAGGCTTCCTGGTGCATCTGCGTGCGCATATCGCCCGGATCGACCCGGTAGACGCGCCAGCCGGGATTTTCGGCGGCCAGGATGTGGGAGAGCTGTTCGAGCGCGGCCTTGCTGGAACCATAGCCGCCCCAGCCCTCATACGCCTCAACCCCTGCGTCGCTGGTGATGTTCAGAATACGCGCTTCTGGTTTCAACACGCCGCGCACGGCCTGCAACAGCCCGAGCGGCGCGACGACGTTGGTGCGATAGACCTGTTCCAGCACGTCGAGCGGGTAATCCAGCAGGTACGGCTGCGGGCTGGGTCCCAGGATGCTGGCATTGTTGACGATTGCGTCTAAGCCGCCGACCTGCTCTGCCGCCTGCGCCAGCGCCTGCCGGTGCGCGGCGTCGGTCACATCGCCGGTAATGGCAATCACCCGTGTCAGATTGGCCAGTTCGGCGCGGGCCGCTTCCAGCGCCTGCGCGCCGCGCGCATCGATAATCAATGTCCACCCCTGCTTTGCCAGCGCGCGCGCCAGCGCCAGTCCCAGGCCGCGTGAAGCGCCGGTAATCAGAATGCTACGAGTTTCTTGTGTCGTCATCGTCCATTTCCCTCTCTATAAATCAGGTTTTCACCGTAAGGAATGTTCCCCCATTGTAGTCGCAAGCTACAAAAGGATTGCAAACCTCACTCGCGCCAACCCGTATAAAGCGGAGGCAACCGATATATGATTGTTTCCTGTCCACACTCTACCGCAAAGTGGGGCGTCTAACCTCGTACAATGGGCCAGCTTTTAGACTGTTCTTTCGTACAGCGCAAAATTGGTTGAGACCATTTTGTTAAAAATAGCTTGTCTGGCTCTGGTAAAATGGTTGCTCGTAGATTATGCTTGTAGCAAGAAATGTGGAACTGCAAACGTATAAATGATATATTGGCCCTGTGCAGTGAAAGAGAGCAGCCTATGTACATGCCGGAAGCGTTTCGGGAAAGAGAAATATGCGCAAAGGATGAAAAGTATCGTCGGCTTTGCCGTCGAGATCACGCACCTCGAAGGAAAATTCAAGCTGAGCCAGAATCGCCCGCATGTCGACCGCGAGCGCGTCATCGCTGCTCTGAAACAGCAGGCTTCCCCCGTTGCTGACGTGATGATTGCCCGGAAGACGAAACCTTAGAACGTATCCCTGTACAGATGGTTTTCATGTGTTGTTATCCATATGGTTATTATGCTTTCAACAGGCAATTGTCTGGTTCGCAAACCAGAGAAAGGAGGGGATGATGGAGTTCCTCATCCTTCTGCTTGGCTTCATCCTCCTGGACCTTGCCGCCCTGCGCTGGGGCGTCGATAGCGGTGATGGCATTGATAGCCCCGAATGGCAGCGCCGCTACATGTGGGCTTTGCGCATGGTTGGCACGAGCTACATCAATCGTGGCCCTTCCATGCCAACGCTGCCCCTGCCTCCACTGCCGAGAAATGTCATGCTCAACGTGTTCTAATGAGGGGGAAGAGAGAGGCAGGAGGGCAGCGCATGACGGTTGATCGCCATGCGCTGCCCTCCTGCCTCTCTCTTCCCCCTCTTTTAAGATGGTGCGACCAGAGAAAAGTTACTCATCATGTTTCCTTTCCTGATTACCTCTCATATTGTTCCGCCCTCCAACCAACTATAATGGTGAAGGGCGGCAACTTTTTTGTGTCGTTATGCTCACTGTATCGCATCGCTTACAAATATGGAATGTACTTACGTACAGTAAGTACATTGCTGAGAACAGAAAAGACCTGTAAAAGAAGGCATTCCCTTTCGTGGAAAAGGCTAAAGATGCTAAAAGGCTAGAAGGTAGTGTATGTCGATAGTGCAAACATCTCAGCGTCATGTAGCGGCGTCCGATATTCCGCAGCCGGTGAAGCGGCCATGGGGGCAGCTCTTGCTGCTCTGTGGGCTGCTTTTGCTTTCGCTTGCTGGGTACGTGTGGATGAGGGTGGTTGCGCCGCCCGATGTGGAGCGGGTTCCCGCTTTTATGCTGGTCTGGATTATCAGCTTCGTTCCCTATTTCGCGGCGTGCGCTTTTGTCCTGCTGACGAGGCCGGGAGCGGGGCGCTGGCTCTGGTTGGAACTGGCGATTATTCTGCTCGGCGCTTTGCTGATGCGGGCGATGTTGCTGCCGTTGCCGCCCAACCTCTCGCACGATTCGTGGCGCTATCTGTGGGATGCGCGGGTGACGCTGCTTGGCTACAGTCCCTATGTCGACGGGCCGGGGGCGCAGATTTTCATTCACCTGCGCGACTTCATCTATGCCAGTAGTCGCTTTCGTGACGTGCCGACCATCTACCCGCCGGGCGCGCAGGCCATCTATATCCTCAGCTACCTGATCGCGCCGAGCAACCTCTACGTCCTCAAGGGCATTTTTATCGGCTTTGATATGGTGACGTGCGGGGCGCTGGCGTATTACCTGTATCGTCAGGGGCTTGATCCCCGCCGCGCCATTATCTATGCCTGGTGTCCGCTGCCCATCGTCGAGTTTGCCATTCAGGGCCATGTCGATGTACTGACGGTGACGTTCACCGTGCTGGCTGTGCTGTGCGCGAGCCGCGAGGGCATCGGCTGGCGCATGCTGGTCGGTTTTCTGGTGGGCATGGCGACACTGACGAAGTTCTATCCCATTGTGCTGCTGGTCGTCGTGCTGCGCCCGCGCTGGCGTGATGTTGTCCTCGTGGCTGTCTGCTTTGCCACCATCGTCATCGCCTATATTCCTTATTATATTCTGGGGCATGGCCAGATTTTCGGCTATTTCTCCATCTATGCCAGCCAGCAAGGGACGGACGCGGGTGTGGTGCAGCTAGGCATGCAGTGGTTCGGGCAGATTATGCATTTTCGCCTGCACACAGCCCTCTTCTGGGAACACGCCGTCGACTTTGTCGCGATCTCTGGCGTCTCGCTGCTGGTGCTGCTGCTGCGCTGGCGGCAGCGACTGAGCATGGCGGCTGCTACGCTGATTGTCTACAGCGCGGCGTTGGCGGTTTCGTCGCACGTCTTCCCCTGGTACACCACCACGCTGCTACCCTGGATTGCCGTACTTATCGGCCCGCTGTGGAGCGGTGGGCGACTGAACGGTAAACACCTGGCGGTGGCGATGGCATGGTACTTTGTCTGCGTCTCTCTGACCGGTTACTTCTTTGATACTTCTCCTGACTGGCGTCCCTACTATGCGTTCGCGTATGATGTTGTGTTTGCCGGACTGGCTATCGCGGCCATCTCCGCTCTGTTGTTTATGTTCAGGCAAACGAGATCGGTTGAAACGGGGTAAAAACATGCAAAAGACCGATAAAACGGCTTCCACTACTGCTTCATCATCGTCTCAGGCGGCTCCTGCGCGGCGTTCGCGCAGCATGCGCCTGCTAATTGCGGCCCTTTCGGGGCTCCTGGCCGGGCTGGTAGCCAGCCTGGTAGCGGTAGTGTTGATGGGCCTGTTCCGGCTGGTGTTGGGCATTCCTTCGCCGGTAGAGCTTTTCGGCGATGTCTCTCTGAAACATATGGATGCAGGCACGTTCGTTCACCTGCTCATCATCTTTGCGCCCAATTCTAAAACGGGGCCGCTCGGCCTGGCGCTGCTTGGCATGATCGGGGTGGGTGCCGTGCTGGGGCTGGTCTACGCGCTGGCAACTCGCCTGCAACTGCCGGTAACCGGTCATCGCCCGACCCGGCGCGAATGGCTGACGGCGGCTGCGCTGGCCGTGTTGATGGTGCTGGTCGCTCTCATCATCTTCCGGGGCGAACTGGGGCAGAGCTTCATCGGCTTGCCGCCTGAATGGGCGCGCGCGGTCAATATACTCGCGCTGCTGCTCGATTTTGGCCTGTTCGCTCTGGTACTCTGTCTCTCCTATCGGGCGCTGTTGCCGAAACAGCCTGTTGCCGGGCAGGATGGCGTGGGTCAGATGAGCGGACGGCGGCAACTGCTGGCGCGGGCGGGCGTGGCCGTGCTGGGCGTTGGCGGCGCGGCTGGCTCGCTCGGCGTGGTCAGGGCATTTCTCAACGACTATTCAGGCTATGATGGCATGACGACGCCCTCGCTACATGGCTTTACCGCGCCCATTACGCCTAACAACGAGCATTACGTGGTGACGCAGAACGCCATTGACCCGGCGGTCGATATCAATGTCTGGCGGCTGGAAATCAACGGGCTGGTGCGGCAGAGCGGCGTCTACACTTACGATGAACTGATCAGTCTGACCTCTACCTCGCGCGCGGTGACGCTCGAATGCATCTCGAACAGTATCAGCGTTGCCTCGCGGCTGATGAGTACCGCCGTCTGGCAGGGTGTGCCGTTGAAGACACTGCTCGACCGGCACGGCGGCGCGCTGCCCGGCGCTCGCTACATCGCCTTCTACGGCGTCGATGGCTACTCAACCAGCCTGCCGCTGGACGAAGTGCTGGCCGTTGACCCATTTGTGGCCTGGCGCATGAACGGCGTCGAGCTTCCGGCGCGTCATGGCTTCCCCCTGCGCGTGCTGATTCCCGGTCGCTATGGCGAAGAAAATCCCAAATGGTTGACGCGCATCGAGCTGACCGATTCCTTCGTCGGTGGCATCTACGCAGATCAGGGCTGGTACAATGGGCCAATCTACACCATGTCGCGCATCGACCGTCCCACCGGTCATGTGCCGTTCGGCCAGGCCATCAATGTCGGTGGCATCGCCTTCGCCGGGCCGCGTGGCATCCAGAAAGTGGAGGTGAGTACCGATAAGGGCCTCACCTGGAACACGACCACGCTGCAGCCGCCGATTTCCCCGGACGCCTGGACGTTCTGGTCCTGGCAATGGACTCCCGCGTTGCCCGGCACCTACACGCTCTACTCGCGCGCCACCGACGGCACGGGAGCCGTGCAGACCAGCCAGGTGCGTGGAGCCGTCCCACACGCCTCGACCGGCTATCATCATGTCACGGTGCAGGTAGGGTAAGGGAAACCGCTTTTCCTATCTGTCCACTTTTTTGTCGGCACAGTCGTTACTATATTGCCAGGGTTATGGTACACCATGAGAAAGCCCTCTCGAACGTGTCATGCTGCCTGCAGTCTAGCATGACACGTTCGAGTCAGTTTCTTATGGCATGTGGATAGTGTAGTGTTTTTCCTTCGTGGGAGGTAACGGATGCAATACCATCGCAGGCAGGATGCCGCGTATGTTCTCAATACACAGGAGAAAATGATCCTGCTGGTTGAGCAGGATGATGCCGTAGGAGATATGTTTGTCGAGACCATCAGCAGGAAGTTCCCGGACTATCATATTGTGCGGTTGCCAAACATGGTGGCCGCGTTGCATTTCACGCGCGTGGTGCAACCGGCTTTGCTGCTGATTGATGCTGACCTCGGTGGGGGCGGCGGCATCTTTCTTTATGACCTGCTCAGCCGCAGAAGCAATCTGACTCACGTCCCGACCATCATTTTAGGTAAGCAACTCGATGGCAGCTACCGGCGCGAACTCGCAAAACGCAAGCTCGTTGGTCTCAGCCTGCCAATGGATACTCGCCTCTTGCTCTCGACTGTCAAGAACGCCCTGCGCGGGGCTTGATACTCGCTTCCGCCCCCTGATCGCTTACACATCCAGGGATGTTTTGCCCCTGTAGAGGAGACTTTTCTTTTGCTGCTCAGCAGTCTATACTGTAGCGTATTGGCGCGAACCTGTACTATAGTATCAGCTACGGTATTTCGAGAGTGGCGAAAGGATGTGGTCTATGTCACATACAAACATCAAGGTGTACGGGACCTACTGGTGCAGCGATTGCAAGCGCAGCAAGAAATTCCTGGGGGAGCAGCGCGTTCATTACGAGTTTATCAACATTGAGGAAGATGCCGATGGTCAGGCGGTGGTGCGCGACCTGCAAAACGGCGGCATGAGCATTCCGACTATCGTCTTCGAGGATGGCACATTTCTCGTTGAGCCGACGAATGCGCAACTGGCGGCAAAGCTGGGGCTGGAGACGAAGGCGAAGTGTGAGTATTACGACCTGATTACCGTTGGCGGCGGCCCAACCGCGCTCACGACCGCCATCTATGCCGCCCGCGACGGCTTCGATGTGCTGGTGATCGAGCGCAGCGGCCTCGGCGGGCAGGCGGGCATCACCGAACGGCTGGACAACTACCCCGGCTTCCCGGAGGGCGTGACGGGCGCGGATTTCGCCGACCGTATCATCGAGCAGGCGAAACGCTTTGGCGTGGAACTGCTTTCGGCGCAGGACGTGGTGAGTATCAACCGGGACATGGAGGATTACCTGGTCAAAACCGATGCCGGGCATATGTACCGCGCCCACGCCGTGCTGATCGCCACCGGCTCGACCTACAAGCGGCTCGGCGTGAAGGGCGAGGATGACTATATCGGCGCGGGTGTCCACTTCTGCGCCACCTGCGACGGTCCGTTCTATCGTGGACAGGAGGTCGCCGTCATCGGTGGCGGCAACAGTGCGGTGGAGGAGGCGGCATTCCTGACGCGCTTCTCGCCAAAGGTGACCATTCTGGCGCGCGGCCCCGCATTTCGTGCCAGCAAGGTCGCGGCGGACAAAGCCATTGAATCGCCGCAGATCGATGTGCGTTTCAATACCGAGGTGGTGGAGTTCAAGGGCGCAGACAATCACCTGAATACTGTCGTCATCAGGAACCGCGAGAGCGGGGAGGTGAGCGAACTGCGCGTTCCCGGCGTCTTCGTCTTCATCGGCCTCACGCCCAACAGCGAGCCGTTCCGCGACCTCGTCAAAGTCGATGACCAGGGCTTCATCGTGACGGGCATCGATTTCCAGACCAGTATGCCCGGCCTCTTCGCCGCCGGTGACGTGCGCGCGGGCAGCACCAAACAACTCGTCAGCGCCGCCGGTGAGGGCGCGGCAGCCGCCATCGCCATTCGCGAATACCTGCGCGGCCACGCCCCCCACGCCATGAGCGATACACCTGCGTCAAGGGACGCTACGTCGGCTAGTAAGGTGCCGTAGAGAACCGCAGGGCACCCGCAAGGGGATGGCCCTACTATACCCGGGACATTCGTTCGGCCTGGGAAGGCGTCGGGTATAGTAGGGCCATCCCCTTGCGGGTGCCCTGGTAGCCTTTACCCCTGTTTAAGTTGATGCTTTTTACTGGCCGCTGCTATACGGCTTCACATCAAAGGTTGCCAGTTTCTGTATTTGCAGGTAGATCTGTGAATAGCCTTCTTCCAGTGCGCCGGTGGAGGGATTGTTAAAGCCCTGGACGGCGTTGGTTGCCTGGGTGATCATATCATTGATGATCGCCAGCGTTGATTGCTGTGCTAGCTGGTTGTTGTTCATATGCGCCAGTTGCACAGCATCCTTGCGCACCTGCCCCAGCCAGGTTTGCTCGTTCTCGATGCCGGTATTGATCTGTGTTGCTAACTGGCGCTGGTACTGCGTTGAGCCGGGAGAGTTTAGCACGCCGTTCAGGTGAAGCGCGATGTGATTCAGGTAGCCGGGTGGGTTCTGTAGCTGGTTGAATTGCAGCAGGCCAATCTGTGCAAATGTCGCCTCTGCCGGAATGTTTATACCCTGTGGCACATCTTGCCTTACCTCAGAGCTGCCATCCAGGTAATCCAGGATATCTACGGCTTTGTTATAGACCGAGTTATAATTCTTCAAGGTCCAGTCATTGCTGGCATCGTTCGCCCACGCGGAGACCTGCCTGATATTTCTGTATGCCCAGACGTTTAAGCCGCCTTGCAGGTGAACAGTTTGCAGATCGGGGTCCTTTGCCAGCAGGTGGCGCAGGTGATCGAGCAGGCTGTATGGCGGGTTGCCTGGCCCCGGCGTCTGCGGAATCTCGGCGTAATAGCGCCAGGTGTTCTTATCGGGTGAGGGTATCGTGGGCATCACATTGGAGGGTTCCTCGGTAATCAGGAACTGGCTGGTGAGGCCCAGCAGGTTGGTATGCTGGCTGTCTCCCTGATAGAAGAAGTTTATGGTGCCGTTGTTGACCGTCAATCTCCCCAGCAGAAGAGAGTTTCCTTCAGGATTGTTCTTATCGGGCAGCAGCCAGGCATAATAGCTATTGCCTGCCTGGGGAGCAGGAATGTTGTGCAGCGTTATCTGGAACTCATCGTTGCTGCCGACGTTCGAGGTCGTGTTGGTCTGGTTGCTGCTCACGAAGAATGCCGACCCCACGCTGGCGGTTGAGGCCGCGCCACGACTGAAGGCGAGAAATGCGCCCAGGCCGCCGCCTGCCAGCAGAAGAACGACCAGCGCGATCAACGCGATGCTCAGCCTTCTGCTTATTTTGCCTTTGCCTTTTGTCGGTGATGATGGCGCGGCTGGCAGTGGCGTGGCCGGTGGAGGCGGAGTGGCTGCTGGACGCGCCCGGGCAGCTTCTGCCGGAGGATAAAACGAAGGCGTGGCCGGAACCTGTGGCATCGATTGTATTGTTGGTTGCGAGGCCACCGTTTGAAACTGCTCTTGACCGTCCTGCTGAGCGGGTTGGACGGGCCTCTGGTGGGTTTGACCGTCTGGCGTTGCGCCTGCTCGCTGCGTCAATTGCGCATCGGAATCCGGCAGGTTGATCGACTCGCTCACCGCTTCTCTCATCGGTGGCGCTTGATCTGGCGTACCGGGATTGCTATAGACGGTGGCTGCCTGAGCAATGTCTGATGTCTGGGGTGAAGGTGATGGGCCAGCGTGGGATGGAGCGGCAATCTGCGTTCGATATGCCGGGCTATCTGCATCGCCCTGCGAGGCCAGGGCCGCTTTCAATTCTTCAGGAACCGGCAATCCGCATGCTCCCGCTACGGCAGCCGTCATAGCGGCAGTGCTGGCGTAACGATCCTGCGGATTTTTTGCCAGGGCTTTCATGAGTACAGGGACCAACGCCTCTGGCAATTGCGGGTTAAATTCGCGTGGGTCTGGCGGCGTGTACAGCAGGTGTTGTATCATGAGGCCGCTCAGCGACTCCCCCTGGAACGGTGGCCTGCCGCTGAAGATCTCATAGAGGACGACGCCCAGAGAATAGATGTCCGTTCGATTGCTCACCGGGCGATTCTGCACCTGTTCGGGGGAGATGTAGAGCGGGGTGCCAAACACGGTGCCGGTGGCGGTGTGCGCCGCGCCGCCCAGCAGTTTGGCCAGCCCGAAGTCTGAGAGGATCGGTTCGCCCATCGGGTTGCGCGCCGTGTTGCGCTCGTCGAGCAAGATATTCGCCGGCTTGATGTCGCGGTGAATCGTATCATGCTGGTGCGCGTAATCCAGCGCCAGGCTAATGGGGGTGAAGAGCCGCACCACCACCCCGCCGGAGGGAAATTTCCCCTGGTGAGACGTTTCCTGGATATAGTGGGCCAGTGTGCGCCCCTGAATATACTCCATCACCATATAGGCGATGGCCTCCCCTTCCTGTGGCGCGCTTTCACTAACCGCTGCCTGCTGCCCATAATGCTCTGAAATAGAGAAATCATAAATCTGCACGATATTCGGATGGCGTAAAGCGGCCACCGTCTGCGCCTCGCGCGTGAAACGCGAGACGAAATCGCTATCCGCCTGGAAACTGGCGTGCAGGAATTTGATAGCGACATAGCGGCGCAACTGCGTATCAAACGCTTTCCACACCTCCGCCATCCCCCCGCTGCCCAGCCGCGCCTGCAATTCATACTTTCCAAGCCGTCGTACTGCACTCATAATTCACCTGATTTCGTTCGAGTTTCTGCATATGTCCATAGTCTGGATACTATTCAGGGGTAAAACGAGATAAACGCGCTAAAGAATACTTCCTTCGCGTATATGTTTGATGGAATTTCCTGTCTTGCCTGTCTTGATCTCTTTTTCACAAAGCCCTTCCATACCGGTCTGGAAGTGGTCTGTCACTGTCAGTATATAGGATGCTCAACGGATGGTCAAGTGAAATTGTCACATTCGCTCCTTGCTTGACAGCAGAGGAGTGCAATAATAAGCAGGTCAAACCAGATCAGGGCAAATGAAATGTTATTGATGGGGGAAAAGGTGAGTAGTTGCGTTTTACAGGTGAATTCTTCACAGCTTGACAGCAGACAAGATATAGTAGTAAGCTGTGCGGGTCAGAAATAGTGGAGTTCTCAGGAGGTGTTGTGTATGCCATTCGTTGATAAGAGCCGCTCATCTGTATCTCAATCGTTGGTCCACGCGGGCAAGAATTTTATTGGAAGAGCAAATGAACTGGCGATGTTTCGGCAGGAAGTGCTTCAGGCCGAAAAACCTCTGCATAATATCCTCTCCGTTTACGGCAATGGCGGTGTTGGCAAATCAACCCTCCTGACAAAATTTAATGACCTGGCCAGCATGCCGGGTTTCAAAGAATATTGCATCACGGCATTCGTGGACGAGCATCAAGCAACCCTGCCGAGTATCATGAAGAAGTTCGCCGAACAACTGCACATAACCGGCGAATTTGCAAAAGCTGTTGAGCGATATGAGGATGCGTTGCGAAAATTGCAGTTGGAACGGGAAGCGTCACGCGAAGATGTCTGGAGCAAGGCCGCGACAGGAGTTATCAGTGCGGCTGTCAAAGGCGTTCCCGTTGTTGGCGGAGCTCTGGAGCAGGGGACAGGATTGGCCGTAGAGTACCTTTTCAACGAGCTAAAGTACCGTCAACTTTTCGAGGACGCAAAACGCCTTGAAGATCCCATTCGCGACCTGACAAAAGCGTTTGTCAGGGAATTGAATGCCCTGGCCGAAACGCAGGTGATTTTTAGCGTGGATCGCACAAGACGGAACCGGCGCGTCATTCTCTTCTTCGATACCTTTGAACAGCTTGCGCCAGTAGTTGCCCCCTGGTTGCTCGATTATTTCCTGGAAGAAGACATCAACGCGAACATTGTGCTGGTTATAGCGGGAAGAATGCCGCTTGAGAACTCAATTCCTGTCGATCCCAAGCGTTGGATACCGTATCACGCGAATGATATTATCCGTTCAATATCCCTGGAGAGCTTTACGAGGAAGGAGACGGAGGAGTATTTGCACTTATGGGGTATTACCGACCCCGCTCAGGTTGAGACTATCTGGCAGCTTTCACGGGGTTTGCCTCTCTATCTGGCATTACTCACCTTTAATCCCCAGGGGACACTTGATCCAACAGCAAGCGTTGTCGCGAATTTCCTGCGCTGGATACCTGAGCAAGAACAGGTAAAACGGCGTCTGGCCCTGGACGCATCTTTATTCACCAGATCGATCAACCAGGATGATCTGGAAGTGTGTGCGTACATCCCTGAAGAGGAGAGAGAGGCTCATTTCCAGTGGCTCATCAGCTTGCCTTTTGTGAGAACAGACTCGGCGGGCCGCTATATCTATCATGACCTTGCCCAGGAATTGTTCAGCCGCCATCTTTACCAGCGTTCTCCAAAGGAATACTATGCTACGCGCAGCAATCTCCTTGCTTACTATGAGCGGGCTTTTGAGAAGGAGGAACAGGGAAGAGAGGAAAGCGCGTATGGGTCGGCGGTATGGAAGGAATTGATCTTTGCGATCATTCAGCAACTCTTCTTCTTACAGGAAAAAGAGAGCCATGTGGCCGCCATTCAATACACGCTGACGGCATTGAAATACTTAAAACGCTCGGAGGAAAGCGAGATCGTAAAAACGCTGCAAAACCTGCTCTCGGATTATTATAAGAACGTGATAAGTTCTGCCTCTGCGCGTACCATTCGCGAATTGCTCCCGTTCATCGAATTTGATCTGCAAAACCTGTCTCTCATTGCCTCGGTCAATTATCTTTTAGAGGCCGTCACTACCTCTTCGTTATCGTTTCCCCCGGCCATTTTAGCCATGCTCTATAGAAGCCGGGCAAGAGTGTATGCCGAACGGAAGGAATATGAGCGGGCAAAAGCCGATTTTGCCCGGACAATTGAACTCGCGCCCGCAGAGGCAAGTACCTATCTCTATCGGGGTATGATGTATTCTTCCCTCGATGAAGATAAACTGGTGATTGCGGACATGAGCGAGGCGATTAAACACTGTGGTAAAAGCCTTGAGAAAGAACTGCTCCAGGTTGTTGCATATATCTTTCGCGGCCTTTCTTACTGGCACCTCTCAGATTTCCAGCAGGCGGGCGACGATTTTGAGCGTGTGGTTTCTTTAGAGGAAGCTATGCGGAAAGTCCTGGGCCAGAGCAGCGAGGATGCAGAGCGTTTTGTAAAAACAGCGCACTTTATGAAAGATATGGCCCAGGTAGTGTTATGTGAACTTGCAGGAGATTACGAGCAAGCTATTCCTCTGCTCGGCCAGCTTCTCGACTATGATCCTCAATTTGATCAGGTGGTTTACTCGGCGCGCAGTGAAATCTATCAAAAGCAGGGACGATACAAGTTAGCCCTGGCTGATCTGAATCAATTGCTTGCCTTAAACCCCCGATCAGCTCAGGCTTTTAATACACGAGGACAGATATACGTTTCACTGGGGGAATATGAGAAAGCGTTGGCCGACGCTGAGCAACTGGTGGCTCTGCTTCCTCAATCAGCCGAATCCTATGGGCTGCGCGGGGAGGTGCATCGGTTGCGCGGGGAACCGGAGCAGGCCCAGGCCGACTTCAATCAGGCACTGACGCTGGCCCCTCAGTATGCCTGGGCTTATGGCTCGCGCGGGCAAATCCACCGGCAGCAAGGGGAGGAGGAGAAGGCTCTGGCCGACTTTGAGCAGGCTCTGACGCTGGATCCCAGCCTGGCCTGGGTATATAAGGAGCGCGGGGAGATCTATCAGCAGCGAGAGGAATATGAGAAAGCCCTGGCCGACTTTGAGCAACTGGTGGCTCTGGCTCCCCAATCAGCCGAATCCTATGGACTGCGTGGGGAGGCCCACCGTGTGCGCGGAGAACTGGCGCAGGCGCTGGCCGATTTCAATCAGGCGCTGACGCTGGCTCCCCACTATGCGTTTGCTTCTGGCTCGCGCGGACAGGTGTACCAGCAACAGGGAGAGGAGGAGAAAGCCCTGGCCGACTTTGAGCAGGCGCTGGCTCTGGATTCCAGATTGGCCTGGGTGTATAAGGAGCGCGGGCGACTCTATCAGCAGCGAGGGGAGTATGAGAAGGCGCTGGCCGACTTCGAGCAACTGGTAGCCCTGGCTCCCCAATCAGCCGAATCCTATAGTTTGCGTGGAGAGGTGCATCGGCTGCGCGGGGAGTTCGAGCAGGCCCTGGCCGACTTCAATCAGGCGTTGACCCTTGTACCCCATTATGCCTGGGCTCTTGCGCAGCGAGAGCAGATATATTTTACACTCCGGGAGTATGAGAAAGCGTTGGCCGACGCTGAGCAACTGGTGATTCTGCTTCCTCAATCGGCGGAAGCCTATGGGTTGCGCGGCGAGGCCCACCGCATGCGCGGAGAACTGGAGCAGGCGCTGGCCGACTTCAATCAAGCCCTGGCCCTCGATCCCCACTATGCCTGGGCTTTCTCCAGACGCGGGGAAATCCATCGCTTATGTGGGGACTTCGAGCAAGCCTTAGATGATTTCAATCAGACGCTGACCCTCGATCCCCGCAATACCTTCGCCTTTGGCTCGCGCGGACAGACCTACCGGCAGCAAGGGGAGGACGAGAAAGCTTTAGCCGACTTCGGACAGGCGCTGGTGCTGGATCCCGATCTGATCTGGGTGTGCAAGGAGCGAGGAGAAACCTACCAGCAGCGTGGAGAGTATGAGAAAGCGTTGGCTGACTTTGAGCAACTGGTGACTCTGGCTCCCCGATCAGCCGAAGCCTATGGCTTACGTGGAGAGGTTCATGTGCAATGTGGGGAATATGAGAAGGCGCTGGCCGACTTCGAGCAAGCCCTGGCGCTGGATCCTCACTATGCCTGGGCGTATAAGAAGCGAGGGGAAATCTATCAGCAGCGTGGGGAATATGAGAAGGCGCTGGCGGACGCTGAGCAACTGGTGGCTCTGGCTCCTCAGTATGCCGAAGCCTATGGGCGGCGTGGAGAGGTGCATCGGCTGCGTGGGGAACTGGAGCAGGCGCTGGCTGACTTCAATCAGGCCCTCGCCCTCGATCCCACCTATGCGTTTGCTTCTGGCTCGCGCGGACAGGTGTACCAGCAACAGGGAGAGGAGGAGAAAGCCCTGGCCGACTTTGAGCAAGCCCTGGCCCTGAATCCCGGACAGGCCTGGATCTATGACGAGCGAGGAAGACTCTTCTGGCAGCGTGGGGAATATGAGAAGGCGCTGGCAGACCTTGAGCAACTTGTGGCTCTGGCGCCCCGCTATATTGAAGCCTATGCTTTGCGTGGAGAGATACATCGGCTGCGCGGGGAGTTCGAGCAAGCCCTGGCCGACTTCAATCAGGCCCTCGCCTTCGATCCCACCTACGCTTTTGCCCTTTGCTCGCGCGGGCAGGTGTACTGGTTGCTTGGAGAAGACGAGCAAGCTTTAGCCGACTGCGAACATGCGGTCGCTCTGAACCCTCAGGATGCCTGGACTCTCGGTCAGCGCGGGCAGATGTACCAGCAACTTGGAGACGACGAGAAAGCGTTGGCCGACTTTGAGCATGTTGTACATCTGCAACCTGAAGATCTCTATGCGCTGCTGTCCCTTGCCATCACGAAACACAATCTGGGAAACTATACCGGCGCCCTGGCTGACTATAACCGTATCCTTGACATGCTGGCGAATCGACCGGATACATTTGAGTCGCTGCTCTTTCAGGGTCAAATCAACGCCTTAACAGGTAATTTTGCTGAAGCTTTAGAAGCCTTTAAGCAGGCGGGGGAACTGAAAGCCGCTTATCCCGATTTACCGGGCCTGAAAGGCTGGGTGAGGAACATGTCAGGTGACTTTGTAGAGGCTTTGCGGGATTACGAACTGGCCGTGAAATTGCGCCCTGCTGATCCTGGCCTGATCATTAATCGGGGAGCGGTGAAATTCAGGCTTGGGAATTACGCGGACGCCCTGGCAGATTTTGAACAGGTTCTAGCAGTACACCCTCGTAATGTTGACGCTCTTGCTAATAGAGGGCTGACGAGGCAAAAACTGAACGATGTGGAGGGCGCGGCAGATGATTTGAACCAGGTGTTACAACGCGCGCCTGCCAGGGCAGCTACTTTCTATAATATGGCATGTTACTATGCTCTTCTCAATCAGCCAGATAGATCACTTGACTGGCTGCAAAAATCAATTCAGGCGAATCCCCCGTCCCGTATCGAGGCTCGTGTGGATACCTGTTTCGATTCTCTCCGCGCTGATCCGCGCTTCCTGGCGCTCGTCGGTTCTTCCTGAAGTCGGATAGCACAGAGTGTGGGCAAGCAGAGTTACGAGCCGCTGTCTCAGAAATCCTGTGACGCTTCCAGTAATGATGTATTCTCATAGAGATCGGCCATCGGGAAGCGCAGGCCGAGGCTATGCAGTTCGATGGTGTCGTCCCGGCTCAGGGTATAGAGCGACCAGAAGCCCTGTTTTTCGCGACGGAAGACTTCGACAAGGGGAAATTCAGAACTGATTAGCAGGTATTCCTGGATATTGGGGCAGGAACGATACTGTAAGGATTTCTGGCCGCGATCGCGCGCCTCTGAGGTGGGCGAGAGGACTTCAGCTACAAAAGAGGGGTAGCGAATGACTTCTTGCGCCCCTCGATCACGGGGATCGCAACTCACTGTCACATCGGGGCAGACACGGTAATGCTCAGAGAGTTGCACGTAGACATCGGAATTGTAGACAATGCAGCGTCGACCGCGTAGGAAAGCTTGCAGCACACCAATCAGGTTGGAGTCGATAATCGCATGATCCGGGCTGCCGCCCGTCATCATATAGACGCGCCCATCCAGATATTCATAGGCATGTTCGGGGTCCCGCTCGACAAGCGCGAGGTATTCTTCAAAGCTCATCAGTTCATAAAATGTACTGCGCTCAATTGCCATCGATCACTA
>Ga0209810_1002104_pt1 | contig 25402 bp, 29 predicted proteins | sample Coa_R1_7_FD_187159 | JGI IMG/M metagenome (GOLD analysis project Ga0209810, IMG submission 187159) | Surface soil microbial communities from Centralia Pennsylvania, which are recovering from an underground coalmine fire - Coalmine... | ecosystem: Environmental > Terrestrial > Soil > Unclassified... | reverse complement strand
CAAGGACCTTGGCCGAATACTTGAGTACGGACTGTGGGACGATATAGACGAGGATGCCCTCTGTGGCAAGACGCCTAGTGGCACGTTCCAGGAAGTTCACCTCTAAACGGGTCTTCTTGCCTGTGGAGGCGTCCCTATTTTCATTATCGTAATCGTACGGGGGATTGAGGAAACAGAGTTGCCATCCTCCGTCAGGGCCAGTCCCTGACGAGAGCATGGTCGAGAAGAACGAGGTGTTAAGCACACCATCCAGTAGTGAGGCGGCGGCAGCGTACCGCTGTCGTTCTGGTTCAATGCCATAGGTTTCCAGGGTGATGTGAAACGACCCGTGGGGGAAGCTGCTCGCCCACTGGTCGAAGCTCTTCTGTATACACGCTTTCAGTTGGTGGAGTGCGGCACCAGTCCCACAGCAGGGATCAAGCAACCGGACGGTTCCCCACCTGGGATGGCCTATATAGCGTGAAAGAGCCTCCACGATGGGTGGAGGCGTGGGATAAAATTGTAATTTCTCTTGTGCGGCAAGACGTGTCATCGTGTTTCCTCCTCGATGATAGTTACCTGTGATTCGAGTGGATCAATACAGAGCATCGTCTCATAGATGTGATAGTCAAGTGCGCTTCGATGGTGAGCAAGACGGTGAATAGGTAAATCGGGATGAGGATCGATGACCTCAATATCTAGACACGCTGGCTGGTCCGAGAGCGCTGGCTGATACCCAATCACGCGTGCCTGAAATGGGATCGTATGAAATGTCCCTGTAATTCGTGTTCCAAGTGGATACTGTTCTTCTATCTTCATGCGACCTCCTCCTCTGGCCCGTGGAGGACCTCCCATATCCAGTCCCCAAGTGTTTTATCGTAGGCCCTTTTGAGCGCCTCATAGGACTGTCCAGAAGCATCATGACCCCGACAGACAGTGGGCCAGGTAAGAATCTTCTGCTCGACCTCGCCCTTCCAGGTGACGGGGTCGACGTGTCGTAGGAGATAGAGAATATCGCCGATGGCAATCGACTCCCCTACCTGCTCTTGGGTTGGGTGTGCCACCCTATCGAGCTCCTTCTCCCGTTGCGCGAATCGGCAAATCATCTGATAGCGGTTGGATTGGTCCATCATAGTGGGATCGTCCTCCTCCTTCTTCTTGTTGGGTTAGGCAAACACTTCTTCAACTTGGCGCGTCCCTGTCTCATCGCGCACCAAGTTGGTCTCTTCTTCGCGCATATGCAGGGGATCCCTCGACGGAGAGAGGTCCCCTGCACGTAGCGCGTCTTGTAGGTCCTTCACCAGTTGCTCTGGCCGTGGTCGGCACAACCAGGCTTCGGTGAACAAGGGCCGAGACGCGCATGTCCCTCCTGCTGCGGGAGGAGAAGAAGAATCTTCCTCTTCATCGCTCACTGTCCCTCCTTCCTGACCAGTGGCATTCCAGACGGTGAGCGGTTCGATTTCACCTGTCCGGATACCACGCTCCCAAAGGAACTGGCCCCATTCTGGCAGGAGAGGCCAGGGCAGTCGCTGGTCGAGAAAGGCGAGATGAGAGGCTGCTCTGTGTTCTGGCTCCTCGTCTCCACGGGTGAAGAGGAGGAAGAGGGGACTACGTTCACGGGCCGCCATTTCAGAGGCACCTAGGTGCATCGCGCTCCCCTTCGCAGTCGAGAGAGAGGCTCGTCCTCCTGCCCCCGTCTTCCTGCCACCCTTGCCTCCTCCGACCTGTGGCGATGCACTGCGCCCTCCTCGTTTGGGCAGGGCCGTCCCACGCGCAGGATCCACACAGGTGAGCATCCTACTCTCGACGACGGCATGCAGATCGCGCTGGGGCATGATCTCCGTCTGTTCAAAGTTCCAGTGGAGCGTATAGCCCACATTCGCCAGGGACGGATGGTGATGGGCCAACTGGACATCCCCCCTATCCGAAAGGCTCACCTGCCGTGGCGTGTTAGCCACCAGGCGTGCAAAGATGCCCTGCAGGAGGGTCCCCTGCCCACGCATGCCCACAAGCGAAATCCAATAGAGCGGATAGGCCCAGCGTCCTGCCATGCGAGCAGCACGGGTACCTACCACGTAGGATTGCACATAGGCCTGGAAGAGGACCTCCTGCCCTTTGCCATGTGCGGTGAGCATGGGCAACTTTGGTGTACTGCTACTCATGCCAGGGGTCCCCCTTCTTGTGTGAGGAGAACCGTGAAGGAGCCATCGTCCTCCTCCTCCTCGTCCCAGTGTTCGACCCGTATCTTTTTGCAGATCGCCCGAATGGAGGTCGGTGCTGCCCAATAGTCGGCATAGGTGGCATCCAGATGGCAATCAGGACACCAGACCGACACTTCATCAGTCAGTTCTGGCTCATTGCTTTCCAGTTCTTCAATCACTTCACCGCGATGTCTATGATAGGTAAAGGCGGTTTCGGTGAAGAAGGAGATGGTCGCATTCTCATGCGAACACGTGGCTTGATCGTGGTGATGCTCTTGTGGTGGTGTGGCGAGACTACTCATCAGTATATTCCTCCTTATAGTGTACGGTGGCGTGCAGTACTGCACTGCACTGCACCGCACCGCACCGCACAGTGCGGTAGTATGCGGTGCGGTGCGGTGCAGTAGAGCGCTCTCGCGTGTTTGTTCTTTCTTCTTAGTTCGTTGGTTCGTTGGTGGAAATACGAGGAGGAGGAGATACTCTATTTTCCTCTCCTCCTCCTCTTACTTCTTACTACCGTCTCCTACCTGCTTATTCTTTTTTTGCTCGTGGTTCCAGGTAGAGGTATGACCATTCTGCCACATGATGGCAGGATGGCCCTTGCGGAAGTTGCCGCCATGCTCATCGAGGAAAGCCACGATACGCCACACATCGCCCTGTGTGGGCATCTTCGGGCCACGGACGGGAACGCGGCGTTGTTGGAGCATCTTGAGTTGACCGGGGGTGGCAGGTGCGCGAGCCTCTGTACTCTCCTCGCCCCGTTTCATCTTCTGCTCTTCCAGTTTGCGGGCGACGTAATGGGTGCCACGAGCACGTGCATCACGCGCCTCGCACGGTTCTGGCACGATGCAGCGTGTGATCCCACTAGGATATCTCAGGTAGACCTGATACTGCTGCTGTGAGGTGAGGCCTCCTGCACGCTCGGCGATGAGGGTGCCGATCTCCGTCTGCCGAGAGAACGAGCCTTCCGGATGGCTCACCCATCCACTGCCAGCAAAGACATCGATGGCGGCGGCCTGCATAGATTTGAGACGGAGCGTCATCTCTTCTGGTGGTGGGAGGGAGAGTTCCGTGAGCACTTCTCCGGCTTCGAGGTCGTCCGTCTCAAGGAGTTCCTCCGGGGTGTCCTCCTCTGACCGAGGGGACGTCAGGAGTTTGGGAGGATCCTCAAGGGTGCCTGGCAGCATGCCCCAACTCATGAGGATGGGAGGACGTGCGCCCTGCTTCTGCAGAGGGATAAGGTAGACCACCTTACACTCCCGCTTCTTGGGCAGACCCCACTCGTCATCCCGTTCGTCGGAGAGACGGAGACCTCGACCCACCACTTGTTGATGCAGCCCGCGATTAGGATGCTCTCCCATGAGGGATGACCGTGCAATGATGATCCCTCCTGTACGCGTGAAATCCACTCCCGTCGTGAGAACCCCATAGTTACAGATCACGCGGATGTCACCTTCGTGGTAGCGTTCATAGATGGTCGTACGACGCCCCTCTGACATCATGCCAGTGATCACCTCAGACGGGGCATCTTGACCACAAAAGTAGTCGTGGAAGGCGTAGGCGTCTTTCACACTATCGGCAAAGAGGAGGGTGCGTTCCCCACCGATGATCTGCTGCCACGCGGTATAGGCCTTCGCGTAGCGGTTCGTCGCCGTCATCCGGTCAATGAGGCGATCCGAGAGCGCTTCCCTCTCAGCATCATTTCCTTCATCGCTTTGTTCGAACAGAGAGAGCGCGACCCCCTCAAGATCGAGATTGGTCTCGACCGCATAGGGAATCGGTCGAACGAGGTAGCCCTGTGCGATCAGGTCAAGCAGATCCACGTAGTAGACCAAGCCATCAGGAAAGACCCGTAAGAGGGAACGACCATCCTGTCGGAAGGGAGTCGCCGTCACGCCTAGACGGAGGGCATAGGGATGCTCTAACACCTCAAGAATGGTCGCATAGCTCTGTGAAAGGCTTCCATGACAATTGGATACTAGAACAGCGTCTGCGTAGTAGTTGTGGTTATCTGCGACCTCAAGGTCATACACTGTTTGACTTGTGCTACCACCTGATCCAGATCCTCCATGATCTGTTGATTGGAGAAACGTAACACACACCACCCGAGAGCAGTCAGGACATCGGTCTTCTTCTGATCGATGAGACGGTTTTTTGGGAGAAGATGTCCCTTGCCATCGACTTCGATAGCAATCTTGCGCTGTGGGTCGGCAATATCCACCTTGTACGAGTTGGGAATTGAGAGGAACTGTCCTCTGACCTGCCGAGTGGGGACGACATACTCTGTTGGAAGTCCAAGCGTCTCTGAAAGGAGACATTGAGCAGGAGTTAGGTTCCCATTCCCTCCTCGTTCCTTGAATGGGCGTCCGAGAAGCGATTGACGCATTTTCTCGACTACCTCTGGTTTGCTCATAGGATTGCTCTGTCTCATTCGCTCTGCTGTTTCTGGACTCTTCCTTCCACGTGGTAGTTTCTTGCGTGCCTGATTGAGAACTTCTCGATGGTACTCCCTGGATCCTGGCCGGTTCATAATCCAAGCACTTTTGCATGACCGACTGCAGAAGCGTTGAGACTGGGTCGCCTTTCCATGAGAAGGGAGAAAGTACGTTCCTCCACAGTATTCGCATACCTTCTCGACCAACGGCTTTGCGAAGAGCGCGTGATGGTTGGCTTTGACATGGGGAAGACTCCTGATGTACTGGCTGTTGCAGGATCTGCTGCAAAACCGTGTTGTCTTTTGACTCTTGAGTGAGTAGTACTTGGCTTGAAATGGTTGTTGGCACCATTCGCAGTATTTCTCCACCGTGTAGATCTTTTGCTTGGACATAGCCTCTTCCTTCTATCCATAGCTTATGAGTTGGGGTACAGGTGAGTGTTCCCCTCTCATGGACAACCTGAACAAGCTGTATTGCTTGCTTCTTGAGATGTCTCTTCACGGGTTTCCACTCATGGATCCCCTTTTCGCTGTTATAGGAGAGTACATTGATCTTGAGGGAGTGCTCGACGATCCTTCCAATGGGAAGAAGTCCCTGATCTGTCTGTATGAGAGTATCGTAAGGAAAGCACTCATCAAGCGCGATGAAGGTAAAACGGTTGGGTCCTCCTACAGAGTGGACCACCTCGGCCATACGCTCAGGGAGGGCCAGCGTATCCACACTGGCAATGGTGATGGGTCTGCCCAGGATGTTCTGCTCGGCCTGCACCACGCCAAGCATCCACTCTGGGAAGAAGGACCGTGCGCTCTTGTACGTTTGGCGTACCAGTTCGATAGAGGGGAGCACAATAAGCGCACGCGCATCATACCATCCATGCTGGTAGAACCATTGGAGGATATGCCACATCAGCCATGTTTTTCCTCCTCCAGTTGGAATCTCGACCACCATCTTGCGGCGACCAGATTCATAGGAGGAGGCGCAGGCCTCGCGTGCCTCCTCCTGATAATAGCGAACCGGAACGGGCATCACCCGATCCACAGAGGGCAGTCGTGGTGGGAGGGAAACCAGTCCCATCATCACTTCTGCTCCTCGTCGTCATCAGATGGAATGGGAGAGTCACGCGAGCGAATCCATTCCTGATAGGCCTCTTCAATGGCCTCCTGTATCGCATACTTTTCAAGCATGTGGTCTATGGCCACGATGGCGACGATGAAACACATCAGGAGATATCCGATGAACTGCGGGGAAAGGTAGATGATGATGAGCATGATGGTGGGTTCTCCTCCTTCGTTGTATGCTCCTTGTTACGGACACGAGCCTGGTGGAGGGCCTGATTACGGGTCTCGTGGAAGCTCAGTTCCTCACCCGTCTGAGTGTTGATACACCAGTACCCGGTAATCAGCCCTCCTGGAGCATGCGCTCCTGCTGCATACTGTGCCTTCGTTCCATAGGGACGAGGAGTACGGATGGCGCGCACCTCTGAGAGATGGAACGTCTCGCGAGTCCCATCGGGGTATTCGACCAGGCACCCCCCGAACTCATTGCAGGAGTGGAGAATGCCTTTCTTCCCTGTGGTGGGAATGAGTACCATGCCCTTAAGAGTGAGCTTCATCGCCCTTCCCCCTCCTCGCACCGATGAGTCATCCACGCCTGTGCCTCGCTCGCTATCTGCTCTGGACGCAATTGCCACTTCTTCCAGCAGTCCCAGCACCTGCCATGCTCGCCCAGGATGATATCATCGAAGGTGTGCGTCTCACACTCGGGGCAGACACAGTCGCATACCTGTTCTGTCCCTTCTGCCGTGCGACCGCAGACACAGCAGCGCTGTTCCTCCTCCTTCTCTTGTGTGGCAAAGAAGTCGGGACGGATGGTTTGGAGCACCCCATTCATGATGCGATCCGCCCACTCTCCACACTGCTCTTCGTCCCATTCCACATCAGCACGGTAGGGGTCAGGCAACCCCCACAAAAAGTTCACGACCTGGACAATCAGGCTGCGATACACGCCAAGCGTGAGCGTGCTCGTCTGCTCTTCATAGTAGGTAGTGATCCCCCACACCATCGTCTTCGCAAGGGTGTACCAGGGTGGGCCAGAGGAATCAGAAGCATGGTCGAGCAGGTAGTACACGACACGATCTCTCAGATCGGATCGCGCCATTCCAGGAAAGTCGGGAGTATACGGGCGTATGGCAGGGAGCACCGTGGGCATCGTCTGTGCCCCACGCTGCTGCGATGAAGAAGAATGTGTGTTCATAGCTGTGGTCCTTTCTTCTCTTGTGGTGGTATGTGTGACGAGATGCACTCGCTCACGAACATGGTGCATCCGTGTGAGCGAGTGCACCATGTTACGAGTTGGGACCTATCACGGAGGTGGCAGTCACCGGCTCTGCTACTGCACGTACAGGGACGGGCAATCGTGCGGCATAGTGCTTGCGCAGTTCTGCCGAAAGCACGTCCGGTTTCTTCGTATAGGCTTCCTCAAGGAAGTTTTGATAGGCCACGAGGGATTTCTTTCCTCCGTCTCCCTCTCCTCCTCCTGTCTGTGCGGCGGCGGCGGCGGCGGCGAAGAGATCGAGAGGATGATCCACGCTATAGGTGGTCTTGAGATGATGGAAGGCAATCCGTGCCTTCCGTGAGGGATCGACAAAGAGGTCATAGGCCATGCCCAGATCATGGAGGTAGGCCACCTCTCGCATCGTCTCGATAACAGAGAGCACCTCGGCGCTGGTGCAATCGGAGAAGGTCTTTCCGCCTTCCTCCTGTTGTAAGAAGGGCAACCTTGTCTTAAATGCCGCAAAGGAGGCTTTGGGGAAGGCCTCCGACATCTTACGGAGTTTCTCGACCAGGGCCGCTGTGACCTTCCCCGAGAGCCACTGCTCCTCTCCACCCGCTTGCCACACGAGCAGTTCCTTATAGATGTGGGCGATATTCCACTCTGACCGCTTCGCCGGCTGCTTGCATACGTGGAGGATGAAATGGATGAAGATGTCAGAGGAGACTGATAACTCATAATCCTTGAGTGCTCCCCGCATCTCCTCTTCGGAAGGTGTGCTGGCCTGTGGGCTCACGGATGGTGCAGCAGCAGAGACGGGAGGCGTGGCACCATTCTTCTGCTGCGCTGGTGCGGGTGCTGGTGGGACAGGAGTACCACCATTCTTGCTCGTGGTGATGCTACTGCCTCCCTTCCCCCCATTCCCATTGGTAGGAGGAGGAGGAGGAAGGCCGCGCTTGACGCCTGGGATGGCAAGGGCACGGGCAAGAGGACTGGTTGGAGCAGGTGTGGAGGAGGGAGAGGAGGCAGGGCGCTGCTGCTGATACCTTTTTCCTTCATCGCCTTGTGTGGGGCTATCGACAATGCGGCCCTCATCTAGTTCCGCATCGAGAGTGCCGTAGCCAAGCAGGGCGAGCGCACGACCAATTGCACCAGTTTCTGCCTTCTCCAGGGCATCGGCAAAGTTCGCGACACACTCATACTTGTGTGCAGTGGCCTGTTTGAAGTGTGCATGATCGATGACCGTGGCCTTCACGATCACCTCACCAGGTTTGGTGACCTGCACAATCTCTTTGCGTTTGTGGGGATACTCCCCTACCCAGCGCTCTACCTCGACGGTCACTGGTTTGTCAGGGGCGTGATAGACGATCTCGGTCCTGATCTCGAAACTGCCAGGCAGGTCCTGGTTGAACCAGTGGACCCGATGCGCCACTGGCAAGTACTTCGTCTTCTTATCTTTTCCGCCTCCATACAGTTCCAGAAAATGCTCTGCAGGACGATAGGACGACTCCTGGGAGTCTTCCCGATGCGTATCGTCCATGGTTGTGGTGGTGATGGTCTGTTCTTCTTCGTGTGGCATCTGTGTCATTCTCGCTATCCTTCCTTCTTGAGAGTGGGTGAAGTGGCACATCGCGCCATCTCCTTAATGAGCCATTCGAGGTAACTCTGATGAAAGTACATGAGTGCCCTCTGTGAGCAGAGCATGATCGCCAGATCATCCTGGTAGCTAGCCAGATGTTCGATCTGTGGACGCTCCTCGGCGGTGAAGTCAATGCGGAAGCCTTCCCATCCCTCATTGTACTTGTCGATGTGCTCGCGTGTCTCATAGGTAACGCTTGCCAGATTAACCAAAAATGGCCCACTCTCTCGTCCCTCAAAGTACGCCGTGCCCGCGTAATACCCGTCATGGGGCCAGTACTCCTGCTCAAACTCCTGCGCCTCGTTCTTGTCTAGTTCTACTACCCTCGTGGGTGTAATCTGCATTCGTACGACTCCTTCCTTCTCCTAGAGCGTGTGTGTCTGTGGGTAGGTACGCCTTCCCCCTCCTCACGTCCTATGGGCAAGACGTACCCGAGCTCGACTAGAATGGCATGTCATCCAATTCCGTTGCCATAGTGCTCGCCGTGGGTACCACCTCCTGCTGTTGTTCCTCCTCGGTCTGCTGTGCCTCAGTACGGTTGCCAACCACGATCGTCGAGGTGATGTCCAGGAAGATCACCACCCGATCCGCTTTCAGGTACGCCTGGGGCTGCCCTGCCTTATTGATGCCAATACTAGTGGTGAGTTTGCTCGGCGTGTAACTGATGAGCACTAATCGGGGTTTGCCCCGCTCATTCACGAAGTACTCCCTGCACTGGTGTATGGCTTGCACCTCATCGCCCCACAGACGCGCACTGATATACTCGCTCTGGCGCTGTTCTCCCCCATCCAGGTTCTCCACCGGAACCTGAAAGTCAACGTCGGCATAGACATTGCCGTTCATCGTCGTCTTTGGCTCTTTCGGATACACAAAGGCGAAGACGCTCAAGGCCTCAACCCCCTGCACTCGTGTGCTGTGTTGGGCAATCCGATCCTCGATAAGGGTGGCCTGCTGTTCTTCCGATAGCTGGATGCGGGGTGATTGATAGCTACTTCCATTCCGTTGTTGATAGGCCATAGGAAACACTCCTTCTTTCTTTCTTAAACTCTACTGTTCTTAGATTGAAACATTCTGTACTGAGTATAGTACATACGATGGGAAAATGCAAGACGTGTGTCGTGTCTGTATGCGTACATGCAGCATGAAAAACGAACACGTCTGCGAGAGATAGGCTCGCATGGCGTGTTCGTTCTTTTCTTCCTCTCCTCTCCCGCTCGTTGTTGTCTCTGGTCGTTGTTGTTGTCGTCACGCACCTTCGTCGAGGAGGAGGTCCTCTTCTTCTTCTTCTTCGCGAGTCGTATCTGAGAGCATTTCCCCCTCTATTTCTTGGAATTCGGGGGGACAGTGCTCAAGGATCGCCAGGCCTAACTCCTTGGTGGAGAGCGTGGGTTTGATGAGTGCGGCATGGGTGGCATCTGCGAGGTGCAGATGGAAGGACAAATTGACTTGTCCTTTGGCGAGCCCACGCAGATGAGACTCGGAAAGGTAGCCAATCACCCCGATGGATCTGCCCGTACGGGGATCAATGCATTCGAGATTGCCTGTACGGGGATTATAGGAGACAGTCAGTGACAGGTGGGGGCGGAGAATGGCCCCCGTGGCAAGCGCTTGTTCTTCCAGGAGTGTCTTGGGGTCTAACTCAAGGATTCGCGCAATCTCGGCAGTCGCGATGGCTTTATACTCGCTCGCCACCTCGACCAGGAGGTCACTCGAAGCCTGTGCAGTATCCTCCCCATCCTCCTCCTGTTCTTCCTGCACGGCGGTAGTGGGGGAAGGAGGACTACGCCGTTCATCTATCTTGCGGCGGCGGATCTCTTCTTGCTGCCGATGAATGTCACGGGCGAGATCTCCAATCAGTTGCAGATGCGTCGAGGTGGCGGACGTGAGGACTTCCACCTCGAAGCCAAACTCACGGATGTAAAGCCACGCGTTATATTTCTCCATGGCTAGAGACAGCAACCGTGGTTCGATATGCAGGGCAGTTCGTGCCCATTCATACATATCACGGCAGCCCGTCAGTTTGAACAACCCCGTGAGGTTGCCCATGGCAATGATCTTGCCTAGCTCCACGAGGTTATAGGTCGCGCTCTGGGCCAGGGCCGTCATATGGGTGGCCAGGTAGGACAGTTTGACCTGGGCCAGTTCCTCTTGTGAGAACGTGTGCAGATTTGCCGCGACGAGCGCACGTTCCTCACGTGAGAGGTGCTCAAAGGCGGGATGATCTCGTACCTGATCTGCTGAGAGATGCTCCAGATCCATGATCTGGTCAATATGCTGGAAGGGATCATCCTCCTCCTCCTGCCCCTCCTGGGACAGGCTTACTCCTGCTCCCCCCCGCCTGGGGGAAGACGTGGATGATGGACGCACCTGTTCATCCGTAATAGTGACCAGGGCGGTCGTTGTCATATCCTCCTGGTCGTCTTCCTCTTCCCAGGAAGGGGAAGACGACATGATGACACGTGGTGGTGATGCTACCATACGAAAACTCTCCCTCTATGGTGGTGGTCTAGGTGGCCAATAGAAACACGAACGATGATACAACTAGGAAGCAAGCGGCGAGGGCGTCGTGTCGGCCACAAGCCTCTTCTGTCCTTGCCGTCGTCGAATAACCTGTGGATGCAGATGACGAGCAGGGTGCTCTCGCACCTGTCTCTTCTTTTGGAGGAGCACGTGCGAGAGGAGAAGCGAGCCCTCCTCCTCTTCTCCCTGTGAGAGAGGAGACGCTCTGTGCGTGTTCGTTCTTTCTTCTTCCCTTCCTCCTGCTCCTGGTTCCATGGGAAGCGATGTGAGGAGATGAAGGAGGGGAAGGAGTGGATGAAGCAGAGCAGATCCCCCAATTGAGAGTGCCAGGAGGGAAATGAGGTACTGGAGGCGGGCCAGCACATACTGCGTGATTGCTGCCCGCAACAGTGAGACTTCGGTGCGGATACATGGTGAGCGCACACGTTCTCCTTCCCTGGCGATCAGGCGGTTGGTGGTCCAACAGGAGGCATCCACTACACGAAAGAACTCTGGGATCCCTCGGCGTCTGTGACGGGCACATCCACCACAGACGAGCAGCCAGACGCCGTCCGTAAAGGTATGCATTGCGTCATCTCGTAGGCAGATCGTGGCCCCGGGTGCCACAGGATAGACGTAGAGTTCCTGCTCATAGTAGCCAGGTCCGATACAGATCCCGCAGAGCGTACAGCGAAAAAAGGGAATGAGCACCTGACTCATGGAGGACACGATGCCTGCGTCCCGTTCGGCACGCTGCTGCTGCCGCCATCCACGCACCGATTCGACGTGCCCGGCACGATCCCCAGGACTCAGAAAGGTGATCCTCCCAGGCTCGCGTTCAGGAGGAGGGGATGCGGGAGGGTATAACCAGGAAAGACGCGAGACTGCTGCTCTTGGTGATGGGACAATGACTGATGGGACTGGTGACATGAGTGAGACCCCTTCCTTGTGTGTGTGTGATTGGTGTGTGGTGGTGATGCGTGTAGCATGCATGCATGCGCGAGCCTCGCGCACATGAGAAGACAGCAGGATCATATCATCCTGCTGTCTACCACACTAGTATAGCGGAGTCTCCTCCTCTTTCCTAGTAGGAAAGAGGTCCTAAACGGTGTCATTTTGGTTGAGGTTTCTTAACCGCGTTTCAGGATGTCTTATCTTGTTCTTACAAAGAAGAAGAAGACTCCTCTCTTACTGCCCACGGAAGCGTTCCTGCACCTCTTCATGCAGACGTGCCTGTTGTTCTTCTCGCAGACGGATGGTCTCCATGAGGGAGTCCAGCACCTCACAGGCCAGCAGCAGTTCCGCATCCTGGTCAAGGATCCCCTTCTCTGGTTCGGGGAGCGCACGCTGCCCCGTGATGGGGTTGGCCGCACGGCGACATTCCATCCAGATGACCAGATAGGGGTGCGGATAGGGCACCTCATTATAGAGGTCCTCGGAGAGGCCGAGCGCGAGGCAGTATTTGACAAAGGCGAGATGGGACATGCTCTCCAGGGCACACTCCAGTTGTGGGGAGAGCAGAGCCTCTAACCGTTTTTTGTCGTGGACTCACCGGAGAGAATTGGGTTGACCTCATGGACCTTTTTGAAGACCTCATCCAACTCTCCTGGGGTGAGATAGGCCAGAATATTCTCGCGGGTGATCTCCACAGGTTTGCCATGCTCATCGGTGATATTCCAGGAGGCCAGTCCTAACTGGACGGTATCTACACGCATGGTGCCTGCGGGATAGTCCTTCTCCTGCACGAACTCGTCGCCACCATCCCGCTGGATGAAACGGACAATCGAGTTCTTATCGCGGTAGGACATCACATCGCGGGTGGCCAATCGTTTGATGCCAAAGATGACTTCGGGATCTTCGGGTGAGGGGAAATCGACAATTTCCCCAACGAAGGGGATACGGGAACGGGTCATAGGTTTGTCTCCTTTGATCAAGTGTGTTAGCATATAGCGACGAAGTGCCGCCCGAGATCGCCGTCTAGGGGCACTTTTGCGAGGAGAGGCATCAGTAGGAGCCAAACCGACACAAGCAGCCATGAGTGGGTCAGGAATTTCTTCTTGATCTCTCGCATGGCTGCTTGTGTGTTTGCGTGGAGCGCGCAGGTGCAGATAGGGATCGCCAGGGCTCCCAGGAAAGTGGAGGACGCGTCCCATTTCTTCTTCACCTTCTTCTCCTAGTAGGAGGCCGTACCGTTGGTGAGCACCACGTTAAAGCGATCTCCTGCGGTGCCAAGCGTCACCTGTGTGGAGAGCGTGGCACGGACTAACTCTGCCCCTTGCAGTCCAGTGGGCATCATGAGGAAGTCCAGGCCAGGGAAGTTAAACACACAGGAGTAGGGCGTCGAGGAGGTGGGAATATTTGAGGTTCCGGTGAGCGTGAGGGCCAGTGTTCCTCGGTAGAGGATCGGCGACCAGGCACTAGGAATAGACCCACCGTTCAAGTAGACCGCCTGATAGAGTGCCGCATCCCGCACAATGAAGTCCATATCAACGGTGACGGTCCTTTGCAGGAGCGTGATGTCGTCGAGGTAATAATTCCCCACGGACAACTCATCATTGGATAGGTTGTTATTGAAGGCCAGGGCGAACCGCTCGACCTTGTTCGCATTGGACGAGATCGTGGAACCACCCTCCTGGGTGAGGGCCACCGTCGCCGAGCAGGTCTGGAATTGCGGTGAGGTATCAAAGGTCTTCGTGCCAAGAGAGGCACTGGTGACGGTTGAGGGCGTGGTTGCCAGGAGCGACATCTGGGCCGTCATAATCGAGGCACGGGACACGTCGAAGGACAGCGACCCGACCCGCGTATTCAAGAACTGGTCGGCGTAGAGCCCGGAGACATCCTTATTCACCGTATACCAGGGCAGGTCATTGCCTGATCCTGCCAGGAACGGCGTAAAGGTATGCTGGTACACCCCCGAGGTCGGATTGGTCACCGTATCCACACCACAGAGCATCAACAAAAGATGGCCAAGGCCCGTCGGACGCACGACACAGGCAACATTGCCTGACCCCATCACTGAGGCTTTGTAGGAGCCACGCAGAAAGTAGTCCCCACCCACTTCAGGTGGCAGTGTCTGCGCATTCTGTGTGGGGTTGACATTCACGCTTGTCGCGGGTAAGTAGAGGAAGGAGGTGGCGACCGCGTCTTTGGCCGATTGATGGCCAAATCCGACAGCACCCGCTATTGAGGTTTTGGAAGACATAGGAAGGGATCCTCCATGAGGAGCAGAACTGAGGAGTGAGTGAGTGAGAGGAAGGAGAACATGCTACTACGACTAGAGGCAGTGTAGCAAGCAGGAGAGAGGTGATGCTACTTCTTGCACCACCTGCCTGCCTGCCTACCTGCCTGCTCTCATCTTCCTAGAAGAGATGGGCAAACTGCTTGCGGTACAGGCGACCATACTGATCGGCTATGACGGTGGCACGATGCAGGTATGCCTCCCCGAAAGCCTGCTGACCCGCTCGTACACGAGCATCCGGATCTCCACTCACGTGTTCGATCCGTTTGACGTGTGCATGCACGTTCACGTGCTCCCCCTCTCCTCCTCCTTCACGTGTCGTGGGCGAGATCAGAGAAATGGTTGGACGGGCAAGGATGCCATACTCCCACTGCCAGATAGGATCCTGCCCCCAGGGTTCCTGGGCGAGTGGAGGAGCAAGCAAGCCAAACGAACAAGCGTGGAGCACCACCGGATAGTTCTCTGGGTGCAAGTCTACGGGGACGACGATCTCCACGCCATTTTCTGCATTCATCGCCTCTGCCACCTGGGGTTCTCCCAGGAAACGATAGCGGGGATGCTTTTGGTGGAAGGCCTTGATGATGGGGGCAACGGCACGCCAATCCCCTGGCCCAAAGCAGCCCACGCGCGTTCGATCAGGCATGGGGGTGCGGTTGGCACTGGCGAAGTACGGCACATCCACACAGGAGGGCAGCGTCACGACTTTGGTTGTCCCGACAAGGTTCTGCACCTCTTTTTTGAGACGTTCAGTGGAGACCGTCACCAGCGATGCAAGGGCAAGCTGCTCCTGCATCCTTTTTGAAGCGAGCAGACGCCCATCGGAAAGGTCACAGACGATAGCGCGTCCGTGCGCGAGGGCCTCCTGGAAGGAGGAGAAATCCTCTGAGTCGGAGAGCACCCAGTCCGAGAGCACCGTCACATCATAGGCATGAGAGAGGCCTCCCCGGAAGGAGTCCGCTTGCAAGAAGTGGAAGGCATACCCCCGTTCTGCCAAAACGCTAAAGGGGGCACGGACACGCCTGATGAGTGGAAGGGTGAGCGATGGGTAGACCGCCAGAATCTTCACGAGAAGAGAACCGTCCCACCACTCATCGTCGTCATGGTGTTCGTTGTCATATCCCCTCCAATGGAGGTCGGGACCGCTGCCGCCGCTGAGAACGTCATCGTCCCTGTGTTGGGACCGCTCGTAGCCGTCACCACGACCGGAATGGGTGCCGTGACCTGCGTGGTCTCAGCAGAGGAGGAGTTCTCTGGGAGTGATGATGAGGACGACGAGGGCGAGGGCGAGGAGGGCGGCGCTTCGACGGGAAGCGCTTTGACCATTCCATCTGGCAGGACCAGATCAACCGTCGCATTGGTGGCCGCAATAATCGCCCACTGGGCATCGGTCAGATCATGGGCGGCATCAATGGTCGTCTCTAAGACACCACTGCCACTCTTATCGGTAAAGGTATAGGGTGGGAAAAAGGCATAGACGGCATCCAGGACAGATGAGGGCACGCCTTTGGTATCAATGTGGAGTAACAATTGCACGAGCTATTCCTTCCTTCTCTATCGGTAAAGTCCGTCTTTTTCTTCTCTTCTCTCCTTGCTTACATTCCCCACTGGGCAACTTGCGCCTCAAGGATGGCAATGCGCTTGCGCAGGAGATCATTCTCCCCCTGAACCTTTGCCCACCCAATGATGGCCTCTTGCCAGAATTGCACCACCTCATGAGAGGCCAACCTCGGCCCCTCCTCACACGGGGAAGTCGACGATGATGGGGATGGGGATGGGGATGGGGGCAGCCCATTCCAGGTCGTCGGAGAGGGGAATGAGAGATGAACCCCGTTATAGTCACTCATATCAACGAGCATCGATGACCTCCTCTGATCCAAATACTCCCTCGCGCTCTAGACGAGTGCTGATAGCCTTGTCGTATCAGCCCTTGCTTGTATGCACACCACCAGCACCCGTCACAAATGTTCAAATTGGTATTTCGCGATGTTTTCATCGGTCTTATTCGCGTAGCGGCTTTCGCGGAAGCCAAAGTTGATGGGCACCCCTCCTCGTCGTCCATGATAGACCTCCATCAGGAAGCTCTGGACGGAGGAATGAACGAAAAAATTGGGGCAGTATTTTTGGGGGACTTGCCCCAGGGGTCCCTGCACTTCCTCACTATAGCCACACGAGGGGCACCGTAGATCGAATCGTGCCATAGAGTGGTGCTCCTTCCTCACTTTCCCTGTGGCCAGATAAAGGTAGCTGGATCAGACCCCTCACTGATTTCCTCGGTGAGGGACGTAATCGCGGATCGTATGGAGTCCTCAGCATCCTTGAGTCTAGGGAAACCGTACGTCCCAAAGTCGCGCAGTTTGTCCTGAGCCACTTCTAGTTTCTCACGGATCTCACGCAGTTCGGCAAGGAGACCTGATCGTCTTGAGTACGCCATCTATGCCGCCTCTCCGATCTCTTCACTGCTCGCGGCCCGACGAGGAGGGATCCCCACTTCATAGGGGAAGGGCACCCATCCTCCATCAGCAATCCCATACACATGGGACAGATGAAAGAGACAATCCGAGAGCAGGGTAAAGGTTTCGCCCATGAGCACTGGTTCTCGTGCGAGCGCTCCTTGCGAGAGGACCATCCTCTGCACCCGTATTTCGAGGGCACATCCACTCTGCCACTCCTCCTCCTCCTCCTCCGGGTGCTCTCCTCGTTGCTTGACCAGGAAACTATAGCCATCCTGGATGAGGACCGCTTGCCGCCGTACGTCAGTAGCTTGATGACATGCACAGAGGCGCAATGCGCCAACAAGTTTCATACATTCTCCTCAAGAGTAAAGAGGCAGTCATAGGCACAGAGAGCAGCATACCCTTCCACAAAGCCACCACGAGTTTGTCTGATCATATCCGCCGCACTCATCCTACGAAGAGGAGCCAACATGGTGCAACTCTGTGGTGAGACGCACCATGTTGGAACAGACGAGCGATGAAAGAAAGAAGAGAACAGCCCTTCCTTCCTTCCTTCCTTATCCGCCAAACGTGTGGGTCTGCATGAACCACTCAACGGGATAGCGCCACGACAGTTTCCCCTCTCCGTAGAACGTCTGCTCTCCACCGTAGATCCGGTACCCCATCTGGGTGACGAGCAGGGGATTACTGCCCCGCAGGATACGGGAGAAGTCTGCGCTTGCGAGCTCCCCTCCGGAAGAGAGGACACCTGAGAGATCCTGGTACTTAATGATCACACCTGCAATACGCGAGAGGAGCGCCGCCGCTGTTTGACGGGCAGTCTCACGTGAGGCGGACAGGGGCGTGCCAAACTTTGCCTCGAAGAGGTGGACATAGCGCAGTGGCCCACCGATTTCGGCAGGACACCAGCCAAACATACGTTCCTCCTCTGAGGACGGTTGGCGAATATTGCCATCCTCATTCTTGGCAGGCCCATACACCAGATAGGGGGCCACCTGGGTCGGATCATCTTGCAGGTCAAACTGCTTGAGGGTCTTGAGGGCGAGAGGGTCCCCGGCAACGTTCGTGATGAGTTCGGTGGTAAAGACCTGGGCAAGGGCCGAGAGGATCTGCTCGTCAATATCGCTGGAAAGCATGCTATCCCCTTTCCTTGACAATTCCGTGATAATGTAGTAATTTTACTACATGAAGAAAAAGACTGATGAATACCAAACAACCAGGATATGGAAGCGTACCCACCAGACATTACGTCTAGTTGCGGGAATGACGCAAGAAAGTATTGTGGAATTACTCGACCGTTTGGCAACTGATGAATTGAGAAGAGTCCAGCAGCAAGAGAAACAGAAGTAGCAATGAAAGGAAAAGAAGAGAGATGGAATCGGCAGTTGACGGCGCAATTCCAGTCCCTCCCCAGAAGAAACGTTGCACACGCTGTGAGCAGATACTCGACTGTACAGTCGAGTACTTTCAGCGAGGCAGTGGAGTCGGAGGACTCAAAGGCATGTGCAAACAGTGCTGTAAAGAGCGTGATGCAGCCTACAAGGCTCATGATCCTGAGAAAGTCCTTGAGCAGAAGCGTGCCTATCGGCGTAGAGAGGCTGAGAAGAGGGAGAAGGAGAAGCAGGCCATCGGAGAACGAGTATTCCCACCAGAGAAGGAGTGTAAGCAGTGCGGCAGAGTCCTTGATCGATCTACTAAGGATTTTCATCAGTCTCCCAAGAATGCTGACAAACTCAAGTCGATCTGTAAGCAGTGCTGTAAGGAGAATGCAGAATCCTACAAAGCAGAAGATCCACAGCGATGGCGTGAGCAGAAGCAGCATTACAATCGCAAGATAGCTCAAAAGAGACAAGAGGAGAAAGAAGCCAGGGGAGAAATACTGCCTCCGGATAAGAAGCGATGTGCCAAGTGTCAGCGTGTCTTTGATCGTACTCCCTCGTTCTTTCACCATACACCAACCTCTTCGAGTCTCGATGGACTGACATCCCGGTGTAAGGAGTGTCGGAGTGAGGAACAGACGACTGATCGAGGGAAACTAAGGAAGGAGATGAAGGCGAAGGGACTCAAGCGGTGTACAGGAGAGTGTAGGAGATGGCTCCCGATGACCACGGAGTACTTTCATGCGAAGAGAATGCCTCATCGTCCCAATACGGTCCCCCTGGTAAGTACATGTAAGGAGTGCGCCAATAAGAAGAACAAGGAGAATCCATGGAGCAGAAGAAATCCAGAGCGCTCTCGCCAGATCCATAGACGCTACGAGGAACGTCATAAAGAGTGGTTGAAGGAACGAGCCAAAGTCTATCGCGTGAGATATCGGGATCATCGGCTTGCGCACACAAGGAATTATCGTGCGCTCAAGCGGCTAGCAGAGGGCACACATACGAAGGAAGACATCTTTCATCTCTTCACCGCACAACGTGGGAAATGCTACTACTGTGGGAAGAAACTCACTCCTCCAGGAAAGGGAAAGAAGCAGGGACACCAGCGTTCCTATCAGGTCGATCATATCGTCCCCCTTTCGCGAGGAGGAAGAAATGATCGGGATAACCTTGTCCTGGCCTGTCCTCCCTGTAATGAGAGTAAGGGTGGGCGTCTGCTTTGTGAGTGGATAAAGGGAGGAAGACTGCTCTAGCGACGAACAAGCCTGTAGCTGCGTGGTCGGAGCTCTCTCCGATCATGCACCATTTCATTATATAAACGCTTGATAACATCGGAATGAAGTACCGTCGGCATATCATTACGTTTGCCATCCTCTTTGGCCGTGCGCCAGCGACTGAGTCGAGTATCTTGAGATTCCGTTCTCAACCAGCACGACATTTGCACTCGCAGCGACAACAACGCTATATCCTCCGGAGTGACACTCATCAGATCCCCATCATTTGCGGGGAATGGGCGTTTGGCCAGGTACTTCACATGAAGGCTATCCCCATCGCCTGCCGGATCCCAGTCCAGTTGCAAGGTATTTTCATACACCTCGTAGTGTCCTGGAAAATAGCGTCCTGCAAGGGGTTGCAAGAGAATGCCTAGTTTGGGATAGCCAATATAGGACGTGGCGGTACTCTCTCCCCCTCGGAAGGGCTTCTCTTTGAGATACAAGTGTAGTTTCCCATCGACCGTGATGTACTCGACCGATTTGATCCGGTAGAAGTCGGTCGGCATGGCGTAATTGCGCACACCTTGTGAAATGCCACCGACAATCTGGGGAGGAAGTAACGTCACGGTTGTATCCTCCTCCACCGGAAAGAGGATATTCAGTTCGATGAGGGCATCCTGGATATAGCCATTCAGTTCGTCATCCGGCCAGTTCAGGGTTGCCCCGACCGTATCGGCCCGATCTGAGAGCGCCGCTCGCACGTGCTGGCGTAACCATGCCCGGCACGGCACATACCCCACGACGAAGACCGCCGCTTCCGGTCCATAGGTCTGGGAAGGGAGCACTCCGGAAGAGGGACGTACCTGGAATGCCAGATTCTGACTATCATCGTAGGTGAGCGTGGCACTGGTCGACCCACTGACCTGGGAAAGTCCCGAGACCACCGTTGGGATGGTCCCAGGATAGATCTGGAAGACGGTGTATTGTGCCGCCGGGGAGGAGGCCGTGGGCCAATTGGTGGCGGGCCAGGAGAGAAGTTGGGAGATCTGCATACTGAGGGAGGGCCTCCTCTACTAGAAGAATTGCGTATCCACCACATAGGTGCTTTGCACCGTCGTGGTAGTAACCGTGCAGGTGACGGTGAGCAGGGTACTATCCGGAGAGAGCAGCGATGAAAGAAGAATGGGTGCAGTCATCGCCGTGCCTAACTCCAGGGCAAAGGTGAGACTCACCTGCGCCCCATCAGGCAGTTGGGCCAGCAGGGCACTTGTCGGGTTCGTAAAGAGGATTGAGAAGGAGTCTCCTGCCTGCACGGCCCCACCCTGGACACGCGGGGCCGTCGCCGAGAGCGGTTGCTGCACGAGGACAACCCCATTGCACGCATACTGCACCAGAGAAGAAGCGGCAACCGGCATCGTCTCCCACAAGGCAAGACTTGCCGACGGATTCTGGGACACGCTCGCAGGAGGAGGCGTCGAGAGGGGTGGTGGAGTGGGGGCAAAGAGCGCAAAGCGTGCGCCCCAATCGGTCTGCCCTGTGGCACCGATGCGGGTTCGCAGGCCCGTGTCTAGTCCTCCTATGAGAGACGAGAGCGCCATCCTCACGGCGTATCCAAGTTGGGTGGATGCCGCGACTGCGAGACGCAGTGGACTATACAGGGTAGATGAGTAGGCATATAAGAGACGCGTCCCCAACCCATACAGAGAGAAGGCTCGTAGCGCCATACGACCCATTGCATCATCACGCACAAGCGCACTCATCCGTAGGCGTGCCACAACGCTCGCGAGATGGCCTGTGTAGACCGTGAGACGACTCTTGAGATCTTTGAGTTGGAAGGAGAGGAGAGGCACGAGATTCATCCGTATCGCCGTCCCTTTGAGTGCAAGCGCACTCATCCGTAGTCGCATAAGGAGAGGAAACATTGGGAAAGAGGGCGTGCTATCACAGGCTACAAACGAGAAGCAGGAGATCGTCGCGCTCGTGGAGGTGGTCATCTTCATTCGCAGTCCCACATGCCCCCCATCGGGAATATCGGTATCGAAGGCGGCAAGTTGCCAGGTACTGGGCTCGCTTCCTCCTCCGTCCTGCCAGTAGCGAGCGGCAAGGAGCGGTCCAATAGCACGCAGACGAATCCAGTACCGTGTTCCCGCCACCGGGTTGACCGCTGGGAGCGTAGCCAGATCCGTCACTGCACCTGCAATCACCTTCGAGAGGGCAAAGGCACCAGTGGTGAGAAAGCCTGCTCGGTAGTAGGTCGTCGTCGTAGCGGCACGGACCACCACGCCAGAGGCATCAGCACGCGTCGTTGAGGAACCAGGGTTAGACATGCTCAGGAGTGCCACCACCTCGACATTGGCCGTCGAGAGACCTGTAGGCATAATACTCTCATCATCCGAGAGCGTGACCTGCGAGGCCTGCGCCTGTGCCGCCGAGAGGGTCGCAGGAAGGGTGAGGAGTGCAAGGGTATCTCCCCCTCCCCCCCGACCCGTCATCACCGCACTATTACTTGCGATGGAAAGGGCAAGGGGATTTACAAAGGACCAGGCACGTCCATCAGGGGTCGAGGGACCCCATCCCCCGCTCCGATTGGGGCGCACAAAGGTATCCTGAACGACTGCTGTCCGCACACGTGTACTACTCTCCCTGCCCGCAGAGGTTTTGAGGGCAGAAACGACGAGTGAAACCCGACTCATGAGGTCACGTGGCGAGAGCGCGATAAGGGAGGTACGCAGCGCCAGAAAGAACTGCCGTCCAGGCAGCACACTCATCCGCGTCCCAAGATCCATCTTCGAGAGGACGGCAAGCACAAGACGGCCCCCGACGGATTTGAACCACGTGTTCGTCCCTGCCGAGACGAGCAGACGCGAGGTGGCATCCTTTGCCCGCGAGGCCTGGGCACGTATGCGAGACGAGAGACTCTGAGAGCGGTCTGCGGCAAGTGCAAGACGCTGTGTCTGATCCTTTGCACGGATCGCACGCAGGCGTAGAAACGCGGCAAGGTCGTCGAACACCGAGAGCGGATTGTTTGCCCCGGTCACGACTACGCTCGTGAAATAGTTGATATCGGTCGAAGAACCCGTTTTGGAACGAACCCCAACCTGGCCCGCACCCACGATGGCGCTGTCAGTGCAGGTGAGCATCCATCCAGGGGGTTCATCCCATCCCTCGGGCCATACCTTGAGGAGAAGAGAGGTTCCCTCGACCCGAAAGCGGATCCAGTAGGCAATCATGGGGTCCCACGTGTACGGGGCGCTCGCCAGGGTCGTAGGGACGCCACCGACCGTACGTACAAGGGAGATGACATCATTACCATCAAGGCCCCCACGGTAGTAGGTCCCGGTGGCGGTGGCACGCAGCACCGCCTGCATGGTCGCATCTGCATTGGAGCCTCCTACCAGGACACGCATCTGGGCATCGGCGAGGGTATGACTCCCCAGGAAGGCCGTCACCCCGGCATTATTGCCCGTGAACTGTCCCCATCCTTGTGAGACGTAGGAGGTGATGGTCCCATTGATGGTCCAGGTATTCTGGGAGTCGGAGGCATTGCCCCATCCAGAGGAGGTTGTCCGATTGGCAAAGCTATCCTGGGCCTGGGCAAGGCGTACCCGCGACCAGAGATTGGTCCACTCAGCCACTGATGGCGAGGACACGAAGAAGCGGAGTGCAGTATCCGCACCCGTGCGAGCAAGGAGAGCCACTCTTTGCCCTAGAGAGAGCAACCGAGCGGTGAAGAAAGACAGGTGGGTGTGCGTGTCCTGCTTCCTGGTCGCAGAGAGGGCCAATCGCGAGGGAGTGTCCCTATAGAGCAGGTTGGCCAGAAGTTGGAGCACCAACCGCATCGGCACCTGGGGCAACGTCCGTGCCAGTGCTCTCAGACGCAGAGAGAGATCTGCCTGCCGATTAGCTGAGAGGGCAAGACGTGTCGTCGTGGTGGTCATGACGGGAAAGGGGAAGGATGCCCACACGACGAGCGAGTCAAACGAGAGGGTTGCCGTCGTACTACTGGGTTTTGCGCGTATGCCGAACTGGCCTGCACCTGTGATGTCAGTGTCAAATACCGTGATCTGGAAGGCGGGTTCGCTCCCTCCCCCGTCTTGCCAGACCGAAAGGGCGAGAACTGATCCCTGCACGCGAAAATGGAGCCAGTAGTTGGTCGAGGCCGTCCAGGAGAGCGAGAGCGAGACAAGGTCACTCAGCGCTCCCCCAACGACCTTCTGGATACTGACCTGCCCTGATGCGTCGATGCCTCCACGATAATACGTATTAGCGGAGGTTGCTCGTAGGACCGCCATCATGGAGGAGGAGGAGGTCGAGGAGGAGACACGGACACGCATCTCCCCATCGGCGATAGTTTGACTGCCCAAAAAGCCAATCGTATTGGAGGCGGCACCCGTGAGTTGCCCTGTTCCTCCGGAGACACTCGCCGAGGTGGTGCCAACTGGAAAGGTCCAGACATCCACCCCATCGGAGGCGGTCCCCCAACTATGGGCCACGTTCCTCCCATGAAAGGTGTCCTGGGCAAGAGCCAACAAGAGGCGAGTCGACGTATTCTCACTTGTCACCACCGTGCTTGCTGGCATCTCTCTCTCCTAATGTTCGTCGTGGTCACGTGTGTGCGTGCGACGTGTGTGCGATGTGCGAAGAAGACAAACATGGCGCACTGCCCCCGCGTGACGCACCAAGTTAGCGTAGGAGGCCCTGCACATCGAGGTCAAGGGCATGCAGGGGAGACACCCCGTCACGCCAGGACCCCATGTCGTAAATAGAGGAGGACCAGTTGCCCATCACGTTCATCTGGGAATCCCACACCTTACAGGTACATGCCCCCGAAATGGGATCATCGACACGCCCAATAAGCTCTGAGGCCATGAGTGAGGAAGCCCCGGTGTTCCCCCAGGCGTGCAGGTGGCGCACCTTGAGTTGGAAGGCAGTACCAGGACGGGTGATCTCCAAGAAATCGGATTGGCCTCGCGGATAGAAGGGATTAGGTGGGCAAAAGAGCCACAACTGGGCAATACGCCGCACATCGCCTGTGGAGACGAGATCGAGCGTCCAATCGAGGGGACGCTTCTTTCCCTTCACCGTTTTTCCGTCCTCCTCGTCTTCCCTCTGCCATTCATCGCGGACCATGTCTAGTTCAGAAAGCCACTTGCCTGAATGAAGTTTCACCGCCCAGTAGGGGCGATCTGGCAGAAAGAGACCGATGACCGAGCCAAAGAGGGAGGAGACGAGTCCCATCACACACCCATTCCTTTCACCGCTTGCTTACTTTGAGAGGAGAGTATCCCCCATACGAAGCAGCGTCGAGAGATGCTCCACCATCTTTTTGACCGCCTGGGCAGCGATATGCTCGATCACTGCAGGAGAAAGGGTATGATCGGTATGGGACAGGCTCTCTACCTGCTCCACGCGACGGGTGAGCGTGTCAAGTTGGGCCTGCATCTCGTCAAGCGAATGGCTCACGTACGGTCCTGATCCCTCTTGTGGTGTTGCCGTCGTGGTCGTTGTTGTTGCTAGAGATGTTCTACGAACACGTTTTGTTGCCATGGGGAAAGTATTCTCCTCGCTACGATACTAGGACGCAGAGATAGAAAAGTGCGTCATCAATTGGTCCCAGTATAGGGCATCGTGTGTTCGAGGTGCGACATTCTCTCTCGTCTCCTCCTGCCTCACGTGAAGACGCCGCCATAGCCATCCATGATACGCAGGTGGGTCCCTGATGGGGTCGCCGTGAAGCCTTGCGTATCGATTTCGCTACTGCCGACCACACCCGTGGTCCCTGTTCCCATCTGCGCTTTAATCTTCGTCGCACTCGTATTCGAGGTGAGATCGAGGATGAGATCATGATAGAGTTTCTCACCCGTCGAAAACGCCATCGACGAGAAAGAACCAGAGAGAGTAAATGACGTGAGCGTCGTGTTGATCGTCTGCCCCGTGAGCGTCACCGACCCAATACTGGTATAGGTTGGCCCACTTTTCCATTTATAGAGGCGAGCAATGATGCTCGCCGCCACAGAGGAACTAGTACCAACCGTTGCCAGGACATATTTGAAGGTAAAGGTGCCCCCAGTGAGCGTTTGTCCTTCTAGAGTAG
>Ga0209810_1002102_pt1 | contig 25432 bp, 21 predicted proteins | sample Coa_R1_7_FD_187159 | JGI IMG/M metagenome (GOLD analysis project Ga0209810, IMG submission 187159) | Surface soil microbial communities from Centralia Pennsylvania, which are recovering from an underground coalmine fire - Coalmine... | ecosystem: Environmental > Terrestrial > Soil > Unclassified... | reverse complement strand
CCGGCGGCGCGTGGCGCATCGCTTTGGTCGACGCGGTGGACGATCTCAACGCGGCGAGCGCCAACGCCCTGCTCAAGGTGCTCGAGGAGCCGCCCCTGCGCGCGTTGCTCCTGTTGGTGAGTCACGCGCCGGGCCGCGAGCTGCCGACGATCCGCTCGCGCTGCCGGCGGTTGATGCTGAGGCCGCTTGTGCCGGACGACGTGACACGGGCGCTCGCCGCCGCGACCGGACGCGCCGCCGCCGACGCGGACCTGGCGGAGGCCGCGGCGGCTGGCGGCGGCAGCGTCGGTCGCGCGCTGTCGTGGCTCGAGGGCGACGCGCTGGCGCTGCGCCGGCGCACGCTCGAACTGATGACGCAATTGCCGCGCCCCGATCCCGGCCTGCTGCACGCGCTCGGCGACATGCTCGGCGGCACGGATCCGCGCCCGCTCTCCACCTTCATGGATGTCGTCAACGACTGGCTTTCGCAACGGCGCGCATCGGCGGCCTCCCTGGCGCGGCAGGCGCGCGTCGCCGAGGTCTGGGAGCGGCTCAATCAGGCCGCGCGCGACGTCGATATCTATAATCTCGAGCGCAAGCCGCTGGTGTTCTCGATATTCGCCGCGCTTGCCGAACTCGCGGGCGATTGAAACCGGTCGCCGCCACCGCCGCACTGTGAGCGATGACTGCCGCTGTGCCTGCGGGGTTTCGCTCCATGAGCGGGGCGGCCCTGTTCCCTCGCAATCTGCGCTATTTCGCCGGTGCCGGTCGACCGCGCCATCGTCCCTGCCGCGCCGCGGCCGCACGCGACATCCAACGATGGAACGCGGCGACGGGAAGCTCCATGAATGCCGGCAGCGGGTCGTCAGGCGCGAAGGCGGCGAAAACGAGAGGCTGGCGGAAACCGGCGAGATAGTCTCGCAGGGTCAATCGGCGGCGGCGCATTTCGCGCCAGGCGGCCGGGAGATCGCAGCGCCCGTGCATCCAGGCGACGCCCGGCCGTGCGCGGCAGGGCGTGATCGTCTCGCCGCGCGCCTGCCGCCATGCGAGATGGGGAAAATCGGTGCCGGCCAGCGACCCGAGACCGCACCAGGTCCAGAACCGACCGTTGACGTCGAGCAGCTTGAAGCGCCCGTCGCGCGCGTCGTACTTGAATTCGACCTCGGCAACGCCGGTATAGCGGAGCGAGGCGAGCAGGCGGCAGGCAAGATCGGCCACTTCCTTCTGCTCGATGCTTTCGACGAAAGTGCTGGAACGCCCGAAGTCGACCGGATATTGGCGGCTGCGCCGCGCCGTCATCAGCGCGACGGGTTCACCGTCGCGCCACAGGCCGGCGCAGGAAAATTGCGCTTCGCCGCCGCCCGGGATCCATTCCTGGACAATCACGGCTTCCTCTTCCCGCAGCGCGACGGCGCGATGGTAGAGCGCGACAAGCGACGCGCGGTCGTCGGCCTTCCAGGCTTTCGCTGCGCCGAAGGCGTCGCCGCCGCGGCGGTAGGCCGGCTTGAGGATCACGGGAAAAGGACATTCGAGCCGCTCGATGTCGGCGAGCGCCTGCGGCTCTGCGGTCCACGGCGTGGGCAGGGCGAGCGCCGCGGCGCGGCGATAGGTCAGGCGCTTGTCGAAGGTCCATCGCGCCGTTTCCCAATCCGGCGTCGCGACGTGCAGGTGCGCGGACAGTTCCGCCCGATGGCGGGCCACCAGGCGCATGTCCTCGTCGCCGGTGGCCATCAGGACCCAGCCGGCAAGGTCGTGCCGCGCGGCAATATCGAGGATCACGTCGAGGGCGCGGGGATGATCCGCGCCGGGCCAGGCAAAACAGCGGCGCACATAGCGCGAGAATCGCGGCAGCGGATGCTGCGCGAGCAGCCATACCGGGATGCCGCGTCGCCCGAGGCTGCGGGCGAGTCCGAGGCTCACATGGGCTCCTCCCACCACCAGGGCGCCGGGGGGAGCGGCGTGCGGGTGCATGGTCAGTCGTGCTCGGCGACGAGTGCGAGCCGGCGCGACGGCCAAGCCGCGCGGCGGTCGCGCGCCGCGGCCTGGGTGACGCGGCGGGCGGCAAATCCGGCGCCGGCGATGAAACGCAAGAGCGGGCCGAAGCTGCCCACCGCCGCCGCGCCGAGGAAATGCAGCCCCGCCACGCTCGACTCGAAGCGCGCATCGAGCACCGGCAGCCCCTCGCGCTGCGCGACCCGCTGGCGCAGACGCGGCGCAAGCAGCGTCACGCGATCGACGGAAAACCGATAGCCGGTCGCGAGCAGGACATGATCGAAATGGCGGTTGGCGCCGTCGAGCTCGAGCACCACGCCGTTTGCCGAACGCCGCGCGCGCCCGATCCGTTGTCCGCCATGCATCGGTATATGTCGTATGCGCTCACGCAGCCACGTGATCGCCGTGGGCCGCAAGGAGGTTTCGTTGACGCGCCTGCGCAGCGCGGAGGGCAGGCCGTGAATGAGGCCGGGCGCCTCGTTGAGCCAGCTGACCGGGAAGGGACCGACCTGCGAAGGCGGGATCAGGCGCCGGCCGAGAGCGGCGCGCAGGCTGCGCCGCAGGACGCCGCGCCGCTGCGGGTCCGCGTTCCACTCGACATGGCCGCGCGAGATGATTTCCACCTCGGCGCCGGCCTCGTGCAGCAATGCCGCCGACTCGCAGGCGCTCTGGCCGCGGCCTATGACCGCCACGTGTTTGCCGCGATAGGGCGCGGAGGCGCCGTGTTCGCAGGAATGGAAAACGAGCTCCCGCGGCAGGCCGGCGAACTCCGCCGGACGGAATTCATGGCCGAGGAGTCCGGTCGCGATGATCACGCGACGCGCGGCCACGACCTCGCCGTCCGCAAGTGCGAGACGGAATCCGTCCTCGACCGCGTCGACGCCGACGACCTTGCGTCGATCGAGGTCGGGGACGGCATGGCCTTGGAACCACAGCCCGTAGTCGACGAACTGCGCAAGCGGAAGCAAGGTGGGCGGCGCGAGACCGGCCTCGAGGAAATAGCGGTCGAGCGTCAACCGCGCCTGCGGATCGGCGATGTGCGTGGCGCGCCAGGGCGAGCGGATCTTCATGCCCTCCGGCATGTGCGCGCGCCAGAACGACATCGGCTCGCCGAACACGCGCACGTCGATTCCCGCCGCGCGGAGATGCGCGGCGGCGGCAAGCCCGTAGGGGCCGGCGCCGACCACGGCCACGTCACAGTGCAGGCGGCAGCGGAAAGGGGCGACGGCGATGTTCATGGGGAGGGCCTCGGCGGAAAAAGCGGGGTTTGCGCCGTCGTCTTAGCAGCATCAGAGGGAGGACCAACGGGCGATCCGCGATTAAGCTTAATCGGGCGGGACTGCGGGGATCGCCCCGTCGCCTTCAACCGGACCGGAGCGCAAGGAGGATCTCGGTCACCCGGTCGGGCTCGTCGAGCATGACGTGGTGGCCGCAGGCCAGGCTATGGGTGACCCAGCTCGGGTCCTTGCTGGTCCGCTCATAAAACCGTTTGAACGGACTTTCGCGCGGCAGCACCGTGGCGTGGACATAGGCCCGCCTGGCGATGCTCTCCCACTTGCCGCTCAGCTTGATTTTTTCCGTGAAGCAGCCGAGCGGGAAGGGCGTTGCGAGCCGGTCGACGCGCTCGGCGTCCGCAGCATTGACGTTGAAGAACGCGGCCGGCGGGGCCGGGACGGCAAGTCCGCCGAGGCCGCCCGCCGCCGCGATGAATCGCTGCGTATTGGCCGGCAGGTTGATGTCGAACAGCGACTGGTCGTGTTCCGGAAGGAACGCGTCGAGATAGGCGAGCGCGGCGATGCGATCGGCCGCGCGGTCGGCCACGCCGGTGACGACCATGCCCCCGTAGGAGTGGCCGGCGAGCACGACCTCGGTGAGCTCCTCGTAATGCAGCACATTGAGCACATCGGTGATGTGGAGGCTGAGATTGACCGTCCCGCTCAGGAGATGCGCGCGTTCGCCCTGGCCGGTCAGCGTCGGCGTGAAGACGCGATGGCCTGCCGCCCGCAGCCGCGCGGCCACCTTGTGATAGCACCAGCCGCCCGACCAGGCGCCGTGCACGAGCACGAAAGTGGCGGGCGGCGGCGCCATGGTCCCGGCTCAGGCGGAATAGGCGAGGGCCGCGGGGCTGCGTTCCTTGACATACTGGTCGAGACCCCAGCGCTCGACCTGGCTGAATACCTCTTCGAACTCCTCGGGCGGCAGCGGCGCGTTGACGAACCGCTCGCCGCGGCCGAAACGGCCGAAATCCCACGGATGGAACGTCTCGAAATCCGGCGGCACCGCGAGCTTCCAAAGCGGCAGATATTTGGGCAGATCCGCCTCGAGCGCCTGTTCGGCGCGATGGAGCGCCCGCATGTAGCCGTGCACCACCTCGGGCGGCGCGTTTTCCGGCACCCACCACAGCGTCTTGAAACTGTCCTCGATGATCTTGCGCAGCCCGAGCTGCTCGGCCATCGCGATCTGCGGCGGCAGCAGGCTCGCCGCCTCGACCTCGCCGTCGAGCAGCGCCTTGAGCCGCGCACCGAAGCCGCCGGTATTGACCGTCTTGATATGCTCGAGCGGCAGATATTTCTCGAGCCGATAGGGCACGTTGAAGTGGCTGCCCGCCCGCATTCCGACGGCAATGGGCACATCCTTGAGATCCTCCGGCCTGCGGATCGACGAATCGGGGCGCACGAAGATCGCCCAGGGCGAGACGCCGTAGCCCTCGGTGACGACCCGCCCCATGCCGGCGCTGGCGTTGCAGATCGTTCCCCACAGGCAGGCGCCCTGCACGACGTCCTCCTTGGTCTCGGTATAGGGCCGGTCCTGCGGCCGCTGGAAATAGTCGAGATGCTTCCAGCTCGACTGGGTGCCGCGGAAGATCTGCCAATCGAAGACCACGTCGAGGCCTTCGTCGGCGAAGAAGCCTTCCTGCATTGCGACGAAGTCATTGAGCCCCATGCCCTTGGGCGCGACTTTCACGGGGACCGGACGGCGAGCCATGGCGAACCTCCCATCAGTGTCGTCTTCCTGCACGATGGCCTGCATGATAGCGCATCCCGGCCGGCGAGGGGCGATCACAATGTGGCCACCGGAGGCGGGAAAGGGTAGGGCGGCGAGCGCAGCGGGACGCGCCCGTGCGATTGTGTGCGACAGGGCGCTGGGCTAGGTTTTTTGACGGTATCGGAACGACAGCGCCGAGGTGACGGCGCGAACAGCGGAAGGGGCGGTCCATGCGACGCAGGCTGGTGCCGATGATAGCGGTGGCCGTGACGGTCTTGATGCCGCTCGGCGTCGAGGCGCAGAAGAAGGCGACGAAGGCCGATGCGGAACGCGTCGTCAAGCTGATCAGCGCCGACAAGGCCAAGATCAAGACCTATTGCGAGATCATCAAGCTCGGCGACGCGGCGCAGGAGGCCGAACAGAAAAAAGACGACAAGAAGATGGAGGAGATCGGCAAGAAGATGGACGAGATGAGCCAGCAGCTCGGTCCGGAATATGTCGCGCTGATGGACTCGATGGAAAACCTCAGCGAGAAGGAAGCCGAGGCCATCGGCACGGTGCTGGAGCGGCTCGACAAGCTCTGTGCCCAATAACCCGCGGCGCGGCCGCGCCTGCGCGTCCCCAGGCGAGCGCGTCGGCGCAATTTTCGTCAATTCCTAGCGAACGGCGGAAGAAGGAATTTGCCGACGGGCCTTACAAGCCGCGCCCATGAGCACCGTCGGCACGATCGCCGTTGCCGGGATGAAGGCAGCGGCTCTGCGCCTGCAGGGGAGCGCCGAGGCCGTCGCGGGCCTGCACTCGGGCCCGTCCGCGCAGGCTGCGGGGGGTGCGTCGGCGCGATCCGACGTCGACCTCGCTCTCGCGTTGACGCAGGCGCTCGAAGCGCGCGTCGCCTTCGCGGCCAACGCGGCAGTCTTCCGCGGCGATGTGCGCATGACCGCGGCGCTCCTCGACGTCATCGTCTGAGATCGTCGACGGCTTGGCACGGTCCGCGAACAGTCGGGCGATCGCGGCGGCGCGGCTTGCCGGGTCCGCGATTGATTGATACCTAACCGCCGGGTTCGTGGTGGCCGGGTCCCGTGCCCGGCCATGCCGTCTTTGTGCCGAAGGCCCGAAGTGGACGATGCGCCAGGCTGGCAAGCGAAAAGCAGGAACGAGGGCGCGGCGCAAGCCTCGGGGACGGCGCGCAACGGCCGGCAAGGGGGCAGGGGCACGACCGGCGGTCAACCCGAAGCGCAAGGCGGCGCGGACGAAAGTCGCGCGACGAAGGACGGCCCGCGCGCAGGCGGCGACCGCCGGAAAGAGGAAGCCGCGCAGGGTCGGCGGCGCGGGGCGGCGGGCGAGGCGAGTCGCGGCCTACTACATCACGACGGCGATTTCCTATCCCAACGGGCCCCCGCATATCGGTCACGCCTATGAGGCGATCGCCACCGACGCGATTGCGCGGTTCATGCGGCTCGACGGCTACGACGTCTATTTCCTCACCGGGACGGACGAGCACGGGCAGAAGATGCTGCAGACGGCGGCGCGCGAAGGTCTGACCGCGCGCCAGTTGCGCGACCGCAACGTCCCGCTGTTCGAGCGGATGGTGCAGCTTCTCGAATGCTCGAACGACGATTTCATCCACACCACCGAGGAACGCCATCATCGCGCATCGGAGGAGATCTGGCGCCGCATGGAAAAAGCCGGCGACATCTATCTCGGCAAATATGCCGGCTGGTATTCCGTGCGGGACGAAGCCTACTACGCCGAGGACGAGACCCGTCTTGATGAGCAGAACCGGCGCGTCGCCGCCAAGACCGGCACGCCGGTCGAATGGGTGGAGGAGGAGAGCTACTTCTTCCGCCTTTCCGCCTATCAGGAAAAGCTGCTCGATCATTACGCGCGCGTGCCCGATTTCGTGCTGCCGAAGGAGCGCTTCAACGAGGTCGTCAGCTTCGTGCGCGGCGGGCTGCAGGATCTCTCCATTTCGCGCACGACCTTCGACTGGGGCGTCAAGGTGCCGGGCAATCCCAGGCACGTGATGTATGTTTGGGTCGACGCGCTCACCAATTATCTGACCGGTGTCGGCTATCCGAAGGTCGGCAGCGCCCAATTCAAGCGCTACTGGCCGGCGGCGCTGCATGTCATCGGCAAGGACATCGTGCGCTTCCACGCCGTCTATTGGCCGGCATTCCTGATGTCGGCGGGGATCGAGCTGCCGCGGCGCATCTTCTCGCACGGATTCCTGTTCAATCGCGGGGAGAAGATGTCGAAATCGGTCGGCAATGTGATCGATCCCTTCGCCATGGCGGCCGCCTACGGCGTCGATCAGCTCCGGTATTTCTTTCTCCGGGAAGTCCCCTTCGGCCAGGACGGCAGCTACAGCCACGAGGCGATCGTCAACCGCATCAACGCGGACCTCGCCAATGATCTCGGCAATCTCGCGCAGCGGTCGCTGTCGATGATCGGCAGGGGCTTCGGCGGCCGCCTGCCGGCGCCGGGCCGCATGAGCGACGCGGATCGGGCGATTCTGGCGGCCGCCGACGCGCTGATCGGCACCGCGCGCGACCACATGCAGACCCAGCAGCTGCACCAGGTGCTCGGCGCGATCTGGGCGGTGGTCGCCGAGGCCAACCGGTATTTCGCCGCACAGGCGCCCTGGACATTGGCCAAAACCGACCCCGCGCGGCAGCGGACCGTTCTCTACGTGACGGCCGAAGTGCTGCGCCGGATCGGGATCCTGATCCAGCCCTTCATGCCCGGCTCGGCGGCGAAGCTGCTCGATCTCCTGGCGGTCGCGCCAAGCGCGCGTTCCTTCGCGGCGCTTGCCCCGCGCAGGCGCATCAGCCCCGGCGTCACATTGCCGCCGCCTTCTCCGGTTTTCCCGCGCTATGTCGAAACCGCGGAAAAGGTGTGACCGTGCTCGTCGACAGCCATTGTCACCTCGACTTTCCCGCCCTTGCCGGCGAGACGAAGGACGTCGTGGCGCGCGCGCGGGCCGCCGGTATCTCCCGCATGGTGACGATTTCCACGCGGGTGAAGCGGCACGCGCCGGTGCTGGCGATCGCGGAGGAATTTCCCGACGTCTTCTGTTCGATCGGCACCCATCCGCACCACGCGCAGGAGGAGCCGGATGTCGACGCGCGCATGCTCGCGGACCTGGCGCGCCACCCGAAAATCGTGGCGATCGGCGAAGCAGGCCTTGATTATTTCCGCAACAACAGTCCGCGCGCGGCGCAGGAGGCAAGCCTCCGGCAGCATATCGCCGCCGCGCGCGCAACGGGCCTGCCGCTCGTCATCCATTCGCGCGATTGCGATGCCGACATGGCGCGCATTCTGAAGGAGGAAAGCGGGAAGGGCGCCTTCGGGGCCGTGCTGCATTGCTTCACCGGCGGACGCGACCTCGCCCTGACCGCAATCGATCTCGGCTTCTACGTGTCATTCACCGGCATATTGACCTTCAAAGGCTCGGATCGGCTGCGGGAGATCGCCGCCGAACTGCCGGCCGAGCGCATCATGGTCGAGACGGATTCGCCCTATCTCGCGCCCGAACCCCATCGCGGCAGGCGATGCGAGCCGGCCTATGTGGTTGAGACGGCCAAAGTGCTCGCCGCGGTGCGGCGCGCCTCTTTCGACGAGATCGCACGGCAGACCACCGACAATTTCCATCGCCTGTTTTCCAAGGTGCCGCGCGCGCTGCCGAATGCGGCATGAGCCTCACCTTCACCATTCTCGGCTGTGGTTCCTCCATGGGCGTGCCGCGCGTCGCGCTCGGCTGGGGCGACTGCGATCCGAACGAGCCGAAGAACCGCCGCCGGCGCTGCGCGCTCCTGGTCGAGCGACACGGCGCGCGGGGGCGGGTGACGCGTGTCCTCGTCGACTGTTCGCCCGATCTGCGCATGCAGCTTCTTGATGCCGAGGTCGATCGGCTGGACGGCGTCCTGATCACGCACGAACATGCCGATCATACCCACGGGATCGATGACCTGCGGCCGCTGTTCATCAGGAACCGCCGGCGCGTCGACATCTATCTCGACGAGCCGACGTCCCGCGCGCTGAGGGCGCGCTTCGGCTATTGCTTCACGACGCCGCCCGGCAGCGAATATCCGCCCATCCTCAACGAACACCGTCTCGAGGCGGGGCGGCCGATCGTGATCGACGGCGAAGGCGGCGCCATCCCCGTCACGCCGATTCTGCAGCATCACGGCGACATCGCCTCGCTCGGCTTCCGCTTCGGCAACGTCGCCTATTCCGCGGACATCAAGGGCCTGCCGGAGGAGAGCCTGCCATTGCTCGAAGGCCTTGCCGTGTGGGTCGTCGACGCGCTGCGTCGGCTGCCGCACCCGAGCCACATGAACCTCGACGAGGCGTTGTCCTGGATCGCCCGGGTCAAGCCGAGGCGCGCGGTGCTGACCAATCTGCACTGCGATCTCGACTACGCGACGCTGCGCGCGAGCCTTCCGCCGAACATCGAACCCGCCTTCGACGGCATGCGGTTCGAGGGCGACCTCGAATCGCCCTGAGCAAGGCTTCGCGCGCCGCCATCGCGCTCGCGCCGGCGTTCCTCGTCACCGCGCTCGGTCCGCCCGCAGTCCGCGCCCGCCGCGCTTGCGCGTGGATGCTCGCCATGCCGCGCCGCGCGCGCAGGGCAACCGAAGGGCCTGGCAACAAGCAGCTATTTCTCCTCGGGACGGCCGTTTCCGTCCGGGAAAAAGGCGGTCATCTGTCGTGTTATCAATGGGTTCTCGGATACAGTTAAACCATCGGCCATCCGCCTGCGAACAAAGGGCGTCACAGAAATATTCCATAATATATCTTCTGCGAATCGCGGGGCTGCGGTCGCGGCGCAAGGCGCACGGGCCGGCGCAGGATCCGAGGCGGAGCGAAGCGGCCTCGGCATTGCCGGCGCGGCGATGCCGCCCACGGCAATCCCGGGCGGCTGCGTCGCGCGGCGCATCGGACGGGTCGAGATCGCCCCGATCCGCTCACGGCCGGGACGCGCTCGGGGGGTCGCCCGCCGTGCGCCGGATTCGCTTTCCGCCGCCGAGGTTGCGCGGCGGCATGATCCCTTCCGAGAACCGGGTCCCCTTTTCCGGAATCCTGCGCTAGGATCGCGAACCGCCCCGTTCCGCGGCCTTGCGCCGCTCTCTCCGGCAGTGCCCGTGCAGCCCAGTCGCGACATCGTCCGCCTGATCGAGATCATGGCGCGGCTGCGTACGCCTGGCCGCGGCTGCCCCTGGGACCTCGCGCAGGACTTTTCGACCATCGCGCCCTACACGCTCGAGGAGGCCTACGAAGTGGCCGACGCGATCGCGCGGGGCGATCTTCCGGGCCTCAAGGAAGAGCTCGGCGACCTCCTGCTCCAGGTCGTTTTTCACGCCCGCATGGCCGAGGAGAAAGGCGCCTTCGATTTCGGCGACGTGGTCGAGGCGATCACGGCCAAGCTCGTGCGCCGCCATCCCCATGTGTTTGCCGACGGGCCGGAACGGACGCCGCAGGCGGTCGCGGGCCTGTGGGAGCGCATCAAGGCGGAGGAACGGGCGCAGCGCGGCGCCGCGCCCGCCGGGACGCTCGACGGCGTGCCCCCCGCCTTGCCGGCTTTGACCCGCGCGCTCAGGCTGCAGGAGAAAGCCGCGCGCGTCGGTTTCGACTGGGACGACGCGCGCGCGGTGCTTGCCAAGATCCGCGAGGAGGTCGACGAAATCGCCGCGGCGCTCGACCAAGACCGGCCGGATGCGGTGCGCACGGAAATCGGCGACCTCCTGTTCGCCGTCGTCAATCTCGCGCGCCATCTGCACGCCGATCCGGAGGGACTGCTCAGGCTCGCCAATGTCAAGTTCATGCGCCGTTTCGGCGCCGTCGAACGCGCGCTCGCCGCGCGCGGCAGGACGGTGCAGGAGGCGAGCCTTGCCGAATTGGACGCGCTGTGGAGCGAGGCCAAGGCGGCCGAGAAACCGCCCTGACGGTGCGAGCACCGCGCATCGCGCTTCAAGCGCCGAACTTCGCCCTCACCCGGGCGGCTTTCTCGGCGTCGGCGCGCACCGTGAGCGCGAGCCGGTCCGGACCGGTCATCCGCCGGTCGAGGACCTCGACATGGCGATAGAGCCAGCTCAGGCCCGCGCCGTCCGTGGCATCGAGCGTCAGGCGCAGCGTTTGCCGCGCCGCCGACAGACGCGTCTCGATCGCCTCGGCAAGACGGTCGAGCCCCTCCCCGCTCGCCGCCGAAACCAGGACCGGGCGGGATTCGGCGCGCGCCGCCAGATTGGCAAGCCGCACGCGCGCGGCGACGTCGAGCCGGTCGATCTTGTTCCACACCTCGATCAGCCGCGGATCGTTCGGTTCGATACCGAGCTCGCCGAGCACGGCGATCACGTCGCGCGACTGCGCCGACGCGTCATCATGCGACATGTCGCGCACGTGCAGAATGACGTCGGCCTCGATGACCTCCTCGAGCGTTGCGCGAAAGGCCGCGACCAGCATCGTGGGCAGATCCGAGATGAAGCCCACCGTGTCGGACAGGATGACGCGCATGCCGTGCGGCAGGGCGACCGCGCGCAGGGTCGGATCGAGCGTCGCGAACAGCATGTCTGCCGCGAGCACGCTCGCTTCCGTCATGCGGTTGAAAAGCGTCGATTTGCCGGCATTGGTATAGCCGACAAGCGCGACAATGGGATAGGGCACGCGCCGGCGCGCGGCCCGATGCAGCTTGCGCGTGCGCTTGACCCTGTCGAGCTCGTGTTCGATGCGGGCGATGCGCTCCTCGATGAGACGGCGATCGGCTTCGAGCTGGGTTTCGCCCGGTCCGCCGAGAAAGCCGAAACCGCCGCGCTGACGTTCGAGATGGGTCCAGGAGCGCACGAGCCGGCTCTTCTGGTAGGTGAGATGTGCAAGCTCGACCTGCAGCGCGCCCTCGCGCGTGCGTGCGCGCCGGCCGAAGATTTCCAGAATGAGCCCGGTGCGGTCGAGCACCTTGGCATTCCAGGCCTTCTCCAGATTGCGCTGCTGCACCGGCGAGATCGGGCAGTCCATGACGACGATCGAGACGTCGCGGGATTTCACCAGTCCGGCGATCTCGTCGACCTTGCCTGCGCCGATATAGGTCGCCGGGCGGATGCCGGCGAGCGTGACGAGCCCCTGCTCCACCACCGCAAGACCGATCGCTTGCGCAAGCCCCACCGCCTCTTCCAGCCGCGCCTGCGGCGTGCGCAACGTCCCGCCCGCCTGCGCGGTGCCGGATCGCGGCGATCCTTTCAGCCACGGCTCGATCACGAGCGCGCGCCCCGAAACGCCCGGCTGGGGCGTCGGGCCTCGTGTCAGTTCCCCCTGGTCCCGCCGACGCGGTTCCAACTAGGCCTTCTCTGCGGCGGAGGGTTCCTCGCCGCCCTCGAACAACTGAATCGGGTGACCCGGCATGATGGTCGAGATCGCATGCTTGTAGACGAGCTGCGAATGCCCGTCACGACGCAGCAGAACGCAAAAATTATCAAACCAGGTGACCACGCCCTGCAACTTCACGCCATTCACCAGGAAGATGGTGAGCGGAACCTTGCTTTTGCGAACATGATTGAGGAACGTATCCTGCAGATTTTGCCCACGATCGGCTGCCATTGCCGTTGTTCCATTTTCGCCCGCGTCTTCACACGCGAGATCTCGTCGCCTCGTATCCTCGGCATGCGTTCCGCAGGCATGCGCCCCCTCAACCCCACGCGCCGGCAGTTCGGGATTGAAGGCATCTATTAGATGGCAGGCGCCCGCGCGGTGCAAGCGAAACTTATGGCGGTTATCATCAACCTTTTGATGGATCTTGCTCTTTTCCGGCTGTCTGAAGATCGCGCAGCGCTGCGGCGACGGTCGCGACCGCGCTTTTCCAGTCGCCCTGCGCCGGCTGGCGGAACAAGCGCGCGGTCGGATACCAGGGACTGTCGGTCCGTCCGATCAGCCAGCGCCAGTCGAAAAAGAACGGGATGAGGATCCACACCGGCTTGGCGAGCGCGCCCGCAAGATGCGCAACCGCCGTGTCGACCGTGATGACGAGATCGAGCTGCGCGACCACCGCGGCGGTGTCGCTGAAATCGGCGAGCTCGGGACCGATCGAGGCGATGCGCGGTTCGCCGGCAAGCAGGGCCGCGTCGCTTTCGCGCACTTCCTTCACCAGTCCGATGAAATCCACGCCTGCGATGTCGAGCAGTGGGGCCATCTGCCCGAGGCTCATGCTCCGGTTGAAGTCATTGCTGTGGATCTTGTTGCCCGACCAGACGAGGCCGACGCGCAGACCGCGCTTGGGCGGCAGGCGGTCGCGCCAGAGGGCCACGCGTGCGGTCTCGGCAAAGAGGTAGGGAACCGTGGCCGGAATGCTGTCGAGGTCGGTACGGAACGCCTTGGGCAGATGCATCATCGGGCAATGCAGGTCGAAGGGCGGCAGCGGTTCGCCGCGGCCGATCACCTGCGCCACGCCGGGAAGCGACTTCAGCAACCCGGTCAGCGTCGGCTGCGCTTCGAGCAGCACGCTGGCGCCGCGCTGCGCCAGCAGCGGCACGTAGCGCGCCATGTGAATGGTATCGCCGAGACCCTGTTCCGCGTGCACCAGAATGCGGCGGCCGGCGAGCGGCTCGCCGTTCCACACCGGCCGCGCGAAATTGCGCCGCTTGTATTCGACGGCTTCGAAGCGCATCCAGCCCCATTCGTATTTGTCGAAACCGCCGCGCAGGTCGCCGAGCCTGAGCCGCGTCAGCGCCTCGTTCCACTGCGCCTCCGCGTGATTAGGATCGAGCGCGACCGCGCGCTGATAGGCCTCCAGCGCCTCCGCATGGCGGCCGAGCCGCGCGAGCGCGTTGCCCCGACTATAATGTCCCGCCGCGTAATGCGGATCGAGGGCGACGGTCCGCTCGGCGGCCTGCAGGGATTCCTGGTAGCGACGCAGCGCGTTGAGCGCATTGGCCCGGTTATTGTGCGCCTTGACGTAATTCGGTCGAAGCGCGATGGCGCGGTCGGCATCCTTGAGCGCCTCGGCATAGCGCATCTGCCGGATGTAGACATTGCTCCGATTGAAATAGGCTTCCGGATAGTCGGGCTGGAGGGCGATGGCCTTCCCGTAACTCGCGATCGCCTCCTCCAAGCGCCCGAGCTTGTTGAGCACGCTGCCGCGATTGTTGTAGGCGGCGGCGTCCGGCTTGATGGCGATGGCGGCGTCGAAACTGGCAAGCGCTTCGTCGAGGCGGTTGAGCGCGTTCAGCGTCAATCCGTAATTGATGAGCACGTCGGGTGAACGCGGCTCGGTCTCGAGCGCGCGCAACATCAGCCGCAGCGCCTCGCCCAGCTCGCCGTGCTGAAGCTTGATGACGCCGAGCATGTGCAGGGCGTCGAAATGATCGGGCTTGGCGGCAAGAACCTCGCCGTAGAGCTTGGCGGCCTGCGGCAGGCGGCCGTCGCGGTGGGCCGCCATCGCCGCATCGAGCAGATCGTCGACGACGACGGGTGATGCGCCTTGTGCCGGTGCCATGAAGCCCCTCCCCCTTCCGCCCGTTCATTAGGACCGGCGGAGGTGAGTCGTCCACCCGTCTTTGCTGTTGCCGAATCAGGAGAATTCGGCGTGTTGGTGATAGGCCCGGCGCAGCGCCGCGGCGATCGGGCCGGGCTTGCCGTCGCCGACCGGGCGGCCGTCGATTCGCGTCACCGGCAACACGATCTGGCTCGCCGAGGTGATGAAGGCTTCGCGCGCCGCATGGGCTTCCGCGACCGTGAACGGCCGCTCGGCAAGCGCCATCCCGTGTGCCCCGGCGACGTCGATCACCACCGCGCGGGTAATGCCGGGAAGAATGTCGGTACCCAGCGGGCGCGTGATCAGCGTTCCCTCGGCCGACACGATCCAGGCGTTCGAGGATGCGCCCTCGGTCACGCGTCCTGCCTCGTCGACGAGCCAGGCTTCCCATGCGCCGGCCTCGCGCGCGGCCTGCTTGGCGAGCACATTGGGCAGAAGCGCGATCGACTTGATGTCGACCCGGCCCCAGCGGATGTCCGGCATGGTGACGACGGCGATCCCCTCTCTCGCCATGACCTCGAGCCGCGTCCGGTCGCTGCTTCGCGCAAGGACGACGACGGACGGTTTTGCGGCGGGCACGGGAAAGGGGAAATCGCGGCGCGCGACGCCCCGGGTGACCTGAACATAGACGATGCCGTCGCTCACGCGGTTGCGGCGCACCGTCTCGTGCATCACGAGCGACAGCGCCGCCATCGACATCGGCAGCGCGATTCTGAGTTCGCCGAGCGAACGCGCAAGGCGGGCCATGTGGCGCCGCTCGTCGACGAGTCGCCCGCCGCGCACCTCGCATACCTCATAGACGCCGTCGGCAAATTGATAGCCGCGGTCTTCCACGGGCACGGTCGCCTGCGCGGTGGGCCGATAAAGGCCGCTGATGTAAGCGATGCGGGACATCCGTCGTTTCAACCGCCGCTAGCGTGAATTCCGGTGATGGTGATCGTCACCCCTCCTTGTACGTCCGGGCCGCGCGCAAGTGCGGGCGCATCCCTCGCCGTCATTGCGAGCCCGCGCGCAAGCGCGCGGATCCCGCGATCCGCCCGATCGGGCAACGGAGCCTCGTCCCCGATGAACGCGTGGCGTCAAGCTAGCCGATTCCCAGCGCCTTGAGCTTGCGGTGCAGCGCCGAGCGCTCCATGCCGACGAATTCCGCCGTGCGCGAAATATTGCCGCCGAAACGGCTGATCTGCGCGATCAGGTATTCGCGCTCGAAGGCCTCGCGCGCGTCGCGCAGCGGCAGGCCCATCAGATATTCTCCGCCGTTCCCGTTCGGCATGGTCGGGACCATGGAGCCGACGTCGGGCGGCAACATGCTGGCGTCCAATACCGCATCGGGATCCCCCCCGGCGAGGATCATCAGCCGTTCGATATTGTTGCGCAGCTGGCGCACATTCCCCGGCCAGTTGTGCGACTGCAGCACGGCCATGGCGTCCTCGCCGATGCGCCGCTTGGGCAGGCCGGTGGCCAACGAGATCTGTTCCATGAAGAACTCGACCAGCGCGGGGATGTCCTCGCGCCGCTCGGCGAGCGGCGGCACCCTGATGGGCACGACCGATATCCGGTGATAGAGGTCTTCGCGAAACTTCCCCTCGGCGATCAGCGCCTCGAGGTTGCGCGACGTCGAGGAGATCACGCGCACGTCGACGGCGACCTTGCTGTGACCGCCGACGCGCTGGAAGGTCTGGTCGACCAGCACGCGCAGGATCTTGTTCTGCGTCTCGCGCGGCAGATCGGCGATGTCGTCGATGAACAGCGTGCCGCCGTCGGCCTCTTCCAGCGCACCCGGCTTGCGGCTTTCGGCGCCGTTGCCGCCGTCGACGCCGAACAACTCGATTTCCATGCGGTCCGGCGTGATCGCGGCGGCGTTGATCACGACGAAGGGGCCGTTGGCGCGCGCGGACAGATGATGAATCATGCGCGCCGCGAGCTCCTTGCCGGCGCCCGAGGGCCCCACGACGAGAACGCGGCTGTTGGTCGGCGCCACCCTTTCGATCGTCTGCCGCAATTGCGAGACGGCCGCCGACTTGCCGATCAGCACCGGGATCTGGCTCGCCCTCTGTTTGAGCTGCTTGACCTCGCGCTTCAATCGCGACGTCTCCAAGGCGCGTTCGGCGACGAGCACCAGCCGATCCGCCTTGAAGGGCTTTTCAATGAAGTCATAGGCGCCGTGCTTGATCGCCGCGACCGCCGTTTCGATATTGCCGTGGCCGGAAATCATCACCACCGGCACGTCCGGATGCTCCTGCTTGAACGCGTCGAGCAGCTGCAGGCCGTCGAGCTTGCTGCCCTGCAGCCAGATGTCGAGGAAGATGAGGTTCGGCCGCCGCGCCGCGACGGCGGCCAGCGCCTCGTCGCTGTTGCGCGCGGTGCGCGTGACATAGCCCTCGTCCTGAAGGATGCCGGCCACCAGATCGCGGATATCCGCTTCGTCGTCGACGATCAATATCTCGGCGTGCATGCGATCACCGTGTTCTTCAAGTCTTTTGCAATTCCGGCTCGGCGCCCGCAGGCTTGCCCTGCGCCGCAATCCGCAACCGCACGAGAGCGCCGCGTTGACCGGGGATGCGCTCGGAAGCGTCGCGCAGCTCGATCCGGCCGCCGTGCTCCTCGACGATGCGGCTGACGATGGCAAGGCCGAGCCCCGTGCCCTTTTCGCGGGTGGTCACGTAAGGTTCGAGCAGCCGGCTGCGTCTGTCCTTCGGCAGGCCGATGCCGTTGTCGACCACATCGATGACGATGTCCTCGCCGTGACGCTCGGCAAACACGCGGATGACCCCCTTGCCGAGTTCCGCGGGCGGCACCGCGGCGATCGCCTCGGTGGCGTTCTTGATGATGTTGGTCAGCGCCTGGGAGATGAGGCGGCGATCAAACCGCGCCGGCATCGGGTCCTCGGCGATCTCCGCATCGATATCAATGTCGGCGTTGCCCACGCGCATCAGGAAGACGGCCTGCCGGATGGTGTCGGCAAGGTCGTCGGCCGCGAAGACCGGCTTGGGCATGCGCGCGAAGCGCGAGAATTCGTCGACCATGCGTCGGATGTCGTCGACCTGCCGGATGATCGTGTCGGTGCACTGTTCGAACACCTCGCGATCGTCGCCGATGGATTTGCCGTATTTGCGCCGCAGCCGCTCGGCCGAGAGCTGGATGGGTGTCAATGGATTCTTTATCTCATGCGCGATGCGGCGTGCGACGTCCGCCCAGGCGGAGGTACGCTGCGCGGCGACGAGTTCGGTGATGTCGTCAAGCGTGATGACATAGCCGCGGTCGGAGTCGGTCGACTGCTCGCTGGTGACACGCACCGACAGATTCCGCTCGCGACCGTGGCGGGTGATGGTGACCTGGTCCTGGCTGCGCACGCCGTTGCGCGCGGCCGCGAGGATTTCCGCGACCTCCGGCAATACCTCGGTGAGCGGACGACCGAGCGCCTCCTCCTCGCTGCAGCCGATGAGTTTTTCCGCCGAGCGGTTGACGATGCTCACCCGTCCCTGGCCGTCGATGCCGATCACGCCGGCGCTGGCGCCCGCGAGCACCGCTTCGGTGAAACGGCGGCGGCTGTCGATCACGTCGCGCGCGCGCATGATGTCGTCGCGTTGCGTGCGCAACTCCTGCGTCATGCGGTTGAAGGTCTCGCCCAGGCTCGCCAGGTCGCCCTCGGACTGATGGACCGGCACGCGCACATAGAGATTGCCGGTGGAAACGAGATTGGCGGCGCCGATGAGGCGGCGGATCGGCGCGACCAGCCATTTGGCGAAGTTCAGGCCCACCCAGACGGCCGACAGCAGAACGGTGAGCGCGATCACGGTGTACATCAGCGCGAAGGCAACCTGCACGCCGAGACGCCGCGCCTCGAGTGCCGCGTATTCCTCGGCGCTCTCGCGCGTGGCCTGAAGTTGCGGCACCACGCGCGGATCGAGCAGGCGCGCGACGTACAGATAGTAGTCGTCATATTTGTCGATCTTCACGATCGCGGCCACGTAGTTGGTGTCCGGCAGCAGGACGACTTGCGGCTCCGTCGTGGTCACGTGGGGCAGCGCCTCGCGCGGAGGAATGGCGAAGGTCTGGTTGGTTTCGAGATCGGCATGAGCGACGACGTTGAGGTTGCGGTCGAACACGATCGCCGTCGCAAGCCCGCGCACCGAGGCCTGGAACGTCAGGAACTGCCTCAGTTTCTCCTTGTCGTTCTTGAAGATCGGCTCGGCGCGGGCGAGGTCGAACGCCATGACCATGATGTCCGAGCGCACGATCTGCGCATGATCGCGCAGATAGGCCTCCGCCACGATCAAGGAATTCTCGATCGCGGCGCGGGTGCGCGTCGAGAACAGGCGGTCGAGGCCCCGGTCGAGCGTGACGCTGGCGACGACGGCGACCAGGATGGCCGGCGTCGCGGCGATGATCGAGAACAGGCCGACGATCCGCACGTGCAGCCGCGAGCCGGCGCGGCCGCTGCGCCGCGCCTGCACCACCTGCCAGACTTCCCGCACGATGATCGCGAGCAGCAGGACGACGGTCGCGGCGTTCACCAGCAGCAGGGTGACGACGACATTGTGCGTCGGCAGGAGCGGCGTGAGATCGGCAAGCACGATGAAGGTCACGAAGGCCGACAGCAGCGCGAGCCCGACGGCGAGCGGACCGAGCCAGCGCGTGTCGCCGCGCTTGGAGGGCGTCCCGGCAAGGACGGTCTCGGCGGTGGCGGCTTGGTCGGCGTTCATGGACCCCCGCGGCGCGTTCGGCCGACATGGCCGTTGCGGATCGAAACGGCAGGCGCGCGTGCGACCTTCCGGGAAGTGATGCGTTTATACAACAATGTTGCCGAATTGCGACAAATCCGCGGCGCCCGCGGATGGTGCCGGCGCGCGGCGCCGGTCCCCGTCGGTCAATGGCCGCCGCGAAACACCTGGATGTCGAGGTCGCGGATCTTCTTGCGCAGGGTATTGCGGTTGACGCCGAGGAGATCGGCCGCGCGGATCTGGTTGCCGCGCGTGGCGGCAAGCGCCGCGGTCAGGAGCGGGTATTCCACCTCGCGCAGGATCCGGTGATAGAGCCCCGCGGGCGGCAGCCCGTTCTCGAATCTCGCAAAATAGGCGGCGAGATGGCGTTCGACCGCGGCAGCGAGCGATTCCTCGGCGCCGGGCTCCTGGCCGCCGACGGCCGGTGCCGGCTGCGCGAGCTCGGCATCGACCACCGCCGCGGTGATCGTCTCCTGGGGGTACAGCGCCGCAAGGCGCCGCGCGAGGTTCTCGAGCTCGCGCACGTTGCCCGGCCAGCGGTGCCGCATGAGCCGATCGATCGCGTCCTGGTCGATGCGTTTGGCGGGCAGTCCCTCCCGCTGCACCTGCGCCAGGAAATGGCGGATCAAGTCGGGGATGTCCTCGAGCCGTTCCCGCAACGGCGGCAGCCGCAGCGGCACGACGTTGAGCCGGAAGAACAGATCCTCGCGGAAGAGTCCCTGCTGGATCAACAGCCGCAGATCCTTGTTGGTGGCCGCGATGATGCGCACGTCGCTCTTGATCGGCGTGCGGCCGCCGACCGTCATGTATTCGCCCTGCTGCAACACGCGCAGCAGACGGGTCTGCGCCTCCATCGGCATGTCGCCGATCTCGTCGAGGAACAGGGTGCCGCCCTCGGCCTGTTCGAAGCGTCCCGCGAAGCGCGTATTGGCGCCGGTGAAGGCGCCCTTCTCGTGGCCGAACAATTCGGATTCGATGAGGTCGCGCGGGATCGCGGCCATGTTGATCGCCACGAACGGCCCCGCGCGGCGCTTGCCGTAGTCGTGCAGGGCGCGCGCGACCAGCTCCTTTCCGGTGCCCGATTCACCGCTGATCATCACGGTGAGATCGGTCTGCATCAGCCGCGCGAGCACGCGGTAGATGTCCTGCATCGCCGGCGAACGCCCCACAAGGGGTATCGACTCGAATTCCTCGCTCCTCGCCGGCGGCGGCCGCTTGTCCTTCGGTTCCGCCAGCGCGCGGCCGACGATGGCGATGAGCTCCTTCAGATCGAACGGCTTCGGCAGATATTCGTAGGCGCCGCGTTCCGACGCGCGGATCGCGGTCATGAAGGTGTTCTGCGCGCTCATGACGATCACCGGCAGATCGGGCCGCAGCTTGCGGATCCGCGGGATCAGATCGAAGGCATTCTCGTCCGGCATCACGACGTCGGTGATGACGAGATCGCCCTCCCCTTGGCTGATCCAGCGCCAGAGGGTGGCGGCATTGCCGGTCGAGCGTACCTCGTAGCCCGCCCGCGAGAGCGCCTGATTGAGCACGGTCCGGATGGCGGCATCGTCGTCGGCGATCAGAATGCTTCCCGTCGGCATGGCGCTATCCTGCCTCCGCGACGGCAGGCGCCTCGCCGACGGCCTTGTCGTCGCCGCTGTATACCGGCATCAGCACGCGGAACACGGTGCGTCGCGGCGCGGACTCGCATTCAACGATCCCGCCGTGATCGCCGATGATCTTCGCCACCAGCGCGAGGCCGAGCCCGCTTCCCGTCGGCTTGGAGGTGACGAAGGGATCGAAAAGGTGCGGCATCAGATCGTCCGGAACCCCGGGGCCGTTGTCCTTGACGCAGAACTCGAGCGGCAGCGACACGCGCGTCTTGCTGCCCGGCGCGGCCAGACGTACGCCCGGGCGAAAGGCGGTGGTGAGGTGGATCTCGCCGTCGCTTGCGCCCTCCCCGATCGCCTCGCTGGCATTCTTCACGAGATTGAGGAAGACCTGGACGAGCTGGTCGCGGTTGGCGAGAACCGGCGGCAGCGACGGGTCGTAATCCTCCACGAACCGGATGTGGCGGGCGAAGCCCGATTGCGCGAGCCGCTTCACGTGATCCAGCACGACGTGAATGTTGACGGGTTCTCGTTCCACCGGCCGCTCGTCGGCGAAGACCTCCATGCGGTCGACGAGCTTCACGATCCGATCCGTCTCGTCGCAGATGAGTTTGGTGAGCGCGCGGTCTTCGTCGGCCGCCGACTGCTCGAGAAGCTGCGCGGCGCCGCGAATGCCCGAAAGCGGATTCTTGATCTCGTGCGCCAGCATGGCGGCGAGCGCGATCACCGAACGCGCGGCGCCGCGGTGCGTGAGCTGCCGATCCATCTTGTCGGCGATGGTGCGCTCCTGCAGCATCACGACGACGTGTCCCGGAAACTCGCTCAAGGGCGCCACGTGCAGATCGACCAGACGCTCGCCCGGATTGCGCGGCGTGGCGAGGTCGACCTTGTATTCGTTGACGGCCGCGCCGCGCGCGCGCACCTGCTCGACAAGGGCAAGCAGCGGCGATCCGAAGGGAACGAGTTCGCGCAGGGAATGGCGACGCAGCAGCGGCGCCGACGCGTCGAAGAACTGCTCGGCCGCGACATTGGCGTCGACGATCTTGCCGTCCGGTCCCACCATGATCACGGGATGCGGCAGCGCATGCAGCATGGCGTCCGCCGACGTGCTCACCGTCTTTGACACCGGCTGCGTGCGGTTCATGCGGCCGCCCTCCATGCGCAGGCCTGGAAGGCCTCGTAGGCCTCGCCGAGCAGGCGGCGCGCGCGCCGCGGCTCCTCGGCCGTGAGCACGCGCGCGCGATGGTCCTTGAGCAGCGCGGCCGGCGCGAGCGCCGTGGCTGCGGCCGCCTCGAGCGCCCAGCCGAGATGCTTGCGCGCAAGCCGTCCGCCGACGGCGGGGCCGTGATGCTCGATCATGTCGTCGTAGACGGCTTCGATGATGGCGCGCTGCGCGCCGAGCGCAGGCGCCGGCTCGCGCCTGCCGGTGGCGAGAAAACGCGCGACCTGACCGGGGAACCAGGGACGGCCGCGCGCGGCGCGACCGATCATGACCGCATCGGCGCCGGAGGCCTCGAGCGCGGCCAGCGCATCGTCGAACGTGCCGATGTCGCCGTTGACCACGACGGGCACCGAAACGGACTCCTTGACCGCCCGGACCGCGGCCCAGTCGGCCTTGCCGCCGTAGAACTGACAGCGGGTGCGTCCATGAACCGTGACCATCCGCACGCCGGCCGACTCCGCGCGGCGCGCGAGGGCGGGCGCATTGATGCTCGCGGCGTCCCATCCGAGCCGCATCTTGAGCGTGACCGGAATCGTCACCGCGGCAACGACCGCCTCGATCAGCGCGAGCGCGTGATCGAGGTCGCGCATCAGCGCGGAACCGGCTGCGCCGTTGGTCACCTGTTTCGCCGGGCAGCCCATGTTGATGTCGACGACATGCGCGCCCTCTGCTTCCGCGATGCGCGCGCCCTCGGCCATCCAGCGCGCCTCGCAGCCGGCAAGCTGCACCACGCGAAGCGCGATCCCCCGGCCGTCGCTGCGCAGCTGCGCCTCGCGCTCGCGGCGCACGAGCCTGGCACAGGCAGTCATCTCCGAAACCACGAGGCTCGCGCCGAGCCGTTCCGCCACGCGCCGGAACGGCGTATCGGTGATCCCCGCCATGGGAGCCAGGAAGGCCCGACCGGGAATGGCCACGGAGCCAAGATCGAGACCTTTCGCCAGGAGATCCATGGGCCCCGCCAATGCCTAGGTTTTAGGCTCTGCCATCGTCTGCCTATAGTTTAGCCAAATCGGTTTTGCAGCGCAAGTATTGCAGCGCAATATCAGGGCGGCACGGCGCGGCGGCCGATTTCCACGCGGCCGGATAACGCGCTAAAGCCACGGCCGAAGGTCGCGACATCGCGGCGGCAGGCGACGGCAAGGGATGGAAGGCATGGCGGCGACGGCGGCGGTGGTCGTGGCGGCGGGACGCGGCCTCAGGGCGCCGGGCCCGATTCCCAAGCAATTCCGGCGCATCGGCGCCGAAACCGTGCTCGGCCATGCGCTGCGCGCGCTGCTTGCCACGCCGGGACTCGACCTCATCCAGCCGGTGATCCATCCGGACCATAGGTCCCTGTTCGAAACGATCCGCCGCGATCCGCGCCTGCTCGATCCGGTCGTCGGGGGCGAGACCCGCCAGGCCTCGGTGCGCGCCGGGCTCGAGGCGCTCGCGCGACACCGGCCGGATCTCGTTCTCGTGCACGATGCGGCGCGTCCTTTTGCGAGCCGGACGCTCATCGAGCGGGCGATCGAAGCCGCCCGAACATGCGGCGCCGCGGTGCCCGCGCTGCCCATTGCCGACACCGTGAAGATGGTGACTGCCGATGGCACGGTCGCGCGCACGCTCGACCGCGCAAGCCTGCGCCTCATTCAGACCCCACAGGCCTTCGCCTTCACCCCGCTGCTCGAGGCCCACCGGCGTGCCGCGCGCGCAGGATTGGAGCAATTCACCGACGATGCGGCCCTTGCGGAATGGGCCGGGATGAAAGTGTGCGTGTTTGCCGGCGAGCCGGACAATATCAAGATCACCGCTCCGGAGGATTTCGACCGGGCGGCCGCGATCCACGCGAGCGCGCTCGGCGACGTGCGCAGCGCCTCGGGTTTCGACGTGCACGCCTTCTGCCCGGGCGACCATGTGGTGCTCGGCGGCGTGCGCATCCCGCACACGCAGGCGCTCGCCGGCCATTCCGATGCCGACGTCGCGCTGCACGCGGCCACCGACGCGCTGCTCGGCGCGCTCGCCGACGGCGACATCGGCAGCCATTTCCCCCCCAACGATCCGCGATGGCGCGGCGCGAGCTCGGACCGTTTCCTCGCCTTCGCGGTCGAGCGCGTGAAGGCACGCGGCGGCGCGATCGCCCATCTCGACATCAACATCGTCTGCGAAGCCCCGCGCATCGGCCCCTATCGCGATGCCATGCGTGCCGCGATCGCGCGCATTGCCGGAATAGACGTCGGTCGCGTGGCGGTGAAGGCGACGACGAGCGAGAAGCTCGGATTCGTCGGCCGCGGCGAAGGCATTGCCGCCTTCGCCACCGCAACGGTGCGTCTGCCCTGGGGCGAGCCGTGACGGACGGCGACGTGGCGGCCGCGGCGAGGGCCGTGCTTGAGCTCTGCAAGGCGAAGCGGCTCAGGCTCGCCACCGCCGAGTCCTGCACCGGCGGTCTGGTCGCGGCGGCGCTGAGCGACATTCCCGGTTCGTCGCTCGTGCTCGACCGCGCCTTCGTCACCTATTCGAACGAGGCCAAGCAGGAGATGCTCGGCGTCGCCGCGGCCACCATCGAGCGTTACGGAGCGGTGAGCCTTGAATGCGCCCGGGAAATGGCCGAAGGCGCGCTTTCCCGCGCGCCCGTCGATCTTGCGGTCGCCGTCACCGGCATCGCCGGCCCGGGCGGTGCCGTGCCGGGCAAGCCGGTCGGACTGGTCTTTTTCTGCGGCGTCTCGCGTTCGGGCGGCCACATCGCCCGCCGCCGTGAGTTCGGCGACGTGGGACGCGCGCGGGTACGGCAGGCCTCGGTCCTGCAGGCGCTCGCGCTGTTGGAGGAACTCGCGGGAACGGAGACGGCGCACCGCGTGCAGGATTGACCGGTGTGGGGCGGCGTCCGTCGAGACGATCGACCGCCGTGAGGTGCCGAGCGCGACGACACGCGGCGGTCGGGTTCCCCGCCCCCGCGCCCTGCGCCATTCATGGCCCGTTCAGGCGCCGTGGGCCACCTAGGAAGCCCGGGGTCCCCGCATGCTGCAGCCGAACAAACCCATCATCGCCGCCATGCCGCCGCCGCGGCGGCGTACCGCGGGATTTTCCGGTCCGCAGATCGCGGTGCTCTTCGTCGCGCTGGTGATGCTGATCTCGGTGCCGATCCTCACGCATCCGCTGCCGCCGCTTTCCGACTACGTCAACCACCTCGCCCGCATGCAGGTGATCGCGACGCTCGCCAAGAACCCGTACCTCGCGAAATTCTACCAGATCGACTGGCAGGTCATTCCCAATCTCACGATGGATCTCATCGTGCCGACGCTGGCGCGTGTCATCAGCGTTTATCTCGCCGGTCAGCTTTACGTCGTCACGATGTTCGCCCTGATCATTTCGGGAACGCTCGCGCTCAATCGCGCGCTCGTTGCGCGCTGGACGGTCCTGCCGCTCGCTGCGATCC
>Ga0209810_1002099_pt1 | contig 25446 bp, 24 predicted proteins | sample Coa_R1_7_FD_187159 | JGI IMG/M metagenome (GOLD analysis project Ga0209810, IMG submission 187159) | Surface soil microbial communities from Centralia Pennsylvania, which are recovering from an underground coalmine fire - Coalmine... | ecosystem: Environmental > Terrestrial > Soil > Unclassified... | reverse complement strand
GGGGCTGCCAGCCGGCGGGGTAAGTCAGCCGGGGCTAGCCGCGGGGCGCCTACTTCGCCCCGCTCTGGGCTTTGATGTGAGCCACCGCGCGGTCCAGCTCGCGGCGGAACTCTTCCACGCTGTAGCCGATTCCGTGCAGGTAAGCGCTAAAGCCCACAACCTGCTGTGCTGTGGCGGCTGCTTCCTGAAGCTGCGCATCGCCCATCCCACTGAGCCGCAACTGCTCAGTATGGAACGGCGTTCAGTAGGGGCAATGGACCGCTGTGGCGGCTCCAAAAGCAACCAGGGCCTTGTCGCGTGCGGCGAGCTGGGAGTCGCTAAGCACCCACTTCAGCAACCCCCACTGGTGCTCGAGCTGGGGGTCCGGGATGCCGCTGATCCATCCCGGTACGGTACCGAACATTTCGGCGGCTTCGCGGAAGATGTCTTCCCGGGTCATGTGCGCCTCTTTCCCCGAGCGGCGCCTGCCGCTCTATCGGCCCCGCATCCTATTTACCCCGCCGCTGACCCCCCTATCATCGCACATACGCCCTTGCTCCGCTAGCCCGCGCCGCGCGACGGGAGCGGACGGGTTCTGCTGAGCCTAGAGGTAGGGCTCCCCGCCCGAGATGTAGGTGCCCAGCACGTTGCCGCGGGTGATCGGCAGGAGTAGGTGCGACGGATAGCGGTCGTCGTGGTAGACCGTAATGCGCGCCGGCGCCTGCCGCCGGATGTGACCGCTGGCGATGGCCTCGAGGGAGTGGGCTGGCTCATCGTCCGTGCAGGCGATCCGCAGCTTGATCCGTGACCCGGCCTTGAAGAGGTTGGCGGTCGGCACGATGGGGATCTGGAACTCATAGACCGTGCCGGGCGTCAGCGGCTCGACCCGCATGTGGGGGTGATACGGCTGCCATGGCACCGACCGCGCGGGATCGACCGCCCGGTGCGAGCCGCGCAGCCAGCCCCGCGTGAGCACGCGCTCGTGACCGCTCGCATCCACCTCTCGTAGGCTCACGAACCACAGGACCTCGCTGTCGGTGGTGGAGGCATACAGCACGAGCACCGCGGGGCCGATGACTTCGGTCTCCTCCACCAGGCGGGGCGAGGTGAACTCGATAGCGCCGCGCATCCACGGCGAGTCCGCGAAGGAGGTGGCCCCCTCGTTGGGGTAGTGCTCGCGCTCCCACAGCAAGCCGTTCTCGTGCAGGTAGAAGGGGGTCCAGCGTGTCTCGGCCAGGGGCCACTCGTCCGCGCTCCGCCACTGGTGGGTGCCCATCACGAACAGGCGGATGGGCGGCTCGTCCATGATCTCGGTCTCGCAGCCCTTGAGCCAGTAGTCGAACCAGCGCAGCGCCTCGTACTGCAGCTGGTAGACCGGCCGGTCGAGGTAGGCCGGCGGCCCGATGAGCATCTTCTTCGGGCCCCGCAGCTGCTCCCAGCTCCGGAACGCGCCGGGCAGGTGCAGGCCGTACATCGACCAGTCGGCGCCGATGTACGCCGGCACCTCGATGGTGTCGTAGCGCAGGCGCCGCTTCTCCCAGAACGGCCCATCGAGCGGGTTGAGCACGATATCGGTCAGCAGGGCGTTCGCGCTCTCGGCCGGGTTCCGCAGGGCGGCGACGAGTTCAGGGACCGCCTGCAGGTCGGGATCGTCCAGGGCGCGAGCGATCGCCGCCCGGAAGGCCTCCTCGCCCCACTCGCGCCGGCACTCGCTCTCGTAGCGGCAGCGGTACAGTGAGGTGCGGCCCCAGTGGAGTGCCCAGTTCTTGTTCAGAATGCCGCCGTGGTAGAAGGCATCGCGGTACTGGTCCGTGGACGCCCAGGGCGCGAACACACACTTCAGGTGCGGCGGGTTCAGCGCGGCGATGAAGAGCTGAATACGCGCGAAGTAGGACACCCCGAACATGCCCACCTGGCCGGTGCACCACGGCTGCCGGGCGACCCACTCGACGAGCTCGTACCCGTCCTGGGGCTCGGGCGGCGCGAGGAACGGGTAGGTGCCGCCCGACTTCCCGGTCCCGCGCACGTTGGCTAGCACGTGGACGTAGCCACGGCGCACGAAGAAGGCCGGGTCGCCGGCCTCGAGGTAGCCGTTCCCGCGCTCCTGGCCCGGCCGCAGGCGGCCGACTGCTGAGAAGGCGCCGGCCGCGATGGGCGCCCACTGGGCGACCGGGTCGTAGGGGTGGAACCCGATGATAGCCGGGAAGCGGTCGCCGCTGTCGGGCCGGAAGATGTCGGCGTGCAGCTCAACGCCATCGCTCAGTGGGATGCGCACATCGTGCTCGGCGATAATGCCGTACTGGCGTTCCGATGTTCGCCACCGCTTGCTGAACATCGCTACCATGCTTCTCCCCCGTGCCCGGCCCGCCGGGCCAGCTGGCGGCTCTAGGGTACGCCAAGGCGCACGGGGTGTCCAGCAAGTTATCTGTTGAGCAACCCTCAGCGGGCACTGAGGGTGAGTGCGGCCGGCGGGCGCTGGCCGCGCGCGGACCATTTAGCGCTCATTGAAGATACGACTGCTCATTTCTCGCTTGATTGGGTGTGTGGCGCCCCCTACAATGGAGCCGACCCGTGACGGTCATGCAGCGGACGAGGGCTGCGCGGCGGCCGGCGGGGAGGGAGTAGCGATGGCGGCCCGCACGGGCGCGGAGTACCTGGCCGGGCTGCGCGACGGGCGCGAGGTGTGGTTCAACGGCGAGCGCGTCGCCGATGTGACGGCGCACCCGCTGCTCGGGCGCTGCGCCCGGACGCTTGCCGAGCTGTACGACCTGCAGACCGATCCGGCGCTGGTGGACGAGCTGACCTACCCCTCGCCCACCAGCGGCGAGCGGGTCAGCCTGGCCTTCATCCAGCCGCGCAGCATTGCCGACCTGGTGCGGCGCCGCCAGATGTTCAAGCGCTGGGCCGACCACCACGGGGGCTTGATAGGCCGCACCCCCGATTATCTCAATGCCATCCTGGCCGGCTGCGCGATGGCGGCGCCGCACTTCGCGCGCGGGGGCGCCGCGTACGCCGAGCGGATCGTGGCCTACTACGAGTACTGCCGCGAGCGCGACCTGTGTGCCACGCACACCTTCGCGGCCGCGCGCCCGAACCGCACGCGCGGCGAGGAGCGGCAGGAGGACCCGACGGTCCCACTGCACATCGTGGGGGAGAGCGCGGAGGGGCTAGTGGTGAGCGGGGCGCGCAACCTCGCCACGCTTGCGCCCTACGCCGACGAGATGCTGGTGTTCCCGGCGCCGATGAAGCAGCAGTCGCGCGATGCCGACCGCTACGCCATGGCCTTCGCCGTGCCGGTCGCGACGCCGGGCCTCAAGCTGATCTGCCGTCAGAGCGTGGACCTGCCCGGCCCGGTGGCCGACCACCCCCTCGCCTCCCGCTACGAGGAGATGGACTGCGTAGCGATTTTCCACGAGGTGGTGGTGCCCTGGGAGCGCGTGTTCATCAAGGCCGACGCGGCGCTCTGCAACGGCCTGTTCCGTGAGACGCACGCCTTCGACCATGGCATCCACCAGTTCCTGGCCAAGAACCTCGCCAAGGCCGAGTTCGTGCTCGGCGTGGCAAGCCTCGTCGCCGAGGCGCTCGGCCGCACCGAGCTGCCGGCCTACCAGCAGCTGCTCGGCGAGGTCGTCGATGCTGTGGAGACGCTGCGCGCCTACCTCCTGGCGAGCGAGGCGGCCGCCATCGTCGACGCCCAGGGCTACTACGTACCCAATCCCAGCATCCTCTCCACGGCGCGCAACTACTTCCCGCGCGTCTACCCGCGCCTAATCGAGATCCTCCAGCTCCTCGGCTCCAGCGCGCTCATGGCCACGCCGACGGAGGCGGACCTGGCGCGGCCGGAGCTGGCGGCGGACATCGACAAGTACTACCAGGCGGCGACGCTGCGGGGGCACGACCGCGTGCGGCTGTTCCGCCTAGCCTGGGACCTGTGCGGCAGTGCGTTCGGCGGCCGCCAGGTGCTCTACGAGCGCTTCTTCGCGGGCGACCCCGCCACGCTGCTCGCTACGCGGTTCCTCACCTACGACCGGCGCGCCGCGGTGGCGCGGGTGCAGGCGCTGCTCGCGCGCAGCGCGCCGCAGCCGGTGGGCTGAGGGCCGGCGCGAGGAGGGAAAGAGCGATGAGCCTCTACGAGGTACAGCGGTTCATCCACCGACTGAACGTGGAGCCGGCATTTGCCGCCCGCTTCCGCGAGGCGCCGGAGGAGGCGCTGGCGGGGTATGCGCTCGACGAGGCCGAGCGCACGGCGCTGCTGGCCGGCGACATGGCGGCGCTGTGGCGGATGGGAGTCCACCCGCTGCTGATGCTGCACTACGGGCGGGCGCGCCGCATCCCGCTACCGGAGCTGCTGCGGCAGATCGAGCCGCTCCGGGGGCTGCGGCAGCTGCGGAGCGCGCGGCCGCGGGCGGGCGCCGACGCCCGCCGTCCGTGAACGGGAGGGCCCGATGGGAGAGATCGTCGCGGCGATCCTATGTAGCCATGCCCCGGGCATCGCGGTCTATCCGGCGCCGGAGGAGAAGCGCCAGCGCGTGCTCGCCGGCTTCGCCCAGGCGCGCGCACTGCTCGAGGCGGCGCGGCCGGAGGTGATTCTGGCCGTGAGCTGCGAGCACTTCGTGAACTTTAACGTTGACAACTTCCCCGCGTTCTGCCTCGGCATCGGCGCCGCGCACTACGGCCCGGTCGAGGACACGCTGGGCATCCCGGTGGGCGACGTGCCCGGCCACCCCGAGTTCGCCCGCCTCGTGCTCGAGACCGCCTACGACGGCGACGTGGAGCCGGCGTTTTCCGAGCACCTGCTACTCGATCATGGGACATCGCTGCCGCTCCACTACTTGAATCCGGCGCGCGACATCCCCGTCGTGCCGCTGCTACAGAACTGCCTCGTCCCGCCCTTGCCGCGGCTGGCGCGCTGCTACCGGCTGGGCCAGCTCATCCGCCAGGCGATCGACGCCTGGCGGGGCCGCGTCGCCCTGGTGGGCACGGGCGGCCTGTCGCACAGCCCGGGCGCGCCCGAGTCGGGCTACATCGACGAGGCGTTCGACCACGAGTTCCTCACCTTGTTGGAGCGCGGCGACGCCGCGGCCATCGTGGCCATTCCCGATGAGCGGATCGATCGCGCTGGCTTCGGCACCTGGGAGATCCGCCAGTGGGTCACGGTGCTGGGCGCTGTGCCCGAGCGGAAGGGGCGCGTGTTGGTCTACGAGCCGGTGCCCTCCTGGCTCACGGGCTGCGCGGTGGCCGTGCTGGAGTGAGCGCCGCCATGGGACGTCCGCTTGGTCCCGCGCGCGCGAGCTGCTGCCTCTGGCTCGCGCTGGGCCTCGCTGTCGCCTGTAGCGCGGGCGCTCCCGCCGGCGGCACAACGGCATATCAAGCGGTTGCGCCGCGCGAGACTGCGAGCGCTGCCTACTCCGCGCCCCCGGGGCCTGCCAGCGGCGCGGCGCCGGCGGGCGCAACGCCTTCATATGGCGTTGCGGGCGCCGCCCTCACCACAGCGCCACCGGTCCAACTGAAGGTCGGCGTGCTGCCGATCGCTCCCTGGGCCCCGATCTACATCGGCCAGGAGCGGGGCTACTTCCAGGAGGTGGGGCTAGCCCTTGAACTCGTCACCGCCGCGAGTGTCAACGAGCTGCTGCCGTCGGTGGCGCAGGGCCAGATCCAGGTATCGGCCTGTGCCAACAACCTCGGCTGCTTCAACGCGCTCAACCGCCGCACCGACTTGCAGATCGTGGCCGACCTGCAGTCGGCGGGGAAGACGGAGAAATCGATCGGCAGCAACGCCTTCGTCGTGCGCAAGGACCTGTGGGACAACGGTGTCATCCGCGGGCCGCAGGATCTCCCGGGGCGCACCGTCCACGTCATCGCCGGCGAGGCCAGCGCGCCCCACCTGATGGCCGTGCGCTGGCTGCGGCAGCATGGCGTGGACCCGCACAGCGTCGAGTGGGTGCCGATGGGATTTCCCGATGTGTACGCCGCCATGCAGAACCGCGCCAGCGAGGTTGCCTACCAGACCGAGCCGCTGCTGAGCGCCGGGCTCGCCAACGGGGTCCACCAGCTCCTGGTCACGCAGGAGGAGATCAACCCTGCGATCCAAGTGCTCTACCTGCTCTACTGGACCGGCATCGAGCGGCTGGGGCCGCAGGTTGGCGAGCGCTTCCTCGTGGCCTACCTGCGCGGAGCGCGCGACTATATCAACGCCTTCGAGTACGGCATCGACCAGGACGCGATCATTGACATTCTCACGCAGTACACGGCGATCAAGGACCCAGCCGTCTACCGGCGGATCAAGTACACCTACATCGATCCCAACGGAAGGGTCTCGCGCACCGCCCTCGAGGAGGACGCCGAGCTGCTGCGGCAGCTGGGCCTGACGGCGACGCCGCTCGACCTGAGCGCCGCGTTCGAAGACAAGTACCGGCAGTTCGCCGTGCAGTACCTCGGCGAGTACCAGCCGCCTGGGCGGTAGGGCCGCGTCCCGCTGCCCAGGGAGCGCGCCTGCACGGGAGCCACCAGGGGCCAGCGCACAGCGGAAGGTACGGTTCGCGCCGAGATGGCCTCCTGCAGGACTTGCCGGCCGAGGAGCCTGCAGTCGCTCACACAGAGCTATGCCATCGCTTTTCCCGCTCACCGAGGGATGGAGAAGCCTATGCGCATTCCTCTCTGGACGTGGCTCGTGAGCCTTAGCTTGCTCGCTGCTTGCACGGCGCCGGCTGCACCTACCAGTAGCGGGCCGGCGCGCGCGACGCCTGGCCCGCCGGCCGAGGCCAGCCCCGCAGCCGCCGGGGAGCGCGCCGCGCCAGCCGGAACGGCGTCCGTGGCGCCGCTCAACCCGCCACAGGTCGTGCGCATCGTGAACGTGGGCCTGGCAGCCCAGGTGCCCACCTTCCTGGCGATCGAGGCGGGCTACTTCACCGAGGTGGGCTTGATCCCCGAGGTGGTGCCGATCACGACGACGACAGACACCCTCGCGCTGCTGAGCAGCGGTCAGGTCGATGTGGGAATCGCGGCGATCGCCGCGGGATTCTTCAATGCGGTGGCACGCGGCGTGGCCATCCGGATGGTGGCCGACCACGGCAGCTATATCCCAGGGCGCACCACGCCAGTCCTAGCTGTGCGGGCCGACCTGCTGGAGCAGCGGCCGTGGACGGGGTTCCAGGACCTCCGAGGGCTGCGGATCGCGATCCAGCAGCGCGGCAGCGTGCTCGAGCGCAACCTGGAGACGCTGCTGCAGCTGGGCGGGCTCCAGCGCAGCGACGTCGAGGTGCTCGAGCTCCCCTTCCCCGACATGGCCACGGCGTTCGTCAACCGCGCCATCGATGCCGCCAGCTTCAATGAACCGTGGGCGACACAGCTGGAGGAGCAGGGGGTCATCAAGAAGATCGTGCCCATGGATGCGATTGAGCCGTGCGGTGTCATCGCTGGCCTGCTGTTCAGCGAGCGCTTCGCGCAGAACACCCCGGCGGCGCGCAACTACATGGTGGCCTACCTGCGGGGCGTGCGGCAGTACTGGGACGCTTACGACGGACGGGCGCCGTTCCAGCCCGTGATCGACGCGCATGTGAAGTACACCCCGCTGAAGAACGAGGCGCTGATTCGGAAGATCCCACCTACAGGGCAGAACCCGAACGGCTACATCGATCCGGCGCGGCTGGCTACCTACCAGGACTGGTTCGCCGAGCGCGGCCTAGTGGCGCAGAAAGCAGACATCGCGCGGGCGCTCGACTTAAGCTTCGTGGAGTACGCCAACGCAGTGCTGGGCCCCTACCACCCTGCGGAGCCGCTGCGGTGCCCAGACTGAGGCGGCCCAACGCGGCGCGGAATAGGGGCCCGCGACCCTGGGCTCCAACCCCGGTTCGCCCCCGTTCCGCCCTGCAGGCGAATCAGGGGCGCCCCCAGCTACTTCGGAGGCAACGCCAGATTCGAGAAGCGCAACGCTAGCGACCTCGCGCAGTGCGTAGCGGTGCTCTCCTGGCCGGCCCCCGCCCTGGCTTGACAGCCGTTTCCCCCCTCGCTACGCTCTGCCTAGCGGAGGCGGCGGGGTGCGATCGGACACCTTGTGTCCAGGCTGTGGGGCGCGCAACGCCCCCGAAGCACGCGTATGCGACTGGTGCGGCCGTCCGTTTCTCCTGCGCGATCAGCGGCGCCACGGCCGTTTCCTCTGGGTACTGGGTACGCTGGTCTGCCTCCTCGCGGTGGGCGGGCTAACCGGGATGGCCCTGCTCCGCAGTGTAGCGGGCTCCTGGCCACCGCTGAGGCAGGGGGCCACGCCCCTACCGACGCTCACGCCGGCCGTTGAGCTGACGGTGCCAGCCCCCACCGGGTCCGACGCCCTTCCCGAGCCCACCGCAGAGGTGGCGGAGTACGTCGAAGTCGTGAACACCGGCGGACAGGGGGTCATCCTGCGGCGCGAGCCGAGCACGGCGGCCCCGCGGGTGGTCGCGCGCGCCGAGCACTCGGTCCTGCGGGTGGTAGGGCCCGATGAGGTGGTGGAGGGCCGGGTGTGGCGCCAAGTCGAGGACGCGCAGGGGAACCGGGGCTGGACGCTCGCCGAGTTCCTCGCGCCGGTCACGCCACCCCGCTAGCCCTAGCAGCACGGCCTGGCGCTGCCCTGCCTTGCTATAATCGCCTCGAGTCCTACGGGAGCCGGCGCCGGGCATGACGGAACGGCGGTACGAGCGCGAGATCGACGAGCTGCTCAAGCGCCTGGAAGCCGAGCAACCGCGCCCCTCGGGGAGAAAGAAGCAGGCCTGGGCCGAGCGGTGGGCCGCCGCCTGGCGTAGCCTGCGGAGCCTGGTCGCCCTCTCGCCAGTAGAGCGCCTAATGGTATTGACCGTGGCGCTCCTCCTGCTCACGCTGCTCTTCGGCCTCTTCGCCCCGCGCGTAGCCGGGTTCCTCGGGGTCCTGGCGATCGCCTGCTTCGCGATGGCGCTGGGGCTCTCCGTCGCGCGGGGCATCGCGCACGGGGAGGCCCGTGGAGACCTATTCGACCGGGCACGGGGCCCCGCGCTCGATTGGGGAACGATGGTCTGGCGGGTGCGGCGCTGGCTGCGGCGGTGGTTGGGCTAGGCGCGCCGGGTCACCACGTACTCGGTGAGATCGTAGAGCGCGTCGCGCGCCGGCCCCCGTGGTAGGTGGGCGAGCTCCTGCCGCGCCCGCGCTGCCAGGGCGCGCGCGTCGGCGTAGCAGCGGTCCACCGCGGTGCTGTTCTGGATCGCAGCGATCAACGAGCGGATCGCCTCCTCGCGCGCATCCCCCCCATCGGTATCCGGGTCGTAAACCGCGCTCAGCAGGGCGGGCGGCACCGCGTCGCGCGCGTAGATCACGGGCAGGGTGACCAAACGCTGGCGGAGATCACCGCCCACGGCTTTGCCCAACACCCGCTCGTCGCCCGTGATGTCGAGCACGTCGTCGATGACCTGGAACGCTAGCCCGAGGTGTTGCCCATAGCGCTGCAGCGCCTGCGTCTCCGCCGCGCTCGCGCCGCTCAGCTCCGCAGCGGCCGTACAGGCGAGCACGAACAGCGCGGCGGTCTTGCTGCTGATCAGCTCGTAGTAGCTCTCCGCCGAGTAGTCGGCGTAGTTGCCGTTGCCCCGCGCCGCCTCGTCGATCTGCCCTTGGCACATCACCATCACCGTGTCGGCAAAGAGCTGCATCACCCGCAGGCTGCCGGTGGTGGTGGCGAAGTAGGCAGACTTCCCGTACATGTAGTCACCCGCCAGAACCGCCGTCTTGTTGCCCACTTGGGTGTAGAGCGTCGGCCGGCCGCGGCGCAGGGCTGCCTGGTCGACTACGTCGTCGTGCAGGAGGGTGGCTGTGTGCAACAGCTCTGTCGCGACGGCAAGCCTGACGAGCCGGTCGACGTCGTAGCGGTTGAGCTTGCCCACGAGCAGCACCAGGGCCGGCCGCAGGCGCTTGCCGCCGGCGCGCAGCACCTCGCTCAGGATCGCCTGGAGAAACGGATGTGGGACGTTCGCCACTTCGGCCAGGACTTGCTCGACGCGCTCGAGCTCCGGCTGCACGGTGCCGAACAGTGCGCTTGCAGTACTCACGCTGTCGCCCCATTCTCCCAGCGGAAGAGTCGCTGCGCGTTGGCGGTCGTCTGGCGGGCCATCTCCGCGAGCGAGACCTGGTGGAGCGCCGCCAGGCAGGCGGCGGTGAGCGCGACCCGGGCGGGCTCGTTGCGCTGGCCGCGATAGGGCGCCGGACTCAGATACGGCGCATCGGTCTCCACGAGCAGCCGCTCGCGCGGGACCTGCGCGGCCACAGCCCGGAGGGCTGCAGCGTTCTTGAAGGTCAGCGTGCCCGCGAAGGAGATGTAGTACCCCGCCGCCACGGCAGCATGCATCGTGGCCTCGGTCCCAGAGAAGCAGTGGAGCACCCCCCGTCGGTCTGCAGGCCCGGGATGGGCGCTGATCGCCGCCAGCACGTCGCTCTCCGCCTCCCGACAGTGCACCACCACGGGAAGCCCGAGTTCGGCAGCGAGCGCGAGCTGGGCCGCGAAGCCGCGCCGCTGCTGCTCGGGCGGGGTATAGTCCCGATAGTAATCCAGGCCCGTCTCGCCGATGGCGACCACCTGCGGCGCCACGGCCAGGGCGCGGATCTCGGCTAGCCAGTCCGCCGGCGCGGCGGCCAGGTAGTTGGGATGCACGCCCACCGCGGCGACCAGGTTCGGGTAGCGCGCCGCGAGCGTGACGGCCGCACGGCTCGACTCTAAGTCATACCCTACGCACACGATCCGCTCGACGCCCGCGGCCCACGCGCGCTCCAATACCGCGGGCAGGTCGGGGGCGAATGCGGGATCCATCAGATGGGCGTGCGTGTCCACGAGCATGCTGAGTCATTCTAGCACACCGGTCCCGGCGGCTTCCGGCGGGTGCGTGGCGGCGCTTCCGCCGGCGCGTCCCCCGTGCGCTCCTCGGCACCGCCCACAACGAGCGTGAATTCCCCCCGGGGCGCGACGCGTTCGAAGTGCTCGCGCACCTCGCGCACCGTGCCGCGCACCACCTCCTCGAAGCGCTTGGTCAGCTCGCGAGCAGCAGCCATGGGGCGCGCGCCGAGAACGGCCTCGATGTCGCGCAGCGCGGCCACCAGGCGGTGAGGCGATTCGTACATGACTAGGGTATCCGGCTCGGCAGCCACGCGCGCCAGCAGCCGCCGGCGGGCCCCCGGCTTGCGTGGCAGGAAGCCCAGGTAGTGGCACGTGTGGGTGGGCAAGCCGGAGAGGACAAGCGCCGTGACCAGAGCGGTGGGCCCCGGCACGGTCGTCACGTGGACGCCCGCCTCGAGTGCGGCGCGCACCAGAGGGTAGCCGGGATCGGATAGGCCGGGCATGCCGGCCTCCGAGACCAGCGCCACGTCCATCTCTGCCAGCTTGGCCAGCAGGAAGCGGATCTTCCCCGGCCCGCTGAAGTCGTGATAGCTGGTGAGCGGCGTGTGGATATCGTAGTGGCTGAGCAGCTTGCGGGTCGTACGGGTATCTTCGGCCGCGATCAAACCCACCTCGCGCAGGACACGGAGGGCGCGCAGGGTGATATCTTCGAGGTTCCCGATCGGCGTCCCCACGAGGTAGAGAGTGCCCATCGCTTCGCCTCCGCCGGTGGCGGGCGCCACCCCTCGCAACGCTAGCGAATCGGGTTGCGCAACCCCGAAGTATCTAGGGGTGCGCCCGATTCGCCTTCTCGCGTTGCGGGGCAGCACGCTGTCACCCAAGGATGATAGACTGATCGCGTGCTATGGTGGGGCTCGCCCGGGTGCGCCGGCCGGCGCGGGCGAGCGATCCAGAGGAGGCAAGCCGATGCTAGCCGGGCTCGTACGTCTCGTGCTGCGGATCACGCTCGTCGGCCTGATCATCGGAGCGGTCACCGCCGCCGTGGGGCTGGGCGCGATCGCGCTCTCCGAGCTGCTCAGCCGTCGGGCAGGGCGCGCTGCAGAACCCGCCGCTGCCTCGGTCGGTTCCGCGCAGGAGCCCGCTCCCCCGCAGGAGCTGGACGAGGAGTTCCTGGCCCTGCTGGCCTGCCCGGTCTGTAAGACGCGGGTAGAGCGTGTGGAGGAGCGGCTAGTCTGCACCAGCTGTGGCCGGCGCTACCCGATCCGGGACGGGATTCCGGTGATGCTCGTGGAGGAGGCGGAGCAGCCCTCCGCAGGCCCGGCCCCAGCGGGATAGCGCAGGAAAAGTTCTGGGCCACCTCGTTCCGAGGTGGCCCAGGGGTGCCCCCACGGGAATTCGAATCCCGGTTTTGGCCTTGAAAGGGCCACGTCCTAGTCCACTAGACGATGGGGGCAAACAGGAGAAAGCAAGAGGCGTGCGCCCAGTGCTTAGTATACCAAGCGCTGGGCGCACGCCTCTACGGGTAGCGGGGGCCGGATTCGAACCGGCGACCTCCGGGTTATGAGCCCGACGAGCTACCGCTGCTCTACCCCGCGGCGAGGGGGCGGCACCGACCTATTGTCCCAGCGGGGCACTACCGCCAGTATCGTCGGCGCTGGGGCGTTTCACGACCGTGGTCGGCATGGGAACGGGTGGGGCCGCCCCGCTCCGGGCACCGCCCCGCCAGTCGGCAGTGGTGACGCGTCGCGCCCGCGCCCGCCTGGGCGCCGGCGCGGCGGGCTCGGCCGTTAGGACCGCTCCGCTGCGGCCGTCGCCGGCCTTGCACGTGCGGCCTATCCACCAGGTCATCTCCCTGGGGCCTTACTCTCGCGAGCGGAGGCCTCATCTTGGGGCGGGCTTCGCACTTAGATGCGTTCAGCGCTTATCCCAACCGGACGCGGCTACCGAGCCGTGCCGCTGGCGCGACAACTCGGCCACCGGCGGTCCGTCCGCCCCGGTCCTCTCGTACTGGGGGCGGCTCCCCGCAAGCCTCCCGCGCCCACGACGGATAGAGACCGAACTGTCTCACGACGTTCTGAACCCAGCTCGCGTACCGCTTTAATGGGCGAACAGCCCAACCCTTGGGAGGGGCTCCCCCCCCAGGATGCGACGAGCCGACATCGAGGTGCCAAACCTGGCCGTCGATGGGGACTCTCGGGCCAGATCAGCCTGTTATCCCCGGGGTAGCTTTTATCCGTTAAGCCCTGGGCCTGCCACGCGGTCCCAGAGGATCACTTAGCCCGCCTTTCGGCCCTGCTCGGGACGTCCCCCTCACAGTCAAGCCCCCTTCTGCCTATGCACTCCGCGGCGGATTGCCATCCCGCCTGAGGGGACCTTTGGGCGCCTCCGTTACCCTTTAGGAGGCGACCGCCCCAGTCAAACTGCCCGCCAGCCGCTGTCCCCCGGCCGGATGACGGCGCGGGGTTAGCGCCAAAGCCCGTCCAGGGTGGTATTTCACCGCTGCCTCCCCCGCCCCCGCAAGGGCGGGCTCTCCGGCTCCCACCTATCCTACGCAGGGCGGACCCCAACGCCACAGCAGGCTGCAGTAAAGCTCCACGGGGTCTTTTTGTCCTGTCGTGGGGTGGCCGCGTCTTCACGGCCAGCACAATTTCGCCGGGCCCCTCGTTGAGACAGCGCCCAAGTCGTTACGCCTTTCGTGCGGGTCGGAACTTACCCGACAAGGAATTTCGCTACCTTAGGACCGTTATAGTTACGGCCGCCGTTTACCGGGGCTTCGGTTTGGGGCTTGCACCCCGCCCCTTAACCTTCCGGCACCGGGCAGGCGTCACCCCCTATACGGCGCCTTGCGGCTTCGCAGGGAGCTGTGTTTTTGGTAAACAGTCGCTTGGGCCGATTCCCTGCGCCCCCCTCGGGCTCCCCGCGCGCGGCGGTTCACCCTACCGGGGGACCCCTTCTCCCGAAGTTACGGGGCCAACTTGCCGAGTTCCTTAACGAGGGCTCACCCGCCCACCTGGGTGCGCTTGCACCTGCCCACCAGTGTCGGTTTGCGGTACGGGCGCCGACGGCTTCCCCGCCGCGGCTTTTCTCGGCGGGAAGGCTCGACCCGATCGGCCTTGGTTGCCCGCAGCCTGCCCCGCGCCTCGGGGCGTTCCCCTGCGCGCTTGGCCGCCGCAGCTCCATCGCGACGGCGGGCCTACCCCCCCGCGTCCCCGCGGCGGGACTTTGGCAGCCGCCAGCGGTAACGGAATATCAACCGTTTGTCCATCGCCTACGCCTTGCGGCCTCGGCTTAGGCCCGACTAACCCGACGCGGAAGGACCTTCCGTCGGAACCCTGGGGCTTTCGGTGGGCCGGATTCGCACCGGCCTTGCGCTACTCATGCCGGCATTCGCACTCGGGTGCACCTCCAGCGGGCCTTCCGACCCGCCTTCGCCGGACACCCGACGCTCCCCTACCGCTTAGGTGCCCTAAGCCCGCAGCTTCGGCACGCGGCTTAGCCCCGATCATTGTCGGCGCGGCGCCACTCGACCAGTGAGCTATTACGCACTCTTTCAAGGATGGCTGCTTCTAAGCCAACCTCCTGGCTGTCTGGGCGGCGCCACCTCCTTTCCCACTGAGCCGCGATTGGGGGGCCTTAGCTGGCGATCTGGGCTGTTTCCCTCTCGACCGTGGAGCTTCGCCCCCACGGTCTCACTCCCGGGGGATGCCGCGCGGGCTTCGTGGTTTGACGGGGGTTGGTAAGCTCACGCCCCCGAGCCCCATCAGTGCCCTACCCCCGCGCGGGCCCGCCCCGAGGCGGCCCCTAAAGGCCTTTCGGGGAGAACCAGCTATCTCCGGGCTCGCTTGGCATTTCACCCCTACCCACAGCTCCTCCCAGCCGTTTGCAACCGACTTGGGTGCGGGCCTCCAGTCCGGGCTAACGGACCTTCACCCTGGCCATGGGTAGCTCGCCCGGTTTCGGGTCTACGCCGTGCCACTGGCGCCCTGTTCGGACTCGCGTTCGCTCCGCCTCCGGCCCCACACGGCCTTAAGCTGGCGACACGGCGTAACTCGCCGGCTCATTCTTCAATAAGCACGCGATCAGGCTTGCGCCCTCTCACTGCCTGTAGGCGCACGGTTTCAGGCCTTGGCACTCCCCTCCCGGGGTGCTTTTCACCGTTCCCTCACGGTACTGGTGCGCTATCGGTCGCCAGGAGTATTTAGCCTTGGAGGGTGGGCCCCCCTGCTTCCCACGGGATTCCGCGGGTCCCGTGGTACTCAAGCGCGGGCGCCGCCGCGCCGCCGGTTTCGCCTACGGGGCTCTCACCCGCTCTGGCCCGGCGTTCCAGCCGGTTCGGCTACCGCGGGTTGGCGGTGGGGAGGGGGTGGCCTCCCCCTGCCCGGCTTGCTACCCCGGGGCCGCAACGGCCACCCCCTTGGGCACGGCCCCGGTTTGGGCTGGTCCGCGTTCGCTCACCACTACTAGCGGAATCTCGGTTGATTTCTCTTCCTCGGGGTACTAAGATGTTTCAGTTCCCCCGGTTCCCCCGCGGCCCCTATGGGTTCAGGGCCGCGTGCCGGGGCATGACCCCCGGCGCGTTACCGCATTCGGGCATCCCCGGATCGACGCCTGCTGCCGGCTCCCCGGGGCTTTTCGCAGGCTGCCACGCCCTTCGTCGGCTCCTGGCGCCCAGGCATCCCCCGTGCGCCCTTCCTGCCGCCGCGCCGGCGCCCAGGCGGGCACCGGCGAGACGCGCCACCACTGCCGTCTGGAGTTGTTAAGGTGCGGTGGAGCTGGGGAGACTCGAACTCCCGACCTCCCGCGTGCAAGGCGGGCGCTCTCCCGCTAAGCTACAGCCCCGGGTGGGCGTGCCTGGACTCGAACCAGGGGCCTCAGTCTTATCAGGACTGCGCTCTCGCCCACTGAGCTACACGCCCAGGCACCCTGCCTTGCACACGCCAGATCGGTAGGCAAGCACTCCCGCCTGCCACGCCCCGCTGGGCGGCTCACACCGCCGGGGCCCACCGGGCCCGCCCCAGCCGGGGCCGCTCCCCGACCCCACACCTGGTAAGGTGCGCTGCGCCCGCTCCCATCGAGCGAGCGCACTAGATAATGTACCCGATCCCCGCCCCGCGCGTCAACCACGTCCGTCGCCTGACGCCCGGGGCGCACCTCTGTTATCTTACGTCAATATAAGGGGCGGCGACAACCCCGCTGTGGCCCCGAGCGCGGCTGGCCAGGCAGCAGACCGTTCTCTTCCAGGGCCGGCGGCGTATCTGCCATCATCGATACCGCAGAGGGAGGCGGCGCCCGCTCACGGCGCGCCAAAGGGGGCAAGGCCATGCTGGTGATAGCAGGGCTGATCAGCGATCACGTCCAGGCGACGCATGCCGTGCAGAAGCTGCGGGCGCGGGGCATCGCGCCCGCCGCCATCCGGACGATCACCCGCGACCCGGCTGCCGCCCGCGCGGTAGCGGCAGCCACCGGCAGCGAGTACGGTGTTGCTATCATCACTGGCGCGCTGGCGGGGGCGCTCGTCGGAGGCATGGGCGGGTGGGTGCTCGGCGCCAGCGCGAATCCCCTCGCGGGCCTGCTAGGCGGGGTGCTCGGCGGTCCGATCGGCACCGGTCTCGCTGGCGCAGGGGTGGGGCTCGTGCTCGGGGCGCTGCTGGGCCTCCTGCTGGGCTGGCTGGCCGACCGCCGGCAGGCAGTGCTCTACGAGCGAGGGGTACGCGCCGGTGACGTGCTCCTCGTGGTCGAGGTCCCCGAGGCCCAACTCCGGGAGACCGAGCAGCTGCTCCTCAGCTACGGCGCCTACGGTCTCAGCACCGGCGTGAGTCGCCCCCAGCCGGCGCCGCGCACGGTGCCCTCCGAACAGCATCCCGAGACGGCGCAGGGCGGACGCGACTAGCGGCCCCTTGGCGGGCGCTAGGCACCGCCTCGCCAGGAGCGAGTGCTATATGCCAGCGGGTGGCGAGGGCGCACCGTTGTGCGCGGTGCTTGACAGGGCCAGCGGCGCTTCCAGATACTCCCACCAAGCGGTGAAGGGCGGGGTGCCCTGCGGTCTGGGGCTTGCCCGTGCAGTGGGCAGGCACCTGTGGCGGCGAGGGCTGGTTGGGCGGGCGGCGTTGCGTCGTAGTGGTCGGAGCGCCGGGGGCGTCGTGGGCCCGAGGAGCGGAGCATGGAGGAGACAGGCCCGGTCGCCTGCTACAATGTGTCCGCCGGCACCCTGCACGTGCAGCTCGCCGGCGGCGAGGAGCTGACCGTCTCTGGCCTCGGCCCCGACCTGGTGCTGTACCGGCAGGACGACGCGGAGACCCTGCAGCTGCCGCTGTGGCTATCGGCGCAGCAGGCGGACGTGCTGGGCAAGGCGATCGAGTACATCCTCCGCCACGTGCGGATCTCGCCGGCGGCGCAGCAAATCCTCGCGGCGCTCGCGCCTGAGGTCCAGCAGCTCAAGGGGCGGCTCGATAGGGCCGGCGCCTCCCTGGAGTGACGGCACTGGCTGCCAGCCCCGCCACGGCGCCAGCCGGCCGCGTCTCAGCCCGCCGCGACGCGGCGGGCTATCTTGACAGCCCAGTGAGCCTTCCGTCAAACTCCGGGTGACCCGCGGCCTCATACCCACCGGCGGGTGCTGTCTGGCAGCGAGATCCTCCACGCGGTTGGCTCGCTGGCGGCGGCTGGAGTGAGCGGTGCGCTGTCCGTTCTGTCACTCTCGCGATACCCGGGTGGTTGACAAGCGCGATGCGGATGGAGTCACGCGCCGGCGCCGCCGCTGCGAGCGCTGCGCGGGGCGCTTCACGACCTACGAGCGGCCCGAGATGGCGCGCCTGCTGATCGTGAAGAAGGACGGCCGGCGCGAGGAGTTCAACCGGGCGAAGCTCCGGGCAGGCATCGAGAAGGCGTGTGCGAAGCGGCCGGTGAGCGCGGAAGCTATCGAGCGCCTGGTGGACGAGATCGAGATCGAGCTGCGGCGGCGAGAGGGCCTGGAGGTACCCGCCGCGGTAGTGGGGGAGCTCGTCATGGAGCGGCTCCGCGTGCTCGACAAGGTCGCCTACGTCCGCTTCGCGTCGGTCTACCGCGCGTTCGCCGACGTGTCCTCGTTCGAGGAGGAAGTGCGCAAGCTGCTCCCCGTCACCCCGGGGTAAGGGGCGGGCATGCGCCTCCTCGTCCTGCATGTCGACCGCTTCGAGTACACGGTTACGGAGCCGACCCGTTCCCCGCTCCGCGAGCCGGTGGCGCACGCGAGCCATGCGGTCTCTGAGGCGCTGGTCGCGCTGACGAGCGTGGAGCGGGAGGACGAGGCGGCGCCGGCGCGCGTGGCACAGCTCGCCGCCCAGGAGCTGGAAAGGCTGGCGCGGCAGCTGGGGGTGCGGCAGCTGGTGCTCCACCCGTTCGCCCATCTCTTCGGGACCGTGGCGGCGCCGACGGTGGCCCGCGAGGTGCTCGACGCCGTGCGGGAGGGCTTGCAGGGCGCGGGGTTCGAGGTCCATCGTTCGCCGTTTGGATGGTTCACCCGGTGGAACTTGCAGACCAAGGGCCACCCGCTGTCACGGGTGGGGCGCATCGTCCGCGCGACGCCGACGGCCGAGGACGCGCCGGCCAGCAGCTCGTGAGGTGGCGCGCCGGGTCTGGCGCCGACGGCCTCGCGCTCCTCGGCGCGCTGCTGCTCGCCAGCGCGCTCCTGGCCGGCCCCCGCCTGCTAGACGGCACGGGCGGCGGGCTTCCTCTGGTGCGGCTCGCCCTCGGGCTCGGGGGCGCCACGCTGCTCTTACCCCGTGTCGTCGGCCTTGTGCGGCAGGCCGTGCGCGATCGACAGGCGCTGTCCCAGTGCTACGGGGCCCACCTGACAATCGTCGGACTGACGCTGCTCGTAGCCGTGGGCTCCCTGGGAGTAGTGCTCCCGGTCTTGCTGCTCCTCCCCGGCGCGCGGCAGCCGTCGGTGCTGGGGTTTCTCCTGAGCGCCGTGGTGCTCAACGTGGCGCTAGTAGCCGTTGTCTACTACGTGGTGGTGCGGCCCCGCATCATCACTTGGCGCGATATGGGCCTGACGCCCGCGGCGCTCGCCGCGGCCTGGCGCACCGGGCTGATCGCCGCGCCAGTTCTGTTCGTGATCGCCGTCGCGGTCGAGCTGCTCCTCCGTAGCCTGGGGGTGCAGCAGACGCAGCTCGCCAGCCTGGAATGGCTGCGCGGCGTGCCCTTCTGGCAGTACGCGCTGGTGGTGCTCTGTGCTGCTGTCCTGGCCCCGATCGCGGAGGAGATCTACTTCCGCGGCTACGTGTTCCGCGCCTACCTGGCGCAGAAGGGCCCGCTACAGGCCTATCTGTTCTCCAGCTTGTTGTTCGCGGTCGCCCATCTCAACCTGCCCGCGCTGGTGCCGATCTTCTGTGTGGGCCTGTTTCTGGCCTACCTGTACCACCGGACCGGGAGCGTGCTGCCGGGGATGATCGCCCACGGCTTCAACAACCTCGTGGCCTTCACCGCGCTGTACCTGGCACTGTGAGCCCCGGCAAGGCAGCATGCCCGCACGCGTCCTTGACAAGGCCCGGGAGCGCCCTCTACCCTGAAGCGGCCGGGGCGATGCGGGCGCCCCAGCTGGTTGCATTCCGGAGGGGGCATGGGGAGCCGAGAAGAGGCGACCGAGGAGCGCGCACCTGTGGGAGCGGAGCCGTCTGCGCCCTACGAGCTGCTGCGAGCGGTCGAGGTCCAGCTGCTGGAGCGGCGGGAGCCGCTGCGCTTCGAGCAGGCGTTGCAGCTGATCACGCTGGGGGCCGAGCACACCCCGGCGCTGGTAGCGCTGGCCCACCGCGTCCGCCTAGCGTATTGCGGGCCGGCCGTCGAGCTCGAGTCGCTGCTGAGCGCCAAGACGGGCGGCTGCTCGGAGGACTGCGCCTTCTGCTCACAGGCTGCGCGCTACCGCAGTCCGATCCAGGCCCATCCGTTCCTCGACCCCGAGCGGGTGGTCGAGGCGGCGCGGCAGAGCGAGGCGAACGGGGCGAGCCACTTCTGCCTCGTCGCGGCCGTGCGCGGGCCCACGCCCCGCCTGATGGACCAGGTGCTGGAAGCGGTGGCGCGGATCCGGGCGGCGACGCGGCTGAAGATCTCCTGCTCGCTCGGCCTGCTGACGCCCGAGCAGGCGCGGCTGCTTGCGGAGGCGGGGGTCACCATGTACAACCACAACCTGGAGGCCTCCCGCAGCTTCTTCCCCACCATCTGCACGACCCACACCTACGACGACCGCTTCCGCACCTGCCAGATCGTCAAGGAGGTGGGGATGGAGCTGTGCTCGGGCGGGATCCTCGGCATGGGCGAGACGCCGCGGCAGCGGGTGGAGCTCGCCTTCGAGCTGCGCGCGCTCGACCCCGATGAGATCCCCATCAACTTCCTGAACCCGCGGCCAGGCACGCCGCTGGGCAACCGCCCGCTACTCGCGCCCCTCGAGGCGCTGCGGGGGCTCGCGGTCTTCCGGCTGGTCTTCCCGGACAAGCTGCTCCGCTACGCCGGCGGGCGGGAGCTCGTGCTGCGGGACCTCCAGGCGCTGGGGCTGCTGAGCGGCGTCAACGGCCTGATCATCGGGAACTACCTCACGACGCCGGGCCGCCCGCCGGCCGAGGACCTGCAGATGCTGGCGGATTTGGAGATGCCGGTCTGGCGGGCCGTCAGCCATCCGTAAGGAGCGGGCAAGCTATTACGGCCCGCCTGCTAACGCCATGAGAGCCTATGGTGACACGGACGCAACAGCTCGCGGCCGACGATAAAGCCTACGTCTGGCACCCGTTCACCCAGATGGCCGACTACGTGGCGGGGGAGCCGCTGATCATCGAGCGGGGCGAGGGCAGCTACCTCATCGACACCGAGGGGCGCCGCTACCTGGACGGCGTTTCCTCCCTCTGGGTGACGGTGCACGGCCACCGCAAGGCCGAGCTGGACGCGGCGATCGTGGACCAGCTCGGGCGCATCGCCCACAGCACCCTGCTCGGCATCGCGAACGTGCCGTCGATCGAGCTGGCGCGGCGCCTCGTCGCGGTGGCGCCGCCGGGCCTCACGAAGGTGTTCTACGCCGAGAACGGGGCGAGCGCGGTCGAGATCGCCCTCAAGATGGCCTTCCAGTACTGGCAGCTCCGCGGGGAGCCGGGGCGCACGCGGTTCGTCAGCCTCGAGAACGCCTATCACGGCGACACGCTCGGCGCCGTGAGCGTGGGAGGGATCGACCTGTTCCACGCCCGCTTCCGGCCGCTGCTATTCCCGACGTTCCGGGCACCCTCGCCGTACTGCTACCGCTGCCCGCTCGGAGCCACCCATCCCGACTGCCGCCTGGCCTGCGCCGAGGAGCTGGGCCGGCTGCTCGCCGCGCACCGGGGCGAGGTGGCGGCGGTCATCGTGGAGCCCCTGGTGCAGGCGGCTGGCGGGATGCTGACCCAGCCCCCCGGCTACCTGCGCCGCGTCCGCGAGCTGTGCGACCAGCACGATGTGCTCCTGATCGCAGACGAGGTGGCCACGGGCTTCGGGCGGACCGGCCGGCTCTTCGCCTGCGAGCACGAGGGGGCCACCCCGGACCTCCTCGTGCTGGGGAAAGGGATCACGGGCGGCTACTTGCCGCTCTCCGCGGTGCTGACCACGCAGGCCATCTACGACGCCTTCCTCGGCGAGTACGCCGAGCTGAAGCACTTCTTCCATGGCCACACCTATACGGGAAACCCGCTCTGCTGCGCGGTGGCGCTCGCCAACCTCGACCTGTTCGAGCGCGAGGGCACGCTGGCCAAGCTGGCGCCGAAGATCGAGCGGCTGGCGCAGGGGCTGGAACGGTTCCGCCACCTGCCCCATGTTGGCGAGGTGCGCCAGCGGGGGTTCATGGTCGGGATCGAGCTGGTCGCGGAGCGCGAGACCCGCACGCCCTACCCCGTAGCGGCGCGCGTCGGCTGGCGCGTGATCGCGGCGGCGCGCCGGCGCGGCGCGGTGCTGCGCCCGCTAGGCGACGTGATCGTGCTGATGCCGCCGCTGAGCATCAGCGAGGCCGAGCTCGACGAGCTCCTCGCCATCACCTACGCGAGCATCGTGGAAGTGACCGAGGGCGGTTAGGCAGGAGCGGATGGCGCGCATCGACCCGCTGGCCTGGGTGGCCGCCGAGCTGGAGGACCTGCGCCAGCACCAGCTGCTCCGCACGGTCCACGACTTTGAGAGCGCGCCGGAGCCCGAAGTCGTCTACCAGGGGCGGCGGTACCTGCTGCTCGCCTCCAACAACTATCTCGGGCTGGCGGCGGATCCCCGGGTGGTGCACGCGGCAGTGGAGGCGCTGCGGCGCTACGGAGCCAGCAGCGCCGCCTCGCGGCTCGTCTCGGGCAGCACGCTCCTCCACCGCGAACTCGAGGCCGAGCTGGCCGCGCTCAAGGGGACCGAGGCGGCCATCCTGTTCAGCTCGGGTTATCTCGCCAACCTCGGCACCATCGCCGCGCTCGTCGGCCCGGGCGATGTGATCTTCTGCGACCGCCTGAACCACGCCTCCATCATCGATGCCGCCACCCTCGCGCGCGCGCGCCTCGTCGTCTACCACCACGCTGACCCGGCGCATCTCGCCGCGCTGCTCGAGCGCTACCCCGGCCGCCGGCGGCTGATCGTCACCGACTCCGTGTTCAGCATGGATGGTGATCTCGCCCCCCTGCCAGAGCTGTGCGAGCTGGCCGAGCGCTGGGGCTGCATGCTGATGGTGGATGAGGCCCACGCCACTGGCGTGCTGGGCCCGCGGGGCGCGGGCGCGGTGGAACACTTCGGCCTGCGGGGGCGCGTCCCCATCGTGATGGGCACGCTATCGAAGGCGCTGGGCTCGGTGGGCGGCTTCGTGGCCGGCAGCCGCCGGCTGATCGACTACCTGCGCAACCGCGCCCGCACCTTCGTCTTCGACACCGCCCCCGCCCCGAGCGCGGTGGCCGCGGCGCTCACCGCCCTGCGCATCGCGCGCGTCGAGGAGGAGCGGCGGCAGCGCCTGCTGCGGCTGACGGCCCAGCTCCGCGCCGAGCTCGTGCGCCTGGGCTACGAGCTGCTGCCCTCCCAGGCGGCGATCCTGGCCGTGATGGTGGGCAAGAACGAGACGGCGCTCAGCCTGGCCGCGGCGCTCCGCGAGCGCGGCGTCTGGGTGCCGGCCATCCGGCCGCCGGCCGTGCCGCGGGGGACCGCCCGGCTGCGGGTGACGCTGATGGCGACGCACACCGAGGCCCACCTCCAGCGGGCGGTGGACGCCTTCGCTAGCGCGCGGCGCGTCCTCCGTGGCGCACTGGGGCTGTGACCGCCGCTCGCACTGCGGGAGGGCAGATGCCAGAGACCATCACCGCCGCGTTCATCACGGGAACCGACACCGGCGTGGGCAAGACAGTCGCCACGGCAGCCATTGCCTGGGCGCTGGCCCGCCAGGGCCGCCGCGTCGCGGTGCTCAAGCCGGCGCAGACCGGGGTAGCGCCGGGGCAGCCGGGCGATGTCGATTTCGTGCACGCGGCGCTGGGCGTGGACGTGCCTGACGCGCTGGCCTGCCCGTACCGGTTCCGCGAGCCCGCAGCGCCCCTCGTCGCGGCGCAGGCCGAGGGCGCCGTGGTCGAGGTGGAGCGCATCCGCCAGGCGTATCAGGCCGCGCGGCAGCGGGCCGACGTCGTGCTGGTAGAGGGCGCCGGCGGGCTGCTCGTGCCGCTGGCCGCGGGCTGGAGCATGGCCGACCTGGCGCGCGACCTGGCCCTGCCGTTGGTGGTGGTCGCCCGCCCGGGCCTGGGCACACTGAACCATACCCTCCTGACCGTCGAGGCGGCGCGGGCGCGGGGCCTCACCGTGCTGGGCGTGGTGCTGTGTGGCTGGCGCGGGCCGGTCGACCTGGCCACGCGGACCAATCCAGCCCTGCTGGACGCGCTCGGCGCGCGGCCCCTGCTCGGGGTGCTCCCCTGGGATGCGGCTCTCTCGGTCGAGGCGCTGCGCTTGGGAGCCCTGCGCACCTGGGCGCCGGCGGCGCTCGCGCCTGTGCTGGGCGGGCAGTTCTCTGCCGCGGAATTTCTCGCCGCCTGCGCCGCGGAAGACACCCCCCCTCCTGGGGCAGCGGAACCTGCGGAGGAACGGCACCATGCTGATGGCTGACTACCTGCTTGCCAGGGCGCGGGCAGAGGGGCAGCGGCTGGCCGTGGTCTGCGGCGCGCATGAGCTGAGCTTCGCGGCCTTCGCCGAGCGCGTCGCGCGCCTCGCCGGAGCGCTCGCTGCCCACGGTGTGCAGCCCGGCGAGCGCGTCGCCTACGTAGGGCCCAACTGCCACACCCTGCTCGAGGCGTACTTTGGCGTTCCCTGGGCCGGCGCGGTGCTCGTGCCGCTGCACACGCGGCTCACGCGGCCGGAGCTCGCGGTCCTGCTCCGCGATGCCGAGCCGCGCGCCCTGCTGGCCGACGGCGCCTGGATAAAGCGCTTGCCCCCTGAGAGCCTGGCAGCCATCCCCCTCCGGGTCGCCGTGGGCGGTGAAGGGGCGCCGCCGGGCTGGCAAGCCTACGAGCCCTGGCTCGCCGGCGCGCCGCCCTGCGACCCGGTGCAGCGCGATCCCTCCGCGGTTGCGGAGATGTTCTACACCAGCGGCTCCACGGGCCAGCCGCGGGCCGCGATGCTCACGGGCCGCAACCTGGTGGCCAACGCCGAGGGCGTCCGGTGCGTGCTCGGGCTGGGCCCGGACGATGTGGTCCTGCACGCGCTGAGCCTGTTCCACGCCAACGGCTGGGGCTTCCCGCACGCGGCGGTCATGGCCGGCGCCACGCAGGTGGTGCTGCGGAAGTTCGCGCCGCGCGCGGCGCTGGCGCTGATCGCGGCGCGCCGGGCCACGGTGACCTATCTCGTGCCGACGATGGCCCGGCGGCTGGTGGAGAGCCGCTGGAGCGCGCGGCGGGAGCTGGCCAGCCTGCGCTGGGTCGTTGTGGGCGGGGCACCGTCCACTCCCGCGCTGGCGGCGGCCGTCGAGGACCGCCTGGGCGCGACATTCGTGGGCTCCTACGGGCTGACGGAGACCTCGCCGGTCCTGACCCTCGCGACCCTGCTGCCGGAGATGCGCGAGTGGCCGCGCGAGCAGCGGCTCCGCCAGCAGGCCTCGGCCGGCCGCCCCACGCCTGCCGCCCGGCTGCGCGTGGTCGACGACGCGGGCCAGGTGGTGCCCGCGGACGGGTGCGCGGTGGGCGAGGTGCAGGTGAGCGGTGACCTCGTGATGGCCGGCTACTGGCGGCGCCCGGCCGAGACCGCGGCCGCCTGCCCCGATGGCTGGCTGCGCACCGGCGACCTGGCGACGGTCGACCCCTGGGGCTACCTGCGGATTGTCGCCCGGAAGAAGGAGCTGATCAACTGCGGCGGGGAGAAGATCGCCCCGGCCGAGGTCGAGCACGTGCTGATGGCACACCCCGCGGTGCGCGAGGCGGCGGTGATCGGCGTGCCGCACGCCCACTGGGGCCAGGTGCCGGTGGCGCTGGTGGTGCGGCGCCCGGGCCTAGACGTGGACGCGGCCACGCTGCGCCATCACTGCGCGCGCTCGCTCGCCCCCTTCAAGATCCCGCGCACGGTCCACTTCGTGGCGCGCCTGCCCCATACCGCGACCGGCAAGCTGGCGCGCGGTCGGATCTCGCTACCGGCCGCGCGCGCAAACTGAGCGGCGCTTGGCATAATCT